>Ga0307316_10000410_pt1 | contig 12842 bp, 9 predicted proteins | sample ER_DNA_356_FD_194504 | JGI IMG/M metagenome (GOLD analysis project Ga0307316, IMG submission 194504) | Bulk soil microbial communities from the East River watershed near Crested Butte, Colorado, United States - ER_DNA_356 | ecosystem: Environmental > Terrestrial > Soil > Floodplain | place: USA... | reverse complement strand
ACGTCATCGATTCGATGTTGCCGGTGCCGGTCGCGCTGTTGGTGACCGTTCCTTGCACTGTCGATTGGGAGCATTTGATGTTGTCGAACGTCGAGGTGAGTTCTACGACAGTGCCAGGTTTAAGGCTCGTGTCAATCGTCGTTCCATTAAGGACCTGTAAGCCAGTTGTGCATTTTGCGTTCGGGATCATGCCGGTCGGACTTGTTGAACAGACCACTGCTTCTGCCGAGGCAGTGGCCGCGCCGACAGCTGCCATCAGGGCAAGCGCCGCCACGGCGGCGAGGCCCAGAATCTTCAGGTGTTTCATTGTTTCTCCTTGGTTTGTTACATACCTGGTTTAGGGCCCACGTTCAATGGCCCCGCGACTACTGGAGCATTCAATGTACCCAGTTGTTTGGTAAACACAAGGTTCCTTGAGGAAACGCCCGTGTACGCCGCGTCGATATGGCAGGCCAACAAAAACGGCACCCATGTGGGCGCCGTTTTTGCATTCTCCGTTCCTCAAGAGGAGCGACCACATCATCGCGCCTAGTAGATCCAGAGCGAGCTCGGGCTTGTAACCGTGTAGGTACCGCTCCAGGTTACGGTAGCGGAGCAGCCGAAGGTGCTGGTTTCCTCGCGGTTCAGGGTGACTTTGGTCGCCGTAATGGTGGCCGGCTCGCCGCCGGTGAGATGCGTTGTCGCCGTGCTCGCCGTGTAGCGGCAGGTGCCGATCGGGCAGCTGAATTTGCCTGTGATGTTGGACGTGTGTGTGATGCCGTTGCCGTTATGGACCCCGGCGGTTGTTGTTGTCGCTGTGGTGGGCCATTTGTTGGTGCTGCTGGCGCTCGTGTCGGCCGTGCAGGCGCCACCGAAGCTGTCGGTGCAGCCGCCGAACGTCATCGATTCGATGCTGCCGGTGCCGGTCGCGCCGCTCGTCGTGCCTTTCACTGTCGATGAGGTGCATTTGACGTTGTCGAACGTCGAGGTGAGTTCGGCGACGGTGCCGGTTTTCAGGGTCGCGTCGAAGGTCGCGGGATTAGGAAGCTGCTTGCTGCCTGCCGCTGTGCAGCTTGCGTTCACAATCGTGCCTTCTGTTGAACAGATCACTGCGTTTGCGGAGGCGCTGGCAGCGCCGATCGCTGCCATCAGGGCAAGCGCCGCCACGGCGGCGGGGCCCAGGATCTTCAGGTGTTTCATCATTTCCCCTTGGCTTGTCAAATGTTTGGTTCAGGGCTCGTACTCGCAGGCCCCCATCGGGGGTGTGAGAACGGGTCTGTACCTGGAAAGATACCAGTCCGTTCGGTAAACACAAGGTTGCTTGAGGAAACTCCGTGTAGGCCGCTTTTATACGCCGGGCCAACAAAACCGGCGCCATGAGGGCGCCGTTTTGCACTCTCCGCTTCTGCAAGATAAGCGGTCAGCTCGCTGTGCTTAGTAGAGCCAGAACCCGTTCGCGGGGGTCGGGGTTGTCTGGGTGTAGGTGCCGGTCCAGGTCGCGGTGGCGGAGCAGCCGAAGCTGCTGACTTCCTCACGGTTCAGGGTGACTTTGGTCGCCGTAATGGTCGCCGGCTTGCCGCCGGTGAATCCGGTGCTCGCGGAACTGGCGGTGTAGCGGCAGGTGCCGATCGGGCAGCTGAATTTGCCTGTGATGTTGCTCACGGTCATCGTGCCGCTACCGTTATGAGGTTCTTTGGTCGCCGTGGTGGTGACCGGCCACTTGTTGGCAGCGCTGGCGCTCGTGTCGGCCGTGCAGGTGCCACCGAAGCTGTCGGTGCAGCCGCTGAACGTCATCGATTCGACATTGCCGGTGCCGGTCCCGCCGTTGGTGATCGTGCCTTCCACTGTCGACGAGGTGCGTTTGACGTTGGCGAACGTCAGGTGAGTTCGGCGTTGGCGCCGGGTTTCAGGCTCGCGTCGATGAGCGCTCCGTTCACGAGCTGTGCGGTGCCTGGAGTTGTGCAGGTTGCGTTCACAATCGTGCCCGTTGTTGAGCAGATGACTGCGTTTGCAGAAGCAGTGGCCGCGCCGCTCGCTGCCATCAGGGCAAGCGCCGCCACGGCGGCGAGGCCTAGGAGCTTCAGGTGTTTCATGATTTCTCCTTGAATTGTTCCGATGCGTTGCTAAAGGCTCTCGGCCTTCAACACCTCTCATTCCGAGAGGGATAGCGGCTGTTCCGGTTTAGGTATCAGTGCGGTCCTATTTATTCAAGGATATTTGACATCAGTCGCCCCCTGAAGCCTTTGTTGGATCAGATACCTGGGGCAGAAAAAAACGGCGCCCGCACGGGCGCCGTTTACAGTCTCCGCTCCTCAAGAGAAGCGGTTACATCATCGCGACTAAAAGACCCAGAGCGAGTCCGGGCTTGTAACCTCGTAGGTGCCGCTCCAGGTCAACCCGGCGGAGCAGCCGAAGGTGCTGACTTCCTCGCGGGTGTGCGGGACTTTGGTCCCCGTGATTGTCGCTGTCTCGCCGCCACTGATATGCAGTGTCGCCGTGCTCGCCGTGTAGCGGCAGGTGCCGATCGGGCAGCTGAATTTTGTTGTGATGTTGCCTAGGTGCAATACGCCGTTGCCGTTATGGACACCGGCGGTTGTTGTTGTCGCTGTGATCGGCCACTTGTTGGTGCTGCTGGCGCTCGTGTCCGCCGTGCAGGCGCCACCGAAGCTGTCGGTGCAGCCGCTGAACGTCATCGATTCGACGCTGCCGGTGCCGCCATTCGAGATCGTGCCTTTAATTGTCGATGAGGTGCATTTGACGTTGTCGAACGTCGACGTGTGTTCGGTGACGGTGCCGGCTTTTCAGGCTCGCGTCGAAGAACGCTCCGTTCACGAGCTGTGCGCTCCCGGGGACTGTGCAGCTGGCGTTTGCAATCGTGCCGCCATCTGCGGGTGTCGCACAGACCACCGCCGATGCCGAGGCGGAGCCCACGCCGACCGCTGCCATCAGCGCTAGCGCCGCACGGCGGCGAGGCTCAGGATCTTCAGGTGTTTCATGATTCTCCCTAGTTTGATTCCGATGCTTCGATGAAGGCTTCTGCGCCTTAATCGCCCTCATCCCGAGAGGAGCATCAGGAGTGCCCAAAGAGGTATCAGGTATTTCCTATATAGGAAATCATGTTTGGAATAAGTCGCCGCCCTCTGAGGCCTTTGGGTGGATCAGATGCCTGGTTGACAGAAAAAAACGGCGCCCGTGCGGGCGCCGTTCTGCACTCCCCGCTTCTGCAAGAGAAGCGGTCGACTCTGGTGCTTAGATGACCCAGAGCGATTTCGGAGTTGTGACTACGTATGTAGCGCTCCAGGTTGCGGTAGCCGAGCAGCCGAAGGTGCTGACTTCCTCCCGGTTGAGCACGATTTTGGTTGCCGTGATATGCGCCGGCTCGCCGCCGGTGACATGCGGTGTCGCCGTGCTCGCGGTGTAGCGGCAGGTGCCGATCGGGCAGGAGAATTTGCCTGTGATGTTGCTCACGTGCAAGAGGCCGTTGCCGTCATGGACCCCGACGGTTGTTGTTGTCACTGTGGCGGGCCATTTGTTGGTGCTGCTGGCGCTCGTGTCGGCCGTGCAGGCGCCACCGAAGCTGTCGGTGCAGCCGCTGAACGTCATCGATTCGATGTTGCCGGTTCCGGTTTCGCCGCTTGCCGTGCCCGACACTTCCGACGTGGTGCATTTGACGTTGTCGAACGTCGACGTGAGTTCGGCGACGGTGCCGGGTTTCAGGCTCGCTTTGATGGTCGTCGGATTAGGGATCTGCGCGGTGCCTTTTGTTGTGTTCGAGCAGTTGATGTTTATTATCGTGCCGCTATCACCGGTTGTGGAGCACAGCAGGGCGTTTGCGGAGGCAGTAGACGCGCCGATCGCTGCCATCAGGGCAAGCGCCGCTACGGCGGCGAGGCCCAGGATCTTCAGGTGTTTCATGATTTCTCCTTGTTTGGTTGCGGTGCTTCGATCAAGGCTTCTGCGCCTAGAGCACCGAGAGATCCCTAATAGGTATCAGACCGTTCCTCGATAATCAAGGATATTTGAGAGGTCGCCTTCTGAGCCCGTGGTGGACCGACACCTGGCTGAAAGAGCAAAACGGCGCCCATGCGGGCGCCGTTTACATCCTCCACTCCTGCAAGAGAAGCGGTCAGCTTGCTGTGTCCTAGTAGATCCAGAGCGAGTCCGGTTCTGTACCGACGTAGGTCCCGCTCCAGGTCGCCGTGGCGGAGCAGCCGAAGCTGCTGACTTCCTCGCGGTTGAGCGGGATTTTGGTTGCCGTGACAACGGGTGTCTCGCCACCGGTGACATGCGGTGTCGCCGTGCTCGCGGTGTAGCGGCAGGTGCCGATCGGGCAGCTGAATTTGCCTGTGATGTTGCTCACGTGCAAGATTCCGTTGCCGTCATGGACCCCGGCGGTTGTTGTTGTCGCTGTGACGGGCCACTTGTTGGCAGCGCTGGCGCTCGTGTCGGCCGTGCAGGCGCCGCCGAAGCTGTCAGTGCATCCTTCGAACGTCATCGATTCGATGTTGCCGGTGCCGGTAGCGCCATTCGAGATCGTGCCTTTTATTGTTGATTTGGTGCATTTGACGTTGTCGAACGTCGAGGTGAGTTCTGCGACGGTGCCGGATTTCAGGGACGCGTCAAAGAACGCATTGTCCGCGAGCTGCTTGCTGCCGGGGGTTGTGCAGAGTTTGTTTTCAATCGCGCCCGTTGTTGAGCAGGTGAGGGCGTTTGCAGAGGCAGTGGCAGCGCCGATCGCTGCCATCAGGGCAAGCGCCGCCACGGCAGCGAGGCCCAGAATCTTCAGGTGTCTCATGATTTCTACTTGTTTGGTTCCGATGCTTCGGTGAGGTCCTCTGCGCCTAGAGCACCGAGAGTTCCCTGATACGTAACAGAACGTTTCTATATAGTCAAGGATGTTGAAACAAGTCTCCCTCCGAGGCCTTTGGGTGGATTCATACCTGGCTGACAGAAAAAGACGGCGCCCATGCGGGCGCCGTCTTTTCACTCTCCGCTCCTCAAGAGAAGCGGTCACATCATCGCGCTAGTAGACCCAGAGGGAGGCCGGATGTGTGACTACGTATGTAGCGCTCCAGGTTGCGGTAGCCGAGCAGCCGAAGGTGCTGACTTCCTCGCGGTTGAGCACGATTTTGGTTGCCGTGATATGCGCCGGGTCGCCGCCGGTGATATGCGGTGTCGCCGTTTCCGCTTTGTAGCGGCAGGTGCCGATCGGGCAGATGAATTTGCCTGTGATGTTACTCACGTGCATTTGGCCGTTGCCGTCGTGGACCCCGGCGGTTGTTGTTGTCGCTGTGACCGGCCACTTGTTGGCGGCGGTGGCGCTCGTGTCGGCCGTGCAGTTGCCGCCGAAGCTGTCGGTGCAGCCGCTGAACGTCATCGATTCGATGTTGCCGGTTCCGGTCGAGCCGCTAGTGAGCGTGCCTTTTACTGTCGACGTGGTGCATTTGACGTTGTCGAACGTCGAGGTGAGTTCTGCGACGGTTCCGGCTTTCAGGGACGCGTCGATTTCTGTGGGGGTATCAGGCAGCTGTTTGGTGCCGGCGGCTGTGCATTTAGCGTTCACAATCGTGCCCGTTGTTGAGCAGAGGATCGCGTTTGCGGAGGCAGTGGCAGCGCCGACCGCTGCCATCAGGGCAAGCGCCGCTACGGCGGCGAGGCCCAGGATCTTCAGGTGTTTCATGATTTCTCCTTGAATTGGTTCCGATGCGTTGTCGAAGGCTCCCTGCCGTTCGACACCTCTCATTCCCAACGAGGACATCGGAGGTCCCGTAATAGATACCAGAACTAATCTGACTACGCAAGGAGTTTTGAGGAATTTAGGTTTCCGGATAAAGAAAAAGCCGCCGAGCCAAGACTCGGCGGCTTTCTCGAGACTCTGTCCGCTGGCGTCTATCCAGCCGTAACGGCCCAGGTACCGCCGATGAATCCTGCTTCAGGGTCAATGCCACCAAGACCGAGCGCGACGGGGATCAGGTCTCCGTACGGCGTCGCGATTCCCCATTTGGGGAGTTTCGTAGTCAAAATGTCGGCGTTTTCCTGTTCCCCGACGAAGACACAGAGGAACCCGGGTTCGGCGGCCGGTGCCGCTGCATTGCCGGGACACAGTTTTTCGACTTCTGCTTTTCCGAGGACGGGTTCAGGGAAGGGTTTACCTTCTTCCATTTTGTAGGCGTTTTCTCCGCCTTCCACCACATAGATCAGCGTCGGAGCCGGGTTTACGGGGATCGGGAAGCTGACCTCCGCGAGGTTTGGGACTTCTACGCCGAAGTCGGCAGCACCCCACGTCCCAGTGAGGCTGGAATTGCTCGGCAGGGCTTCGACGAAGCCGGTCTGTCCGTCTTCGCCGTCTTCGCCGTCTTTGCCGTTGGTGCCGTTGGTGCCGTTGGTGCCGTCCTTGCCGTTGGCTCCGGCGGGACCGGTAGCTCCCGGTGCCCCAGCAGGACCCGTGCCGACGAGCTTTTTCGCTTCGGTCCTGGCGATCTTCTTGACCTGCTTCTTCTGCTGTGGCGTCAAGCCGCCGGACGCCGCGTATGCGCCGCCGCCGAGCGCCGCGACGAGCGCGATGATCGCCACGACCAGCCCGGCCGTGCCGATTCGATTACGTACCCCAGAGATCATCTATTCCTCCCTGTTCTTTTTCATGACCGGGCTTCATCGCCCGGCTTTTCCTCGCCGGCCGCCCTTGCCGTGCTTGTCGCACGCCATAGCGATCTTCGACGTGAAGTTCTTCGCCCGGCCGTTCTGGGCGGCAAGCTTTACCTTCGCCCTGCGAGGCGCTTCGCAGAGGTTTTCGCTGTTCTGCAGAAGCCCTTCTTTTCCGCCTTTGAGGCTGAGGACCAGCTTGCTGAAGGGGGCATCGGGGGTCGAGGCGAACGTCGTCCGCAGCCTCCCCTTCTTCGAGTCGACAAAGCCCACCTGGAGCAGATCGATCTGACCGTGGAGGTCGAGCACGATGTCGGGCAGCAGGCGTTCGCCGCCGTTCGAACGGAAGATCACGGGGCCTTCCAGTGGGCGATCGAGGAGGGGGGTGAACACCCTTGCCTTCCCGAGGATCGACTTCTTCGGGCATTGGTCGGCGTTGAACTGAACGCGCGTGCAGGGGCTGCTGATGTGGGCCTGGTCGATGAACTCCCCGTGCGGGAGCGTGACGACCGCCCGGGCCACGTTCGCGTCGCCGGCGCGCGTCTTCAAGACGGCACGAAGCGCCGGGTGACCGGTCCGTTTCAGCGCGCCCTTGAAGCGGATCGACAGCTTCGGACCGAAGCCCAGGCTGGCGCATGAGGCGGCTTGGAATCGCTCGCTGATCGGCGCCACCGCCCCGCCCTCGGAGGTAACCGAGCCAGAGAAGGACTTCGGCTTGCAGGAGGTGGGGTTGAGGGTGAAGCCGGAGCGGTCGATGTTCACACGGAGGTCGCGGAGATCGAGAGGGATGCCGTCGAGGATGGTCGGCAACGGGTCTGAGACGGCGGTGATCCGCGCCGAGGCCGGATCGACACGCAAGGCGGTGCGGACGACCACGTTGCCCAGATCGAACGGCCCGGCCAGCGCCGGGGCCAACACCGCGAAGCTGAGGGGCGCGCCTTTATAGGGACCGGCCAGGTAGACCCTGCCGGTCGAGACGAAGAAAGGACTCGGGCCGCTGCCGACCCCTACCGAGACGGACCCCAGCTGGCTCGCGGCAGGACATGAGGGCGCCGCCGCCTGGAGGGCTCCTTCGCCAGGGTGGTTGGCCGAGGCGGCAAGGCCCAACGCCTGATCAGAGCAGTAGGGAATTCCTGCCAATTTGCCGGTGAGACCGGGCGGCAGGCTCAGTTCGAGGCTATGCAGCCGCGGCGTACCGTCAGCGCGCGAGAGTTGGAGCACGAAGGGGCTGAACGCTCCACCCGTCGGGTTCACCGTCCCAGCCGAGAGGCTTGCAGAGAAGCTCCCGTTGGGGCAGCCGCCTCCACCGGGACCGCGATCGATCGAGAAAGGCGACAAAGAATTGACCACTTCACTTGCCGACCACGGCGTCAGCGAGGCCGCGATCGCGTATTGCCCGCATGCTCCAGGAGTGGTTAGGACGCCTTGATTCCCCGACTTGAAATGCAGCCGCAGCCGTTCGAACGGCTGCTCCGGGTTTTCATCGAAGACGGCGGTGATGCGCCCGCTAGCAGGATCTACGTCGAAGCGCCCCGCGAGCTTGATGACCACGCCATGTCCTTCTGCCACCAGGTAGCCGGCGAGGAGCGACCCGAACGGATTCTGAGTCTGCGTTGCGAGGTAGAGCGAGCCCTCCACAGGGCCGGGGAGCACCGGCGTCTCGATTTCGGCCGTGCCTACCTTCGACGAGGGAGGGCAAGAGGCAGGGGAAGAGTCGAACCGGATGGGGTCGGCCGAGATCAGCCCCATCTGCGCCTCGGAGCACGCCCCCAGACCGTTGGCGGAGGCGGGGTTGAGCGTCATCCCCTGCGGCAGCTCGACGACGGCCTTCTTCAGATGCGGAGTCGCGAGAACCCGAGGATCCCGCAGGCCCTCCTGGGGAAGCGAGAGGGTCGCGTCGACACCGGACGGGGAATCGGCTTCGGTGGAGGTTGGCGCAAGGGAAAAGACGGGTGGGAAGGTCAGTTTGCCGCAGCCGGTGATGGCAGGCAGCGTCGTGCTGAGGGTGGAAAACCGCCCCGGAAGCTGGTAGCTGTCTGCTTCCGCCCGAATTTCGCCTGCTGGGCCACAGCGGGTTGGATTGGTCATGAACGCTCGTGGCGCGAGGCCCGTTTTGCGGGACCCGCCCGGCGGCAGTTCGCCGTCTTTCGCCTCTTTAGCGGTCAGGCGAAGAGAATCGTGTGACGAATCGGTCGGTACTCCCCAGAGCGTGGTTTCGGCCCGGACGAGCCGGGCAGTCGGGCTTGCGTTTTCAAGTTTCGCCTCGATCCCATAGCCCTGTTCCGGCAGCACATGAAGGTTGAGGATCGTGGGGATGCTCGAAGCGACGAACCCGATCCGGGCGACGGTGCGAGGTTCTTCCGGCGTCATCATGAAGACAGGCTCCGTGAAGAGGCCTATGTTGTAGAGGGAGATCACCGTCACCCCCACCTGTGAGTCCTGGGGGCAGCCCACTTTTTCGAATTCTTCAAGCTGCTGCGTCGTGCATTGAGGGAAGTTGTTCGGATTTCCCAGCAGGCCGGGCGGCACGGTGATCGACAGGTCCTTCGTCCGAGCGTAAGGCGGCTTGTATCCGGCCCCGGTCGGTTCGCTGGGATCGGTCTTGAGTTCGATTACCGTCGTAAAGTCCGGATGAGCACCAGCCTGGGTGGTACTGAGAGAGGCGCTGAGCGTTTTGAGTCCGTATTCGGCGGGATTGCTCGCACCCGCCCCCGGCACCCCCAATGCGAGCACCGTGGCGATCGCCGCGATGACAAAGCCGCAGGGCCTGAGCAACCGTTTCATTTGCCACCTCTCCCGTTCGCCGTGCTGTGGTGCCCTCGCTTCTTCCTCACGCAACGCACCCGCCCATGCCGTCTCACCTTGCGCTGATTTTTCTTGCATCTGACCGGGTGGTGGCGTCCCCGCTTGGGGACGTTACCGTTGCCGACGACCGCAGCACTGCCCGGCGCAGCCGATCCGGGGGAGGTGGGTGGGCTCTGACATGAATCGAGCTGACAGGGCGTCGCTTCCGTGGGGACCGGGAAGCCGCCGTTTTCGCGGGCGTCGTAGATGACGAGAGTGCCTTCATCGGCCCCGGGAACGAGGGCGTCCTTGGTGGCGATGAAGACGTCACGGCCCTCGGCACCCACGGCGTAAAGGTAGCTGGGGCTACCGCCGCGACCGAGCGAAATGAGCGACAGACAGCCAGCCTGTCGCTTGCAACCGCCAACTCCAGCGTCCTCCCACTCGTATACGTCCTGGACGCCGTTGCTATCGCGCGCTACCAGCGCTTCGCGAGTCTCGAAGAACGCCATCCGCCCATCCGAGCGGATGTTCCTGACGATGGCGTAGCCGCGGGCGTCGAGCGGCGCATCTTGGTCCCCTCCTTGACCATTGAGGGTCTCCAGGTAGCCCCCGCTGGTCGGATTCGCCAAGGTGGGGTTACAGGAGATGCACCGAAGGACTCCGCTTTCTGCATCGTAGAGATAGATCGCGGTCTTTCCCAAGGCTGATTGGCCGGTCAAGTTTGCCCGGGACTCGAAGACGAGGAACCGCCCGTCGTCGGTGGTACGAGACGCCGCGATACCCGGAGCCACCTCGCTCGCAGGGTCCATAGCTTTGGTCCATAGGCCAAGTCCGTCGTGTCCACCTTCCCCGGAAACGTCGGTGGCCGTGACTATCCCGATGAAGCTGATGATCCCCGTGTCTCGATCCCAGACGTAGAAGTTGTTTTTCCCGGACACCGGGCCCGCCCCGGGGGTCAGCTTTTTCGAGGATATGAAGTAGACCCGCCTGCCATCAGCCGACACGTTGGCCACGGTCGATTGACCGCCGGAGCCGATCTGGGTCGTACTCTCGGTGCCGATGTCAAAGCTGAACACATTGCCGTTCAGGGTGTACGTCAGGATGCTTCCATCACTGGAGAGCCCCGCGAATTCGAGATCGCCGGCGGCGACTTCAATCGTGGTTTCGTCATTTACGCGTACGTAGGTCGTCGTCGTACCAGAGGCTTCGACGAGGAAGGCGACGGCAGTGCCGTCTGCTGAGGCGCCGAGATAGGGATATCTAGTGCCTGGGTGATCGGGCAGCGGCGCGTCGCCGGGCAGCAGTGAGATCACGTGCAAGACCCCGTCCGAGGTTCGATCGTAGATGCCGACTTGGGGAGCCTCGGGGGCACCTTCTTCCAGCTTTTTGGTGGCGGTGAAGATTACGTGGCCTCCCCCTGGGCTGATGAAGCGACCTAGGGTCTTTGGCTGCGTCCCCAGCTGCCCCTGCCCCAAGAGCTCGAAGGAGCCGTCCGGACGGCGGATGTAGGTGGTGGAGTCCCCCATCACCATCAAGCTGCCGCTTTCGGGGGCGTAATTGCCCCCGCTCGTCATCCAGAACGAGGTGGTGAGATCAGCGGAGGCGCCGCCTGGGTTGGGAATTTCCATCTGCGCTCCCGACGGGCTTTCGACCTGAGTGACCCAGCCGGAAGGCCCGCGGGCGGCGCGGTACCGATCGACATAGCCGTTTCCGACGAGACCCGGCAGGGGCGCCATCGTGGTTTCGAATAGAACCGATTCGCCATTGGTGCTCGCAAGTGCGACCGGAAAGCCATTGCTGATCGACCCAAGACCTGCCGCCGTGACTGGATGGCCTTCCGAGTGAGGCGGGGAGACGGCCTCGTAAGCGCGGCAATCCGGTAAATAGGCTGAGGGACCCACCCGGAACGCCGCGTTGGGGCAGTTGGAGGGAGGTTCGTTCGAAGGGAAGGTGGCGAACTCGTGGGGGACTTCCAGGCCGCTCCCTTCTGCGTGTTCACCTTCGGTAACACAAGCGCTCGACGGCGGTTCCCCTTCGCAATTTTGGGCGACTACCCGGAAGTGATATTCCGTTCCTGGAGACAGGCCAGAGAGATTTACGCCGACAGATACCGGTTCGGTTCCCGCGCCAACCAATCCCTCCGGGGTCTTAACCGCGGTGGTGAAGCCACTTGCCTGGAACGCCGCATCGTCGACGTATTCGAAGTGATAGGTGGTCTGCAGCCCGTGGGGGTCGATCTCAGCCGACAGACTGGCTTCCGTTTCCGAGGCGACGTCGAAGCCAGTCCCCGATATGACCGGGGGACCCGTTTCGCGTTCCGGCGCGAAGGCGAAAACGTGCCCTTCGGGAAACGACGCGGAGCTGACAAAGACATGGTCGGCGTTCGCAGCGCCTGCTGCATTGGATACGGCGACCTCGCCCCAGCCATTGGAAGAATACGAGCGTTCTTCCAGCTGCGGATCAGGTACGTATTCATAGCCGCCGCTGCCATCCGGAAGGAACCGGTAAACGCGGTGGCCTTCCACGATGTCAGAGACGAATACTTCGCCCGTCGCTTCGTCCACCGCGACTGGAATTCGCCCACTCGCAGAGACGAAACCGCCTGCCGGAGTTTCCGATCCGTCGATCGTCGCCACCTTCTGACCAGAGGAGTCGAAGACGTAGATCACGCTCACGAAGGGGTGTTCGGGCGTGGGTTTATGGGGTCCGCCAGGAACGGTGGAGCTGACGAAGACGTTACCGGTGCTTGCGTCCACCGCGACGAAGTAGCCGTCCTGCAGGTCTTCCTGACCGAAGCTCTTCAGGGGCACGTTGCCTTCGGCTGCGGAGCCATATTCGACCACGCCATCGGACCCTTGAACGACGAGCAGATGGTCGTTCAGAGGATTCACCGCGAGCGACGCGATCTGCGGCGGATCTTTATTCGGCTGAACTTCGGTCGGCGACCCGTACGTGGTGGTGGAGGTGGGAGGGTAGGAGCTGGGCGAGTAGCGCCAGATTCTGACGGGGGCAAGTTGATCCCGATCCACGTAGAGGTTCCCCAGGGAGTCGACGCCCAGATATCCATCGCCGGAAACACCTTCGTCTTTGATCTCGGTGATGAATTCACCGCTCGGGTTGAAGATGTCGATCCAGCCTAGGGTGGCGACATAGAGATCTCCTGCGGTGTCGACCGCAACAGAACCTGGCCGCAAGAAAGCCTGAGACGGATGGTTCGGCCCCGGATCCGGCACGGGATCGACCGGGGAAGTTCCAGTGCCGCCGGTCAGCGAGAGAAGGGCGTCGAAGGAGTGTTTCCCCCCTGGGATGGCTGCTGAGGACGACTGCGCAGCCAGCAGCAGGAAGCAGATGAACAGTCCCGAGAGCAGAGCGAAGATTCCGCCTCGAAAGGTGCCTGCTCCAGTCCGACCGCCCATCAAGCTCTGGCGATACAC
>Ga0307316_10000408_pt1 | contig 12875 bp, 13 predicted proteins | sample ER_DNA_356_FD_194504 | JGI IMG/M metagenome (GOLD analysis project Ga0307316, IMG submission 194504) | Bulk soil microbial communities from the East River watershed near Crested Butte, Colorado, United States - ER_DNA_356 | ecosystem: Environmental > Terrestrial > Soil > Floodplain | place... | reverse complement strand
GGTGCCTCGCACTACTCCTACGGCTGGCAGACCGACGCGGCCTGGGCCGGCAGCTGCCGCCAGTTCAGCCTGCAGCTGAACGACGGCACGCCGCCCCATCTGGCCACGTTCATGTTCTTCGCCTAGACGTCTCTTTGGGGGAGCGGCTCCGGCCGCTCCCCCACTAGGCTTCCGCGCGTGCTTCCCCGTCTAGCCATCGCCGCGGCGATCGTCCTCTGCGTGACGGCCTGCTCGCCCTCCAAGCACTCGGAGACGACCACCGGCCCGGTCAAGTCACCGATCGTGGTCAAGCTCCCGTTGTCGCAAACGCAATCCCGGAGCCCGGTCACGGTGAAGGGCACGTCGACCCTCTCCGAGCCGCTGACGGTCGAAGTGCTGAACGCCGCCGGCAAGCAGCTCGGCAGCAAGGAGACGACGCTCAGCGACGGCCGCTTCTCCGTCGACGTGCCTTTCACGGCGAAGAAGCTGATTCCCGGCACCGTCTCCGTCCACGACGAGAGCGGCGAGCACACGGTGCTGATCTCGGTTGTGCTGACGCCCTAGCGCTCTAGGCTTGAGCAATGGACGAGCACGTGCTGCTCGTGGAGGACGACGCCTCGATCCGTGAGGTGGCGACGCTCGGGCTCGAGCAGTCCGGGCTGCGGGTGACGGCCGTCGGCGACGGGCGCGAAGGGCTCGACCGCTTCCGCCAGGGCGGCGTCGACCTGGTCGTGCTCGACGTGATGCTGCCTTCGCTCGACGGCTTCGAGGTGCTGCGCGAGATCCGCCACGACAGCCAGGCGCCGATCGTGATGCTGACGGCTCGCAGCGAGCTCCACGATGTGGTCGTCGGGCTCGAGCTCGGCGCCGACGACTACGTGACCAAGCCCTTCGAGCTGCCTGAGCTGGTGGCGCGGGTGAAGGCGGTGCTGCGACGGGCTGCGCCCGCGGGCGACGGCGCGACGATCAGCGTCGCCGGGATCGAGATCGACCCGGACGGGTTCACCGCCAGGAAGCAGGGTGAGGAGCTGCAGCTGACCGCGACCGAGTTCCGGCTCCTGCTCGAGCTCGCTCGGCGGCCGAAGCAGGTGTTCACGCGTGAGCTGCTGCTCGAGCTGGTCTGGAACTACGACTACCTGGGCGACTCGCGCCTCGTCGACGCGGCCGTGCAGCGGCTGCGGGCGAAGGTCGAGGACGATCCGAAGCAGCCGGCACTGATCAAGACCGTGCGCGGGGTCGGCTACCGCTTCGACGCCGGCTCGTGACGCTCCGCCGCCGGCTGACCCTGGTGCTCGCGCTCGCGGTGGGCCTCTCGGGGATCGCGCTCGCGGCGGGCTCGTACTTCCTCGTCCGGCACAACCTGCTCTCGGACTCGGTCGACTCGAGCGTCGTGCAGACGCGGCGGAACCTGGCCGTCGCGCCCGCCTACCCAAGAACGGGAGACCTCGTCGACCAGTACAAGGGTCGCGGCGACTTCTTCACCGTCGCCACTCGCGGGGGCCAGACGTTCCTCTCGAGCCCCAGCGTCTCGCTGCGCTCGGTCCCGGCCGGGTTGCGTGCGATCGTCGGGCGTGGCGACCTCGGCTACCAGCGCACCACTGTCGCGGGCGACCGCTTCCTCGTCACGGGCGCTCCCGCCGTGAACGGGACGAAGCTCTACTTCTTCTTCCCCGAGAACGGCCTGCGGCACGAGCTGTCGGTGCTGCGCAACGTGCTGTTCGGCGGCGTGGGGATTCTGGTGCTGCTGGCTGCGCTGGCGGGCGTCGTGCTCGCACGCAGCACGCTGCGGCCGGTCGCGCGCGCGAGCACCGCGGCGCAGTCGCTGGCGGAGGGCCTGCTCGAGACTCGGCTGCCGGTCGAAGGCCGGGACGAGTTCGGGGCCTGGGCGCAGTCGTTCAACGAGATGGCGGCTGCGTTGGAGGCGAAGATCGGCGAACTGCAGGCTGCCCAGGCGCGGGAGCGGCGCTTCACCGCAGACGTCGCGCACGAGCTGCGCACGCCGCTGACCGCGCTGATGGGCGAGGCCTCGCTGCTGGCCGACCACCTGGACCGCATGCCGCCCGAGGCGCGCCGGCCGGCCGAGCTCCTGATCGCCGACGTCGGCCGCCTGCGCAAGCTCGTCGAGGACCTGATGGAGATCTCCCGCTTCGACGCCGGCGCCGAGAGCGTCCACGCCGAGGAGGTCGATGTCGCCGCGCTCGTGGGCGCAACCGTGCGGGCGCGTGGGTGGGACGATCGCGTACGGCTCGAAGGCGACGGCCTGCGCGTGACCAGTGACCCGCGGCGGCTCGAGCGGATCGTGGCCAACCTCGTCGACAACGCGCTCGAGCACGGCGGCTCGTCGGTCTCGGTGCGAATCGGCGAGAACGAGATCGAGGTCGCCGACGACGGGCCCGGGATCGCGAGCGAGCACCTGCCGCACGTCTTCGAGCGCTTCTACAAGGCGGACGCCTCTCGCAGCAGCAGCGGCACCGGCCTCGGCCTCGCGATCGCGCGCGAGAACGCGATCCTGCTCGGCGGCGAGCTCGAGGTTGCGAGCGAGCCCGGACGGGGCACGCGCTTCACCCTCCGGCTGTAGCGAAACCGTTACGACGCCGTCACGGGCGTGTTGCCTCGCGAGTCGAGGATGGCGGTGTCAATGGAAACGCCAGAAGGAGCCGCAATGTCCCGCTTGCTCATCATCCTCGCCGCGTTCGCGCTGCTGCTCGTGACCTCCGCTTCGGCCGGCCCTGCCGCTGCAACGATGCGCGTGAGCGTCTCGAGCACGGGCACGCAGGCCGACCGCGACTCCTACGCCGTCGGTCTCAGCGGCAACGGGCGCCTGGTCCTGATCAACGCCCAGGCGACCGACCTCGTCCCCGGCGACACGAATGAGCGCTGGGACGTCTTCGTGCACGACCGCTCGACCGGCAAGACCGAGCGCGTCAGCGTCTCGACCGGCGGCGCCCAGGGCAAGGCGACACGCGATCCCTGGGGCGGCTCGATCGCAGGCGGGATCAGCGCGAACGGGCGCTACATCGTCTTCCAGTCGGACGCGCCGAACCTCGTCTCCGGCGACACCAACCGCGCCGCCGACATCTTCCTGCACGATCGAGCCAGCGGCGTGACGAAGCGCGTCAGTGTCGGCGCGCACGGCCAGCCGAACGGTGCCAGCGGCTCGGCCACGATCAGCGCGAACGGCCGTTACGTGGCCTTCGAGTCCGCCGCGTCGAATCTCGTCGCCCGCGACACGAATCGCAAGGTGGACGTCTTCGTCCGCGACCTCGCGACCGGCAAGACCTCGCGGGTGAGCGTCTCGAGCCGCGGCGCCCAGGCCGGGTGCAAGGACTGGTGCGAAAGCACGCAGCCGTCGCTCAGCACGGACGGCCGCTATGTCGCGTTCGAGTCCTCGGCGACGAACCTCGTCCGCGGGGACACGAACAAGCTCGCCGACGTGTTCGTCCGCGACCGCCGCACCGGCCGCACCGAGCGTGTCAGCGTCACCAGCAAGGGCAAGCAGGGCGGGGCCGACCGCACGAACAACGGCAGCAACGCCCCGTCGATCAGCGGTGACGGCCGCTATGTCGCCTTCCACTCGGCCGACTCGAACCTGGTCGTCGGCGACACCAACCGGACGTTCGACATCTTCGTCCACGACCGCAAAACTGGCCGGACGTCGCGGATCAGTGTCAGCAGCGCCGGCCTCCAGGCGAACGGCGAGAACGTGGGCGCGCCGAGCTTCAGCGCCGACGGCCGCTACGTCGCCTTCAACTCGCTGGCCACGAACCTCGTCCCCAACGACGACAAGACAAACGACATCATGGACGTCTTCGTCCGCGACCTGCGGGCCGGCACCACGACGATCGCGAGTCTCGGCTCTGCAGGCCAGCACGGCGGCGACTCGAGCGCGGTGAGCGGGATCGCGTTCAGCAGTGACGACCAGATGCTCGCCTTCTCCTCCTTCGCCCCGAACTTCGTCCCGGGCGATACGAACGGCACGGCTGACGCCTTCCTGCGCGAGTTCAAGGCGGGAAACTCGTCCACCCGCGTCGAAGGGAAGTAGCAGTGAAGACGCAGCTCGCATTCGCCGGGATGCTCGCGCTGGGCGTGCTCGGCTTCGCCCTGGCAGGTTGCGGGTCGGATGACGCAGTCTCCCTCGGCAAGCCGAGCACGCACACGACGACCGCGCCCGAGCAGACCGGGACCCAGACCTCGAACCTCTCCCTCGAGGTCTGGTTCTCCCGCGACAACGGGCTCGTCGCCGTTCGCCGCACGCACCCGCCGACCCAGCTCGTCGCGACCGCGGCGATGAATGCGTTGCTGAACGGCCCGACGGCCACGGAGCGCACGGCCGGCCTGTCGAGCGCCGTGCCCGAGCGCACGCGGCTGCTCGGGATCGCGATCCACGACGGCCTCGCGACCGTCGACCTCACCTCCGAGTACCAGTCCGGCGGCGGCGCCCTCTCGATGCAGACGCGCCTCGGCCAGGTCGTCTACACGCTGACCCAGTTCCCGACCGTGCAGAAGGTGCGCTTCCGCCTCGACGGCGAGCCGGTCAACGTCTTCTCGAGCGAAGGCATCGTCCTCAAGAATCCGGTCGGCCGCAGCGACTACGCCGACCTGCTCCCGGCGATCACGGTCGACAAGCCCGCGGCCGGCGACCAGGTGACGAGCCCGGTGACCGTCTCCGGCAGCGCGAACGTGTTCGAGGCGAATGTGACCGTCGAAGTGCTCGACGCGAAGGGCAAGGTGGTCGGCAAGACGTTCACGACCGCCAGCTGCGGCACCGGCTGCCGCGGCACGTACTCGGTGGACGTGACCTACAAGGTCGCGACGGAGCAGCCCGGCACGGTCGTCGTGCACGACGACGACGCGGCCGGCACCGGGTCCCCGCCGCACTCGGTGCGCATCCCGGTCACGCTCGGGCCGTAAGCCAGCGCTCGAGGTCGGCCATCGCCTCGTCCAGCCGCGACGTCTCACCCCAGGCGCCCAGCAGCTCGAGCGTGCCGGTCTTGCGGTCGAAGCGCGGCTCTGTGCGCCCGACGACCTCGTCTCCGGCGAGTAGCGGCAGGACGTAGTAGCCGTACTCCCGCTTCGCCTTCGGGACGTACATCTCGAGTCGGTAGCGGAAGCCCCAGAGGTTCTCCGCGCGGTCGCGGTCCTTGACCAGGCCGTCAAAGGGGGACAGCACCGTCACGCGGTCCGGGACCGGCTCGTCGGAGACGTCCGGGTGCGCATGCCACTCGCCGCGCTCCAGCCAGACCCCCTGCCTTCGGCGGCGGCGCGCCGCGAGCTCGCGCTCCGCCTCCCGCCACGACAGCGTCTCCGTCTCGGGCCAGATGCGCTCGGGCAGATCCCAGACCCGGTGTGTGCCGGCGCGCCCGGCGACCGCGATCTCGCCGCGGCCCGCCAGCATGTCCATCATCAGCCGCAGCTCGCCGCGTACCCACCAGCGGTGGCGCTCGGCGTCGGCAGGTGGGTCGTAATTGAGGTCGCGCGAGAGCAGCGGCCCGTTGCGCTCGATCTCGCGGAGGACATAGCGCCTTAGGCGCGCATTCTGGCGGAGGAAGTCGCGCGTCCACTCGTCGCGCTTCAGCTTCCCGCCGCGCCGGCGCTTTGCCATGCGCGCCTGCTGCAGCGGCAGGTCCTCGACCGGGTAGATGAAGGCGTCGTACTCGAACAGCCTCCGCTGCTTCCAAAGCAGCCGGTCGAGCTCGGCGGGGTTGAAGGGGCCGAGCCTGCTGAAGAGGACGAGCTCCTGCGGCCTCGCGACGGTGGCGATCGGGTCCATCTGCAGGTGGCCGAGCTTCCGCACCGTGTCGAGCACGCCCTTTGCCGAGCCGTCGAGCAGCTGCGCGCGCACCGCGATTCGCCGGGCCTGCTCCGGCGTGACGACCCGCGTCTTCATACGTCGAGCCGGGCGTCCTCGAGGTCGAGGTCGCGAACGACACGGCGCATCACGTCGTCGCCGATCACGCCCTGCTGCCGCAGATCCGTCACCGCCATCCGTTCCGCGTCGAGCAGCTCGCGCCGGAGGCGCTGGTAGTTCTGCGAGCGCTCTTCGACGGAGGCGTCCCCGTCGGGGTCGTAGCGCGAGCGGAAGCGCTCCTGCCGGAAGGCGTAGAGCCCGCGCATCCGCTCCGCGGTTTCCTCTCGCACCCACTCCTCCGCGGCGAGCTCGTCGAGCCGCTCGATCGCCGCCTCGGCGGCCCGGATGCGGGCCTTCGCCTCCTCGTGCTCGCCGACGCCGCCGTCGTCGAGATCCAGCACGCGGATCAGCGGGCCGAGCGTCAGGCCCTGCAGCACGAGCGTGGCGAAGATGACGCCGAAGGTGAGGAAGATGATCAGCTGGCGGTCGGGAAAGCTCGCACCGGCATCCGTCGTCAGCGGCAGCGCCAGCGCAGCGGCGAGCGAGACCGCGCCGCGCATCCCCGACCAGGCGACCACGGCCTTCGCCTGCCACGAGGGGAGCGGGTCGTCCATGCGAATGCGCCGGTTGATCCTGGCGAGCAGGTAGGTGCCTGCCAGCCAGGCGATTCGCGCTCCGATCACGACCGCGCTGACCAGAGCGGCCCAGCCGAGCAGCTGCGCCGTCGAGCGGCCTGACAGCGCGTCGAGGATCGACGGCAGCTGTAGCCCCACCAGCGCGAAGAGGAAGCCGTTCAGGAGCAGGAAGGTGATCTCCCACACCGCTTCTCCTTGCAGCCGGGTCTGCACCGTCGTCAGCTCCGGTGTGTGCCAGCCCATGTAGATCCCGACCGTCACCGCGGCGAGCACCCCCGAGACGCCGAGCGCCTGGGCCGGCAGGTACCCCAGGAACCCGCTCAGCAGCGAGATCGCGATCTCGACCGGTGGGTTGTCGAGCCGCCTGCGCAGCTGGCGAATCAGGTAGCCGACGGCGAGGCCGACGCCGATCCCGCCGAGCACGATCCAGACGAAGTGCCAGCTCGCGTCCAGCAGCGAGAACGTGCCTGTGACGACCGCGGCGACGGCGAAGCGGTAGGCGACGAGCGCGGTGCCGTCGTTGACGAGGCTCTCGCCCTCGATCAGCGAGACCACTCGCGTGGGCAGCCCCAGCCGTTCGGCGATCGCGCTCGAGGCGGTCGGGTCGGTCGGCGACACGAGTGCACCGAGCACGAACGCCTCGGGCCAGTTCAGCCCGTCGATGAACTCGTGCGCGACGGCCGCGACGGCCAGCATCGTTACCAGCACGAGGCCGACGGCGAGGAAGCCGATCGCCTTCATGTTCGCCCGCAGCTCGCGCAGCGAGGTGAAGAAGGCGCCGCCGTAGAGCAGCGGCGGCAGCACCGCGACGAGCACGAGATCGGGGTTGAGCTGCACGTCCGGCATGCCCGGCATGAAGCCGATCAGCGCGCCGCCGATCACCAGCACGATCGGGTACGGAATGCGCACGAACTGCGAGACCGCGAGCAGCAGCAGCGCCGTCGCAAGCAGCGCCGCGAGCAATGCGCTGTCTCCCGCGCTGAAGCTCTGCACCAGCACGGGCCGAGCCTAGCGCCCCGCGCGCGCGTGAACGAGACTGCGGCCGGTGCGTGCCCTGGCACTCCTCGTGCTCGTGCTGCTGGCGGCCGGCTGTGACTCGTCGGCGCCGCAGCGCTGGGCGCAGCCGCAGGCGCTCCGGCTCGACTGGCACGAGAACTGCGGCACCCGCGCACGGCCGCTGACGATCTCGACCAGGCGCCTGTCCGTCGGCGAGCGCCGCTGGCGGGTCGAGCTCGCCTTCCGCAACGAGACCGGGATCACCCTCGGGGTGCTACGGCCGCATGCGGTCGACGAGACGCTGTTCGGGCTCGCGCCCTACCGGACGACGTCTCTCCGCGAAGTGCTGAAGCGCGCCGAGACCGACGAGGCGAAGCCGCTGACCTACGCCGACCGCTTCGAGCCCGCCACGCCGAGGCTGCTCGCGGCGGGGGAGCGCTGGTCGGGCTCCTTCTCAGGCCCGGGCCGGCTCCCGCGCGGGGTGCCGGTGCGCGTCGTGCTCGGCCGCTTCGTGATCACCGGCCCTGTCCCGCGCGGCTTCTTCCGCGGCTTCCTCTGCGTCTCGAAGCGCTACGTCCGGCTGCGCTAGCGGACGACGATCGGCCGGCTGGGGGTCGCGGTCTGGAGCGAGATGACGCGGAAGCGCGTCCCGACCGGCGCGGAGACGATGCGCGTGTACGAGCCCTTGAGGTCAGTCAGGGCGGGAACGCCGATCGGTGTCCAGCCGGCCGCTGTGAGGCGCTGCAGCTGATAGGCCCGCGGCCCTAAGCCTGGGCGGACCTGACCCCAGATCGTCGTGCGGCTTCCGGTGCGGGCCGCCACGGCGATCGGGAGCATGAACGAGTTGAACGCCGGCTTGAACAGGCCCGTGCTGGAGATCAGCCCGCTCTGCCAGCCGTTCGGGCGGCCTTCGTCCTGGAGCATGAACTGGACGAGCAGGTCCACATACGGGGCCGCGGCCGCCCGCTCCGCCGCCTCCGCGACGAACCGAGCCTGCGAGTTCCACGAGACGCCGTTCTCGTCCGGCGGGTTCGTCTCGTAGCCGTATTCGGTCAGCCAGATCCGCTTCGGCCCGAAGTCGCGCTTCACCTCGCGGATCAGCCTCTCCAGGTTGGCCATCGTCAGCACGCCGGTGCAGTAGCGGCACACGCCTCGCGCGAAGGCGAACGGCGTCTCGCCGCGCGTGACGGCGTACGGATGGTGCGAGTAGGCGTCGAGCCGGGCGTGGGCTGCGGACATTCCGCGCATGAAGGTGACTGGCGAGAGGCCGCTGCTCGTCGAGCGCGGCGAGGTTGCCCCGCCGGCAACCCGGTTCGCGGGGTTGAGCGCGTGCAGCTCGACGTAGGCCGGGTTGAGCAGGCGCTGCACGTACAGCTGTGGCGAGTTCGGCTTCAGGAACGACTGCAGGTTCGGCTCGTTCCAGATCTCCCACAGCCGCAGCCAGGGATAGCGCTTCGCGACTGCGACCGCGAACGCGGCCAGCGCGTACTTGCTTGTCGGCGCGACGCTCTGGGCGAGTTCGCCGTTGGCCCAGGCGGGCGTGCGCACCAGCGTCGCCAGTACCGTGATCCCGCGCGCGTGCAGCGCACCGAGGGTGGCATCGACGGCCGTCCAGTCGTACGCCTTGTCGCCCGGGTTGGCGGGATGCCGCGGCTTCGTGGGCGCGACCTGGCGCCAGTTGACGAAGTAGCGCACGAGCCCGACGCCGAGCTGGTCGAGCGTCAGCAGGTTCGGCTCGAGCGACGGCCCGGGCGACAGGTACGCGTCGTCCTGGACGCCGAACTTGACGAACGGCGACGCCGAGGCGGTGCTCGTCACGAGCAGCGCAGCGGCGAGGGTCGCGAGCGCGAGCTTCACGGTTTGGATTCTCGCACCGCTCAGTGCACGACGATCGCCCGGCTGGCCGTGCCGTTCGTGAGCCAGAGGACGCGGAAGCGGGTTTCCTTCGCTGCGCGCACGACTCGCGTGTACGAGCCGCGGATGTTCGTCAGCGCCGGATGGCCGACCGAGACCCAGCGGCCATGCGCCAGGCGCTGCAGCCGGTAGAGCCGCTTGCCGAAGCCCGGCCGCACCTGTCCCCAGATCGTCGTCCGCAGGCCCTTCCGAGCCTGCTGCGCGATCGGGAGCATGAACGAGTTGAGCGACGGCTTGACCACTCCGGCGGCCGTGAAGAAGCCGCTCTGCCACCCTGACAGCTGGGGCTCGTCGCGGAGCATGAAGTGGATCAGCACGTCCACGAAGCGCGCGTTCTTGGCGCGCAGCGCGGCCTCGGCGACGTACTGCGCCTGCACCGAGCGCGAGACGCCGGAGCGGTCGGGCGGGTTCGTCTGGTAGCCGTACTCGGTCAGCCAGATGCGCTTCGTGCCGAAGTCACGGCGCACCTCTTTCAGCAACAGGGGCAGGTTGGCCAGTGTCAGCACGCCCTTGCAGTAGCGGCAGGTCTTGCCGTAGAAGCCGCTCGGCCGCTCGCGGCGGGTGACCGGGTAGGGATGGTGCGAGTAGGCGTCGAGCCGGGCGTGCGCCGCGCGCATGCCGCGCATGAAGACGACCGGCGAGAGGCCGGACGGCGTCGGCCGCGGCGAGGTCGCGCCGCCGGCGACGCGGTTCCCGGCGCGCGCCGAGTGAAGTGCGGCGACCGTCGGGTTCAGCAGGCGGCCAACATAGAGCGCGGGTGAGTTCGGGCTCAGGAACTTGCGCAGGTTCGGCTCGTTCCAGACTTCCCACATCCGCACCCAGGGGTAGCGCCTGGCGACGGCCAGGGCGAAGGCCGACATCGACCACTTGCTCCTCGGCACGCCGTTCGCACCGAGCCCGTCGTTTGCCCAGGCAGGCGTCCCGTACAGGGTCACGATCACGTCGATCTTGCGCGCGTGCAGGCCCTTCAGCACGGCGTCGGCGTTCGCCCAGTAGTAGGCCGGGTCGTTCGGGTTGGAAGCCTTCCGCGGCTTGCGCACCGCGATCTGGCGCCAGTTGACCGTGTAGCGCACGAGCTTCGCGCCCATCCGGTCGAGCGCGTCGAGCCTGCCCTGCAGCGCCGGCCCGGCGGAGAGGAACGCGTCGTCCTGGACGCCGAAGCGGACATAGGGCGAGGCCGACGATGTGGACGGGAGGAGCAATGTGATTGCGGCGGCGGCAAGCACCGTGAGCAGGACGAGCTTCATGCGTGGACCCCCTGGGGTTCGATGTACCTGGGTGCTATCCGTTAGGACGGAATGCGATAGATGTTGGTCGGTAAAGCTCCTGTAAGGATTCCGTGCATTCGGCAGTTGCTGTAACTTGCAGGTATGAGCTCGCGCACCCTCAGACCTCTCGCCGCTGAGCTCTCGACCTGTTGGCGCGAGCTCGGTGCGATCCTCGCCAGCCGCCGCCTGCACTCCTCGCTGCACCCCGAGCTCGGGAAGAAGCTGACGCCGAGCAAGCTGCGGGCGCTCGAGGTGCTGGCTCAGCACGAGAGCCTGCGCGTCGGCGAGCTGGCCGACCGCGTGGGCGTGGACGACACCACCGCCACCCGGCTCGTCGACCAGCTTGAGGACCTTGGCCTCGCCGAGCGCCACAGCGCGGAGGGCGACCGCAGAGCAATTCTCGTCGGGCTGACAGGCGAGGGCCGCGAGCTGGTCAAGGGCGTGTCGGCGCAGCGGCAGCAATTCTTCGCCGACGTGCTCGGCTCGCTCGACGCCGACGAGCGCGTCCAGCTCGTGCGGCTGACCGAGAAGGCCGCGCTCGCGCTCCGCACCCGCAGCCAGGAGCTGGTCACGCGTTGACCGCGCTCGCGCGCGTGGAGGAACTCGAGCGGGTCGTCGAGGTCGAGGGCCTCGTCGTCCGCTTCGGCGCGATCGAGGCCGTGGCCGGGATCTCGTTCGAGGTCGGCGCCGGCGAGGTCTTCGGCCTGCTCGGCCCGAACGGCGCGGGCAAGACGACCACGATCCGCGTGCTCACAACCCTGCTGCGGCCGAACGAAGGCTCGGCGTTCGTGGCCGGCCACGATGTCGTCCGCGATGGCCTGGCCGTGCGGCAGTCGATCGGCTACGTGCCGCAGGCGATCTCGATCGACGGCGCGCTGACGGCCTACGAGAACCTCGAGTTCTACGGCCGCGCGACCGGCGTGCCCCGCCGTGAGCGGCGCGAGCGGATCGAGGAGGCGGTCGAGGCGATGCAGCTCGCGTCCTTCCTCGACCGGCTCGGCCGCACCCTCTCGGGCGGGATGCTGCGACGGCTGGAGATCGCGACGGCGCTGCTCAAGCAGCCGATCGTGCTCTTCCTCGACGAGCCGACCGTCGGGCTCGACCCGACCGCGCGCCGGCTCGTCTGGGAGCGGCTCAGGCTCCTGCGCGAAGAGGCCGGCACGACCGTGCTCGTGACGACCCACCAGATGGAGGAGGCCGAGCGCCAGTGCGACCGGATCGCCGTCATGGATCTCGGCACGATCGCCACGCTCGGGACGGCGCAGGAGCTGCGCAGCCGCCACGGTGTTGGCTCGCTCGAGGACGTCTTCACCGAGGTCACCGGCGGCAGGCTCGAGGAAGGGGGGAGCTTCAGAGATGTCCGCGCGAGCCGCAAGCGTTCACACCGGCTCGGTTGAGTCCGTGCTGCGCTCGCTGCCCGTCCGGGCGGCGCGCCTGCTGGACGGCACCGTCGCGATGGGCTGGGCCGAGCTGCACAAGCTCCGGCACGACCACCTCGACATCTTCACCCGCTCGGTGCAGCCGCTGCTCTGGCTGTTCATCTTCGGCACCGCGCTGCAGCACAACCACGCCCTCTCGGGCGGGTACGGCGACTACCGCGCCTACCTCGCGCCGGGGGTGATGGCCCAGGCGGCGCTGTTCGTGGCGATCTTCTTCGGCCTCGGCGTGATCTGGGAGCGCGACGTCGGCCAGCTGCAGCGCCTGCTGGCGACGCCGCTGCCGCGCCTCGGGATCGTGCTCGGCAAGGCGACCGGGGCAGCGATCCGCGCGCTCGCGCAGGCGGTTGTGCTGCTGGTCGTGATCGCGGTCGCCCGGATCTCGATCCACTGGAGCGTGCAGGGCGTCGTCGGGGCGGTCGCGCTGCTGCTGATCGGCACGGCCGCCTTCGCCTGCCTGTCGATGATCCTCGCTTCGCTGGTGAAGACGCGCGAGCGCTTCATGGGCATCGGCCAGCTAGTGGTGATGCCGCTCTTCTTCGCCTCCAGCGCGCTCTACCCGCTGGCGATCATGCCGGCCTGGCTGCGGGTCGTCGCGCACGCGAATCCGCTCAGCTACGAGGTGCACGGGATGCGCGACCTGCTGCTCGGGATCTCGGCCGGCGGCTGGCTCTGGCTCGACTTCGCGGTGATGATCTCGTTCCTGATCGTCACGGCCGTCGTCGCCGCCAAGACCTACCCGCGCGCCATCCTCTGAGATGCTGCCCGCGTGAGCGGGGAGCGGACAGTGCTGGGGGTC
>Ga0307316_10000404_pt1 | contig 12906 bp, 11 predicted proteins | sample ER_DNA_356_FD_194504 | JGI IMG/M metagenome (GOLD analysis project Ga0307316, IMG submission 194504) | Bulk soil microbial communities from the East River watershed near Crested Butte, Colorado, United States - ER_DNA_356 | ecosystem: Environmental > Terrestrial > Soil > Floodplain | place... | reverse complement strand
GAAGCGGCTGGCCGACTCGCTCGGGCTGGAGGAGTTGGGCAACGAGGCGCGACAGGTCGACCCATCGCTGTTCGAGACCCAGGGGGTCGAGATGAAGGGCGAGCTGTGGGCGATGATGCTCGACGCGAAGGCGACCTTCGACGAGCTGATCGCTCGCCAGGCGCCCGACGAGGAGGCGCGCGACCGGGTCCTCAACAACCGCATCTACCAGCAGATCTCCAGCGCCCTGGCCGGCTCGCAGGAGTACATGGCGATGGAGAAGCTGTTCGAGCTGCACACCGAAGGCGGCTTTGACCTCCTCGTCCTCGACACGCCCCCTACTCGCAACGCCCTCGACTTCCTCGACGCGCCGAAACGGCTGACCCAGTTCATCGAGGGCAAATCGCTGCGGGTGTTCATGAAGCCGACCGGCCTGGCGGCCAAGGTGATGGGCAGCGGCGTCTCCGTCGCCCTCGGCGTCTTCAAGAAACTCGTCGGCTTCGACCTGCTCGCCGACCTGGCCGAGTTCTTCAACGCCTTCAGCAGCATGGTCGACGGCTTCCAGGCCCGGGCCAAGCGTGTCAACAAACTCCTCGCCGATCCCGAGACCTGCTTCCTCGTCGTCTGCGGACCGCAGGGCGAGCCGATCGACGAGGCCGTCTACTTCCACCGCAAACTGGTCGAGGCGAAGCTGCCGTTCGGCGGCGTCGTTGTCAACAAGGTCCACTACCCCGCCGACGAGCTCAGCGCCGAGGTCGGGGGTCTCTCCACCACTCTCGCCGAGAAGCTGGACGACGCCGCTCTTGCCAAGCGGGTCGCCGACAACTTCGCCGACTACCAGGCACTGGCCGAGCGCGACGCCCGCAACATCGACCACCTGGCCACCGAGCTCCGCACCAGCTGCGTCATCCGCGTCCCTTATCTCGACGAGGACGTCCACGACCTAGCCAGCCTCTCCCAGATCGACCGCTACCTCTTCGCAACCGCGGAGGAGCGCGTCGAGATCGCGGCGGGGCGGGCCTAGAAACAGACGACCCGCCGGAGCGGGTCGAGGCTGTAGGAATGGGGGACCACCCCATAGCGGTTGATACCTATCGCTCAGATTACCACGATATCCCGCTCCAGCGCCCGATTTTCCGCTCGGCAAGCAGTCTCTGCGGAGGGCACCGGACTTGAACCGGATCCAGCTGGTGAGGCCGGACAGTACGCATTCCGCCGTCGATCGGGCCCTCGAAAGACGCCGCTCCTAGTTCAACGCAGGTCCTCGCAGGCGATGCCGTCGTGATCTGCGTCGAGACGGCTGGGATCGTGGCGGGGGCCGCCATGCTGCTTGTAGTAATGCTGCGCCTGCTGCCAGCTGCCGAAGTCGGAGCAGTCCTTGTCGACGAAAGCGGTAGCCGGGCTTGCCGCTATCGCCAGAACAAAGGCAGCGACCGGAATCGCCAGGTACTTACGCATTGGATCTCCCTCATAGTTTGCGCGAACGACGCTAAGTGCTCAGTCTGCATCCGCACTACTGATCGAGAAGAGAAATCCAAGTTTTCGTGACGAATACGTGCCAGTTCTGTAGAGGAACTCATGGTTTCCCGATAGCTGCCTGCATCTGTGTCGTGCCGTTCGAAGCTAATCAAGCGAAGACGTGATCCTCTACGGCAGCGTCTTCCATGCGGATGTAGGCCGGTTCACCTCTCGGAACAACACTTTTCGCCTCTAGCTGACGGAGTTGCGGCTGTACTCGAACTCGAGGTGGCTGACCTCCCAGTCGGCGTCCTCGGGAACCGGGAAGAGGTGGCGAACACGCGGGGTGTCGATCCGCTCGCGGTGCTGGATGTCGCGGTCGGAGTCGGCCGGCCACTGGATCGTGTCACCGCCGCGCGAGTCGGAGACCTCCTCGAGCCAGGGCGTTGCCGTGATCCTGATCTCGTCCTCGGCCGGGACCGGCTCCATGATGCGGGTCTCCTGCTCCACGTACTCGTCCTCCTCCGGTAGTTCGTCGACAGGCAGCTGAAGTTCGGCTGACGGCTCTGGCTCGGCGAGTGGCTCGGGCTGGGCGATGACCCGGAACTCGGGCTCCTCCTCGAGCTCGGGCGCCAGCTCGTCTTCGAGCTCCAGCTCCAACTCGGGCTCGGGCGCTTCCTCCACCGGCGCCTCGGAATGCACCGACACCGTGATCTCGGCGTCGCCGCCTTCAAGGCCGTTGACGATGAGGGTCTCGTCGGCGGTCGTGCTGAGGTCGTTGCCGAGCTCGCCGAGCGCCGCCTGGCGCAGAAGCTTGCGGGTCCCCTCCTCCATCCAGGTCGCCAGCTCGACGGCGCGTTCGATCGGCAGGCCGTTCATCATCGCCCGCTCCAGCTCGAGCACGTCCTCGACCCGCTCGCGCGCCTGCAGGCGGTCCATCATCTCGTCCTCGATCAGGGCAGCGGCGCGGAGCGGCAGCGAGGCGCCGACCGGGCCGTGGCCCTCGAGCACCGCGCGCATCGCCAAAAGGTGGTCGCTCAGTCCCTCCAGCGCCGTCGGACGCTCACAGCCCATCTCGAAGCGGCCCACCGCCCAGGTCAGGGCGCTGTCGGGGTCCGGCCGCGCCTCCAGGGCGCCGGCGAAGTCGATCAGCTCCTCGGCCTCGGCCTCGCTGAGCCGGCAGCCGCCGGGGCGGGTCGCGGGGGCACCGGTGGCGATCCGCCGCCAGCAGCCCTCTCCGGTCGGGGCGAAGGCGTAGGGCCCGAGGCCGATGCCGCCGCCCTTGAACATCCTCATCACGCTGATCAGCTCGCGCAGCTGCATCAGGGCGCCCTCGGCGCCGCCGTCAGCATCCTGCTCGGCGACCGCCAGGTACTGCGGCTCCCAAGCGGCGCGGCCCATGCCCTCGCTGCGCATCGCGTCGACCGGGGCCTCGATCGAGTCGGCGCGGACGATGCGGACGTTGTGCGGCAGCTGCAGGCGGGGCATCGACATCCGCAGCCCGACCAGCGGGACGAGCAGGAGGTCGGCCTCGTCGGCGTCCCGGGATTCGGCGTCGAGGGTGGAAAGCGCCCCCTCGAGGCGCTCGCGGTCGAGCGAGAACCCGGCGGCCCCCTCCCAGAGGGAAGCGAAGAAGGTGGTCAGCATCAGCTCGGCACGTGCGGCCGGGTCGGCGGGCACGGCCTCGCCGCGGGCCTCCAGATAGTCCGCGGCAACGCCGGCTTCGACCGTCGCCTCGCGAGCGGCCGGGAAGCTCGGCAGCGAGCGCAGCTCCTCGGCGTGCTCGAGCACGTAGCGCCCGGTCATCGGCACGTAGCTGTAGAAGGCGGACTCGTCGGCCGAATCGGCGGCGACGTCAAAGGGAATCTCCTCCCCCATCGCGACCATCGAGCTGAAACGCGAAGCGGCCTCGGTCGCCAGGCGCTTGATCGATTCGTTCAGGAGGAAGTCACGCACACCGCAGGCTTCCGCCCCGTGCCTGGGGCTCCTGCGCTTGCACGATCGCTTGCAGCGGGAGCTAGACCGCGGCAGGCGTGCGCTCAGCGGCCGCTTCGGCGGCATCGCCCAGCAGCCAGCGCATCCCGTAGGAGCGCATGTCCTCGACCAGCGGCACCAGAGCTTTGCCCTTCGGCGTCAGCGCGTACTCGACCCGCGGCGGCACCTCGGGGTAGGTGTGGCGCGCGACGATCCCCTCGTCCTCCAGGGCGCGCAGGCGCAGCGAGAGCGTGCGGGGACTGATCCCCTCCAGCGAGCGCTCGAGCTCGCAGAAGCGAGCGCTCCCCTCCGCCAGGTCCCGAATCAGCAGCAGGGTCCACTTGCCGCAAACGACTTCCGCGGTCTTACAGACGGGGCAGGTGGAGTTGCTCTCGGCGCTCATGTTCCGAAGCGAGGATCTAGTGGCATTTGCCTCGCTTCAACAAGTGTAGCGCCATAGCTTCACTTATTGAAGCTTTGGTCAAACGGCCTTGTGTTCAGGAATGGCCGGTGACGATCGGCTCGGCTTTGATCAGGTTGATCTTGTAGCGGACGTCATCTTCGCCGTAGACGAAGGTGACAGGGAAACCTTCTTCGAGCACGAGCAGCTGGCAGCTCTTGGCGCCGGAGATGCAGTTCGCTTCGCCGAAGATCCCGGTCACTTCGTTGGACACGAGGAACATCGGCACTTGGCCTTTAGACCCCATCCCCAGGTAGGTGATGACGGGCGTCTTTTCGCCGGGCAGCGGAGCGGGCGCCTGAACGTCTTTGTAGAGCGTCGGGCCTTTTTTGTCCACGCTGCCGTCCGGCTTGTTTTCGATCCGCGTGATCTGCAGGGTCACCTCGAGGGTGTAGATGGTCCCGCCATCCGGTACTCCATTTGCGGATTCGCCTCCAGATTTGCCCGCCGGCGAACTGCCGCCCCCGCCGCTGACCGCAGGGGCCGGGAAGGACGCTTCGCTTTCGGGCGCGGTGGTGGCTCCGCTCGTGCTCGGCGCCGAGCCGGTGAGCGAGCTGGGCGCTGGTGCTGCGTTCAGCTGAGCTCCCTTCAGGCTGCCGGTCCCGGCGAAGCGCTGCTTGAACGGGTTCGTCGAGCTCCGGTGGGCGAGCCGCTTCTTGTAGTTGCGCAAGCCCGGCTGGGCTTTGACCACGGTCAGGCTCTGCGCGGCTGGCCCGCCGGCGCCTGCGATTCCCGCCGAGGAGCCCGGCGAAGGCAGCGGTTCGGGTTCTTCCGCGCCCCCGGCCAGGAGGATCGGCGTCGCGACGATCGCGACCAAGATCAGCGCCACCAGCGGCAGTAGACGGCGGTCGCGCAAGTCGGCGTACAGATCCGAAACGAACGTCGGGACCTTCATCTCACCCCCCTTCAGCTTCGGCATCTTCAGCTCGGGACCGAGGCGCTTCACGGCGTGCCTCCCGTGGTGGCGGCGACCTGAGTGGTCGAAGGTTCAGGGCTGGCGGGAGTGGCCCCCGCGGTCACGCCCTGCGCCGGGGGGACCAGGAACGTGGTGACGGAGAAGCTCGCTTCCAGGAACGGAAAGCCTTTGTTCGTGTCCGGGCTGAGGCTGAACCCGTTGATGGTGATCAGGCGCCCGGTTACGTCGACTCGCGCATTCTTAGTCTTGACCAGGGAGTCGAGCCCGTGGATGAAATCGGCGATGTGGAAGAAACTGCCTTTGAAGGTGAGGGTGTAGGGCATCGCATCCAGGCCTGCCGGTCCGACGGATGCCCCGAGGGGAAGAGTCGAGGCGGCGACCTCGGTTGGCGAGGCGAGTTCTTCGCCTTCAGGCGCTTCAGGCGCTTCAGGCGCTTCTTCGGCGCCCGCTTCGCCGGTCGCACCGGCCAGCTGGAAGGTCTCGAAGCGGACGTCGGCGTGCCCGGCGATCTGGTTCAGCTGCACCAGTAGCGAAGCGGTGTCGTCTTCGGCGGGCGCCGCCTTGCCGAGCACGACCAGCTGCTGGTACTCCTGCGGGAAGGCTTCCTCGGCTTCCAGGCCGCGCTGGACTTCCGACTGGTGTGAGGAGAGGGATTCTTCCTGCTTGGCGACCTGGCTGTCGAGCTTGCTCACTTCTTCTCGCTTCGGGCTGAGGAGAAGCATCCAGAAGGCAACCGCAAGCGCAGCGACGGCAAGCATGGCGATGATGACTCTGTTGCTGGCGCTCATCTCATTCGCTTTCCGAGGATTCGCTGGCGTCGGTTTCAGCAGAAGACGATTCGGCCGTTTCGGTGACGGTCGCTGCCGCTTCTGCTTCGCCTTCGGCGCTGATCGGGATCGGAGCAGCGTCGAAGGCCACCACGAGAGTGAACCTGGCGATGAAATCTCGGGTCTGGCATTCCCCGCCACCAGTTGCTTCTGACCCACCGGAGCTGCCCGCGCCTTCTTCCAGACTCGGCAGTTCCGAGGATTCGACGCCGACGCGGGTAACCCCGTCGATGTCTCGCAGGGCGGTGACGAAACCGGCGACAGATTCCTGACCGGTGGCACAGCCCGTCAGGACCAGGGCGGGGCCGGCGATGGCCGAGCGCAGCGCTCCTCCCCCGCTTTCGCCTGCTTCGGTTTCCGCAGAAGCCGAGGCGCTCAGCTGGGTGAGCCAGACGTCGTGGGGCAGGATCAGCGCTAGTTCGCGCATCACCCTTTCCCAGTCGAAGCGGCTGTCAGCGAGGCTGCTGATCGTCGCCAGCCGCTGTTCATGGAGAGTCCGGAACTGCGTGTAGGCGACCAGCCGTTTGGCTTCCTGCACTGCGGCTGCATCTTCGCGCTTCAGCTGGGTGACTTCGGTCTTCCGTTCCGAGATCTGGTTGCCGGTGAGCACCAGCAGTGCGACTCCCGCCAGCACCGCAGCCAGCGCTCCGATCATGACGTAGGGGATAGCGCCGGTGCGCATCGGCGCCTGAGCGCCCTGGCGCAGCTCGGCAGGAAGGAGGTTTACGGGGCGCATCTCAGCTCTCCAGCCCCAGGCCGACCGGCAGAACCAGGCGCGCGGCCAGGGCATCCTCGACTCCAGACAAAGGCGCCGGACGCGGAGCCGAAATCGGCAGCCCCACCTGTTCTTCCATGGCGCCGGCAAGGCCCGGCACCGCGCTGCCGGCACCGCAGAGGACGACGCCGGAGACGGGGACTGCGCTCTCGAGGGCGCGGTAGTAGTCGAGCGACAGGCGCAGCTCATCGACGAGGCTCGCGACTCCCTCTTCCAGAGCGCGCCGGGTCGCGCCGACAATCTCGGGGTCGCCCTCGACCGCCTCCACCGGCGCCGCGAGCCCGACGTGGAGCAGCCACTGTTCCGCGTGTTCGGGGCTCAAGCCTCTCTCGGTCGAGAGCCGAGCGATGATCGCCTCCATGCCGGTCCCAGAGACCCGGGTGAAGAGGCAAGAGCGGCCGCGGGCAACCGCGAGGTTGAGTACATCGCCGACGTTGCAGTAGAGGAGTGCGTCCTGCGGGGTGGCGGGCAGACCGTCTGCGTCGGGTGGCGGCACCGGAGCCGAGAGGGGCGCGAGGGCGCGGATCATCCCGAAGGCGGAGAGGTCGATGCCCTCGGGCTGCAGGCCCGCCCTGCGCAGGGGCTCGACTAGGGAGGTGATCATGTTGCGCCGGGCGGCAACCACGACGACGTCGACCTGCGGCCCGTGGCCCTCCTGGGCGGGAACCCCGCCGACCACCTGGTGCTGGAGCACCGCCTGGTCGAGCGGCATCGGGATCTGCTCCTGAGCCTGGAAGCGAATCGCCGCCTCCATCTCCTTGGGATCGTCGATCGCAGGAAGGCGCAGGGTGCGGACGACGACGCGCTGGTTGCCCACCCCCAGGCGGATGCGCTTGGAGAGTTTGTGGCTGGAGTAGAGGCTCTTCAGCGCCGCCACCAGTCCATCGGGGTCGATTACCTCGCCCTCGTGGAACACTCCCGGCTGTAGCGGCTGCACTGCCGAAGCGACGAGGTGCGTGGTCCCATTTGAGGCGACCTCGGCCACAGCCATGCTGCCGGCCTCGATGTTGAGCCCGGCGAGATTGCCAGCCTTGTTCCTGCCCAGGCTGAACGAGGGTTTGTCGAAGTTCAGCGAGGGTCTGCCCAGCGATAACGTGGGCATCGATATCGGCTTCGTCAACTGCATAGCGAGTTACGTCCTCAATCGGCAGAAGGCCGCGAGAACTAAAAGGTTGAGAGGTACCAATCGACCAGCTGGTTCCCCATCAACAGGGCGACCACCCCTCCGAACGCGAGAAAGGGGCCGAAGGGGATGGTGCGCTTGCGCGCCTCGGCACCGTACCGAGCGATCAGGGCGAGGCCCACGACCGAGCCAGCGAGAAGCGCCACGAAGAGGGCCGGGGCCACGTTGCGGCCGAGGTAAAGACCCATCACGGCGGCCAGCTTTACGTCGCCTAGGCCCATTCCGCGCGGGTAGGCGAGGGCGACGAGGAATAGCCCCCCGCCAGCAGCAGCAGCAGCGATCGCCCGCTCCGGCAGGCTGCCAGGATCCCCAACCGCGACGATCACGGCTCCCGCGGCGGCGGCGGCGAGCAGGACTTTGTTTGGGATCACCCGCCGGTCGAGATCAGTCAGGGTGATCGCCAGCAGGGTGGTGACGAAAACGAGGCCCAGCGCGACCTCGGTCGCATCCCCCCAGAGGACCGCCACCGTCATCACGTACAGCGCTCCCAGCGCCAGCTCGGTCAGCGGGTAGCGGAGCGAGATGCGGTCACCGCAGCAACGACTGCGCCCCCGCAGGACGACCCAAGAGAACACCGGGATGTTGTCGTAGGCGGCAATCTGGGCGCCGCAGGTAGTGCAACGAGAGCGAGGGCCCACAATCGATTCGCCGCGCGGCACCCGGTAGCCGACCACGGTGACGAAGCTGCCGATGACCAGCCCGCCGCAGAAGGCGATCAGAAGTGCCTGGGCCATGGTCTATTCCCCTTCCAGCGGAGTGCTCGTGCTGACCTCGAGCCTGGCCGGGTACTTTGGATGGTCGTACATGAACGAGAGCGCGTCGCCGCCGGTGTTCGCCCGCTCGACGCTGATCGCCAAACCGAGCCTTTCTCCGGGGAGAATTGGGACCGGCGAGCCGTTGAAGGGCATGGTTAGGCGCATCTTGGTCCATTCGGTAGGCCAGTTGCCGTTGTTTTGAGGGGTGGAGGTCCAATATCCCTTGCCGCCTAGGGTGTTGGTCAACAACAGCGGATTGCTTCCTTCTTTCCATTTGTAGAGGTAGACACAGGCGGTACCGGTGTAGGAACGCTTGTTGATCGTCTCGGTGTAGAACTGCAGCGTCGCCTGTTCGGTCATCAGGAATTCGCTGGCCATCGGATCGGTGACCCAACGGTGGACCTGGGCTTGGGGAAACGAGGTCCCGCTCGGGACGAAGTGACATTCGGGCGTGTCGTCTTTTATGATCTGCACGCCGGTCCCGCTATCGGGGGTGGTGTCCAGGTAGGTGTCGTTGGAGTAGTCGTATTCGAGCGGGTTGTTCGGGTCTTCGTAGTCGGGGTCTGGCGGGCTGCCGAGCAGGAGCGCGTCAGGAGCCCCAGGCGTCGCCCCCGTCTGGGGGCCGTTGGCGCAGGTGCCCAGCGTGTTGTGCAGCAGGTGGCTGCCGACGATTGACTGGCGGATGGTCCGGCCGGTCGACGAACACGGGGTGTCGGTGAGGAAGAACTGCTGCGCCGTGACCACCTTCCCGCTCGCATTCGGTTTCGGGTCCTTTTCGGCGTTGTCGGTGGGATTGATGAAGTTGGACTGGACTTCGTAATACCCGCCTTCGCCGGGCTGATTTGGCATCTTGTCGAGCTTGACCACGACGACGATCTGTTTGTAGTCCTGTTTACCGGGACATTTCGTTTCCGGGCACTGACTGTCATTCCGCCAGACGATGTAACGGTAGACATGACCTTTTACGTCGCCGCTGGTGAATGGGGTCGGCCCCGGAGCAATCGTCCCACCCTGGATTTCCCCACCCCCGTAGAGGTAGCCTTCGTTGACTACGAGCAGGTGAGGATTTCCCACCGGGTCCCGGTTGAGCGCAAATTCCCCGTTGCTGACGCGGTAATTAGGATTCGAGGGGCTGGGCGAGGGTTCCGGCGCTTTCAAGAGGGCAAGGTTCTTGTCTTCCAGGCTGCGCAGGTACTCGAGTTCCTGTTCGGCATACTCGAGCGCCACCTGGCTCCCCTTTGCCCGCTGCGCGTTGCGCGCGGCCGCCGAAAGCAAGCTGAAGGTCGTCATCGCCCCGATCCCCAGGATCATGATTGCAACCAGTACCTCGACGATCGTGAACCCCTCTTGGCTGTTGCGCGGGCGCCGCATCAGTACCCCAGAGTGGCGTTGCGTAGGCTGGCCCCGTCGGAGATGGTGAGGGCCCCGATCCCACTCGGGTTCGGCAGCCGCAGCGTGACTTTCACGTAGGTCGGTTTCGCCGCCGGAACGGCTTCGAAGACCTGGCTACTGTCGATCCCGCTGAAGATCTGCTGCGTAGTCCCCGGAGCGAGAGTGCTGACGCCCTCGCTCCGGAAGCAAGCGGTGCTCGAGCATTCATAGGTGATGAGACAGACGATCGGGGGCGCGGTGCTCGACGGCTGAACGCTGCCGCCGCAGGTGGTGTGCCTTACGTAGGCTTCGAATGACACCTTGCTCGCGCTCGTCGGCTGCTTCAGGGCGATCCCGCCGCGAAGCTCCCGCGTCATCCGCTCCAGCACCCAGCGCGCCGTGGTGATGTTCTGGGCCTGTTTGCTTATTTTCGGCTGGTCGCGCACGGCGCTGATCACCAGCATGGCGACAGCCCCCATCACGATGACGCCCATCGTCGAAGCAACCAGAAGCTCCACCAGCGTGTAGCCGCCCTCCGCGCGCATGGAGCCTAGTCGCGTCCTCACCTGCCCACGACCTTGAACGGCCGCTTGACCGGCGTGGCTGCGGTCCCGACGGCATTGACGGCCTTGACCGAGAAGACGTGCCGCCCGAGTTTCAATTTCTTGAGCCTGATCGGCGAGTTGCACTGAGCCCAGCGCAACCTGTCGACGCGGCAGAAGAAACGCGTATCGGGCTGTCCGGTCGAGTCGAGGAAGCGGAAGGTCGGCCGCCGAAGCCGGGTCTTGAAGGCGGGGCCGAAGGTGATGCGCGGCAGCGGGGTCTGGTAGGCAACCCCTACCTTGCCACCGCCACGCGAGGAGCCCACAGTGCCGGTCTTGGCTGCGCCGGATGAGCCGGTGTTGCCGCCGGTGGATGAGCCGCCGCCACCGCCGCTGCCGGTCGCACCGCCGCTTCCTCCTTCGCCGGGTGGTGAGGCTGGCGCGGCCTCTTCTTGACGGTAGGAGATCGGGGTCGAGCAGGCAGAGGGGTTTCCTTCCGCTTCGGCGTTGGCGCTGAAGTAGGTGGTCGAACCTAGGGCGACAGGGGTGTTGACGGTCAAGCCGGGGGAAGCGAGCTGCGCCGCGGTTCCTTGAGCCACAACGGCTCCGCTGCAATTAGTGGTCTTGTAGACCCTGATCAGGGCGCCCGCCGTGGCCTTGCCAAAGATCGTCGGCGTGGTGGCCGAATTTGGCGAGCTCGGGCTCGTTCCTTCAAGCATCGGAGGCGGAGGGCCCAGGGTCAGGAAGCCGGCGTTGGCGACCGAGACGAGCCTGACATTGCTTCCGTCCCAGCTATAGATGTCAACATCCGAATCGGCGTCCCCTTCCGTCAGGCGCTCCTGGGTGGTGAAGAACGCGAGCGAGCCGATGGATGAAACTCCGTGAAGGCCGACCGGGTAGGCGCCGTTGCCGTTGATCTGCCCTCTCGAGACGAGCACCGTTTCCGAACCGGAACGTGAGTAGACGTCGAGGCTCGTATCGGCGTCCTGCGAAGTCATTCGCTCGGCCGTTGCGAAGAAGACGGTCGACCCATCGGCCGAAGCACCTGCGAAGCTCGCGTCGAATGCTGCCCCGGCGGCTTCCGAGCTGGTGGAAATCAGGGTGGTGATTTCGCCCGCTCGCTCGTATAAGTCCTGCTTAGGATCTTTGTCTGCTTCGACGAGGGACTCGTTGGTACTGAAGATGGCGCGGTCGGGAGAGCCTGCTGGTGAGACCCAGTCCAGCGATGCCAGGATCGCTTCGTTTCCCTTGGAGCCTTCTCCCGCCGAGACAAGGGTGGTGGTCCCTTCGAGGTTGCGATAGACGTCCAGGACTTGATCGGTGTCGGCGCCGGGATCGATTTGTTCGTCGGTTACGAAGTAGACCGCCTTGCCATCGCTCGAGCTGCCGGCGTAGCGGGAGATCTTGCCTTCGTTCCCACCGTTCGGGCCGGTTGAGGCAAGCGTCAGCGCGGCGCCGGCCGTCCAGCTGTAGACGTCCTGGGCGCTGTCGGTGTCTTTGTTCGAGAGCTGTTCGCCGGTCTCGAAGAAGGCATGGGAGCCATCCGGGGAAATGCCCCCGAAGGAGGGTTTGCAGCTCTGCCCGACGGGAAGCCCCACCGGGCAGGTGCCGGCGATCGAGACCAGTTGCGTCGTTTCGCTCGCCAGATCATGCTCATAGATGTCGACTTCGGCGTCTTCGTCTTCGGAGGTGAGGCTTTCCGAGGTCGTGAAGAAGGCTTTATTCCCCGCCCGGTCGATCGCTCGGAACGAGCCCCCTTCCACGCCGTTGCCACAGCCGCCGCTCAGGCAGGTCCCGTCGCCGCTCGAGACCAGAAGCGTTTCTTCGGCTGCGATCTCGCGGGCGTAGATGTCTTGGCTGCCATCCGTGTCGCTGCCGTTGAGCGATTCAGAGGTCGAGAAGAAGACGACTCCGCCTTCTGCAGCGACTCCCCCTTCGGAGAATTCTGCTGCAGCGTCGCCGTTGCCGCAACTGGGAGCGACGCAGCTTTCGTCCCCCTGGGAGATCAGGACGGTTTCGTTGAGTTGCAGGTTGCGGAGGTAGATGTCTTCTTTCTGATCGGTGTCTTCAGGCACCAACGGCTCTGCGGTCGAGAAGAAGACTTCGGTGCCCAAAGCCGACATCCCGTCGTAGCGGGCAGGCAGAGTGTCGTTGCCTCCCCACGGGCCAACCGAGACCTCGCGCGTGACGTATTCGCCGAGGCTGCTGCTAAAGGAGCGGACGTAAACGTCCTTTTCCTGATCGGTGTCTCCCGGAACCAGCTGGTCTTCGGTGGTGAAGACGACGACTTTGCCGTCCGAGGAGTTGCCGTCGAAGAAGGCGGGGGCGGCAAAGGCCGGCTGAGCCGCGAAGGCGGCGCCGATGCCGCAGAGCAGCGTGCAACACCCTGCTCGGATCAAAAGCGAAATGAGAGGCCAGCGCAACATCGACTCCATGTATCGGCGCTGAGCGCCCATCCGTTTAGCGCTGTCGGCTTCGCTGGCCGAACGCGCGAGGGGCGGGCCTAAGCCCGCCCCTCGGCAGTCCATTGCTCGCTAGGCGAGATGGTGGTGAAGCTAGATCAACCCTTGCCCCATCCACCGGTAGGACAGCCGCCTTCTCCAGCTGGCGTACACGGATAGGTCATCGCGCCTTTGACGTTCACGATTTCGAAGACGTGCCCATTC
>Ga0307316_10000403_pt1 | contig 12908 bp, 12 predicted proteins | sample ER_DNA_356_FD_194504 | JGI IMG/M metagenome (GOLD analysis project Ga0307316, IMG submission 194504) | Bulk soil microbial communities from the East River watershed near Crested Butte, Colorado, United States - ER_DNA_356 | ecosystem: Environmental > Terrestrial > Soil > Floodplain | place... | reverse complement strand
CCCCCCGCAACAGGTCGATCCCGCGTTCCTCCAGCCACGGCAACTGGCCGGAGTCGTCGCGGTCGTGGATCACCTCGTCGCGCCGGGCGAGGACCAGCTCCGGCTCGAGCTCGCCGTGTCCGGTCGGCACGCCCGGGATTCGCTTCGCCTCCGCCAACACGTCAGCCGGCCGCAGCAGAGCCTTCGAGGGCATGCAGGCGTAGTAGGAGCATTCGCCGCCGATCAGGTCCCGCTCGACGATCGCCACGCTCCAGCCCGCATCCGCCAGTCGTCCCGCGCAGACCTCGCCCGTCGGTCCCGCCCCGAGGACGATCGCGTCGTAGCTGCGCTCGTTCACGCGCCCCATCATCACAGGCCGATGCCACGGAGGCCGTACAATGGAGTGGCATTCCGAGCACGGGGGCGACAGGCTTCGACGTGGTCGACTCGTGCGAAAGGTTGCAGGTCGAGGTTGCTGGAGGCCTCGTTAAACCCCAGCACAAACCAATACGTGCGGACCATGAGTTCGCCCTCGCCGCTTAGTCAATAGCTAAGCGCTGTGAGAGTCGGTCCTCCCGCGCCCACCGGGAGGGGCACCGGCTTCAAAAGTGGGCTCACCCAGGCGGCCCGCCCCGTCCGTCCGGGGAAATCAAAGGGGCTCTGTCTCCCGCAGTGCCCGCTGGCGCGGACCCCGGGAGACGAGAATCAAGCGCCAGCTAAGCCTGTAGACACCCTCGCACCGCGTCCGCGGATCCGAGTTCGAATCTCGGCGCCTCCATCAATCCCCCTAAAACTGGACACGAAACTAGACAAAAAGATGCGGCCTGCTCAGTTAGCGGTTCTCAATGCGCAAAGGTCACTGGACATTCGACTGGACAGTTTGAATTTGTATATTAATAGGCAGCGCTTTATGGGATTGGCGCCGGCCCCTGCAGGACCGACGCCAAGCTAGCTCCCCGTTGCTCCAAGGCGCCTTGGAGCCTCCTGAGGGTCCGGCAGCCACTAGACAGGTGGCCCGGGCTCCTCATTCCTTTGAAGTCTAGCCGCATCCTATGTGGCTATTCGACAGTGCTCAATAGGTACCGGGGCCGTCCGCCAAGGAGCGCGCCTCGTCCTAGTCTTGAGCGATGGATCGCTACGTCGCCTTTCTGCGTGGGATGAACCTCGGCGGGCGCCGGATCAAGAATGAGGAGCTGCGCCGCCACTTCGGCGAGATGGGGTTCGAGGGGGTCGCGACCTTCCGCGCCAGCGGCAACGTCGTCTTCTCGAATCCCAAACGAGAGGCGGAGGGAAAGCTGGGGCGGCGGGTGGAAGCCGAGCTCGACCGGCGGCTGGGCTACGACGTGTCGGTGTTCCTGCGGAGCGTCGATGAGGTCGCGGCGATCTCCGGGCAGGAGCCTTTTGACGCAAAGGCGCTGAAAAAATCGAACGGCAAGCTGCAGGTCTCGCTGCTGATGGAGAAGCCGAGCGCCGCCGAGCGCAAGAAGATCCTCGCCCTCGCCACCGCGGACGACCTGCTCGCGGTCGAGGGCCGCGAGATCTACTGGCTGCCGAGCGGCGGCCTGTTGGAGTCCGATCTCGACCTGAAGGAGATCGAGGGGATCGTCGGCCCCGACACTCGCCGCACGATGGGCACGATCGAGCAGATCGCCGCCAAGTACCGCTAGCAGTCGCGGTTTCCGAGGGCAGTCAGCTGGACGTACGACCACTCGCGGGCCACTAACTTTGTGCCTGCATGGCGATCGCGACCGCAACCTCACTCGACGTCTTCGTCGGCGGCAAGCTGCTCTTCGAGGACGTCTCCTTCAAGCTCGAGCCTCGCGAACGGATGACCCTCTCCGGCCGCAATGGCGCCGGCAAGTCGACCCTGCTTCGGGTCCTCTCGGGCGAGCTGAGGCCGGACTCGGGCTCGCTGGCCGTTCAGCGCGGCGCCCGCGTCGCCCTCCATGACCAGCGCCCGCCCCGCGAAACCCAGGCGACCCTCGGCGAGTACGTCTTCTCCGGCCGCACCGAGATGCTCGCCACCGAGCGGGAGCTGGCGCGCCTGGAGGCGGAGATGGCTGGGAGCGATGTGGGGGAGGAGACGATGCGCGCCTACGCCGCCGCCCAGTATCGACTCGAAGCGGGCGGCGGCTACCGCTGGCGCGACGACGTCCTCGCCGTCCTGCGCGGGCTCGGCTTCGACGCCGACCACGCGGAGCGCTCCCTCTCCACCTTTTCGGGCGGTGAGCTGACGCGCGCCTCGCTGGCGCGGGCGCTGGCGACCCGCCCCGATCTGCTGCTCCTCGACGAGCCGACGAACCACCTCGACATCCCCTCGCTGGAGTGGCTCGAGCGCTACCTCGTCGACCTTGACGCGGCGGTCGTCCTGGTCGCCCACGACCGCTGGTTTCTCGAGGCCGTCGGGACCTCGGTGCTGGAGCTGGAGGCGCAGCGGGCGCGCTTCTTCGCCGGCCCCTGGCACGCCTGGCGCCAGGAGCAGGCGGCGCGGCAGATCGCCCTCGGCAAAGCGATCGAGCGCCAGCAGGCGGAGATCGCGCGGATGGAGCGCTTCGTCGAGCGCTTCCGCTACAAGGCGACGAAGGCGCGGCAGGCGCAGTCGCGGGTGAAGATGATCGAGAAAGCCAAGCGCGAAGGCCCGGCCGCCGAACGCCGGGACAATCGCCACCTCCGCTTCTCCTTCAAACCGCCGGAGCGGCCCGGGCGGGTGGTGCTAAAGATGGTCAAGGCGACGATCGAGGTGCCGGGGCGGACGCTGCTCGCGGACGCCAGTCTCGAGGTCGAACGAGGGGAGCACGTCGTCCTGGTCGGCGCCAACGGGAGCGGCAAGACGACCTTGATCGACACCCTCGCCGGGCGCCGCCAGGCCGCCTCGGGGATCGTCCGCGGCGGCCACAACGTCAAGCTCGGCTACCTCTCCCAGCACGCCGACACCGCCGCCGGCTCCGGCACCGTGCTCGACGCCGCCAAGCGCGAGACGGGACTGACCGAGAACAAGGCGCGGGCGCTGCTGGGCGGCTTCCTCTTCTCCGGCGACGACGCCGAGAAGCAGCTCTCCGACATCTCCGGCGGCGAGCAGCGGCGCCTCTCGCTGGCGATCCTCGTCGCCTCCGGCGCCAACGTCCTGATCCTCGACGAGCCCACCAACCACCTCGACATCGAGAGCCGCGAGGCGCTCGAGGACGCGCTGATCGAGTTCGAGGGGGCGGTCCTGCTCGTCTCCCACGACCGGGCGCTGCTGGAGGCGGTCGGCAGTCGCACCCTCGTCTGCGAGGACGGCCGGCTGCAGGACCATCCCAGCGGCTGGGCCGAGTACCAGCGGCGGCGCGACGAACGCGAGGCGGAGACAGCCGCCGCGGTGAAGCCTCCTGCCTCCGAGCGCAAGAAGTACAGCGCCACCAAGCCGGCGCAGCGGGCGGCGCGCAGGGCGGAGAAGCTCGAGCAGCGGATCGAGAAGGCGGAGGGGGAGCTGCGCGAGATCGAGGACGAGCTCGCCGACCCCGCCGCCTGGGCGAGCCCCGGCCGAGCCGAGCGGGCGAGCAAGCGCCACGCCGAGGCGAAGGCGGCGGTCGAGCAGCTCTACGCCGAGTGGGAGGCCGCCCTCGAGGTCTCCTGACCGGCGCATGTCGGCGTCCTCGGTCGCTCACGTGCAGAGCACGCTTCGCTCCCTGCGTCCTTGACCTGCTTGGTCAGGAGACCTCGACGCAGATGACCCGGGTGCCATGCTGCGGCGAGAGGGTGATGTTGCGGATCTTCGCCTTCTCGGGGGCGGGATCCGGCGCCGTCAGCTCGGCCCGGCTGACCAGCTCGCGCAGGACGATCCGCATCTCGAACTCGGCGAAGGCGGCGCCGATGCAGCGGCGGACGCCGCCGCCGAAGGGGATCCATGCGTAGTTGTCGACCTTGTTCTCGAGGAACCGCTCGGGGCGGAACTCCCGCGGCTGCGGGAAGAGGTCCTCGCGGAAGTGCAGGCCGGCGATCGCGGGCAAGACGAAGCTCCCGGCCGGCAGCTCGTAGCCGGCGATCTTCGCCGGCGCGGTCAGCTTGCGGGCAACGTCGATGATCACCGGGCGGACCCGCAGCGTCTCCCGCACCGTCGCCTCGAGGTAGTCCTCCTCGCCGGCGCCGATCGAGACGCGCAGGCGCTCCATCGCCCGCGGCGTCCGCAGCAGCCGCTCCATCGCCCAGGCGAGCGCGGTGGCGGTCGTCTCGTGGCCGGCGCCGATCACCGTCAGCAGCTCGTCGCGCAGTTCGGAGTCCGACATCGCCGAGCCGTCGTCGTGCCGCGCCCGCAGCAGCAGCGAGAGGACGTCGTCGCGCTCCTCGGTCTCGGCCTGGGAGCGGCGCAGCCCGATCTCCTCGTAGATGAAGGCGTCGAGGCGGGCCCGCGCCTTGAGGAAGCGGCGCCAGGGACTGAACGGGCCGAGGTCGCGGCGCAGGTTGGGAAACTTGGTGATCAGCGTCACCCGGTCGGAGAACTCGTCGATCAGCTTCGTGGCGCGGTCGATCCGCGCCTCGTCGGCGATCCCGAAGACGGCGCGGAGGATCACCGAGAGGGTGATCCGCTGGGTGTGGGGGCGCAGCGAGAAGGGCTCGCCGACGGGAAGGGTCTCGAGCTCGCGCCGGGTCACCGCTTCGATCAGCTCGCCGTAGCGGCGGATCCGCTCGCCGTGGAAGGGCGGCAGCAGCAGCTTGCGCTGGCGCATGTGCGGCTCGTCGTCGAGGGTCAGCACGCTGTCGGGCCCCAGCGCCGGCTCCAGCACGGTCGCGTTCGCCTCGCCGGCATGGAAGACGTCGGGGGAGCCGGTGAAGACCGCTTTCGCCAGCTCGGGGCTGGCGACGTAGACGATGTGGCCGAAGAAGGGGAAGCGGACGGTGAAGACGTCGCCGTAGCGCTCGCGGTAGCGGGAGAGGAAGCCGAGCGGGTCGCGCATGTAGCGGATCCCTTGCACGAACGCCGGCGCCCGCGACCCCGGTGGCAGTGCCGGAGCCCCCGCCGCCCGTGGCCGGGGAAGAGTCGCTTGCTCCATACCCCCAGCGTACCCACAAGACTGGCTGTCTGGCCAGTCCCCTCCCGAACTGCATCAACTTCTACTTCTGCTGGGTGTAGAAGTTGATGCAGTTCGGGCCTCCCGGCGGGGGGCGCGGTGTCAGAAGACGATCGTGCGGTCGCCGTCGAGGAGGACGCGGTCGTCGAGGTGGGCCATCACGGCCCGCGCCAGAACCAGGCGCTCGACGTCGCGGCCGAGGCGGATCATGTCGGCGACCTCGTCGCGATGGTCGACCCGGGTTACGTCCTGGGCGATGATCGGGCCCGCGTCGAGCTCGGCGGTGACGTAGTGGGCGGTGGCACCGATCAGCTTCACCCCACGCTCGTAGGCGCGGTGATAGGGGTCGGCGCCGACGAAGGCGGGGAGGAAGCTGTGGTGGATGTTGATCGCCGGCGCTTCCAGCTCCAGCAGGAAGTCCTCGGAGAGGATCTGCATGTAGCGGGCGAGGACGAGGAGGTCGATCCCGTCCAGCAGCTCCAGCACCTGCCGCTCCGCCTCCGCCCGCGTGTCCGGGCTGACCTCGACGTGGTGGAAGGGCAGGCCGACCGCGGTCACCTGGTCTTCGTGGTAGGAGTGGTTGGAGATCACCGCGACGAGCTCGCCGCCGAGGTCGCCGTTGCGCCAGCGCCAGAGCAGGTCGGAGAGGCAGTGGTCCTCGCGCGAGACCATGACCGCGACCCGTTTCGTCTCGCTCGTCTCGGCAAACTCGAGCTCCATCTCGAAGGGAGCGCCGATCTCGTCCGCGAACCGCTGTTGGAGCGCGTCCCGCTCGGAGGCTGGGACCGAGTCGAACACCATCCGCATGAAGAAGCGGCCCTCGGCGCTGGAGTGCTGATCGACGTCGACGATGTTGAGACCGGCCTCGGCGAGGAACCCGCTGACCCGGGCGATCAGCCCCGGCTGGTCGGGGCAGGCGAGCAATAGCCGCGAAGTCGACGCCTCTCCCATCCGCCGATCATGCCGGATTGGGCCGCAAGTTCTCACCCAGAGTCACCCGGCGCCAGCGGCGCCACGTGCCTGAGCTAGTGCAAATCCGCGCAAATGCAAGGCGTTCTGTGACGGCGGCCACACATGGCGGGCGCGCGAAACGCCACGGTTCCGCGCTTGCTCACACAACGCAAACATTTCACGCCGATCTTGCTCATCGCACTTGCCTTCCCGGCGGCGGCGCTCGCCGCTGGGACAACGGGGGGAGGCGCGGGCCCGCGCCTCGCCGACGCGGAACCGGTCGCCCAGCCCGGCGCTTCGATCGCGGTGCTGCAGCAGCCGGTTGACCACTTCCACCGCGTCATCCGCGAGATCTCCCAACGGATTCGCGTGGAGGAACGAGCGGCTGCCCGCCAGCGCCTGCGCGAACAGCGGGAGCGGTTCGAAGAGCTGCCCGGGGGCGTCTCTCTGTCGACCCTGGAATCGATCGCCTCCTGTGAGTCCGGCGACGACCCGACCGCGGTCTCTTCGGACGGGAGCTACCGCGGCAAATACCAATTCGACCTCGGGACCTGGGAATCGGTTGGCGGCAGCGGCGACCCCGCCGCGGCGCCGGAGGCCGAGCAGGACTATCGCGCCGCGCTGCTCTACTCGCAGGCCGGCTCGAGCCCCTGGCCCGTCTGCGGCTGTGGCAGGGACGGCGTTCGTCCTTTCGGCCCTATGGGCCCTGAAAGGACGAACGCCGAGGGCGGTTCTACGATGCGCGCGATGGCTGAGCCGCCGCCGACGAGCGAGGAGCAGGTACCGGCGCCGGATCCGTCCGGGCCCAAACGCAAACCCCCGCGAGAGGCGATCGCCGAGGCCACGGTGCGGGCTCCCAGCCGCGGCAACCGCAAGCTCGAGAGCTTCCTCGAGGCCGTCAACGAGGACGACCAGGTGCGGGCCTGGTGGTACATGACCCAGGTCCACGCGGAGCGGCTGGGGATGTCCGACCACTCCTGGGTCCACGTGCAGATCGTCCTCAACATCGCCCTGCGGCTGCTGCGACTGTTGGTCAAAGCCGGCGTCGAGCCAGGGATCGTCGGCGACCATGGGATGCGCGATCGCGACGCCGAGGTCGTCGTCGCCGGCGGCGCCCTGCTGCACGACGTCGGCATGTCGATCCACCGCGCCGACCACGAGGCCTACTCCCTGTTCCTTGCCAACGGCGCCCTCGAACGCCTCCTCGCCCGCGCCTACAAGGAGCCCGAGCGCACGGTCGTCGCCTCCGAGATCCTCCACGCGATCATCGGTCACCGACGCCGCGGCGAGCCCTACACGCTGGAGGCCGGCGTGGTCCGCGTCGCCGACGCCCTCGACATGGCCCAGGGTCGGACCCGGATCCCACTCGAGGCCGGCCACGAGGGCATCCACTCGATCTCCGCCGCCGCGATCGACGAGGTGCGGATCGAGAAAGGGGAGGAGCGACCGGTGCGAATCGAGATCCAGCTCAACAACTCCGCCGGCATCTTCCAGGTCGACGACCTGCTGGCGACCAAGATCCGCGGCACCCCGCTCGAGGGCCGCGTCGAAGTCATCGCCAAAGTCGAGGGCGAGACCGAGAAACGCCTCTTGAGCGGCTTCCGGCTCTCCTGACCGGCTTCCTGACGAGGCGGTCCGTCAGTTCAGGCGGGCTAGGTCGCTGCGGCGCTGCTCTTTGCGCTTCTCCAGCTTGTTCTGGAGCAGCGAGAGGACGATCACCAGGCCGGCGAAGAAGGCGATCACGCCGAAGCAGAAGAAGGTGACCGTCTTGTCCGTGGTGGGGCCGGCGAGGCCGACGCCCTCGTCGGCCAGCGCCGCCGGGGCCGCGACCAGCATCAGGGCCAGGATCGAGAGCAGTGCCGCGGCGGTTCGCTTCACCGGCGGGAATCTAGCGCACCGTGGGGCGTCGGCGCCCCGGCATAGGATGCGCGGCGATGTCGAACCTCGAGGCCCTGCTGCTCGGGGTGGTCCAGGGACTGACGGAGTTCCTGCCGATCTCCTCGTCCGGCCACCTGATCGTCGTGCCCTGGCTCCAGGACTACACGTTCCTGCAGCAGCACGAGGCCTTCAACAAGACCTTCGACGTCGCCCTCCATGCCGGCACCCTGATCGCCGCGATCGCCTATTTCCGGGTCGAGGTGATGGTCCTCCTGCGCGGTTTCGCGGAGGCCGTCCGCCAACGCGCGATCAGGACCGACGAGCAGCGCCTCGCCGTCGCGATCGCGATCGGCACGGTGCCGGCGGTGATCGCCGGCGGCCTCGGCTCCAGCTTCATCGACGAGCATTTGGGCGAGCCCTGGATGATCGCGATCCAGCTGATCGTCTTCGGCGCCCTGCTCGGCTATGCCGACCGGATGCCGCAGCGCCGCCGCCTGCGCGAGACGAGCCTGCGCGACGGCTGGTACGTCGGCCTCGCCCAGGTGCTGGCGCTGGCGCCGGGGACCTCGCGCTCGGGGATCACGATCACCGCCGCCCGCTGGCTCGGCCTCGACCGCGATTCCGCCGCCCGCTTCTCCTTCCTGCTGCTGATCCCCGCCGTCGCCGGCGCCACCCTCTACAAGGCCGCCAGCGCGGTCCACCAAGGGCTCCCCTCCGGCGTCGCCGAGCCGATGGTGGTGGGGACGATCGCCGCCGCGGTCTCCGGCTACCTGGCGATCTCCTTCCTCCTGCGGCTGGTCCGCACCAGCAGCTACCGCCCCTTCGTCCTCTACCGCTACGCGGCCGGGGTGGCGATCCTGCTGATCATCGCCACCGGCTTGCGTCCGGCCACCTTCTGATGCCATCCCCGGCGGGGAAAGACGCCCATCCCAGGTCGCTTCCCGCAATTTCGGCTACACCGACTTGTGAAAATCCGGTGAAAGCAGGGGGTTCGCGCCTGGACAGCGCATACAATCGAGCCATCCGCATCGCCGTCATCGACACCGACAGCGGTTTCGTCACCGTCCTCGCCAAGCGTGCCGAAGCCGCCAATTGGCACCTGCGCCAGAGCACCGGCGCGGTGCCGCCGCGCGACCTCGTCGCGATGAAGCTGAACGCGCTGGTGCTCGATCCCGAGCTGCTGGGGGACGAAGCTTGGCCGTACCTGGAGCGCATCTCCTCCCTGCTACCCGACCTCGGCCTCGTCGTCTGCAGCGGCCGCTCGACCGTGGCCCAGCGGGTGCGGGGGCTGCGGCTGGGGGTCGACGACTGGATCGCCAAGCCCTGCCATCCGGAGGAGGTGATCGCCCGGATCGAAGCGGTCTCGCGCCGCCGCAGCCGCGGTCGCCACGAGTTCGAGGCCGCGCCGCTCGCCGCCGGCGAGCTCGAGATCCGGCCCGACCGCTTCCAGGCCTTCGTCGGCGACGAAGCCCTCGACCTCACCCGGCGCGAGTTCGAGCTCCTCTACCTGCTCGCCGACGAGCGCGGCCAGGTGCTGGAGCGGGAGAAGATCTACCAGCGGGTCTGGGGCTACGCGATGGCCCACGGCGATCGCTCGGTCGACGTCTTCATCCGCAAGCTGCGCCAGAAGCTGGAGAAGCACTCGCCGAGCTGGTCCTACATCCACACCCACTTCGGCATCGGCTACCGGTTCGACCCCGAACCGGCGGGGATCGTCGAGGAGGAGTTGCGCCCGGCGGCCGAGGTCGAGACCGAGGCGTCGCCGGTCGCGGATCCCCCTTCACAAACCGTTCACAAGAGCTTCACCGCCGGATAACCGCCGCCGCTCCGCCCGGCGCCATTCTTGGCGATCATGGGAAGGCTGGAGATCAGGCCTGAGGAGCATGCGGCCCTCGTCGACGGACGCCCGCTCAGCCTGACGATGCGGGAGCTGCAGCTCCTGGTCACCCTCGCCGGGCACCCGCAGCGGATCCTCACCCGCGAGGAGCTGTTCGCCCAGGTCTGGGGGAGCCAGCCCCGCCGCGAGGACCGCTCGGTCGACGTCTACGTCAGCCGCCTCCGCGCCAAGCTCAGCGTGGCGCTGCCGGGCACCCAGCTGATCCACACCCACAACGGGATCGGCTACCGCTTCTCGCCCGACGAGTGACGTTTTTACATCCTTTTTACAACTTCGCTACAGCGAGATAACAAGCTTGCGGTCGGCCCCTGGGAGCCTCGCCACCGGCCGGCAAACCGAAGCCGGTGCAAGGTGTCGAACAACAACCAAAGGGAGACTGATGTTCAGCTCTAGATGGCTTGCGGTGATCGCCTTCACCGTCCTTCTCGCCCTCGGCGTCACCGCCTGCGGCTCCAGCAGCAGCACCACCAGCGGTGGCGAAGGTGGAGACTCCTCCAGCGAAGTCTCGGGTGAACTCGCCGGCGCCGGCTCGACCGCCCAGCAGGCAGCCCAGGAAGCGTGGATCGCCGAATTCGAGAACGCGAACTCCGGTGTGACGATCTCCTACGACCCGGTCGGCTCCGGCGGCGGCCGCGAACAGTTCATCGCCGGCGGCACCGCGTTCGCTGGTTCCGACGCCGCCCTCTCGACCGAAGAAGGCGAACTCGAAAAAGCCGAAAAGCGCTGCGAACCGGGCGAACTGATCGAGGTCCCGAACTACATCTCGCCGATCGCGATCATCTACAACCTCCAGGAAGTCGAAGACCTGCAGCTGGATCCGGAAACGCTGGCGAAGATCTTCAACCAGGAAATCACCCAGTGGAACGACCCGGCGATCGCCAAGGACAACTCCGGCGTCGAACTGCCCGACACCCGCATCACCCCGGTCAACCGCTCTGACGAGTCCGGCACCACGGAGAACTTCACCGAATACCTCTCCGAGGTCGTCCCCAGCGTCTGGAGCTACGCAGTCAGCGGCGACTGGCCGGTCAAGGGCGGCGAAGCGGCCTCCGGCACCTCCGGCGTGGTCGAAGCGGTGAGCGCCGGCGAAGGCGCGATCGGCTACGCCGACGCCAGCCAGGCGGGCGAACTCAGCGTCGCCAAGGTGAAGGTCGGTTCCGAATGGGCCGAACCGACCGCCCAAGCCGCGGCTAAAGTCCTCGAGGAGTCTCCTCTGGACAAAGAACTCAGCCCCGGCAAATACACGATCGCCTACAAACTCGATCGCAAGACGGAATCGGAGGGGACCTACCCAATCGTCCTCACCTCGTACCTGATCGCCTGCACCAAGTACGACTCGGCGCAGGAAGCCGAAGCGGTCAAGGCCTACGCGGAATACGTGGTCGGCACCGAAGGGCAGGAACTGGCGGCCGAACAGGCCGGCTCGGCGCCGCTCTCCTCGGCGCTGACGAAGAAAGTGATGCCCGCGGTGGAAGCGATCGAAGTGGGCTAAGGAGCGCGTGGCTCAGGTCGACACCACGACCAACGCGGGCCAATTGCTGGCGGCGGCGTCCGGAGGGCGCCGCCGCCTCGGCGATCGCGTCTTCTCCCGGACCGCGGTCCTCGCTGCGGTGACGATCCTGGTGTTGCTCGCCGGAGTCGTCATCTTCCTCCTCTCCGAGGGCTTCCCCGCCCTCACCGCCAGCGCCTCCGAACTGCCGGAAGGCAAGACCTTCGTCGACTACGTCGCCCCGCTCGCCTTCGGCACGGTCCTGGCGGCGGCGCTGGCGGCGGTCGTCGCGGTCCCGCTCGCGGTTGCGGTCGCGCTCTTCATCACCCACATCGCGCCCCCACGGATCGCCCTCACCCTCGGCTACCTCGTCGACCTCCTGGCGGCGATCCCGAGCATCGTCTACGGCCTCTGGGGGATCTTCGTCCTCGGCCCCGCCGCCGTCCCGGTGATGCAGTGGCTGGAAGAGAAGCTCGGCTTCGTCCCGATCTTCGCGGGGCCGGCCTCGGCGACCGGGCGGACGATGCTGGTCGCTGGCCTGGTCCTGGCGGTGATGATCCTGCCGATCGTCTCCGCGGTCGCCCGCGAGGTCTTCGCCCAGACGCCCCGGAAACTGCAGGAAGGCGCGCAGGCGCTGGGCGCGACCCGCTGGGAGATGATCCGGATGACGGTCCTCCCGTTCGGCAAATCCTCGGTCATCAGCGGCGCCATGCTCGGGCTCGGCCGGGCCCTCGGCGAGACGATGGCGGTGACGATCATCCTCTCGGTCTCCGGCGCCGTCACCTTCAACCTGATCAGCCAGGCGAACCCGTCGACGATCGCCGCCAACATCGCCCTCAACTTCCCCGAGTCCTCGGGGCTGGCGATCAACGCGCTGATCGCGACCGGCCTGGCGCTGTTCGCGATCACCCTCGTCACCAACATGGGAGCGCGGGCGATCATCGCCCGCCAGAACCACGAATAGGAAGCGATGGAGAGCGCCTCTCATCCCGTCCACGCCGCCGGCGGCCTTCGCCTCGACAGCGGCGCCGGCAGCCTTCCGAGCTGGGGCGCAGGGGCGGTCCTCGGCGGCTCCGCTGCCCTCGTCGCGGCGGTGCTGGCAGCGGCCGGCGCCTTCACGGTCGCCCTCACCCTGGTCTTCGGGACGCTGCTCTCCGGCGCCGTCCTCTACGGCTGGTCGCGGGCGGTCGAGGGGGGCCGGCGCGCCCTGGACCGGGTGATGACGCTGGCGATCGCCGCCGCCTTCGGGCTGGCGATGATCCCGCTCTTCTCGCTGGTCTACGAAGTCGCCAAGCGCGGCATCCCCGGCCTCAGCCTCGAATTCTTCACCGAAGACGCCCGCGGGGTGGTCGGCGGTGGCGGCGCCGCCCACGCGATCGCCGGCACGCTCGTGATCACCGGCATCGCCGCTTTGATCTCGGTGCCGATCGGGATCATGGCCGCGATCTACCTCAACGAGTACGGCACCGGCCGCCTCCGCCGCGCCCTCACCTTCTTCGTCGACGTGATGACCGGGATCCCTTCGATCGTCGCCGGCCTCTTCGCCTACGCGCTCTTCGAGCTCTTCCTCGGACCGGGGATCCGGCTCGGGGTGATGGGGTCGGTCGCCCTCTCGCTGCTGATGATCCCGATCGTCATCCGCTCCGCCGAGGAGATCCTCAAGGTG
>Ga0307316_10000402_pt1 | contig 12911 bp, 12 predicted proteins | sample ER_DNA_356_FD_194504 | JGI IMG/M metagenome (GOLD analysis project Ga0307316, IMG submission 194504) | Bulk soil microbial communities from the East River watershed near Crested Butte, Colorado, United States - ER_DNA_356 | ecosystem: Environmental > Terrestrial > Soil > Floodplain | place... | reverse complement strand
TTGGCGACCACCTTCGCCGTCGTCCTCGGCGTCGCCTTCGTGGTCGGGTCCTTCGTCCTCACCGACACGATCTTCGCCGCCTTCGACGAAATCTTCAGCGAGTCGCTGAGCGGGACCAGCGTCGTCGTCAGCGCCGAGAACCCGGTCAAGCAGGAAAACGGCGAAACGCCGACGATCCGCGCCTCGCTGCTGCCGCGGGTGGAGAAGACCCCGGGGGTGCGGCTCGCCGCCGGAGCGATCTTCACCCCCGGCGCCTTCTTCGACGAAAACGGCGAAAAGATCGGCCAGAAATTCGCCCCGAAGTTCATCTCCTCGACGCTCCCGGACGGTCTGGAGGCGCTCAACTACGTCGACGGCCACCTGCCCCGCGGGCCGCGCGAAGCCTCGATCGACCAGGCGGCCGCCGAAACCGGCGACTTGAAGCTGGGGGAGACGATCGAGCTGATCGGGCAGGGGAAAGCGGAGAAGTTCAAGCTGGTCGGCTTCACCAAGCTCGGCAGCGCCTCCTTCGGGGGCGCCAGCATCGCCCAGGTGACGCTGCCGGTCGCCCAGCGTCTTACTCACAAGGCGGGACGCTTCGACCAGATTTCCGTCGCGGCAGCCAAGGGCGTCTCGGCGGAGACCCTGAAACGACGGATCGCCAAGGAGATGCCGGCCGGGGTCAAAGTCGAGACCGCGAAGGAAAACGCCGACCGCGCCTCCGAAGAAATCCGCGAAAGCCTCGGCTTCCTCAAGACCTTCCTCCTCGTCTTCGGCTTTATCGCCGTCTTTGTTGGTTCCTTTCTGATCTTCAACACCTTTTCGATCACGGTCGCGCAGCGGGTCAGCGAATTCGGGATGTTGCGCACGCTCGGTGCCTCGCGGCGCCAGATCCTCACCACCGTGCTGGTCGAAGCGGGGGCGATCGGGCTGCTCGGAGGATTGATCGGGATTCCCTGCGGCTTCCTCGCCGCGAAGCTGATCAACGCCCTCTTCGAAGCCGTTGGCGCCGACCTGCCGACGACGAGCCTGCAGTTGCAGTCGCGCACCGTGGTCGTTGCGCTCTTGGTCGGCCTGCTGGTAACGATGGTCTCTTCGCTGCTGCCGGCGCTGCGCTCGACCCGGGTGCCGCCGATCGCCGCCCTGCACGCATTCAGCCCGGCGCCGACCCGGCGCCGCCGACTCGCCTACCTTGCGCTTTCGCTGTTGCTCGCCGTCGGCGGGATCGCGACGGTCCTGGTCGGGCTGTTGGGAAGCGGCAGCGCCGGCACGCGGGCGGGTCTGATGGGCGGCGGCGCGGTTGCGGTCGTCCTCGCCGTCTCGATCTTCAGCCCACGGCTGGTGCCGCCGCTGGCCACCGTCGCCGGCTGGCCGCTTGAGCGGCTGCGGCGCCTCACCGGTCGGCTGGCCCGCGAGAACGCACAACGGAACCCCAGTCGCACCGCGATCACCGCCGCGGCGCTGATGATCGGGCTGGCGCTGGTCGCCTTCGTCACCGTCTTCGCCGCCGGGCTGAAGAGCACGGTCGCGCGGGTCGTCGACGAAAACTTCGCCGGCGGCCTCGTGATCCAGAACACCGACGGCTTCTCGCCAATTCCCAACGGCGCGGCGGGGGCGGCGCGCAAAGTGCCCGGGGTGGAGCTGGTGGCGTCGATCCGCGGCGCACAGGCGAAGGTGGTCGAAGGCGGCGCGCCGGGCGGCACCGTCCAAGTCAACGCCCCGACCAGGGACATCGGCGAAGCGGTCTCGGTCGAATGGAAGCAGGGAGGGCCGAAGACCCTGCGCGAGCTCAGCGATGACGAGGCGATCGTCTCCAGCGACTTCGCCTCGTCCCACGACCTCGAACTGGGCGACAGCTTCCAGCTGCTGACCCAGGCGCGGGAGCGGCCGCGCTTCCGCGTCGTCGGCGAATTCAATTCCAAGCTCGGCGTCTTCGGCAGTGTCCTCGTCACCCAGGGCGTGATGGCGCGGGACTTCGCCCAGACCCAGGACCTCTTCGACTTCGTCAAGGTCGCCGAAGGAGCAGACGAAGCGAAAGTGCAGGCGCTGCTGACCGCCGGCTCAGAAGCGCTGTTTCCCGTCACCGAAGTCCTCAACCAGGGCGAACTGAAGGAAAGCCGCGAAGAACAGATCGACGAACTCGTCACCCTGGTGATCGCCTTGCTCGCCTTCGCGATCCTGATCTCGGTCTTTGGAATCGCCAACACGCTGGCGCTCTCGATCCACGAGCGCACGCGCGAGCTGGGGATGCTGCGGGCGATCGGGATGTCGCGGCGGCAGGTGCGGACGATGATCCGCTACGAGTCCGTGATCACCGCCCTGATCGGAGCCATCCTCGGGATGGTCCTCGGGGTCGTCTTCGCGACCCTGATCGCGCAGCCGCTGAAGTCAGAAGGCTTCACGCTCTCCTATCCGATTCCGGTTCTGATCCTGCTGCTGATCGTCGCCGCGGTGATCGGAGTCGTGGCGGCGATCCTGCCGGCCCGGCGGGCGTCGCGGCTGAACGTGCTGCAGTCCCTGCAGTACGAGTAACTCAAGGGGGGAGAACTTTGCCGGCCGAACCCTTGGAGGGGCATGCGGTTGCTTCTCCTGTTTCTCCTTGGCTCGCTGCTGACGCTCGCGGCTCCGCTGACTACCTCAGCGGGGTCCGTGCGCAGCCGCGTGGTCCCCAAGGTCTTCTGCGAGCGCCCGCGCGCCCTCCGCCTGCACCGCTTCGAGGATCGCTCTGCTCGTCTGGAGTGCGGCGGCCGCGCGATCGTTCGCGTCTCCGTCCCCGGCTGAGCCTGGAGCGATCTCACACACCCGCGGCTTCATGTCGCATTAGCCTCAAGGTGATGGAGGCGACCGCCACCGCTGCGGCTTCGGTCAACGGGCAGAGCCCGGAGACGATTAAGGGCCTGCCGCCGGGGCCGCGGATGGGGCGGGTGCCGCAGACGGCGATCTGGTCGCGTCAGGCGCAATGGCTGCTGGAGCAGAGCCGGGCTCGCTTCGGCCCCATGTTCACGCTGAAGATCGCCTACGAGGGCGACTGGGCCGTGATCTCCGACCCCGAGCTGGTCAAGCAGGTCTTCACCGGCGATCCGCGCGTCTTCCACGCCGGCGAGGGCAACCAGATCCTGCGGCCGATCCTCGGCGATAACTCGGTCCTCGTTCTCGACGAGCAGAAGCACATCGGCCAGCGCAAGCTGTTGCTGCCGCCCTTCCACGGCGAGCGGATGCAGGCCTACGGCGAGAAGATGACCGAGATCGCCGCTCGCGAGATCGAGAGCTGGCCGACCGGCGTCCCCTACAAGCTGCGGCCGCGGATGCAGGCGATCACGCTCGAGATCATCATCGAGACCGTCTTCGGCGTCCACGACGAAGAGCGGATGGCGCCGCTGCGCGAGGCCCTGCGGGACTTCCTCGACCTGACCACTAATCCGCGAGTGTTGCTGCCGGTGTTGATGGTCGGGCCTGAACGGGTCAACCTGATTCCCGCCTTCCGCCGGCGGGTCGAACGGGTCGACCGCCTGATCGCAGCGGTGGTCGGCGAGCGGCGCCGCGCAGAGGATCTCGAGCAGCGCGAGGACGTGCTCTCGATGATGCTGCAGGCCCGGCACGAGGACGGCAGCCCGATGAGCGACGCCGAGATCCGCGACGAGCTGCTGACGCTCCTGGTCGCCGGTCACGAGACGACCGCCACCGCGCTGTCCTGGGCGATGGAGCGCCTCGCCCGCCACCCCGAGAAGCTCGAGCGGCTGCGGGCGGAGGTCGATGGCGGCGAAGACGCTTACCTGACCGCCACGGTTCAGGAGACGCTGCGCCTGCGGCCGGTGATCGTCGTCGTCGTCCGCAAGCTGACTGAGCCGGTCGAGCTGGGCGGCTACGAGTTGCCGAAGGGCGCCCGCGTCGTCCCCAGCATCCACCTGATCCACCGTGACCCCCAGATCTATCCCGAACCCGAGCGCTTCTTGCCCGAGCGCTTCCTCGAGAACCCGCCCGGCACCTACACCTGGATTCCTTTCGGCGGCGGCGTCCGCCGCTGCCTCGGCGCCGCCTTCGCCCAATTCGAGATGTCGGTGGTCCTGCGCGAGCTGGTCCGCCGCTACGAGATCACCCCTGCCAGCCCATTCTCCGAGCGCCCCTACCGTCGCGCCATCACCGAGACCCCACGCCACGACGCCACCGTCATCCTGCACTAGCGCCGAGGGGCCGATTTCCGGATAGGTAGGGCGGTTTTCGTCCTGTCGGCAGGCGGGTATGGGTGCGGCCAATGAAGCCCGGCAACCGCGAAACGATCCCGACGATCTCCGAAGCCGTGCGTGAGGCGACGGCGATCGTCGATCCCGAGGGCACCGACACCGCGGTGCTCGGCTTCTTCGAGAGCTTCGAGGACGACGACCGCCCGACCACCGCCGCCGAGGACCTGCGGGGCGAGCTGCTCAGCACCGTCCAGGGCATCGATCCCGAAGGCGACGATCCCGCCGCCCTTGCCGCCGCAGCCGCCGCCTTTTGGCTCTCGACCAACCCAAGCCAGGCCGACAACGGCGACCACGTCCTCCGCGAGGGCGTCCGCCTCACCTTCGAAGGCAGCCCACCCGAGCCGCTTAGCGAATGGCTGGCGGCCCGGGGGGTTGACGCCTAGATCTCAGCGGTTCAGCCGCAGCCGGTGTTGTTGCCGCACGAAGAACACGTGTAGCAACTGCCCGTCCGCTGCATCATCCCGCCGCACTGCTCGCAGGCCGGGCCCAGGTCCAGGCCCTGCATCTTCGCCGGGCGGACCGGGGGGGTTTCGGTCATCGCCGAGGTCGGCGCGACCGCGCCGCCGTTGCCGTTGCCGCCGTTGGAGTGGCCGTTGCCGATCGCCGGGCCGGCGGTGTCGGTGGCGATCCCGAGGCCGAGCTGCTCGGTGTCCTTCTTGGCCCGCACCTCCGAGGTCATGATCCCCAGTTCCTCCAGGGTCTCGGTGTCCTCGATGAAGCGGCTGGCGACCCAGCGCATGATGTAGTCGGGCAGCGATTTGGCGAAGGGGATCTCCGGGTTGCCGGTGATGCCCTCCGGCTCGAAGCGCATGTAGCTGAACTTGCGCACGAAGTCTTCGAGCGGGACGCCGTACTGGAGGCCGAGCGAGATCGCGGTCGCGAAGGCGTTCATCAGCCCCCGCATCGTCGAGCCCTCCTTGCCGATGTCGGTGAGGAAGATCTCGCCGACCGAGCCGTCCTCGTATTTGCCGGCGGTGATGTAGCCCTCGTGGCCGGCGATCGAGAACTTGTGGGTGATCGATTCGCGCTCGCGCGGCATCTTCTTGCGGACCGGCTCGGCCATCGGCTGCTCGGCCTCGGCCGCTTTCTCCTCCTGCGCGTCGGTACGCAGCGCCTGCGCGGTCTTCGAGCCGTCGCGGTAGATCGCCAGCGCCTTGAGACCGCCCTTCCAGCCGCGGGTGTAGGCGTCAGCGATGTCCTCGACGGTGGCCGACTGCGGCATGTTCACGGTCTTCGAGATCGCCCCGGAGAGGAACGGTTGGGTCGCCGCCATCATGTCGATGTGGCCGGTGTGGGAGATCGCCCGCTCGCCGACCGCGACGTCGAAGATCGGCAGGTGCTCCTCCTTGAGGCAGGGGGCGCCGACGATCGTGTTGTTGTCCTTGATGTGGGCCTCGATCTGGTCGATCTCGGACTCGTTGTAGCCGAGGGTCTGCAGTGCCAGCGGCACCGAGCGGTTGGTGATCGTCATCTGCCCGCCGCCGACCAGCTCCTTGAACTTGACCAGCGAGAAGTCGGGCTCGATTCCGGTCGTGTCGCAGTCCATCAGGAAGCTGATCGTCCCGGTCGGGGCCAGCACCGTCGCCTGGGCGTTGCGGTAGCCGTGCTCCTCGCCGAGCTCGACCGCTTCATCCCAAGCCCGCTGCGAGGCCTCGAGCAGGTCGCCCTTGATCCCGGTGCCGTCGACTTCGTAGGCGGCGTCGCGGTGCATCCGCATGACGCCGTTGTGCGGCTCGCGGTTCTTCTCGTACTCCTCGTAGGGGCCGGTCGCGCCGGCGGCGATCAGCGCCGACTGGCGGTAGGCGCGACCGGTCATCAGCGAGGTGATCGCGGCGGCGACGTTACGACCCTCGTCGGAGTCGTAGGGGAGGCCGTCGGACATCAGCAGGGCGCCGAGGTTGGCGTAGCCGAGGCCGAGCTGGCGGAAGCGGCGGGCGTTCTCGCCGATCTCCTCGGTCGGGTAGCTCGAGGGGCCGACGATGATCTCCTGGGCGAGGAAGACGATGTCGACGGTGTGCTCGAAGTCGGCGGCGTCGAAGCTACCGTCCTCGCGGCGGAATTTCATCAGGTTGATCGAGGCGAGGTTGCAGGCCGAGTTATCGACGTGCATGTACTCGCTGCAGGGGTTGGAGGCGTTGATCCGACCCGACTCCGGCGAGGTGTGCCAGCGGTTGATCGTGGTGTCGTACTGGACGCCCGGGTCGGCGCAGCGCCAGGCGGCGTCGGCGATCTGGTTCATCAGATCGCGCGCATCGACGGTTTTCACCGAGGAGCCGTCGGCGCGGGCGGTCAGGTGCCAGTCCTCGCCGGCCGCGACCGCCTCCATGAACTCGTCGGTGACCCGAACCGAGTTGTTGGCGTTCTGGTACTGGATCGAGTTGAAGCCCTCGCCGTCAATCGACATGTCGAAGCCGGCGTCGCGCAGGGCCGCAGCCTTCTCCTCCTCCTTGGCCTTGCACCAGATGAAGTCCTCGATATCCGGGTGGTCGACGTCGAGAACGACCATCTTCGCCGCCCGCCGCGTCTTGCCGCCGGACTTGATCGTCCCGGCCCAGGCGTCGGCGCCGCGCATGAAGCTGACCGGCCCGGAGGCGAGGCCGCCCTTCGAGAGGTGCTCGACCGAGCCGCGAATGTTGGAGAGGTTGATCCCCGAGCCCGAGCCGCCGCGGAAGATCATCCCCTCCTTGGTGTTCCAGTCGAGGATGGACTCCATGGTGTCCTCGACGCTCAAGATGAAGCAGGCCGAGCACTGCGGCTTCTCCTCGAAGCCGACGTTGAACCAGACCGGCGAGTTGAAGGCCGCCTTCTGGTTGAGCAGGATCGCGGTCAGCTCCATCTCGAAGGCGTCGGCGTCGTCCTCGGAGGCGAAGTAGCCGAGCTCGCGGCCCCAGCTGGAGATCGTGCCGGAGACGCGGCCGATCATCTGTTTGACCGAGCTCTCGCGCTCGGGGCTGCCGAGCTTGCCGCGGAAGTACTTCTGGGCGACGATGTTGGTCGCGTTCTGCGACCAGCTCTTCGGGAACTCGACCCCGCGCTGCTCGAAGGCCGGGCTCTCCGGATTGCCGATCACCGCATCGCGGATCTCCCACTCGATCTGGTCGAAAGGATGCACGCCGGCCGTCGAGTAGCGACGTTCGATCGAGAGGCCCTGCAGACCGTTTCTGGGACTGGCAATGGCGGTCTTGGACATCAAAAACTCCTCTCGGGCGGACTTTCAGCGGTAACTACGCAGGATCGCGAATCGATCGGCGGGAAAAGTGGCGAAAGGCGCAATTAGGAAGTTCTAAAAGCCGCGGATCTCTCTACATATTGTGTCAACTTCGGAAACTCGGCGAACGCCTTTTTCGTGTGCGCCGACCCTCCTCGGGGTAGCCTCTGGTTCATGGAGGACCTGCGCAGGGGCGCAGAACGGATGGGTGACCGGGCGCAAGCCGCGAAAGGGGCGATGGGCGATCGCGCCCAGGCAGCCAAAGGTGCGATGGGCGACCGTGCCAGCGCCGCCAAAGGGGCGGTCGGCGAGCGTGCGATCGCGGCCAAAGAGGCGACCGCCGAGGCGATCGCCCTGGTCAAGCCGAAACTGCGCGGCGTCTCCCACAAATGGGCCTTCTTCGCCTCGCTGCTACTCGGCGCCGCGCTGATTCTCCTCGCGGACACCCCGAAGGCGACCTTTGCCGTCGCCGTCTACGCCGTCAGCCTCTCGGCCCTGTTCGGGACCAGCGCCCTCTACCACGGGGTCGAATGGTCGCGCCCGGACCTGCGCCTGTGGATGCGCCGGCTCGACCACAGCATGATCTTCTTCCTCATCGCCGGGACCTATACCCCGTTCGCGCTCCTGGTTCTGCACGGTGGCCTGGCGCAGGCGATCCTCGCCGTCGTCTGGATCGGCGCCGTCGCCGGAGCGATCGTTGAGATGGTCTGGATCGATCACCCGAAATGGGCCTCTGCGCTGATCTACCTGGCGCTCGGCTGGGTCGCCGTCGCCGCCTTCCCGGAACTCTGGACCGCAATGGGGGTGGCCGGCACGCTCCTGGTCGCCTTCGGCGGCCTCCTCTACACCGCCGGCGCCGTCGTCTACGCGACCCAGCGGCCGAACCCCAACCCCGCGGTCTTCGGCTACCACGAGGTCTTCCACCTCTTCGTCATCGCCGCGGCGGTCGCCCAGTACGCGGCGATCGCCTTCTTCGCCCTGCCCAAGGGCTGACTACATCAGCGGTTCGACAAGCTCCCGCATCGCCAGCTTGGTCTGTTGCTTGCTGAGGTCGCGATCGCGCCGCAGCAGCTTCCAGACGTAGATGTCGGTTGCGGTGACGAACTGGGCCAGACGACGGTCGTAGGTCTTCCCCCGCAGCCGGTCGAGAGCAGGGGCGAAAGCCTGGCGGCACCACTGCAGGTGGTAGATGCGGCCGGCGTCGGCGAGGTGCTTGAGGATCTGCTCGCGCTCCTCCTGGGCGAGCATCCAGAGGATCCGGTCACCAAAGCGCTCGTAGTGCTCGACGAGGTCGGCGATGATCTCTTCCGGGTCGCCGATCGGCAGCGGCCCACGGTCGGCGCCCATCTTCTCCGCCGTCTGCAGGTAGGAGGCAACAAAGAGATTCTCCTTGCTCTCGAAGTGGCGGATGACCGTCTGCACTGAGACGCCCGCCCGCTTGGCGACCTCCGAGAGGGTGATCTCGTCATAGAAGAGTTCCGCGAAAGCGGTCTCAACCACGTCCAGGATCTTCTGCCGCGTTGCCTCAGCGGCCTCGGCGCGGACTTTCATCCGATAGGGGCGCTTTGTCTTCGAGGTGCCGCCGCTCATGGCGACAAAGGTATCCGCCTTTGCGGCCGCCGCTCAGCCGTAGGCTCGCCCATATCCCCAAGGGGCGACGATCGAGAGCTTCCAGGCTCCTTCGATCTGTCGCACCACCAGGACGGCGTCGGATATCTGCTCAAAGCGTTCCCCCCGCCTTTCGCCACTTGTCATGCGCCAGCGCTGATGCAGGAGGACCACCTCACCGATCCCGACCGCGCTGCTCAGCTCGATTCGGATCTCGGTCCGTCGCCTGATCATCTGCGCAAGCACTTCGCGGATGCGCTCACGACCGTAGATCGCGGTTGCGTCGGAGGTGATGAGGCAGCCGTCCCGGGAGAAGCAGGCCGCGGCTTCGTCGAGCGCACCCGCGCTCAATGCCTCGGCGAAGCGGGGGGAGATCCATGTTGAGCTCCGGGGAAGATCGGTTGCATCGCCCAATTTCATGTGACTAACGTTAACGTGAAATAGCGAAGCCTGCAAGCGGGCTCGCAGACGAAGGGAGACACGATGAGAAGAGGAGCGGCAATCGCGGCAGCGGCACTGCTGCTGGTCGGTACCGCGTCGTTTGAGCTAGCTGTCGCCGGCAACAAGCAATCGGAGCCGACGGTCGTGAGAGCGGGGAACATGGTCTTGAAGATCGACGGGAACATCACCCCGAATGTCCTGCCCGCCCACCGGTTCGCCCCGATGGGGATCTGGGGCAGCGCCAGGCTCTCGACGGCAGACGGTTCCCATCCTCCTGCCCTCGAGAGGAGCGTCTTCGACGGGGACAAGGACGTCGTCATCAGCGTCGAGGGCTTGCCCGTCTGCCGGGTCAACCAGTTGCGGGCAGTGGAGACGAGGACGGCCGAAGCGGCCTGTGGCGAGGCGATCCTCGGCCGCGGCAGCGCCACGGTCGAGGTCGCTTTTCCGGAACAGAAACCGTTCGACTCGACCGGGCCGCTGATCTTCTTCAACGGCGGTGAGCGCGCCGGTGTGATCAAGGTGCTGGCCTACAGCTACGTCAGCGTTCCGGCGCCGACCGCGGTCATCGCCACCGCCGAAATCAAGCGGGTGAACGAGGGCCCCTTCGGCCTGCGCGTCGAGACCCGGGTCCCGAGGATCGCCGGAGGAGCGGGCTCGTTCGTGGCCGCGAAATTCAGCATCCGTCGCGTCTACACCGACGATGGGAAGCGCCGCAGCGTGATCTCCGGCCGCTGCCCCGATGGGCGGATTCAGGCGAAGGGGGCGTTCACCTTCAGCGATACCACCGTGCTCGCGGGCAGCGTCGTCCGCACCTGCGCGGCGAAATAGCCGACGGCTGGTCCCGGTCGACTCAGGCCGGGACCAGTTCCCGCAACTGCTCGACTTCGCTGACCAGCTCCGCCAGAAGTGCCTCGAGCTGCTCGGATTGCTCCGGGGAGAGTTCGAGGCGGCCGTTGCGGTAGAGCTCGGCGGCGCGGGCGACCGGCAGTTCGCCCTCGACCACGCGGGCGCCCAGGGCGCCGAGGACTTTGCGGGTCTCGGCCTGCGCCCAGACGGCGCCGAACATCCCGGTCGAAGCGCCGATCGCTACCGCCGGCTTGCCCATCAAGGCGCTCTGGCCGGCCGGCCGGGAGGCCCAGTCGAGGGAATTCTTAAGGACGCCGGGGATCGAGTGGTTGTACTCGGGAGTGGCGACGATGACGGCGTCGGCCTCGCGCATCGCCTGGCGCAGAGCCTCCACCGGCTGTGGCGTGACCCCGGCCTCGAGGTCGGCGTCGTAGGGCGGGATTTCGCCGAGGCGGTCGAACTCCACCAGCTCCGCTCCGGCGGGAAGCCGCTCGGCGGCCTCCCGCAGCAGGGTGTGGTTGTAGGAGCCCCGCCGCAGGCTTCCGCTGATGCCCAGGACCCTCATCGCTATGCCTCCCCGCCAACGAGCTCGAGGTCGACGGAGATCGTCACAGCGTAATCGAGGACCTCGCCGCCGCTCGGCAGCTCAGCCTGCCAGTCGAGGCCGAAATCGCGACGGTCGACGGTCGACTCGATCGAGAGGCCGACGCGGGCTTTGCCGTAGGCGTCCTCGCCGAGCTGGGCGAAGCGACCGTTGGCCTCGACCTCGCGGGTCTCGCCGTGGATCTTGAGGTCGCCGGCGACGCGCAGGCTGCCGTCCTCACCGACGCTGAGCTCGGTGGACGTGAAGCGCAGCTGCTGGAAGCGCTGGACGTCGAAGAACTCGGGGGAAAGCAGGTGGCCCTTCAGCATTTCCTCGTCGATCTTGACGCTGGCAACCTCGACGGTGCCCTCGAGCCGCGGCTGCTCGCCGCCGGTCAGACGGGCCTCGTAGGCGTCGAAGCCGCTGCGGAAAGTCGTTACCCCGTTGTGGGTGACGGCAAAGGTGACGTTGGAGTGGACCGGATCCACCCTCCAGGCACCCGCCGGAACTTGCTGCTGATTGATCGTCTCCGTGCTCATGATCGCTTCCTTCCCTAGATGGTTGATCCTCAAACGGTTGACGTGGAAACAATCTTAGCAGGAAAGCTTTGCCGGTCAACTATTGCCTTGACAACGTTTCTGTGGGAAGATGTACGTCATGACCGTGAGCACGGCAGACACCGATAAGAAGGCCGACGGCACCGAGGTGGATCCCCACCGCGAGGCCTGGATCGCGCTGACCCAGACCCACGCCGCGGTCACCGGCCGCCTGCAGGAGACCCTGACCGCGGCCGAGCTGCCGCCGCTGCCCTGGTTCGAGGTGCTGGCGACGCTCGACCGCGCACCGGAGCAGCGACTGAAAATGGGGGAGCTGGCCGAGGCGCTGGTGATCACCCGCGGCGGCCTGACCAAGCTCGTCGACCGGCTGATCAAGGCCGGCTTGCTCGAGCGGACCTTCTGCGAGACCGATCGCCGGGTCAGCTACGCGACGCTGCTCCCCGCCGGGGCCGAGCTGCTGGAGGAAATGCGCCCGATCGTCCGCGCCGAGCTCGCCTCGGCCTTCAGCGCCAAGCTCAGCGTCAAGCAGGCTGAAGAGCTGCAGGAGATGCTCGACCGCGTCCGCAGCTCCGCCTGCGGAACCAGCTGAGCCGGTTCAGGCCAGCGCCGCCGCCGCCCGCTCTTTGGCGGACTCGACGATCGCCAGGACGGCCGTCGCCTGCCCGTCTCGCAGCAGCTCGATCGGGTCGGGGTCGCCGTTGACAATTCCCTCGAAGAACTCCTTGCGGTCCTGGTAGGTCGGCAGCGTCCCCTTCGCCCAGCCGCGGGCGTCGTTGAGGATGACCGCGAGGCGCGCGTACTCCTCGCCGAAGAGCTCGGAGACCTGCCGCTTCATCCGCTTGGCGAGGGCAGGGGAGGCGCCGGCGGTGGAGATCGCAATCGCCAGGGGCCCGGTGCGGACGATCGCCGGCAGGATGAAGTTGCAGAGCGGCGGCACATCGACGACGTTGACCAGCATCGCCTTGCGCTCGGCGTCTTCGTAGACGCCGATGTTGACCTCGGAGTCGTTGGTCGCGGCGATCACCATGAAGACGCCCTCGAGATCCTCCGCGCCGGCGTAGGCGCGGCGCTGCCACTCGATCGAGCCCTCCCGCGCCAGGTCCTCCAGCTCGGGGTGGGCGACCGGAGCGATCAGGGTCACGTCGCCGCCGCAGGCGAGCAGTCCCTCGACCTTCTCCAGGCCGATGTCACCGCCGCCGACGACCAGGCACTTGCGGCCGGTCAGCTTCAGGCAGGCGATGTAGAAGGGCGTCTCGAGCATGTCCCGCACGCAGGACTGGTCGCAGATCCCCTTGCGGAACTGGCAGACGCACTCCTTACCGGCATAAGCCTGAGCGGGCATAGGCCGAAGGTTAGTGACCTGCTCTTAAATGCTGTCGAGGGTGACGCGCAGCCCCGCTTCGAGGCCCATCTCGGCGCGCCAGCCGAGCTCGCGCTCGGCGCGAGAG
>Ga0307316_10000400_pt1 | contig 12929 bp, 16 predicted proteins | sample ER_DNA_356_FD_194504 | JGI IMG/M metagenome (GOLD analysis project Ga0307316, IMG submission 194504) | Bulk soil microbial communities from the East River watershed near Crested Butte, Colorado, United States - ER_DNA_356 | ecosystem: Environmental > Terrestrial > Soil > Floodplain | place... | reverse complement strand
CTCCTCCCCGGTGCCGGCGAGATCGACGGTGAGGCCGTCCTCTTTCAAGCCGCGGCGGATCAACGCCGCCATCTTCACCTCGTCCTCGACAATCAAGACGTGCATGGCAAGACGATCAACGCCGGAGATGAAGAGAAGATGAGAGCGCCTCCAGAGGGCGGTGTCTCGGCCCCCTCAGCCGGCGCTGTAGGAGACCAACTCCAGCTTCTCCAGCGAGCCTTTGATGGCGACCTCGCGGACGGTTCCGACCCCCCGCACGTAGTACTTGTTGTCGACGGCGGCCGGCTCGAGCGGCGTCCACTCCCTCGTCCGCAGCGCCTTTCGGGTTGAGACGAAGGGGACCGACACGCTCGCCTCCAGGTCGAGCACCCTGAAATGGTCTTCGGCTTCGCCCTTGAGGAACTCCTGGCGGCCGACGAGTCCGACCTTCGGGTGTCCCGGGATCAGGACTCCGGGCCGAGCGCCCTCGACTCCGGCCTCAAAGGACCCTTCGGTGCTGGTCGTCTTGCCATGCGCGTTCAGCTCTTCGGTTTCCTCACCGAAGTACCAGACGTTCCCGTGGCGGTCTTGCGCATAGAAGTCGTCCGTCACCTCCTCGGGCTTGCCCTTGACCGAGACGACGTCGTGGACGACGGTCGTGGTGACGCCGAGGATCTTCTTCGTCCGATGGGTGGCGGTGACGACGTCGGTCGTGTTCACGCCTTCCTTGAGGCCCTTGTATCGCCAGACGCTCCCCGGCTTCAGCGGGAACCACGGATTGGTCACCTCCCGGACGAAGTCGCCCGGGCTGATCGTCGCCGGCCAGCCCGGCCCGGCGCCGGAGGGGATCGCCCCTACGGCCGGGGCTTCGGCGCCGGTGGCGCTCGACGCGAAAGCCGCCACACCGATCAGGCCGCCGCACAGCGCCAGCGCCAGGATCGCCTTCCCGTTGAAGAGACGGTTGATCGACTTCATGGTGTCCTCCTCGTCTCGGGGGCTGTTGGGATACCCGCTTGGGGTTTAGCGCTCCTACTGCGCCGGCGCAACTGCCAGCGTCGAGTAGCCGAGCTCGGCGATCCGATGCGGCAGGTCCACATGGAGCCAGTGCGAGATGTGGCTCGGGGGCGTCTCGATGATGATCTCGCCGTAAGGGCGGGATTCGAGCTCTTCGACGACGTCGTCATAGGCGTTGGGGCTGTTCGCGACCCGCCCCGATATAGCGCTGCCCGCAGGCCCTTGGATCTGTGGCAGCGCTCTCGCCAACAGTGCCTCTCCCTCGCCGGTGTCCGGCCTGTTGCGATCGAAGGCCAGGTGGTCGGGATTGGGGACCAGGACAAAGAAGCGAGCAGCACCCTTGGCCGCCCGCTCTCGCACCGCCTCCAGCAGCTCCGCGGTCGCCTCGACCTTGTTGAGCACGACGAGGACCGCCGGAGTCCCGTCTGGCCCCGACGCCGCTGCGGCGGGGAGAGGCCCGGAGCGGATCACGTCTCGCTTGGAGATCGCCAGGAAGACCACCAGGGCGAGGATCGTCGAGAGGAAGATGATGCTGGTCAGGTTGGTCCCCAGCCCGAGCCCACCTTCTTCGGTCGGCGAGGCGAGGTAGTCGCCGATCGAGGCACCAAGCGGTCGGGTGAGGATGTAGGCGAGCCAGAAGGAGAGGATCGCGTTCATCCGCAGCCCGAAGTGCAGGACGGCGGCGACGACGATCGCACCGGCGAAGATCCCCAGCGCGGCGAGGTAGCCGAGTTCGAGCTGCTCGGAGAGGAAGTCGCCGGCCGAGGTGCCGAGGGCGAAGGTGAAGAGGATCGCCAGCCAGTAGAACGCCTCGCGGCGGGTGGTGAAGATCGTGTGGACCGAGAGGGTGCGCTCGACCGCGTACCAGCTTGCGAAGACGCAGATCAGGATCGCGCCGAAGGCAATCGTCGTCGTTTCCAGGGTGACGCCGTAGTTATCGACCAGGTTGTCGCTGACCAAGGTGCCGACGACGCTGATCAGGACGACCGCCAGCCAATAGATGCCCGGCACGTACTTCCGCGCCCGGAACTGGAAGACGAGGACGGCGATCAGCAGCGCCCCCATGACGTAGCTGGTGCCGCTGAGGCCGAGGCCGAGGTTTTCGTTCAAGTTGTCGGCAAAGGTCTCGCCGACGGTCGTGCAGAGAACCTTGATCACCCAGAAGTAGACGGTGATCTCGGGCACCTTGTTGAGCATCTGGCGCGCCCACCACTTGGCGGAGCGCTCCGACGCCGGGGCGGCTGGGGACATCGTGGCGGAGGTCATGGCGTGGCAGGGTGGAGCACGCGGCTAAATCCAGGATGAGAGTCGCGGGCTTTTCAGCGAACTCTTAGATCGCCGCTCGCCGCGCGGCGTGCTTCATCTGTCTCGCCCTCGGCCGCTGAGTGGAGCCCGGCTGAAGGCTAGGCGGTTGCCGGCGCGGACCGAGCGGTAGAGGATCGCCAGGACCAGAACCGGCGGCAGCACCCAGGCCGGCAGGCCGGAGGCCGCGGCGAGGGCGGTCAGCGCCAGGGTCACGACGACTGCGAGGGCGACGTGCCAGTCCTCGCCGACGACGAAGCTCCAGACGGCGAGGGCGCAACGGCGGATCACGCGGCCACCGCCACTACCGTTTGCCGCCGGCGCAGGTCGCGCACCATCGCCAGCGAGCCGAGGAGGATCAGGGACAAGAGCGGCGCCAGCGCGACGTCGCCGCCGGGCCAGGCGACCCCGGCTCCCTCTGCGCTCCAGAAGACGCCGAAAGTGGTCAGCAGGACACCGACCGCGAACTTCATCGCGTTCTCTGGCACGCGAGCAAGGGGCGCCCGCGCAGCCAGCCCGCCGAGCACGACGGCAGTGACTGCGAGCACCGCGGCGGCTGCGGCGAGCGGGACTTCGTCCCGGTTGGCGCCGAAGGTGACGACGATGAAGGCAACCTCCAGCCCCTCGAGCAGCACCGCTTTGAAGGCGATCGCGAAAGCGTAGGAATCGAACCCGGTAGCTGGTGGGGCCAGCGCCGCTTCCGCTCGCTCCTCGGCGAAGATCGCCAGCTCGTCGTGCAGCGCCTTCGCCCCCGCAGCGCGGAGGATCGCCTTGCGCAGCCATTGGAGGCCGAAGATCAGAAGAAGGCCGCCGACGAGGAGCCTCAGCACGTCGATCGGGATACCGACAAGCGCCGGTCCGGCGACGGCGACGATCACCGTAAGGGCCGCCAGCGCCGCGCCGACGCCGGCGAGGACGGAGGACCAGTGTCGGGTGGAGCCGACGGCGAGCACGATCGTGAACGCCTCCACCACCTCGACCGCGCTGGCCAGGAAGACCGAGATCGCGAGTCCCGCTTGGGCGCCGTTCATCGCCAGCCTAGGGGGTCAGAGTCGAGATCGCCCATGGACTAAATGGTGCCCACCGGAAGGCTCAGGTCGCTGTCTCCTAACAAAGATGTGAAAGCCTGCGCGGGAAATGGACTGGTCGATCCTCCACTCGCTGAACGACTTTCTCTACCACCACGACGGCGTCGAGGACCCCCTGCTCTTCTACGTCAACGTATCCGAGGCGCTCTTCATCGCCACCCTGGTCGTGATCTTCCTCGCTGCCAGCGGCACCCGGCACCTTGCCTGGCGGCGGACGGCGGTGGCTGCGGTGCTGAGCGCGGGTCTGGCCCTCGCAGTCGGCAAGGTGATCTCCGAAATTGTCGATCGGTCGCGCCCCTTTGTCGTCGACTCGGGCGGCGTCCACCTCTTCTCGGCTCACGCCCCCGACCCAGGCTTCCCGAGTGACCACGCGACCGCCTCCTTCGCGATTGCGACTGCGATCTTCCTCCGCCATCGCGGTTGGGGAGTCGTCGCGCTGTTTGCGGCCGCGCTCCTCTCGATCGGGCGTGTTGCGATCGGCGTCCACTTCCCCAGCGACGTCGCCGCCGGAGCCGCGCTTGGCGCCGCCGCTGCGCTCGCCCTTTGGGCGCCGCCGCTGCGCCTCAGGGTCGACGCGCTCTCAGACTGGCTTGGCAGTTACTGCGACCGGGCGCTCGGCTGGGGCGCCGGGTTGGTCGGCCTCGGCTGGCGGCCGTAACAAAAGGGCTTCGCTCAACCGAGCCGTTCGGGTCAGCTCCTGGGGTCGGACCCAAGGATGTCTGCTGAGTCCTCAATGGTGGCTGGCACTAGGTGGAAGACCTCCACCGAGACGTCGGTGTGCGTGTCGATGCTGCTGTTGAAGGCGCGGACCTTGCGCCCGAGGATTTTTTCGATGACGCCGATCTCTTCGTCGCATGCTGGAAATACAGCCGCGTGTCGCGAAGGCGCTGGTGCTCGCCCATCTCGGCCAGCCGTTTCTCAGCTGGCGTAGAGGTGTCCTCCAGGGTGCAGATGACGATGTCGGGGCCTGCGAACTCAGTCCTCGCCTTGGTCGGCCCGCGCCCGAACTGCTCTTTGTAGAGGCGGACCATTTCGCGAGATATCCCCGCGCGAACGGAGGCCTGGAAATCGGCCGACTCGGTCGACTCCGGCACATGCTGGCTATCCATTTTGAACTTCGATCCCCTCCTCGGGGGTGGTGAGGCCGCACGAGGGCAGAGGAGGATGAAGCCAGGGTGATACGAAGAGCTGGTGGTCTGCGACGACGTCAGCTATGTGCGATGGCTCCCGGGAGACCCCGATTCGCCCCTTTTCAGGGAACGAAGCGTGGGGCCCGGAACAAGATGTCGCGCTTCGATCGCGTCGTAGCGACATTCCGCCGATCCGTCGCTAACTCAACACCCCTCTGAAAGTAGCAGCCTGGGTTGCGAGCGCCCACCGGCGGCATCCAGGGGTATCTCGACATTGGCTGCTTAAGCAGCCCTGGCTTCAGCGCTGGCCGCCCGGCGCTCGACTCGCTCGGCCTCTTCCGAGGCCTTGGCGACGGCTGCGGCAAGGTGTAGCTGCGGGACGTCTGCCGTTATCTCGGAGCCTTCCGGGATCGTTGCATCCGCGGTTTCGGATGGGGCCGGCCCGGCTGACTCGCGGCGGCCTCGGATCGTGTCGATTACGTTCTCGACGGACTTGTTCAGTGAATCGGGGATGGCGAACCTCCATGTGGAACCTTCTGGTTCCCGGAGAGCGGCGCAGGGTGCCGCTCCAATCGAGACTTGGCGGCGGCCAATCGAGACGGCAAGTCGTGGCAACGGCGAAAGGTCAGCTGCGGCAACGGCTCGTCAGGTCAATCAACGACCGGCTCATCCCAGGCTACTCCTAACGAGTCGGACCGTCGAGGTCATGCTCGATCCTGTGTGATCCATCAAGCCGCTGGCGCGAAGCGAAGCGGGGATGTGAGGGCCGGTTCCCCACAGGGAGCGCTCCGAGGAGTAGAGTCAAGCTGACTGGCCCTGCGGCCAGGACGCTCAGCCCAAGCCCGTATGCCACCGACGGCGCAACGTGCGCCACGAGGCGAGAGGCCAGGGCTACTGGGTTTTGACTGCGGGGCTGGTGCCATTGCTCGGCGTTCTCCCTTACCAGTTCGAGCATGCCGCGCGGCGGCTCAGGATGTTCCTACGGGGGCAGGCGTTCTGTGAGTCGGAGCTCGGGCTCGGCTACGCTGATACCAGGATGCGAGACAGCGAAGATCAGAATGTCTCGTTAACCCCCATCACCGCGTCAACGCGAGATGCGGCCGCGGAGGAGCGCGACCGGGCCGCAGAGGAGCGGGACTTCGCAGCCGAGGTCAGAGATGGAGTTGCCGCCGTCGGCCGGGCCACTCCGTATTCCCATCAGCGAGAATTGGCGGCGCAGGATCGCGAGGAGGCAGCGAAGGATCGCCGACTCGCCGCGGAAGACCGCGAGGCCGCGAGTAACGAGTTGGCCGGCGAGGGCATCGACTCCCTCACCGGAGTCATGCGTCGCAACGTCGGGCTCGCGGCGGTCCAGCGTGAGATGGATCGAGCAGAGCGCGACGGCGTGCCGCTCGTCCTCGCGTTGTGGACATCGTCGGCCTCAAGGCCACCAACGACACCCTGGGGCACTCCGCCGGCGACCGGATGCTCGAGGACGTGGCCGGTTGCATCACCGATGACCTGCGCACTTACGACCTGGTGACGCGAATCGGCGGCGATGAGTTCGTCTGCACGCTCTCGGGGCAGAGCGTTTCCCAGGCCGGCAGGCGCTTCCAGGAGATGGCGCTGCGTCTCGAGCAGAGGGCGAGTGGCGCACGGATGACGGTCGGGTTGGCGGCGCAGCGGGCGGGAGACTCACTCGGGGATCTGATTGATCGGGCTGACCGGGCGATGATCGACGCCCGTCAATAGTGTGCCGACCGCGCTCTGCGGCGGCGCCAGTGGGGACTGGCGTGGTCAAGCGATCGCCAGCGTGCCCAGCGCCAGCACCGAGACGGCGATCACGGCCAGGGCGACTCCCGTCGCGATACGGCCTCCGCGACCGAGGGCGTGGGCGCCCATCAGGTCGTGGTCGCGCCCAAGCGAGCGCATGAAGGGGAGCAGCACCAGCAGCAGGACGGCGTTCAGGGCCTGGGTGAGGAAGAGGATCTGGATCAGCGGCGCGCCGGGGATGAGGACGATCACCGCCGCGACCGCGACCACGGCGGCGAAGCTGAGGTAGAAGGAGCGGGCCTCGGCGAAGCTGTTGTTGAGGTCGGCTTTGCGGCCGAGGGTCTCGGAGATCGAGTAGGCGGTGGAGAGGGGGACGATCGCGGCCGCCAGCAGAGCGGCGCCGAGGAAGCCGAGACCGAAGAACGTTGCCGCGGCGCTGCCGGCCAGCGGCTCCAGCGCGTTGGCGGCGTCGCGGGCGTCGTTGATCTCGATGCCCTGGACATTCAGCGTCGCGGCACAAGCGACGATCACGAAGAGGCCGATGACCCCGGTGAGGACGGCGCCGGTGATGACGTCGACCCGCTCGAAGCGGAGGTCCTTGACGCTGAGACCCTTGTCGACGGCGTAGGACTGGATGAAGGCCAGCCCCCACGGCGCCAGCGTCGTCCCGATCGTCGCCACCGCGACCAGGACGGCGTCGCGGGTGAGCGGGATGCTGGGGACGACGGCGCCCTGGGCGGCGGCGCCCCAATCGGGGTGGGCGAGGAAGCCGGAGACGATGTAGGCGACGAAGACCGAGCTCAGCGCCAGCAGGATGTGCTCGACGTGGCGGAAGCTCCCACGTAGGACGAGGGCCGAGACTCCGGCCGCGGCCAGCGGCACGCTGAGGTAGCGGCTCATCCCGCCCAGGAGGTCCATTGCCGCGGCGACCCCCGCGAACTCGGCGCAGAGGGTGCCGGTGTTGGCGATCACCAGGGCGCCAAGGACGAGCCCGGCGGCGCCCTGGCCGTAACGCTCCCGGACCAGGGTCAGAAGCCCTTTGCCGGTGACGATCCCCAGCCGTACGCCGAGCTCGTGGAAGACGATCAGCGCCGCGGTCGACAGGACGAGGACCCAGATCAGCTCGTAGCCGTACTTGGCGCCGAGGATCGAGTAGGTGGTGATCCCGGCCGGGTCGTCGTCGGAGAGCCCGGCCAGCAGCCCCGGCCCGACCACGGCCAGCAGCGCTGCCACGCCGCCGCCGCGCAGCAAGTGCTTGCGCCGCCGGGTCAGGTGCCAGTGGAGGTGGCGGCCAGGGGTGCGGTGGGCGCTGGTCGTCGGCACGGGGCCCATACTCGCGCCTGGCGCTTGACGGGGTTCGCTGCCCCGAGCAGTGCGGTCAGACCGAGCGTGCCGACTCTGCCGGAACATTCGCATATATCTACGAATGTTTGTAGGATGCAGGGCATGGCTCGAAATCTCGACACCTGCGATCTGCTCTGTCTCGATCTGCCGAAGGCCGAGCGGGTTCGCAAGAGCCTGCCGGACGCTGAGGAGCTGGAGCTGTGGGCGGCCGGCGCAAAGGCGCTCGGCGACCCGACCCGGCTCGCCGTCGCTCTGGCGCTCGATGCGGGGGAGTCGGCATGCGTCTGCGACCTCGCCTGGATCGTCGGTCGCGACGAGCGCCTGGTCTCCCACCACGTCCGTCTGTTGAAGGGAGCCGGCTTGGCCCGCTCTGAGCGCGACGGGAAGATGGTCATGTACGAGCTGACCGAGCGCGGTCGCGTCCTGCTGGCGGCGGTCTCCGCGCAGGAGCTCGCGCGGTGAGCGCAGTTGAGCTGCCGACCCTGCAGCCGCCGGCGGCGAGCACCGCGCCGCCGGTCGCCGCGATCTCGCGCCAGCGCTACGAGGAGCTTGCCCGCCGGGTGCGTCTGCTCTCCTGGCTCTCGCTTTTCTGGATGACGATGGAGGGGGCGGTGGCGATCGCCGCCGGCATCGCTGCCTCCTCGATCGCGCTGGTCGGATTTGGCCTCGACTCCGCCATCGAGGGCGTGGCGAGCGTCATCATCATCTGGCGCTTCACCGGCCATCGCATGGTCTCCCACGCCGCCGAGGAGCGTGCGCAGAAGCTCGTCGCCGTCCAGTTCTTTCTTCTCGCCCCCTATGTCGCCTTCGAGTCGATGCGGAGCCTGATCGGTGCCGAGCATCCCGAGGTGAGCTGGGTGGGGATCGGCCTCGCTGTCGGCTCGGTGATCTTCATGCCGATGCTCGGCATCGCCAAGGAACGCCTTGCCAATCAACTCGGCTCGGCGGCGACGAAGGGCGAGGGGCGGCAGAACATGCTCTGCGCCTACCTCGCCGGGGCGCTGCTGGTGGGGCTGCTCGGCAACGCGCTCGTCGGCGCCTGGTGGCTCGACCCGCTAGTCGGACTGCTGATCGCCGCTGTGGCGGTGAGGGAGGGGCTAGAGGCATGGCGCGGCGAGGGCTGCTGCGTCGGCTCGCCGCTCGACGGCGCAGGCTTCGCGGAGGAGAGTGGTGACTGCTGCGTGAAGTAGTGCGAGGATCGGTGATCGACCGCCGGCCAACACATAGGATTGGGCAAAGTGAAGGTCACGGAAGCTCCCTTCGACCTCGCTGAGGCTCGCTCCGCTATCGACTCGGCCCGGGACGGTCGCGAAGACGGATCTGATCGAGGACCTGTGCAAGGCGCGGGCGCCCCTCGTGACCGTGGTCGCACCGGCCGGATACGGCAAGACGACCATTCTTGCGAGGTGGGCGGAAGCTGATCCGCGCCCCTTCGCCTGGGTTGCGCTCGACCCCCGAGACGACGATCCGGTCGTCCTGCTGCGGTATGTCGCCGGCGCTATGCACCGGCTCGAGCCGCTGCCGCCGGAGGTCTTCGACGCTCTCTCGGGCGCGGGCGGATCTGGCTGGACGAAGCGCGTGGCCCGGCTCGGCAATGCCCTGGCCGCCCGGGAGCAGCCGTTCGTCCTCGCGCTGGACGACCTGCATTGGGTCGCAAATACCTCGTGCATGGACGTACTTGCAGAGTTGGTCCAGTCGATCCCGGCGGGATCGCAGATCACGGTCGCCAGCAGAGAGGAGCCGGCGCTGCCTCTCGGCCGTTGGCGCGCGCAGGGGTGGGTGCGCGAGATCGGCACGACTGAGCTCCGCCTCGACGAGCGGGAGGCCGAGCTGCTGCTCCAGGCGGCCGGCATCGAGCTCGGTGAGGACGAGGTCAACGTGCTGACGCAGCGCACCGAGGGTTGGGCCGCCGGCCTTTATCTGGCGGCCCTCTCCACGGATACCAATTTTGAAGTTTCCGGCGCCTTGCTCTGCTTCACCTGGCCAGCCCGTAAGGTCCCTAGTTGCCCTCTCTGGACCTCTGAGGAGTTGCGATTTTGCTCTACGGGCATCGTGCGGCGCTGTGCACGAGGTCCGCGAGATCCAAACGGGAGGTACCGTCCAAGCCGCTCCGGCAATGCTGGCGCTGCGGCCCCGATGGGAGACCGCCAACGCGCTGGTCGACTTCATCGATGATGAGCTCCGCCCAGCGGGCTACCGCATCGTCGGCGTCTTCGATGGCCGGGAATCGGAGGCGCTCGCGGTAGCGGGCTTCCGCGAGGTCAGGTCACTCGCCTGGCCGAGGAGGCCCGGCATCTTGGCTGCGAGGGGCTTCACCTCGACTCGAGTGTCGCCGCAGACCGGCCGCCTGCGCATCGGCTCTACATGCGGAACGGGCTTCGCATCTCAGCGCATCCTTTGAGCGAGAGATCTAGGTGGGGCGCGGAGGTTGAGATCGATGAAGGCCGAAATCACACTGCGCTGCAGCGCCGACGCCGATAATCTCGATCTACTGGAGCCGCTCTGGGCCGCCCTGCAGGCGCATCATGCCGCTGTCCTGCCGACCCTCGGCGATCGAACGCCGCCCGCATGGCTGCGCAGTGACCGGCCCGGTTCCAGCCGCGCGCGGAGCCGTCTCAGACGGCCGATGCACCGGGCGGAGCACTCACCCCGGACCGCCAATTAGGTCCGCGCTCCACGCGCGCAGGATCGAGAACTGCGCCAGCGACACCTCGTAGTTTTCGGGAGGCCAGGCCATGGGAACCGCTAACGGCGACCCACCGGCGAGCGCACCCTGCACGCTCCGTGGCGCCTTGGTCAACAAGGCCGGGTCCCGGGTCGGGACGGAGTTCCGCAGGACCACACAACCGTGCCATGCCGCCGGAACTGGGAGTGCTGATGCGCGCTCCAGCTCCGATCGCCCGAACCGACCAATCATCACACCGCGACCGGCATATGCACAGCGAGTGATCCAGTACGGCCAGTCGACCCCCTCGCCGAAGCTCGCGCGGGATCCATCCCCACTTCCTTCCGGCTTCATCACAATGATCACGCATGAAGCTGGCAAGCCCATCGTGCGTATGGATTTCACCGCTGCAAGTATCGTCAGGAACGTCTGGCGCTCACCGTCTAAACCGGCGCTGGCAACACACTCGATAGTGGAAAGGTGCCGTTCTCTTCCCGCAACTGCTATGTAGGGGCAATGCGTTGCGCCTATCGCCCTGCAGGTTCGAGCCAGCGCCGAGCTGTCTTCCAAGGAGAATGGGTGTATGCCCCACATCGGGCCGACGTTCTCAGGCCCGAGTGAAGAAGGCATTGAGCGTCAGGCGCGGAGCGAGTTCCTCAGCCTCGCGCCGAGTGTAGATCGGACTGTGAAAAACACACGCGGGAAAAACGATCAGCCGGTTGTAGGCGAGGGGAATGATTCGCAGGACTTCCCACATCGCCGTCGACTCGCTAATACCCGTTTCCCCTGAGCCTACCGACACCGCATCAAGTTCAGAGTACATCAGCGCCTTCTTGAATCGGGTGTAGTCCTCTCTTTTCAACGGATCGAATCCCGCTTCGCGCATCATGCGTGCGATGTCAAAGCTCGGATGAGTGGGAAGGTATGCCAGGCCGGTTGCTCGATGCCGGTAGAAGGCCGTACCGCCACCGACCTCCGCCGCCGAGAGATAGACAATGGCAATGACGTCTATGCCGGCATCGACATGCGGCACGACCTGGCGAGGGTCCAGTTCCTCCAGAGCGTCGTCGTCGATCCTCGTGAAGACCAGTGAGTTACGGGCGTAGCTCGCTAGTGGGGCGGGGCGACCGCCCTCCGAGAGATACGTATCTAGTATGGCAGCGTAGGTTTCTGCCGGGTACAAAGAAACTCTGGCCCGCTCTCCCGGATAGCGCTGGAATTGACCATCTGGCTGTCGATCGAGCCCGTAGTCGAGCTGGCCAGCCAGGTGAGTCACGGCTTCGGGATCGCAAAGAAAGTCGTCGATGACCAGAAGAATGTGCTCATCGAGGTTGTACCGGTCAACCCTGAGCTCCGAATTCGGCGAGAAAAATTCTAAAAAGTTGTCCGTGTCACTCACACCCGAACTGGCATACAGGCATGGGTGGGCGTGCAGTCCCACCCGGAGGTCACCTCACCCGTATCCATATACCTCCTATAGCGCTCCTCGTCATATTGACCAGAGCGCTGGAGGAACCAGATCTTCGGGAGCTTTCCATATTTCTCTTCGTATGCCTTAATGAAGGTGATGTGACCACGGCCGCTGCTTTCGCCGTGTCCGATGATCGCCCCGCATGAGGCGAGGCAGAAGTCTTCGTAACGGATGGGGTCGCGGGAGAGCTCGTGCCATACCGCGTCGATGCCCGTGGAGAACATCTCGATGTGGACGCCCTCGGCGGCTAGGCGGAACATCTTTCCCAACTCGACCTTCGCCTCCTGGATTTGATCCTCGGTCAGCTGGGGCAGATGCAGTTGCTCGGTGGCCATGTCGTGACGCTACCACGGCGACCAGTCCCGCGAGGGCGCTTGTCGCTGCTCACGTATGGTTCGCTCCATCCTCACCCGTCCGTTGCCACGCGCTCGCTGATCCGACGGTAGGTGTTCTCGGCGATGCGGGCGGCCTCCTCCGCTGGCACTCCCTCTTCGAGTAAGGACTCAATGATCGGCGCCAGCACCTTCGCTGGCTCGACCGCTGCCTTGCCGAGGGCGTGGTCAGCAAGCTCCTCCCGGGCTTCTCTCGCCTGCGAGCGCGAGCGGATCCGGTCATAGCGCTCCCACAGCTCCCGGCCAACGAAGGAACAAACGATCGGGACGACTACCTTCACTCCCAAGAAAGCAAGAAGGGCTAGTTCGACGGCCTTGAGGCCCTCGGCTCGCTCACCTGGTTCGAGCATGTCGGTGAGCTCCCCACTCGTCGTCTCCTCCTCCTGTTGCACCAGCTGCGCAGCGTCGATCAATTTGCCACCCCTAGGTCGAAACCTGCATTCTCAAGGCGTTGGCGGGCTTTGCAGCCCGGCGAGGCCGGAAAGTCAGTCGTCCGTCGCAGACCCTCTCGGCAGGCATCGCTGGCACTCTCGCACACCCTGCCTAGCCCAAGAGGACAGACGAAGCGCCCGGTCTCGAAAAAGAGGGAGAGGGCCGCGTCTTCCATCGAGTGCCGGGTGAGATCGACATACAGCTCGGCGCCTTGGCGTGGCTCCAAATGCTCCCAGCGCTGGCCGAGCGAGGTGAACCCTTCTGGCCCGATGATCGTGAACGGAAGCTTGTGCTCGACAATGCTGAAGAGCGACTTTTCAGTCCAGGCCGAGGGATTTTCAAGGCGGATCCGGCAGGTTT
>Ga0307316_10000399_pt1 | contig 12941 bp, 9 predicted proteins | sample ER_DNA_356_FD_194504 | JGI IMG/M metagenome (GOLD analysis project Ga0307316, IMG submission 194504) | Bulk soil microbial communities from the East River watershed near Crested Butte, Colorado, United States - ER_DNA_356 | ecosystem: Environmental > Terrestrial > Soil > Floodplain | place: USA... | reverse complement strand
CGCCACCGGTTCGCCTTCGCCCTTCAGGGCGAAGTACTGGTACTGCCAGGTGGTGCCGACCCGGTTGGAGCCGTTGGCGAAGCCGGCGATCTGTTCTTCGGCGCTGCCCCAGTATTCGCCGACGTTCGGCTTCTGTTCCTTCATCAGTTCGACAGCAGCGTTGAACTGTTCTTCGTTCAGCTCGTACGGGTTTTCGATTCCCAGATCTGGTTGGTGGGCCTTCAGGTAGACGGCCGCTTCGGCGATCGACATCGGGTCGTCGTACTGGGTGATGTGGCCCTTGAATTTCGACGCGACTTTCGGGTCGAGGGTGACGTTCCACGATTTCGGCGCCGGCTTCACGTCGTCGGAGTTCCACATCAGCAGGTTGGCGCCGCGGCCGTGCGGGATCCCGTAGGGAACGCCTTCGAAGGTGTTGTAGGGCTGTTCCTTGAGGTCGGCGAAAACCGTCTTGTAGTTCGGCACCAGGTCCGTGTTGACCGGATCGACCAGGCCGGCGGCGACCAGACGCGCGGTGGCGTTGCCAGAGGCGGAGACGCCGTCGTACTGGCCGGTTTTCATCAGCTCGACCATTTCGTCGGAGGTGTTGCCGATCTTGTTGTTGACTTTGCAGCCGGTTTCTTCTTCGAACGGCTGCTTCCATTCGTCTTCGACGTAGCCGGCCCATGAGATCAGCGAGACTTCGCCCTCGCCTTTCCCCAGCTTCTGCAGCGCTTCTTCGCTGCTCCCGCCGCCACCGCCGCTGGTGCTGTCGCTTCCTCCGCCACAGCCGGCCAGGACGAGCATGAACGCGACCAGACCGGCGACGACGAGCCACGCGGTCCTGGCGGGATTGGGATCGCTTTTCCTCATGGTGCTACCTCCTGTTTGTTTGACCTCCCGCCGACGGCGGCCGCGTACTCTGGCCTCCAACCGACGAGAACCTCGTTTCCCCGGCTCGGCAGCGCGCCCGAGGACGCGCTCTCCACGTTCTGCCTGACCAGCTGGAGCGTTCCCCCGGCGTCCAGATCGACCGTGAAGCGGGTGACCATTCCTGCGTAAGCGATGTCGACGACCCGGCCGGACTCGGTGTGGAGTCCGTCGGTGGGTTCGCCCTGCTCGAGTAACTCGATCTTCTCCGGCCGGATCGTCAGGCGCTCCCCCTCGCGCTCGATCACGTTGGAGACGCCGACGAAGCCGGCGACGAACTCGTTGACCGGATGCTCGTAGAGCTCCAGCGGTGGGCTCACCTGCTCGATCCGGCCGTCGTTGAAGACGGCGATGCGGTCGCTCATGGTGAGCGCCTCGTCCTGGTCGTGGGTGACGTAGACGAAGGTGATCCCAACCTCGCCCTGGATGGTCTTCAGCTCGATCTGCATCTGCTCCCGCAGCTTCAGGTCGAGGGCGCCGAGCGGCTCGTCGAGCAAAAGCACCTTGGGCCGGTTGACGATCGCCCGCGCCAGTGCCACCCGCTGTCGCTGCCCTCCGGAGAGCTCGGCCGGCTTACGGTCGGCGTAACCGGGCAGGCGGACCATCTCGAGCGCCTTGTCGCGCCGCTGGGCGCGCTCGGCCTTGCCGACGCCGCCGACCTTCAGCCCGTAGGCGACGTTCTCCCCGACGCTCATGTGGGGGAAGAGCGCGTAGTCCTGGAAGACGGTGTTGACGGCGCGGTCGTAGGGCGGCACGCCGCCGACGTCCTCGCCGGCGAGTTCGATCGTGCCGCTGCTGGGGTCCTCGAAGCCCGCGATCATTCGCAGCGTGGTCGTCTTGCCGGAGCCCGAAGGACCGAGCAGGGTGAAGAACTCCCCCTCCGCGATCTCGAGGTCGATTCCGGCAACCGCGACCACCCCGCCATAGTGCTTGGTGAGGCCCGAGAGTCGGATGTCTGGCGCCGCGGTGTCTATACCAGGAAGTTATCCGTAGCGGTGCGGAAAGCAAGGACAAACTGGCCCGGGCGGCTTAGCCGCGGTGGAGTACGTGGTCACAGGGGGCGGAGTACCCCCCGCCCGGCGTGGCCCCGTCCTCTTCGCGGATGGCTAATGCAATGGGGGCGGGGAACTCCCCCCTGTCGAGACAAGTCCCCCGCTCACCTAAGGGATCTCTAGGCCATCTTTCCCCGAGCACCGACCGGGAGCATGGCCTTCACGACCTTCACGCTCATTCGGTTCACCTCCTTCCGCGAGACTGGTCCCGCCTTTGCCGGACTTCACTGGAGAGAGTTAAACCGATTGATCCCTGCCCATCGATGGCAGGGCATCGCTTGAGCAGCAGGGTTTAGCGCACTAGCATCAAGCGGTCAAAAACCTTCGGGAAGCAAACGATCGAGGGGAGCGGCGTGATCACGGCAATCGCAGCAGACAAGAGCGCGCAACGGGAGGAAGACATGTACAAGGCGCTTTGCCATCCCTTGCGCCGGGAGATCCTCGCCTACCTCATCGAACACTCGATGGGCAGCGCGTCTGAGATGGCGAAGAAGATCGACGCTGCATTGCCGGACATCAGCCATCACGCAAAGCAGCTCGTCAGGTACGGAGCTGCGGAGCTGGTTGAAGAGCGGCCGACCCGGCGCGGCAGCGCAGAACGGGTCTACCGTCCCACGGCGCGGGTGATCATCAGCACCGAGGAAGTCGAAAAGATGTCCCTGGTGGATCGCCAGGTCTTCGCCGGGCAGATCGTTCAAAAGATGTGCGACGACTTGCGCACGGGGTTTGAGATGGGGTCGTTCGCGCGTCGGTCCGACTGGAACCTCTCCCACGCCGTCGTCGATGTGGACGAAGAGGGCCTGCAGCGCCTCTTGAAGCTGCAGGAGCGGGTCGAGGAGGAGATGTTCGAGATCCAGGCGGAGAGCCTTGCAAAGAGAGTGGAGTCGCAAGATCCGCCGATTCGCGTGTCCTTCTCCCAGCTCTGCTTCATAAGAAGTCTTTAGACCCCCAGCGCGGGTTGCACGACTGGCCGACGCATATGCCCGAGGACGAATCCGCAGAGGTCGCTTATGACCGCTACGCCCCGATCTACGACGAGCTCAACGCTCAAAACGACTACGAGATGTGGCTGGGTGACGTGCTGCTGCCCGAGCTTGAGAGACACGGCCTGCGGAACGGTTGGGTTCTGGACGTGGGATGCGGGACCGGGCGTGCCTTCGACCCGCTTCTGGCCCGTGAGTGGCAGGTAATCGGCTGCGACATATCATCGGGGATGCTCGGCGAGGCAGCCCGCAAGTTCGACTCGCGGGTCCGCCTGCTGAACCTCGACGCGCGGAGCCTCCCCTCGATCTGCCCCGGCCCCGGCCTCGCTACGGGAGGGGCGTTCCAGCTGATCCTCCTGCTGAATGACGTCATCAACTACATGCTCGAGGATGACGAACTGGAGAGGGTCTTCGCCGGCATCGCGCGGAACCTGAGCCGCGGCCAGGGCCTTGTGGTGCTCGATGCCAACACGCTCAGCCTGTTCCGGACCGACTTCGCGTCCGGCGTATCCGAGGCGATGGAGTCGAGGGGGTGGCAATGGCGCGGCCTGAGCGATTCGGCGGAGCCCGGAGCCATTTTCGAAGCGGAGCTTTCCGGCCACGGGGTGGAGCGACACCTGCATCGGCAGCGGCACTGGACGCAAGAGCAGGTGGGGGCAGCGCTGGACGCAGCCGGCCTTCAGCCCCTCGCCACGCTCGGTCAGCGAGAGGGCGAAGGGCGGATCCTGTTGTCCGATCGCCCCGACGAGGAGCGAGACGCCAAGATCATCTACATCGCAGCTCGACAACGGGCTTGACCCGCGGGTTACGGCTAGAGGGTGTGAGGAACGTAGGTCTCAGCGACACCGACGATGAGCAGGGCCGCGAGGCTCAGATAAACGGCGGCAACGGCGATCTTGGCCCGCGTCGGGACTGAGTGAAAATCGCGACTTTCCTCTGAGTGCCGATTCTTGAAGCGGTGGTAGAGCTCGGGCCCCCCGAACAAGAGGACGAACAGGAGCATGAACGGACCGAGAAAAATGGCGGTGGCGGCGACCGCTACGAGGATCCCGCCAATCCAGACCATGGGGCCGAGGACAGCCATCGCCCGTCCACCGTCGAGCGGCAGTACCGGCAGCAGATTGATCAGGTTGATGAAGAAGCCGACGTAGGCCAGAGCGCGCCAGAGGTCGCTGCCGGTCGCCAGCCAGATCGCGAGCGGAATCAGAGTCCCGACAGTGCCGAGGATCGGGCCCGCCAGCCCGAAACGGGCCTCTGCCGCGGCGTCCCTGCCAAGAGATTCGACCGCAATCACCGCGCCGACGAAGGGGATGAAGATCGGGGCCGACGCCTCGACCCCCTCGCGGCGCAGCTGGATGACGTGCCCTATCTCGTGGACGAAGAGCAGCAGGACGAAGCCGACGGCAAAAGGCCATCCGAAAGCCAAGGCGTAGGCGGCGATCGAGATGAACATCGTCCCGAGCGTCGTCACGGCCTTGATCTTGACAAGGGCCAAGAAGAGGACCTTGGCCTTGCTGGCAAGCACGCCGAGGGGGATCAGGAGCCCGCCGAGCTTCTTGAGTCGCGAGCGACTGCGCTCTTGGTCCAGCTCCTCCGCCGTCGGCGGCTCAGGTGCGAAAGGCGGCTCAGGCGTCAGGCCGTCGTTTGCCTCTACTGCTCCAGCCACGAGAGGGAGTGACAGGCCAGGTCCGACAACCGGCTTCTTTCCGCGAGCGTCCATGAGCGGTCGGGGATTGTATGGCGGTTAACGCCTAAGCGGCAACGGTGCCTATGTCCGCATCCGCCCTGATCCAGCATCGTTGGTCTATCGGCAATGGTGGTTGCGCTCCAAGCGTAGGGCAAGGCAAGGTGGCGGTCTCGTCCGCGCGGCACGGCAGGCGATCCGCGCCGCGAACTTGGTCAATGGCAACTTCTGCCCATTGGACGAATCGCTACCGAGCAGTTAGAGCTACATCCCTAGCTCCCCTTGTGGGGCGCCGGCGCCACGCTCGAAATCAGGCCGAGTTTCATCTTGCACCTCCCTTTCTTGTGTTGGAGTACCCCCGTCCCGGGTGACGAATTCGGGAACCCGGCTGCAGAGCAAACTATGGCCGTCCGCCAGGTAACCTCGCCGCATGATCGAGTTGAGACGAGTCCCCTGGCCAATCTGGGTCTATTCCGCGGTGTTGCTCTTGGGCGCGACTTTGATCGAGATCAAGGTTCATGGGCCGACCTCGGCGAAGGTGCTGTTCCCCGTTCTCACGCTCGCTTGGATTTATTTCCTGCTCCAGGGCGTCCGGTGGGTCTGGATCGTCACCGTTGGAATCTGCGTTGTGGGGCTTGTACCTGATGCGATTTCGGGTTCGCTCAACTGGCAGGGTGTCGCCTCGAGCCTGATCGGTTTCACCCTCCTCATGCTTCCCGTCACCCGGCGATATTTCCTCGGCGATACCCCCGCCGTGGGCGCCTGAGCTTCCGGCCAAAGCGCCCGCCACGAGTAGGGCCGCCGTGCCGGAGCGGCTTCGGAACAATGAGGAGGAGGAGGAGGCCTCGCCGCCTCGTTCAGCTCGGTCTAGTACCCAGCCGGGTGACGTGCGATGAAGCCGATGTTGTCGCGCAGTTCCTCGTGCCAGCGCGGGCCCGTTTCGCCACCGTTGTCTCCCGAGGTGTCCCAGCGGTAGCCGGCGATCACGGCGTAGGCGTGGCCGCCGTTCGCGTAGACGGTGATCCAGCGGCCTTCGCCCGCCACGCCCCACTTCTCCATCGGACCGGAGGGGAGGGGGCTTTCGATGAAGTCGCCGCCGTGCAGGGCATAGGAGACCGAGCCGGAGCAGTCGTACCCGCGGTCCCACCAGCGGGCGTGGCCGCCGCCCCAGACGTAGGGCTTGCTGCGGATCTTGTTCGCCGCGGCGATCACCAGCTTGACGCGGGCGGGAGCGCTTTTCGGCGGCACCAGCATCCCGTTCGGGAGCAGCTTCGCTTTCGCGGTCGGGGTGCAGACGTCGATTTCGGCGGGCGACATGCCGCCGGTGGTGCATTCGGCCGAGGCGCTGGAAGTGCCGATGACGGCAATCGTGAGGAGGGCCGCGACCAACGCCAGCCCCGCTCTCAACCTGAAGTTGTGATGCAAACCGATTCTCCTTCGTCGGCCTACGGGGTTAGCTGTCGGGCTGGCGCGAAAGGAGCCTGCGCCCCCACCCAGTGCGGGTGGGTTAGCCCCGAAAACGTGGTTCCCCCGTTCCCCACGCGCCTCTTTGGCGCCAGGGATTAGGCATTTCGGTTCTACGGACCGGCGGCAGTCTAAACCATCGCGCGGCGTTCTGCTCACAAAACGCAAATACTTGTTCGGACTTCGCGGTCTCACCACTAATTCCTCTCGGCAGGGCGGCTGGTAGCTTGCGGTTTGGGATGGACCTTTCGGGCCGCACAGCTCTGCTCACGGGCGCCACCGGAGGTCTCGGGAGGGCCATCGCCCGGGCGATGGCCGAGCGTGGAGCGCGGTTGACCCTGAGCGCTCGCGATCCCGAGACGCTCGCCGCCCTGGCCGCCGAGCTGCCTGGCAAGGGACACCGCCTCGTCGCGGCCGACCTCGCCGCCGAGGGCGCCGCCGAGAGTCTGGCCGGGGAGGTTGGGACGGTCGACATCGTCGTCGCCAACGCCGGGCTACCCGCGGCCGGCAAGCTCACCGACTTCAGCGCCGAGCAGCTCCAGCGCGCCGTGCGCGTCAACCTCGAGGCGCCGATGCTGCTCGCCCGCGTTCTCTACCCGGCGATGGTCGAGCGCGGCTCCGGTCACCTCGTCTTCATCTCCTCCCTCTCCGGCAAGGCGGCGAGCCCCCGCACCTCGATCTACAACGCGACCAAGTTCGGGCTGCGCGGCTTTGCCCTTGGCCTCCGCTCCGACCTCGCCCCCCGCGGCGTAGGCGTCTCCCTCGTCTCACCGGGCTTCGTCCGCGAAGCCGGGATGTTCGCCGACGCCGGGGCGAAGCCGCCGCCGGGGATGGGGACCGCAACCCCCGAGCAGGTGGGCGCCGCGGTCGTAAAGGCGATCGAGAAGGACAGGGTTGAGGTAGCGGTGGCCCCCCTTCCACAACGCGTCGGTGCCCACCTCGCCCTCGTCAGCCCAACCCTCGGTGTCAAAGCCCAGAGCGGCACCGCCGGTCAGAGAGCAGCAAAAGCAATAGCCGACGGCCACTCTCCCGACAAGCGCTGAAGCCAGCTCCGCGGCCAATAAGCAAGCTGAAGCGCCGCAGAGGGCCGTCCCTCCGACAACGCTGGTTAGCCGGTCCGGGCATCCCTCGAACGGGCGGATACTCAAAGTGCCGGTCTATTAGACCGGCACTTGTCCGGGCGAGGGATGCCCGGACCGGCTCCCACAACCGATTGCCTAGGATGGCCTTGTGAGCAGCGATTCCTTCGGCGCCCGTTCGACCCTCGATGTGGGCGGCCGCCAGTACGAGATCTTCCGCCTCGACGCGCTGCGGGATCGCTTCGACGTCGCCCGCCTTCCCTACTCGATCAAGGTTCTGCTCGAGAACGTCCTGCGGCTCAAGGACGGCACCTCGGTTAGCGCCGGGGACGTGGAGGCGATCGCCTCCTGGGACGCGGCCGCCAAACCGAGCGCCGAGATCCCCTTCCAGCCGGCACGGGTCCTGATGCAGGACTTCACCGGCGTCCCCGCCGTCGTCGACCTGGCGGCGATGCGGGACGCGATGGAGGAGATCGGCGGCGACCCGGCCGCGATCAACCCGCTCGTCGACGTCGACCTCGTGATCGACCACTCGGTCCAGGTCGACGCCTTCGGCAACGAGCGCGCCTTCGCCGTCAACGCCGAGCGCGACTTCGAGCGCAACCGCGAGCGCTACTCGTTCCTCAAGTGGGGCCAGCAATCCTTCGACAACTTCCGGGTGGTGCCGCCGGCGACCGGCATCTGCCACCAGGTCAACCTCGAGTACCTCGCCCAGGTCGTCTACAGCCGCGAGAACGATGGCGCCCTACAGGCATACCCCGACACCCTCGTCGGCACCGACTCCCACACGACGATGGTCAACGGCCTCGGCGTGCTGGGCTGGGGCGTCGGCGGGATCGAGGCCGAGGCGGCGATGCTGGGCCAGCCGATCTCGATGCTGCTGCCGCAGGTCGTCGGCTTTAAGCTCAGCGGCGAACTGCCGGAGGGGGCGACCGCGACCGATCTCGTCCTCACCGTCACCGAGATGCTGCGCGAGCGGGGGGTCGTCTCCAAATTCGTCGAGTTCTTCGGGCCCGGCCTGCCGAACCTCGGGCTCGCCGACCGCGCCACCCTCGGCAACATGTCGCCGGAGTTCGGCTCGACCTGCGCGATCTTCCCGGTCGACGCCGAGACGCTGCGCTACCTCGACCTCACCGGCCGCCCGACCGAGACGATCGAGCTGGTCGACGCCTACGCCCGCGAGCAGGGGTTGTTCCACGACGAGTCCAGCCCCGACCCCGTCTTCTCCGACCTGCTCGAGCTCGACCTCGGCGACGTCGTTCCGAGCCTCGCCGGGCCGAAGCGCCCGCAGGACAGGGTGCCGCTCGCGGACGCGAAGCAGTCCTTCCTCGAGGCGATGTCCGAGCTCGACCCGGAGGCCGCGGGCCAGATGGGCAACGGCCGCGACGAGGCGATCGAAGAGTCCTTCCCCGCCTCCGACCCACCGGCCGAGGAACACGACGGCGAGGACGGCAAGCCGCGGCGCGCGGTGAGCGGGACGGCGACGGCTCCGAAGCGGACCGGCGACGCGGTCGAGGTGACCCTGGAGGACGGGACGACCGTCGAGCTCGACCACGGCCGCGTCGTCATCGCCGCGATCACCAGCTGCACCAACACCTCCAACCCGAGCGTCATGGTCGGCGCCGGGCTGCTCGCCCGCAACGCCGTGCGGCGGGGGCTGGAGCGCAAGCCCTGGGTGAAGACCTCGCTGGCGCCGGGCTCGACGGTCGTCACCGAGTACCTCGAGCGCGCCGGCCTGACCGAGTACCTCGATGCCCTCCAGTTCAATCTCGTCGGCTACGGCTGCACCACCTGCATCGGCAACTCGGGACCGCTGGCGCCGGAGATCTCCGAGGCGATCAACGAGAAGGACCTCGCCGTCTGCGCCGTGCTCTCGGGCAACCGCAACTTCGAGGGAAGGATCAACCAGGACGTCAAGGCCAACTACCTCGCCAGCCCGCCACTGGTCGTCGCCTACGCGCTCGCCGGCCGCATGGACGTCGACCTCCAGAACGAGCCGCTGGGAGAGGACGCTGACGGCGAGCCGGTTTACCTCCGGGACATCTGGCCCGACGCCGATGAGATCAAGCAGGTGGTCGGCGCTTCGGTCGCCTCCGAGATGTTCAAGCGCAACTACGCCGAGGTCTTCGCCGGCGACGAGACCTGGAACGCCGTCGAGGTGCCCGCCGGAGATCGCTACGACTGGCCCGACTCGACCTACGTGCGCCAGCCCAGCTTCTTCGAGCGGATGCCGGCGGAGGCGCCGGGGGTCGAGCCGATCGCGGGAGCCCGCGCCCTCGCCCTGCTCGGCGACTCGATCACCACCGATCACATCTCCCCGGCCGGCGCGATCAAACGCGACAGCCCGGCCGGGAGCTGGCTGATCGATCAGGGGGTCGAACCCGGCGAATTCAACTCCTACGGATCGCGGCGCGGCAACCACGAGGTGATGATCCGCGGCACCTTCGCCAACATCCGCCTCCGCAACCGGCTGGTCGAGCGCGCCGGCGGCTACACCCGCCGCTTCCCCGACGGGGAGGAGACGACGATCTACGAGGCGGCGATGGCCTACGCCGCCGAAGGGGTCCCGCTGGTCGTGCTGGCGGGCAGGGAGTACGGGTCGGGATCCTCGCGCGACTGGGCGGCCAAGGGGACGAAGCTGCTCGGCGTCCGGGCCGTGATCGCCGAGAGCTTCGAGCGCATCCACCGATCCAACCTGATCGGGATGGGGGTGCTGCCGCTGCAGTTCGCCGAGGGGGAGAGCGTCGCCTCGCTCGGCCTCGACGGCTCCGAGACCTTCGACTTCGGCGATCTCGAGGAAGGCAGGGCGAAATCGGTCACCGTCAGCGCCCGCTCCCACGACGGGACCGAGCGGAGCTTCGAGGCCACCGTCAGGTTGGACACGCCCAACGAGGTCACCTACTTCATCAACGGAGGCATCTTGCAGACGGTGCTGCGGAAGCTGAGAAAGTAGGCGCAGCGGGGCCGCGGGAGGCAGGGGGGTCCGCGCGACCCACGCTGCACCTGCGCGTCGGTAGCCAGGGAGGGATGCCGACGCGGCCGTTCCCCCTGGCGGGACTGCCCTGAGGAACAGTCGACGTTTAGCTATACAGGCTGGGGGACCCTCGGTCAAGCGGAATCGAGCGTTTTAGCGTCGTTCCAGGGCGCTTTTCGTTCCGACCGCTTGAGAACCGGGGTGTTCGCCAATTCCCCAGCCCTTGCGCTCGATCAACTCGATCGCGATAACGCTCCCGACCGGGCCGACCGGGGTGAGGGTTGCCGCCAGCAGGGTGTAGGGGGCCTCCTTCCTGACGCAGGCGACCCAGATCGCAACGCAGAGGACGATGAAGCCGAGCCCGTGCGCCCAGCCGAAGAGCATCGTCGCCGTCTCGAACCCGGGCAGCAGCCAGAAGACGATCAGCGCGGTGAAGATCCCGAGCTCGGTCCAGGAGAGGCGCTTGACCCAGACGAAGAGCTCGCCCGGCACGGGCTTCTCGAACGGTCGCCCCGCCATCGGTGCTCAGGCCCCGGGGGTGAGCGCGGTGAGGACGATCCGCTCCTGCTCGCGCGCGTGCGCCACCGAGTAACCCTCACCCGGGCTGGCACGCCCCTGGCGTCCCACGTAGGTGAGGGCGACGCCCTCGGGAAGGACGTCGGGCATCCGCCGCGACATCACCTTCCATGCGCCCATGTTGCGCGGCTCCTCCTGCACCCAGGCGATCTCCTTCAGGTTCGGATAGGAGGCGATCAGCGCTTCCAGCTGTTCCTTGGCGAAGGGGTAGAGGACCTCGACCCGCGCGATCGCGACGTTCTCGGCACCGGCCCGGCGCTCGCTGGCGTCCATGTCGTAGTAGACCTTGCCGGTGCAGAGCACGAGGCGCTCGACCTTCTCCTTGCGCCCGGCGGCGATCGGATCGTCGAGGATGAACTGGAGTTCGCCCTTGGTGAGCTCCTCGATGGTGGCGCCGGCGCGGTCGAGGCGCAGCAGCCCCTTCGGGGTGAAGACGATCAGCGGCCGCGGCTTGCGGATCAGCGCCTGGCGGCGCAGTAGGTGGAAGTACTGGGCGGCCGTGGTCGGGTTGGCTATGCGGATGTTGCCCTCGGCTCCGAGCGCGAGGAAGCGCTCGATGCGGGCGCTCGAGTGCTCCGGGCCCGACCCCTCGTAGCCGTGCGGGAGCAGCATCGTCAGCCGGCTGGTCTGGCCCCACTTCGACTCGCCCGAGACGATGAAGCTGTCGACGATGACCTGGGCGGCGTTGGCGAAGTCGCCGAACTGGGCCTCCCAGAGGACGAGCGCGCTCGGGTTGGCGGCCGAGTAGCCGTACTCGAAGCCGAGGCAGGCGATCTCCGAAAGCGGCGAGTTGTAGAGCTCGAACGGGGCCGAGGCGTCCTCGAGATGCTGCATCGGCGTGTATTTGAGGCCGGTGTTCTCGTCGTGGAGGACGAGGTGGCGGTGGGAGAAGGTGCCCCGCTGGGTGTCCTGGCCGGTGAGCCGGATGTGGACCCCTTCGGTCAGCAGCGAACCGAAGGCGAGCGCCTCCGCCTGGCCGAAGTCGACGCCGCCCTGCTCGAGCGCCTCGGTCCGCCGCGCCAGCGGCCGGCGAAGCTTGCGGTGGACGTTGAAGCCCTCGGGCGTCCTCAGAAGCTCCTCGTTCAGGGAGCGCAGCACGTCGGCCTCGACCGCCGTGTGGACCGGTGGGCTGGCGGTGCGGTCGAGGAGTTCGCCGGTGCTGGTGGTGGCGCCGGTGACGGTCGGGTCCTCGTACTCGCCCGCCTCGATCTTCTCGCGCAGCGCTTTCAGCGCCGCCGACATCTCCGAGTGACGCTCGTCGGAGACCTTGCCGACCTCCTCGGCGGAGACAATCCCCTCGCCGATCAGCTTCTCGGAGTAGATCTCGGAGACCGGCGGGTGCGCCTTGATCGCCGCCGCCATCGTCGGCTGCGTGTAGGCGGGCTCGTCGGTCTCGTTGTGACCGAAGCGGCGGTAGCCGATCACGTCGATGACGATGTCCCGGCACCAGCGCTCGCGGTAGGCCATCGCCATGCGCACCGCCGCGGTGCAGGCCTCGACGTCGTCGGCGTTGACGTGGATGATCGGCACGTTGAACCCCTTTGCCATGTCGGCGGCATAGGGGGTGGAGCGCGCCTCGCTGGGGTCGGTCGTGAAGCCGACCTGGTTGTTCTGGATCAGGTGAATCGTGCCGCCGGTGGTGTAGCCCGGCAGCGACTGCAGGTTGAGCGTCTCGGCGACCACGCCCTGGGCGGGGAAGGCGGCGTCGCCGTGCAGCAGCACCGGCACCGCGCGTTTCGGGTCGTGGGTCAGATTCGGGCCGTCGAGGTCGGACTGCAGGAAGCGGGTGCCGCCGGTGACGACGGGGTCGACGAACTCTAGGTGGCTCGGGTTCGGGTAGAGCCGGACCGAGATCTTCTCGCCCCCAGCCGTCTCGTAGACGCCGCGATGGCCGTAGTGGTACTTGACGTCGCCGGTGCCGCCGTGCGGGATCGCGGCGACTGCCTTGACGGACTCCAGCCGCTTCGAACCCTCGAACTCGGCGAGGATCGACTCGACGGAGCGGCCGAGGTTGTGGGCGAGGACGCTGAGGCGGCCGCGGTGCGCCATCCCGAAAACGACCTCCTCGGCGCCGGCGCGGTGGGACAGCGTCACCACCTCGTCGAGCATCGGCACGATCACGTCGAGCCCCTCGATCGAGAACATCTTCTGCCCCAGATACGCTTTCTCGAGGAAGCGCTCGAACTGGAAGACGTCGATCAGCCTGTTCAGCAGGCGCTT
>Ga0307316_10000397_pt1 | contig 12981 bp, 10 predicted proteins | sample ER_DNA_356_FD_194504 | JGI IMG/M metagenome (GOLD analysis project Ga0307316, IMG submission 194504) | Bulk soil microbial communities from the East River watershed near Crested Butte, Colorado, United States - ER_DNA_356 | ecosystem: Environmental > Terrestrial > Soil > Floodplain | place... | reverse complement strand
TCGAGGCGGAGGGGCTCGACGACCGTGAGCGTTGCTTCTACGTGCGGCAGCTCTGGGACGGCAAGGGCTCGGCGGACGTGGCCGCGATGGCGCCGAAGGAGCTGGCGATCTACGTCTCCCTTTGCGGAGAAGCCTTGGCGCGGGCGCACGCCCGCTCAGGCGACCGCGTTGCCATCGCCGCCTACCTGGGGAGCGGCGAAGCCTTCGACAAGGCCCTAGTTCGCTTCGCCGAGACCTACGCTGACCAGAACGAAGGCGATTACGAAAAACTGGCGCAGGCGGTCGCCGAAGGAAGAATCGAGGCGGAGCGACCGTAACCGGAAGAAGTTCCGGAGCCGCTCGGATCTGCTCCACAACAGAAAACGCCCCGCCGGGGAGGCGGGGCGCTTCTGGGGTTACTACAGGGAGGAGAGATTATTTATCTCTATATATGTGGATCCGTGGGAGGTAGGTGAGCCCGGTTTGTGTCGAGTGCGTCGCTGTGGGAAGCAGCGAGGCGATATATCGACGCGGGGTTCAACCAAAAAGTCTTGTCTTGATCCTTTACTCGGTTTCCTCTTGCGAATCCTTGAACAGCGTACGAACGTATGTGCGACTTGTGTGTGAGTGGGGTCACAGAGTTCCTGCATCCCACGCATTCTCCGCGTTCCCGATACCTAGTTTGATCTAGGAAAGCGGACTGGGCGGACAAAGTTGTCAACGAAATGTTGCATCGCTTTCTCAGGCGCGGGTAAATCGAGCTCCGTACGGAAGCTGGCTGTAGCTTTCGAGCGGTGACGAAGTCCCGGATAGATGCTGTCCTGGCAGATCGCGGCCTCTTTCCCTCCCGTTCTGCCGCCGCAGGCGCGGTTCGGGCGGGGGAAGTTCGCGTCGGACAGGACGGGCCGGTGGCGCTGCGCCCGAGCCAGCTGGTCGCGCCGGATGCCGACTTGATCGTCGCCGCGGGCCGGCGCTTCGTATCCCGCGGCGGATTCAAGCTGGAGAACGCGCTCGAGACGCTGGGGATCGACGTCGCCGACCGCGACTGCCTTGATGTCGGCGCCTCAACGGGCGGCTTCACCGACTGCCTCCTGCAGCGGCGGGCGAAGCGGGTAATCGCCGCTGATGTCGCCTATGGGCAGCTTGACGTGCGCATGCGCGAAGACCCGCGGGTGTACGTGATCGAGAGGCTCAACGCAAGGGCATTGGAGCCCGCCGACCTTCCGTTCGTCCCGTCCCTGGCGACGGTGGACGTCTCCTTCATCTCCTTGACCAAGGTGCTGCCGGCCGTCGCCCGCTGCCTCACCACGGGTGGAGAGGTGCTGGCGATGGTGAAGCCGCAGTTCGAGCTGGGGAAGAGCCGCGTCGGCCGCGGTGTCGTCCGCGACTCCGGCGATCGGCGCGAGGCGATCCTCAAAGTCGCCGAAGCTGCATCTGAGCTGGGGCTGGTGGTGCGGGGCCTGGCCTCGTCGGGCCTGCCGGGGCCGAAGGGCAATCGCGAGACCTTCGTCTGGTGCGGGGGAGAGGGCCCGAAGGTCGAGGACCTGGAGGCGGCCGTGGCCGCCGCTGTGGAGGAGGACGGGTGAAGACCGCCGCCCTGATCACCCACTCCCATCCGCCCTCGGCTTCTGAAGCGGTATCGGTCGCCGCCGAAGTCGCCCAGGAGCTCGGCTGGCGGCTGGCTGCCAGCCAACAGGAGCTGGAAAAGCACGGTGCCGCGGGCGAGGGCGTCGACGTCACCGCCGAACACACGCTTCCCGAGATCTGCCTGGTGCTCGGCGGCGACGGCTCGATCCTGCACGCGCTGCGCCGCTACGCCGGCACCGAGGTCCCGGTCTTCGGGGTCAACTTCGGCACCGTCGGCTTCCTCGCCGCAGTCGACCGGGACGAGGCGCGCGACGGCATCCGCCGCGCGCTGGAAGGGGAATTCGAGACGATCCAGCTTCCTGGCCTGGAGGTCACCTGCGACGAGGTGAAAGCCGTCGGCCTCAACGACATCACGCTGGCGCGGCGGCCTCACGATCGCGTCGCCGAGCTCAGCTACCGGATCGCCGGCAGGGAGGTGGGGCACGTGCGCTGCGACGGTCTCGTCGCCGCGACCCCCGTCGGCTCCACCGGCTACAACCTCGCCAACCAGGGGCCGATCCTCGCCTGGGGGGTCAAGGGGTACGTGGTGAGCTACATCGCCCCGCACTCGTTGACCGCCCGCGCGCTCGTCGTCGCCCCCGGAGACGTGCTCCACATCGAGAACGCGCCCGAACGCGAGGCGGTGGAGGTCGCCGTCGACGGCGGCAAGGTCGCCGAGCTGGAGCCGGGGGCCGAGCTGGAGGTCCGCTTCCTGGATTCGGTCAGCCGCCTCGCGCAGCTGCAGGGCACGAGCTTCTACCAACGGATAAGAGACAAGTTCGGGCATTTGGCTGTCTGAAGCGAACCTCGCTGGCCGACGAGCGGGGTTGGTTAGGGTGGCGCGCCATGGAGCGCAAGTGGTGGACCCTGCTGTTGGTCTCGATCGCGACGTTCATGCTGCTGCTGGACGTCACGGTCGTCAACGTCGCCCTGCCGGACATCCAGCGGGAATTGAACGCGAGCCTCTCGAGCCTGCAGTGGGTGGTCGACGCCTATTCGCTGACGCTGGCCGCCTTTCTCCTTACCGCCGGCTCGCTCGGCGACCGCCTCGGGCGCCGGCGGGTCTTCACCATCGGCTTCGGGGTCTTCACCTTCGCCTCGTTCCTCTGCGGCATCTCCAATGACCCGACGCTGCTGAACCTCGCCCGGGGCCTGCAGGGAATCGGCGGGGCCGGCATGTTCGCCACCTCGCTCGCCCTGATCGGCCAGGAGTTCCAGGGCAAAGACCGCGCGACCGCCTTCGGCGTTTGGGGCGCGACGGTGGGGGGCGCGGTCGCTGTCGGCCCGCTCGTCGGCGGCATCCTCACGCAGAACTTCGGCTGGGAGTGGATCTTCTTCGTCAACGTCCCGATCGGGATCACCGCGATGGTCCTGACCGAGCGAAAGATCGTCAACGTCTTCGCCAAAGACCCAGAGCCGGTGGACGTGCCCGGGCTGATCACCTTCTCGGCCGCGCTCTTCCTGCTGATCTTCGGACTGATCAGGGGTAACCCCGAAGGGTGGGGGAGCCCGGTGATCCTCGCCTGCCTGATCGGCGCCGTGGTGCTGCTGGCGGCCTTCGTGGCGATCGAGTCACGCTCCCCGCACCCGATGCTCGACCTCAAGCTCTTCCGCAAACCGGCCTTCAACGGCGTCTCGGCGGTCGCCTTCGCCCTCTCGGCGGGGATGTTCGCGATGTTCCTCTACCTGACGATCTACATGCAGGGCGTGCTGGACTTCTCGCCGCTTGAAGCGGGCCTGCGCTTCCTGCCGTTGACGGTGCTCGGCTTTGTCGTGGCGCCGATCTCCGGCTCCCTCTCCAACCGCGTGCCGATCCGGATCCTGCTCGGCTGCGGCTTGACCCTGGTCGGAATCGGCCTGCTGCTGATGCACGGCTTGACGCCGGACTCGGGGTGGACCACCCTGCTGATCGGGTTCGTCCTCGCTGGCATCGGAATCGGGACGACCAACCCCGGCATCGGCCAGGCGGCGATCGCGGTGGTGCCGGTGGAGAAATCCGGGATGGGATCTGGCATCAACACGACCTTCCGCCAGGTTGGGATCGCAACCGGCGTCGCCGCCCTCGGTGCCGTCTTCCAGAGCAGGGTCGATTCGAAGCTGGCCGAGTTGCTGCCCAATGCCCCGGACGGGCTGGGCGAAGCGGTCGCCTCCGGCGGCTCCCGTTCGGTTGCTGAACTGCCGCTGCCGCCGGCGATCCATGCGAAAGCGGTGCACGCCGCCGACATCGCCTTCGTCAGCGGTATGAACGAGATCCTCGTGATCGGCGCGATCATCTGCTTCGTCGGCGCCATCCTCGGGTTCCTCCTGGTTCGATCCGAGGACTTCGTCCAGCCGACCGGCGGCTAATCCCTCCTGGTTCCACTTTCGCGCGGAAGTCTCCTCAGAAGATTTTCTTTCTGCGCGCCATTGTTGACAAGAAGCTTCCTATGGTTGCCTGCATGGCAGTCATGGAGAGAGAAAGATGGACCGACGAGCGCCTGGACAAAGCCTTCGGCCGAATCGACGGAGATCTACGCGAACTTCGTGTCGAGATGAGGAAAGGGTTCGAGCAGATCGACCAGCGGTTCGAGCAGATGGAAAAGCGCTTTGACCAGGTCGACAAGCGGTTCGAACAGGTCGACAAGCGGTTCGAAGCGATGGACGCCAGATTCGACGCGGTGCAGCGGAACCTGATGGCGGGCCTGATCGCCTTGTTCTCGGCCATCGTCACCCTGGCCGCCGCCGTCATCGCCGCGGCGGCCTTCGGTTAGCCGGAACCTGCGGGAAAGCGGGGCAAGTCGGTCCGCCCCCGTTGCTACACAGATCCCATGCTGCGTGAGCTGCGGATCGAGAACCTGCTCCTGATCGAGCGTGCCGAGCTGCGGCTGGGGGAGGGGTTCAACGCGATCACCGGTGAGACCGGCGCCGGGAAGACGGTCTTGGCCCACTCGCTCGACCTGCTGATGGGGGGCAAGGCGAAAACGCAGATCGTCCGCCCGGGCGCCGCCGAGGCCTGGGTCGAGGGCGTCTTCGACCTGCCCCCCGGGCTGATGCAGGAGCCCGAGTTCGCCGAGCTGGCGGAGCGGCTGCCGGAGGGCGCTGAGGAGGTGGTTCTGGGGCGGCGGGTCGCCACCAGCGGCCGCACCAGCGCCTTTGTCGCCGGCCGCGCCGCCACCGCCGCAGACCTGAAGCTGCTCGGCGGCCGCTTGCTCGCTTTCTACGGGCAGCACGAGCATCGCCGCTTGACGATCTCCTCCGCGCAGCTGGAGATCCTCGACGGCTTCGTCGGAGCCGGCCATCTGGAGCTGCGGAGCGAATACCGGGAGGCGCATCGCGAGGTCGGTCGACTCCAGGCCGAGCTGGAGGAGCTGCGTGAGCAGGAAGGATCGCGCGAGCGCGATCTCGACCTCTACCGCTATGAGCTCTCCGAGATCGAGGCGGTGGCGCCGACGCCCGAAGAGCGCGAGGAGGTTGCTTCCCAACGCGAGCGCCTGCGCAACGCCGAGGGGCTGCGGGAAGCCGCCGGCGCCGCCCATGCCGGACTGGCGGGAGCCGAAGAAGACGGCGGCGCGATGTCCGCGCTGGCCCAGGCCGAAGCGGCCTTGCAAGGGGCAGCGGGCCTCGACTCCTCGCTCGATGCGCTGAGCGAGCGGGTCGCGGCGCTGGCGGTCGAGCTGGGCGACGTCGCTTCCGAGCTGCGCGACTACGCCGAGGGCGTGGAGGCGGACCCGGGGGCGCTGCTGGCGATCGAGGAGCGGCTGGAGGCGATCGACCGGCTCGAGCGGAAGCACGGCGGCAGCGTCGAGTCGGTGCTCGCGCACGCCGAGCGCTGCCGCGCGGAGATCGCCCGGCTGGAGGGCGCCGAGGTGCGCTCGGCCGAGGCGGAGGCGGCGTTGACCGCGGCGCAGGCGCGGCGGGCGGAGCTTGGGGGGAAGCTGAGCGCGGGACGGACGAACGCGGTCGGGCCGCTGCAGGAACGCGTGGCAGCCGAGCTCGAGCAGCTCTCGATGGCGGGGGCGAGCCTGGAGGCTGTGCTCCAGCCCCACCCTGATGGTCATGGAGCCTCCGGTCGCGAGACGGTCGAGCTGCGGGTGGCGCCGAACCCCGGCATCGAACCTGCGCCGCTGCGGGACGCCGCCTCGGGCGGCGAGCTCTCCCGGATCATGCTGGCGCTGAGCGGGCTCGGGCAGGCTGGGAGCGCGGCGACGATGATCTTCGACGAGATCGACGCCGGGATCGGCGGCAATACGGCGAGGGTGGTCGGGGAGCGGCTGCGGGCGCTGAGTCGCGAACGCCAGGTGATCTGCATCACCCACCTGCCGCAGGTCGCCTCGCTGGCAGACACCCACTTCCGTCTTGAGAAGGCCGTAGCGGGCGAGCGGGCGAGGGCCGACGTCGAGCGCCTCGATGGCGAGGGTGTGGTCGAGGAGATCCGCCGCATGCTCGGGGGCGAGAGCTCGGATCAGGCCGCCACCCGTCACGCTCGCGAGCTCCTCAAAGCCGCTTGACCGCGCCCTTGCCGACCTCCTCCCGCTTCGCCTAGTCTGAACCGATGGCCACCGCCTCCCGCCGTCGCCTTCCCGCCCTGCTCGGCCGCAGGAACGGCCCGCGGGCGGATCTGTCGGTGGAAGGAACGGCGCGCCTGGGCGGGCGAACCAAGCACCTCGTCAAGCGGCTGCGTCCGGGCGAGGTCGCCGTCGTCGATCACGTCGACATCGACCGCATCGCCGCCGAGGAGCTGATCGAAGCCGGCGTCGTCGCGGTGCTGAACGCGGCGCCCTCCTCCTCGGGCAAATACCCGAACGCGGGCCCGCTGATGCTCGCCCGCGCCGGCATCGCCCTCGTCGATGCCCCCGACGCGAAGCTCTTCGAGCTGCTCAAGGACGGGGACCGGGTGCGGGTCTCCGACGGCACGATCTACGCCGGCGACGAGGAGGTCGCCCAGGGCCGCCGGCTGCGGATCGCCGAGCTCGAGCGCGAGATGCAGGAGCACCGCGAGCGGATCGACCAGGCGTTGGGAGAATTCGCCGAGAACACGGTCGCCCACGTGCGCGAAGAGACCGATCTTCTGACCGGCAACATTGCCTTCCCGCCGACCCGCGCCAGCTTCCGCGACCGCCACGTGTTGATCGTCGTCCGCGGTGACCGCCACCGGCGCGACCTGAAAGCGCTCCGCGCCTACATCCGCGACGTCAGACCGCTGATCGTCGCCGTCGACGGCGGCGCCGACGGGATCCTGGAGGCGGGGCGGAAGCCCGACATGATCCTCGGTGACATGGATTCCGCCAGCGACGCGGCGCTGCGCTGCGGGGCCGAGCTGATCGTCCACGCCTACCCCGACGGCCGGGCGCCGGGGCGGGAGCGGCTGCTCGAGGCGGGCCTCGACCACCAGGTGATCCCGGCGGCGGGCACCAGCGAGGACGTGGCGATGCTGATGGCCTATGAGAAGGGCGCGACCCTGATCGTCAGCGTCGGCGCCCACTTCAACCTGGTCGAGTTCCTCGATCGCAAGCGCGGCGGCATGTCCTCGACCTTCCTCACCCGGCTGAAGATCGGCGAGAAGCTGGTCGACGCGAAGGGGGTGAGCCGGCTCTACAACCCGAGCTCCGCACTGGCGCCGCTGGCCTTCTTCGCCGTCGCCTTCCTCGTCCTGCTGACGATCCTCGTCATCACCTCGCCGGCGCTGAACGACGTCTGGGAACTGGTCTGGCTGAAGATCCGGATCTGGCTGGGGATTTAGAAGGCGCCGCGGTCGGCGGCTAGCCTTGCCTGCAAATGGGGTACTCCGCCCGCTACCACGCCGCTTCGCTGATCGCCATATTCCTCGCGCTCGCGATCGGGATCCTGATCGGCGCCGAGTTCGGCGGCGACGCCTTGACCAGCACGCGGCGGGACCTCGAGCACAGCCTCGTCGGCAACCTGCAGGACGCGCGCTCGCAGGCCGACGATCTAGGTGCCGAGCTGAATCACTCGAACGAATTCGGCGAACGCGTCTATCCCGTGCTGACGCGGGATCGCCTCAGCGGCAGGCGGTTCGCCATCGTCGCCCTCGGCGGCCTGCCGAGCGACATCACCGGCGACGTCGAGGACGCGCTCGGGCCGACTGGCGCCAAGCTGGTCGGGGTGGGGGTGGTGCGCGAGCCGGTCGACGTCAGCGGCCTCGCCGGCGACCTGGCGAAGACGCGCTTCGCCGACCTGCGGACGAACCAGGACGCGCTGACCGAGCTTGGAACCGGCCTCGGGCGTCAGCTCGTGCTTGGAGGGACCCTGCCGGAAGTCGTGCGCGGGCAGCTCTTCTCGCGGGCCAGCGGCAGCTTCGGCGGCCTCGACGGCGTCATCGTCGTCCGCGACCAACCCGAAGACATGGGACCGGTGCAGCGCTCGCGGGCGAATCAGCTCGAGTCGGCGCTGATGGGCGGGATCACCGCCACGCGGATCCCGGCTGTCGGGATCGAGGCGACGACGACCGAACCGTCATCGGTCTCGTTCTTCCAGTCGAGTGATCTCTCCAGCGTCGACGACGTCGACCTCACCGCGGGGCAGCTGGCGCTGGTCTTCTCGATGCTTGGCGCTGAGGGCAGCTTCGGGGTCAAAGGCAGCGCCGACCGGCTGCTGCCGGACCTCCTGACCGCGGGCGGCTAGCGCCGATGTACTGGCTTGGATTCCCGCTGGCCGTTGCAATCTCGCTGCTCGTCGTTCCGGCCGGGGCGCGGGGCCTGCGCGACGCGGGGCTCGTGCGCGATAACTACCGTGGCGCGGCCCTGGCCTTCCCCCTGGGGGCGGTGCTGGCGACGGCGGCGCTGGTGACGCTTGCCCCGCTTGCCTTCCTCAACGACCGTGCCGACCTCGACCTGCTCGATCCGGGGCTGCGGCAGTGGCTGCCGTACCTCCTCGGGGTCGCCTTCCTCGGCTTCCTCGACGATTCGCTCGGCCGCGGCGAGGCAGTTGCGACGCCGCGCGGCTGGCGCGGGCACTGGGCGGCCCTGCGCGGCGGTTCGCTGTCGACCGGGGCGATCAAGGCGGTCGGGGCGCTGGCGCTGGCCGCCTACGTGGTCTCCGGGCGCGGCCTGGAATCGTGGCGTTACCTCGGTGACGTCATCCTCCTGATCCTCACCACCAACCTCTTCAACCTGCTCGATCTGCGGCCGGGCCGGGCGGAGAAGGCGCTCGCTCTCCTCGCCGTCGGTCTCTGTCTTGGCGCCTGGACCTTCGAGCCGCTTGAACTGCTGGGGATTTTCGCCGGGCCGGTGCTGGTCGGCGCCTGGCTGACCCTGGGCGAGCGAGCGATGCTGGGCGACACCGGCTCCAACCTGATCGGTGCGATCGCCGGGGTATGGCTGTTGACCGCTCTTGACGCCGACGCGCGGCTCGTGGCGCTGGCGGTCGTCCTCGCGCTGACGATTTACGGGGAGTTACGGTCTATTTCGCAGACGATCGATTCGGTTCCGCCCCTGCGCTGGCTAGACTCGCTCGGCAGAGCATGAGTCCAGGGAACAAAGGCGACACGCGGTTCATCTTCGTCACCGGCGGTGTCGTCTCGGCCCTCGGCAAGGGGATCAGCGCAGCGGCGATTGGACGGCTGCTCGTCTCCCGCGGCTACCGGGTCCAGCTGCAGAAGTTCGACCCCTACATCAACGTCGATCCCGGGACGATGAGCCCGTTCCAGCACGGCGAGGTGTTCGTCACCGAGGACGGGGCGGAGACCGACCTCGACCTCGGCCACTACGAGCGCTTCACCGACGAGAACGCAACCCGCGCCTCCAACGTCACCGCCGGCGCGGTTTACAACTCGGTGATCAAGCGCGAGCGCCGGGGCGACTACCTCGGCGCCACCGTGCAGGTGATCCCGCACATCACCAACGAGATCAAGCAGAAAATCCTCATCGTCGCCGAGTCGCAGGCGGTCGACTTCGTGATCACCGAGATCGGCGGCACGGTCGGCGACATCGAGTCGCTGCCTTTCCTCGAGTCGATCCGCCAGCTCTACACGGACCTCGGCCCGAAGCGGGCGATGTTCGTCCACCTGACGCTGGTGCCCTACGTCGGTCACGCCGGCGAACTGAAGACGAAGCCGACCCAGCACTCGGTCGTCGAGCTGCGCCGGATCGGGATCCAGCCGCACGCGCTGATCTGTCGCTCCGAGGGGCGTCTCGACCGCGAGATCCGCGGCAAGATCGCCCTCTTCGCCAGTCTCCCGGTCGACGCGGTGATCTCCGCCCACGACGTCGACAACATCTACAAGGTGCCGCTCGTCTTCCGCGCCGAGGGGGTCGACGACCTCGTACTCGACCACTTCGGGATGGAGGCTCCCTCGCCGGACATGGCCGAATGGGAAGAGATGGTGCGGCGCGCCGAGTCCGCCACCGGCGAGGTGCGGATCGCCGTCGTAGGCAAGTACGTCCAGCTCGCCGACGCGTACAAGTCGGTGATCGAGGCGCTAGAGCACGGCGGCTTCCACCACGGCGTCAAGGTCAAGGTCCAGCTGGTCGACTCCGAGAATTTCGACCCCGAGAAGCTCGAGGGCTGCGACGGGATCCTGATCCCCGGTGGCTTCGGCGAGCGTGGGATCGAGGGCAAGGTCGAAGCGGCGCGGATCGCCCGCGAGAAATCGATTCCGTATCTGGGGATCTGCCTGGGGATGCAAATCGCCGTCGTCGAGTTTGCCCGCCACGTCGCAGGCATGGATGGAGCCAACTCGGCCGAGTTCGACCCGGAGACTCCCTTCCCCGTCGTTGACCTGCTGCCGGAGCAGAAGGAAGTCTCCGACATGGGCGGGACGATGCGGCTCGGCGCCGATCCGGTGAAATTGCACGAGGGCACGAGGGCACGGGAGATCTTCGGCGAGGCAGTGATCTACAAGCGCCACCGCCATCGCTACGAGGTGAACAACCAGCTGCGGCGCCGGCTCGAAGACGAGGGCCTCGTCTGCGGCGGCACCTCACCGGACGAGCGCCTGGTCGAGATGGTCGAGCTACCGGACCATCCGTTCTTCGTCGCCTCCCAGTACCACCCGGAGTTCAACTCGCGCCCGAACCGGCCGGAGCCGCTCTTCCGCGAGTTCGTCGGCGCCGCGGCGCAGCAGGCGGGTCGACGGCCCGCCGAAAACGGCGAGATCGAGGTCGTCGCCGAGATCGGCTCTGAGCCGAGCATCGAAACCGACGACGTCGGCGTCCGCCGCTCCGCCTGAGTTTCGCCAGAGAGCGTTGGCCGGTTAGCCTGCTCGCGTGAGCTCCAGGCTGCACGAACGCTTCATCCGCTACTGCGAGATCCGCAGCCCGACCGGGGAGGAGCGGGAGGTGGCTGACACGCTTGCCGCGGAGCTGCGCGGCATGGGTCTCGAGGTGGTCGAGGATGAAGCGGCTGAGACCGCGCAGGCCGGGGCCGGCAATCTGATCGCGCGTTCGGCCGGGACCGCAGACACGTGGTTGATGTTCTGCGCCCACATCGACACTGTCCCGCACCAGGGCCGGGTCGAGGTGGTTGACGACGAAGGTGTCTTCCGCAGTCGCGGTGACACCATCCTCGGCGCCGACAACAAGGCGGCTGTGGCCGTCTTCATGGAGCTGATCGCCCGCCATGTCGAGCGTCCGGCGACGGTCGGCGTCGAGCTGGTGCTGACGGTGGCCGAGGAGCAGGGGCTGCGGGGCGCGAAAGCCTTCGATTCCGCACAGCTGCGCTCGAGCGCAGGTTTCGTCCTCGACCACGCAGGAGCCGTCGGGGAGGTGATCGTGACGACGCCGACCCAGCAGAAGATCCTCGCCGACTTCATCGGCGTAGAGGCGCACGCCGGGATCCGGCCCGAGGACGGCAGCAACGCGATCGCGGCCGCCGCGGCGGCCGTTTCGCGCATGGAGCTGGGGCGTCTCGATGAGGGGACGACCGCGAACGTGGGACTGATCTCCGGCGGCACCTCCGGCAACGTCGTCCCGGGGCACTGCGGGATCCACGCCGAGGCGCGCAGCCTCGACAGCGAGCGGGCGGCGGAGGTCGCCGGCAGGATCGCAGACGCCTGCGCCTGGGGGGCCAGCGAGCGGGGCTGCGACGTGGACGTGCGGATCGAAGAGCTGTTTCGCGGCTACAAAGTTCCAAAGGACTCGGCCGCGCTCGGGCTCGCCGAGGAGGGTCTCCGCACCGCCGGCCTCGAGCCCCAGCAGGTCGCGATCGGCGGCGGCAGTGACGCCAACGTCTTCCGCCGCGACGGCTTCGACTGCGTCCTCCTCTCCAACGGCACCTCCGACGTCCACACCTCCGAGGAGCGCGTCCCGGCCAGCGCCCTCGACAAGATGCTCGAGGTCTGCGAGGGCATCGTCGCCGCGGCGGCGGAGTAGTGACCGGGCGCCTGAAGCTGCGCCGGGGCGTTGTCGTCTCCGCGGAGCCGCTCGAAGTGGAGCTCGCTGGTGAGCGCCGGCGCGCGTGGGCCGACGAGGTTCTGCTGGGCGAGATGCGCGAGGGCGACGAGGTGGCCGTCAACGTCGCAGCGCTCGACCTCAACCTCGGCTCAGGCGGCTTCGACGTGGTCCACGCCAACCTAACCCGCGGCTTGGAAGGCGGGGGGGAGGGCGAGGCCCACGTAATGAAGCTGAACTACACGCCCCTCCAGCACCCGGTCGAGCCGGTAGAGCGTCCCAACTCGCGGTTCCAAACGCACGAGATAGGTGCAAAAGGAACCACGCGATCGGCGCCCGTAGCTGTCCTGCCGCTCCATGGGCACCTCGCGCCCGCGGCTTGGGCGGTGGCGCAGGAGGCCCCTGGATTGCGGGTTGGCTATGTACAGACCGGCGGCGGCGCCCTGCCCGGCCCCTTCTCCCGGGACGTCAAGCAGCTGCACGAGCGCGGCCTCCTCGCCGGCCACATCACCGCCGCCCCGGCCTACGGCGGCGAACACGAGGCACTCAGCTCCGTCGGCGCCCTCGATGCCGCAGCAACCGACCTTTGCTGGGATGGGATCCTCATCGGCCCCGGCCCAGGAATCATCGGCTCCGACACCACCTACGGCCACGGCGGCATGTCAGCCCTAGACAACGCCCACGCCGCCCTCTCCCTAGGCCTCCCAACCCTGATCTCCCCTCGCCTCTCCAGCAGCGACCCCCGCGAGCGACACCGCGGCCTAAGCCACCACACCCGCACCGTCCTCCAACTGCTCCTAGCTCCCGTCGAAGTGGCGATCCCCGAGGGAGAACCCGAGATCGCAGAGGCACTAGAAGCCTTCCCCCACCGTGTGCAGCAGGTACCTACCGACCTAGACGGCTATGCCACGGCAGCCCTGCCCACCACCACGATGGGCCGCTCCCTGCAAGACGACCCGCTGTTCTTCGCAGCAGCGCTCGCGGCGGGAACCCTTCTAGCCGACCGGATAGCCGGGCGGGGGGACCCACCCCAGACACACAACCACGAGCC
>Ga0307316_10000396_pt1 | contig 12991 bp, 12 predicted proteins | sample ER_DNA_356_FD_194504 | JGI IMG/M metagenome (GOLD analysis project Ga0307316, IMG submission 194504) | Bulk soil microbial communities from the East River watershed near Crested Butte, Colorado, United States - ER_DNA_356 | ecosystem: Environmental > Terrestrial > Soil > Floodplain | place... | reverse complement strand
GCCAACTGGTCTGTGCGAGGAACAGGACGCCGGCGCCGAGAGGGGCACCCACCCCTCCTGGCAACAGTGCTCGGCAGACGCCGTGACGAGAGTGCCTCCGGATCAGCTTTTGATCGGCCCTCGCGGATCCGTCTCGCCCTTTGGGAGCTTGCCGTCGCGGCCGACGTAGCCGTCCTTGCCGCCGACGACGAAGTAGATCGCGTCTTCGGAGTCGCTGAGGTTCTTGAAGCAGCGGACTACTGGGGCGTCCACCCAGGCGACGCCGCCGGGGCCCAGCTCATGGCGCTCGCCGTCCAGCTCGATCTCCAGGCGCCCCTGGTGGACGAAGTAGAGCTCCTCCTGCACCTCATGGAGGTGCCGCCCGGATTCGTAGCCGGGCGGCATCACGATCGCGTTGACGCCGAACGCTTCGACTCCCAGCTCCTTGCGGACCTTGCGGAAGCCCCAGCCCTCGCCGAGTTCATCGAGGCTGGAGACCGCCCAGCCGGTTCCTTTCGTCACCTTGCTCATGCCGGCACCGGCGCCGCTTCCGAAGTTCCAGGGTCGGCGTCGGTCGGACCGCCGGCCTTCTCGGCGCCGATCGGCGGGTAGTCGTCGGTGAGGAAGGCGACGTAGCCGTAGAGGCGGGCGTAGAAGCCGTTGACGAAGGTCAGCGCGGTGTTGATCCCCTCGGGCTGGTAGCCGCGGAAGACGATCGTCAGCCAGGCGACCACCCCGATCCAGAGGTGCATGTAGTTGACGGCATAGGAGACGAGGAGCATCGGCAGCGCCAAGATCAGCCGGAAGAGCGCCTTGAGCCGACTCTGGTGCTCGGCCCTGGGTGCGACGTCCACCCGGATCGGGTAGCTCGGGTCGTCGGACAGGCCGAAGGGCGGCCACTCGTCGGTCTGCAGATAGAGCCAGGCGCCGAACCGGACGCCGTAGCGCACCACCCCCGAGTTGAACTCGTAGAGCCATTCGGGATAGCGCCCGAGGACGATGATCGAGATCCAGGCGAAGAAGTGGGTGAAGACGAATAGCAGTCCCCAGAAGAGGGCGACGATCATCCACGGGATCGCCAGGATCGGCCGGAAGAAGGTGGTCCAACGGTTCGGAGCCGGGTTGAAATCCGCTTCATAGATGACTGGGTACATCGCTCTCCCCTCGTTGTGGATGCGCTTCAAAGCGCGCTGCTGAGCCTAACTTGAGCCCCGGCGTCGCTCAAAGGCTTTGGTCGATAACTTGTCGATTCGGATGGCGCCTGAGACGACCCTGCAAATTCCCGCTGAGATCAAGCCGGCCGACAGTCGCTTCGGCTGCGGTCCCTCAAAGGTGCGGCCGGAGGCGCTCGCCGCCCTGGCGGAGCGCTCTGACCTGATGGGGACCTCGCACCGGCAGGCGCCGGTGCGGGACCTGGTGCGGGAGGTACGGACCGGGCTCGGCGAGCTCTTCTCGCTGCCCGACGGCTACGAGATCGCCCTCGGCAACGGCGGCACCACCGCCTTCTGGGAGGCGGCGGCGGCCTGGCTAGTGCGCGAGCGGGCGCTGCACCTCACCTACGGCGAGTTCTCGGGCAAGTTCGCCAAGTCGACCGCGGCGGCTCCGTTCCTACAGGCCCCGATCGTCGTCGAGGCCGAGCCGGGCGACGCGCCCGAACCGCGGGCCGAGCCGGGCGCGGATGTCGTCGCCTGGGCCCACAACGAGACCTCAACCGGGGTGATGGTGCCCGTGCAGCGCCCCGAGGGCGCGGCCGAGGCGCTCGTCCTCATCGATGCCACCTCCGGCGCCGGCGGCCTGCCGGTCGACCTCACCCAGTGCGACGCCTACTACTTCGCCCCGCAGAAGGGGTTCGCTTCCGACGGCGGTCTCTGGCTCGCCGCCCTCAGCCCCGCCGCGATCGCCCGGATCGAGGAGCTCGACGGCGCCGGCGACCGCTGGCAACCCGCTTTCCTCTCGCTGCAGACGGCGCTCGACAACTCCCGCAAGGAGCAGACCTACAACACGCCGGCGCTGGCGACCCTCCTGCTGCTGAACGAGCAGATCCGGTGGATGCTCGAGCTCGGCGGCCTCGCCGGCTGCGTCGAGCGCACCTCCGACTCCTCCGGCCGTCTCTACGGCTGGGCGGAGAGCAGCGAGTACGCGAGCGCCTTCGTCGCCGATCCCGCCAAACGCTCCCTGGTCGTCGGGACGATCGACTTCGATGATTCGATCGACGGCGCGGCGCTGGCCAAGGCGCTGCGCACGAACGGGATCGTCGACGTCGAGCCCTACCGCAAGCTCGGCCGCAACCAGCTGCGGATTGGGATGTTCCCCGCGATCGACCCGGCCGATGTCGAGGCGCTGACTGCCTGCATCGATTGGGTGGTCGAGAACGTCGACGGGGTGCGGGCGTCATGAAGGTCCTGGTCAAGGAGAAGATCGCCGACACCGGCGTCGACCTGCTGCGCTCGCAGTTCGACGTCGACCTCGGGCTGGAGATGTCCGACGAGGAGCTGCGCGAGCAGATCTCCCAGTACGACGCGATCCTGATCCGCTCGGCGACGAAGATGACGCCGGAGCTGATCGACCTGGCCGACAACCTCAAGGTGATCGGCCGCGCCGGCACCGGCGTCGACAACGTCGACATCCCGGCTGCGACCCGCCGCGGGATCATCGTCGCCAACGCGCCGGAATCGAACTCCGTCGCCGCCGCCGAGCACACCCTCGCCCTCGCCATGGCCCTCTTCCGCAACGTTCCGCAGGCGCACGAATCGCTCGTCGCCGGTCGCTGGGACCGCGCCAAGTTCAAGGGATCCGAGCTCTACGGCAAGACGCTCGGCGTAATCGGCTTCGGCCGGATCGGCCAGCTCGTCGCCAGGCGCGCCCAGAGCTTCGAGATGGACGTCGTCGCCTTCGACAAGTTCGTCTCCGCCGAGCGCTTCCGTGAGCTCGGCGTCGAGGGGGTTGATTCGGTCGAGGAGTTGCTCGGCCGCGCCGATCTCGTCACCCTGCACACGCCGAAGACGCCGGAGACGATCGGGATGATCAACCCCGAGACGATCGCGGCGATGAAGGACGGCGCCCGCCTCGTCAACTGCGCCCGCGGCGAGCTGGTCGACCTCGACGCGCTGCTCGCCGGCCTCGAGTCCGGCAAGCTCGCCGGCGCCGCCCTCGACGTCTTCCCCGAGGAGCCCTTCACCGAGCACCCGATCTTCGCCCGCGGCGACGTCGTCGTCACCCCGCACCTCGGTGCCTCGACGGCCGAGGCGCAGGATCGGGCCGGTATCGTCACCGCCGAGCAGGTGACCGCGGCGTTGAACGGCGGGGTCGTCACCAACGCGGTCAACATCGCCGCGGTGCGGCCCGAGGTAATGGAAGCGCTGGCCCCCTTCGTCCCGCTCTGCGAAAGGCTCGGCCGCCTCGCGCAGGGCCTTGGCAGTGGCTCGGTCGAGCGGGTGAGCGCCGAATTCCGCGGTCGCATCGCCTCCCACGACACCCGTCTGCTGGGGATCGCCGTCCTCGCCGGCATCCTCTCGGGTCACACCGAGGAGCCGGTCAACCTCGTCAACGCGCCGCAGATGGCGGAGGAGCGAGGGATCGAGCTCTCGGAGACCACCGACGCCAGCGCCGAGGACTTCACCGAGCTGGTCCGCGTCCGCGTCACCACCGCCGAGGGAGACGTCGAGGTCGCCGGCACCAGCGTCGGCCCGCGCAACGAGCCCTACCTGGTCTCCGCCTGGGGCGAGAGCTTCTACCTGCCCTTCGCCAAACACATCACCGTCTTCAGCTACGCCGACCAGCCGGGGATGATCGGCCGCGTCGGCACCCTCCTCGGCGAAGAGGGGGTCAACATCGTCTCCGCTGCCGTCGGTGCCGAAAGCGGGGGGGAGCGTGCGGTGATGGCGCTGACGACCGATGCGCCGGTGCGCGCCGAGACGATCGAGAAGATTCTCGCCCTCGAGGGCTTCTCCAACGGCCGCTCGGTCGATCTCTGAGCTGTAGACAGCCGGCGGCCGAGGCCGCAACGTATGGCTGCAACGCTTGTTCGTATGGGAGGGTCATCGCGACCCGCCAGGGACCTCCTCCATGAAGAAGTCGATCCTCATCGCGTTGATGCTGGTCGCGGCTCTGTTCGTGCCGTCGGCCCATGCCGAAACCGGCCCGCTGACCCTGCTGCTCGCAGGAACTCGCGACGATGACGTCTTTCACATCAGCCTCAGTCCCGACGGGCGCGAATACCTGATCTCCTCGCAGGCGACGCTCGAAGCCGGCGGCGACGTCTGCTGGCACCCCGAAGAACGAGCGACCGAACTCGCCTGCGACGCCCCGTCGATCGCCGGCGTCGAAGTCAACCTGGCCGGCGGCGACGACACCGTGATCCTCGGGTCCGACATTCCGATCCCGGCGACCCTGCGCGGTGGCCCCGGCCACGATCGGCTGACCGGCGGCAGCGTCGCCGACAAACTCATCGGCGGGCCCGGGGGCGACGTTCTGACCGGCCGGCGGGGCGACGACCTGCTGATCGGTGGCCCGGGATCCGACCGCCTGGTTGGCGGGCAAGGCAACGATCGGCTACGGGGTGGACCCGATCCCGACCTCCTGGTCGGGGGTCCTGGTCGCAACTCGCTGTTGCAGTAGCCGGGCTAGGCCACTTCGCGCGTCGGCTGCGCACGGCTGAAGAGCCGGCCGCCGACGAAGGCGATTGCGATCAGCAGCCCGACCAGCGACAGCGCGGCGTCAAGGCGGAATGCGGCCTGGACGCCGTCGGCGAAGGGCGGGATCGCCGAGGAGAAGACCGCCGTCGTCAGCCCGAGGCCGATCGAGCCGCCGGCGATCTGGAACATGTAGACGATCCCCCCGGCGAGGCTGGTCTGCGATTCGTCGACCGAGGTGACGGCGGCCGTCGTCGCGGTCGGGATGAAGCTGCCGGCGCCGATTCCCAGCACCACCATCCCCGGGATCAGGGCCGCGTAGCCGGAGGTCTCGTCGAGGAACGAGAGCAGGAAAGGGCCGAGGGCGATCAGGGCGGCGCCGATCACGGCAAGGCGCTTCGCCCCGAGCCGGTCATAGAGCGGTCCCGCGGCGAAGGAAGCGAGGGCGAAGACGGCGAGGAAGGGCAGCATCCCGACCCCGGCTTCCAGCGGCGAGTAGCCGAGCTGTTTCTGCATGAACTGGGGCAGGTAGAGCAGGGCGGCGAAGAAGGTCGCGGCCATGAAGAGCACGGCGACGCAGGAGGCGGTGAAGTTCTCGGTACGGATCACCTCGCGCGGGACCAGGGCGTGGGGGCCGGCGCGCCGCTCGAGCGGGACAAAGGCGCCGAGGCCGGCCACCGCGAGGGCGAACAGGCCGATCACTTTCGGGTCGCCCCATCCCCAGTCGTCCACCTGGTCGAGGGCGATCAACAGGGAGACGAGCCCGACCGATAGGGCGACGATCCCGGGGTAGTCGATCTTGCGGTCCTTGCTCTCCGGCTCCTTCACGTGCACCAGCAGGTAGGTGACGCCGACCGCGAAGAGGGCGATCGGCACGTTGAGGAAGAAGATCCAGCGCCAGCTCAGCGCGTCGGTGAGGACGCCGCCCAGCAGCGGCCCGACCGCGTTGCCGAGGCCGGCGGCGCCGATGATGATCCCGCCGGCCAGGCCGGCCTTCTCTTCCGGCAGGATCTCGTAGGTCATCCCGAGGATCGCCGGCCACATCAGGGCGCCGCCGATTCCCATCAGGGTTCGTGCCGCGATCAACCAGGTCTCGGTCGGTGCGGCGCCGCCGAGCGCCGACATCGTGGCGAAGATCGCGCTGCCGAGGAAGAAGGCGTTGCGGCGTCCGAACATGTCGGCGAGGCGCCCCCCGGTGACGATCATCACCCCGAAGGTGAGGGCGTAGGCGTTGATCACCCACTGGATCGTGTTGATGTTGGTGTGGAAGTCGCTCTCCATCGTCGGCAGGGCGACGTTGACCGCGGTGAAATCGTTGGCGATTACGACCACGGCGGCGCCCATCGCGAAGAGCGCGAGCCAGTTGGTGCGGGGCGGATTGGCGGCTTCCGGGCTTGAGATTCGCGCAGCCTACGCTAAGGTTCGGAACCGAATGGGCACCCGGCTCGACAGCCTCGCGCTACTCCTTCTCCTCCCCCCTCGGGGGGAATAGCGCTGGGCGGCGCGATAGCCGCGAGAGACAGAAGGCCATTCGATTCAAAGAGAGAAGGAGAGGGTCCAAAGTGAGTTCCGGACCGCAGACTGAGAGCAAACCCGACGCCAACCGCGTCCACATCTTCGACACCACGCTGCGCGACGGCGAGCAGTCGCCCGGCATTTCGCTGAACACCGCCGAGAAGGTCGAGATCGCCCAGCAGCTTGCCCGCCTGGGGGTCGACGTGATCGAGGCCGGCTTCCCGATCACCTCGCCCGGGGACTTCGAAGCCGTCGAGAAAATCTCCGCGGTGGTCGAGGGGCCGGTGATCTGTGGCCTCGCCCGCACCCACAAAGCCGATATCGACGCGGCGTGGGGTGCGGTGAAGGACGCGGCGCGGCCCCGCATCCACACTTTCATCTCCACTTCCGACATCCACATCGAGCACCAGCTGAAGACCGACCGCGAGGACGTCAAGGGGCAGGCGCGGGCGGCAGTGGCGCTGGCCAAGTCCTACTGCGAGGACGTCGAGTTCTCGCCGATGGACGCGACCCGCGCCGACATCGAGTTCACCGCCGAAGTCTGCGCGATCGCCGTCGAGGAGGGCGCGACCGTCGTCAACATCCCCGACACCGTCGGCTACACGACGCCGGAGGAGTACGCCGATTACTTCCGGCGCCTGTACGAGCTGGTGCCGGGTCTGCGCGAGGTCGAGACCTCGGTCCACTGCCACGACGACCTGGGGATGGCAGTCGCCAACTCCTACGCCGGCGTCCTGGCGGGGGCGCGGCAGGTCGAGTGCGCAGTCAACGGGATCGGCGAGCGAGCCGGCAACTGCTCGCTGGAGGAGATCGCGATGCTGATCGGCGTCCGCGAGGACGTGCACGGCCTCTGGACCGAGATCAACACGCGGGAGATCGCCCGCACCAGCCGCATGGTCAGCCGGCTGACCGGTTACCCGGTACAGCCGAATAAGGCGATCGTCGGGCGCAACGCCTTCGCCCACGAGTCCGGCATTCACCAGGACGGCGTCCTCAAGGAGCGCAGCACCTACGAGATCATGGACGCGACCGAGGTTGGCCTGGAGTCGAACTCGATCGTCCTGGGCAAGCACTCCGGCCGCCACGCCCTGAAAGACGCCCTGGAGCAGCTGGGCTTCAAGGTAGAGGGCCAGGCGCTGAACAACGCCTTCAAGGCGTTCAAGGAGGTCGCCGACCGCAAGAAGCAGGTGACCGCGCTCGACCTGGAGGCGATCGTCTCCGACGAGATGCGCGAGCGCTCCGGCGCCCACGACCTGGCCTGGTTCGAGGTTGAGGCCGGGACCCGCAAGCCGCCGGTGGCGAAAGTCGCCGTCACCAAGCCCTCGGGCGAGGAGTCGGTCGGCGAAGCAAGCGGCGACGGTCCCGTCGACGCGATCTTCCACGCGATCCAAGCCGCCGTCGACACCGAGTGCGAGCTGGTCGAGTACAAGGTCGAGGCGGTGACCGGAGGAGAGGACGCCCTCGGCGAAGTAGCCGTGCAGCTGCGGGCGGCGGGACGCCTGGCGACGGGCCAGGGCGTGGCCACGGACATCCTCGAGGCCAGCGCCCGCGCCTACGTGCGAGCGATCTCGAACGCCCTGGAAGGCGCGGCAACCCGCGAGGCCGAGGCGGTTGCCGCTGAGGCCGCGGTGGAACGGATGCCCGGGCCGTAGCTGGTTGAGCGAGAGGCCTGAGGTGTAGCCAGGTTTGCTCGATGGTGGGGGAGGGCGCGGGTGACCCTCCCCCAGAGACCGTCGCGCAGCTGAGCGGAGTGCTGGGCGCCGATGTGGTCTCTGGAGCCTCTGTGGGAGGGTCACCCGCGCCCTCCTTACGGGTTCGCGCGCATTCGGTTGCACAAAAAGCACGATCTGCGCACCACACGCGCGCTCTAGCTCGGCAGGCTCCATGCATGCCTCGCGAGTCCGTCAAAACACCTGTAGAGCACGGGTTTTTACGGACTCGCGGAAGCGACTCGGAGATTGCTGAGCTTGCTCGCCTTCAGCATGGAGTGGTGGCGCGGCGGCAGCTGATGGAGAAGGGATGGAGCGAAGGGGAGATCGAATGGCGAATGCATGCCAAGCGTCTTCATCGGATCCACGCCGGTGTCTATTCGCTTGCTCCCCGGCAGTTGCTCTCGCGCCAGGCTTGGTGGATGGCCGCTGTACTCGCTTCAGGGCCCGGAGCGCTGCTGAGCCACCAGACGGCTGCTGCCCTTTGGGGCATCCGCGGCTACTCGGGCGGCGCGATCCACGTCACGGTCCCGCACAAGAGCACCTCGACGAAGCGGGTCCGCAGACACTTCTCGCCCGTGCCGCCGGACGAGCGGGCGGTTGTGGATGGGATCCCGGTCACCTCGGTTCACCGGACGATCTTCGACCTGGCGGCCGACGAGGATGTCGACGCGATGGTGGCGATGATCAAGGAGGCCGAATACCGAAACCGCTGGGATCGGCTTTCGCTGCCACACCTCTTGGACCGGTATCCGGGGAAAAGAGGCTCACGCAACGTCCGCTTTGCTCTCCAGCGCCTGACGGAAGAGCCGCCGGGCCGCAAGCGCTCGAAGCTCGAGCAACGGTTCGCGCCCTTCCTCCGCCGGCACCACCTGCCCCTACCCCGCTTCAACGACTGGATCCTCCTCGGCGCCAAGCGCTACAAGGTCGACTGCCACTGGCCCGGCACCGGCCGTATCGTCGAGCTAGACGGTTGGCAGGGCCACAGCACCCGCTCCGCCTTCCGCGACGACCGCGAGCGGGATCGGAGATTGACCGCTGCCGGCTACACGGTCACCCACATCACCTGGGGTCAGCTGGACGACGAACCGGAGGAGATCGCCTCGGACCTGCGGGCACTTCTCAACCTCAGAGAGAAATAGACGGGGCGCACTGGGCCGGGCAGGAGCGGCTTCGGAGGACTGGACTACCGGGCGCGCTCCACCAGTTCCCGAAGCTCCGTACGGTCGGGGGGCCGCGGCACGCGCTGGAGCTCGGCGCGCTGCAGCATCGCCTCGATCGCCTCGTCGAGCTTCGAGGCGTCGCCGCCGACTTCGCTGAGGCGCTTCGGCTGGCCCAGCTCTTCGATGCGCTCCGACAGTCCCATGCGATCGGTCCCGAGCGCACTTGCCAGCCGCTCGTAAACCTCCGGCGCCCGACCCGCCAGCAGCTCCACTGCGTGGGGCAGGACCGCTGCGTTGGTCTCCGCGTGCGGCGTCCCGCAGAGGCGCACCAGGGTCTGGCAGACGAGGTGGTGCAGGCCCATACCGGCGGAGTCGATCGCGTAGCCGCAGAGGATCGAGCCGAGCGCCAGCGCAGAGCGATCCCGGACCTCCCGGTCTTCGTCCAGCGCCGTCGCGATCAGCCCTGCCCCCCGCAGCGCCGTCATCTCCGAGACCGGGTTCGACAGCGGCAGGTAGAGCGTGTCGGCTCCATGCGCCAGCGCGTTCATCGAGCTCGCCCGCAGCTGCTCCTCCGGCTGGCTCGTCATCGCCTCCGGATCGGCGATCACCAACCCGGTCCTCACCGTCCCCCGAGCACGATCCTCAGCTCCCGCCGGCAGCCGATGCGATCCGGTCATCTCCGCCCCCGACATCGTCGTCGGGATCGCGACCACCTCAGCCCCCGCGATCGCAGCTACCGCCTTCGCCACGTCAACAACCCGGCCGCCGCCCAACGCCACAAGTGGACGCGCTCTCGCCCCCTTACCTGCATCGTGAGGGGGCGAGAGCGCGTCCAGCAGCGCCGCGGCGGCGGCCGGGACCTGACCGGACTGCACCTCGTGCACCCCGCTCGCGGCCTCAACCAGCTCTGGCGCCCCCGCCAGCGCCCGCGGCGTACTCAGCAGCTCGAACTCCTCGACTCCCTGCTCCCGCAGAACCCCAACCGCCGCACCGACCCCGCCGCGCCGGAAGACGATCGTCCGCCCGGCATCCCGCCAAGTGAAGTCGGCGATCAACCCTGGGATGAGACCCGCGGGTTCTCGACCGGCCGCAGGTTCGGTTCGACCTCGTCGCGCAGGTGCTCGAAGTCCGGCGGCAGCGAGAGCTTCTCGCCAAGGTGCTCGAGCGGCTCGTCGACGGTAAAGCCAGGCCCGAGGGTGGCGATCTCGAACAGCACGCCGCTCGGCTCGCGGAAGTAGACCGAGCGGAAGTAGAAGCGGTCGATCTCCGGCGTCGGCTGCGCTCCGCCCGCCAGCGCCTTCTCACGCCAGTCGAGCAGCTCCTCAGGGGTTGAGGCCCAAGCGACGTGGTGGACGCTGCCGGCACCCTGCAGCCCCCGCTCGCTCGGCGGCTCGTCGAAGACGTAGAGGCCGCCGCGCTTGACCCCCCGCGCCTCCCAGCCGCCGTCCACCTGCTCGAACTCGAGCGCCTCGAGCAGGCCGCTGCTCGCCTGCGGCGAAACCGCGTAGGCGCGCACCGCGTGGAACCCCTGCAGCGCCAGCTCGGAGGGAATCTCCGGGTGGTCGGCGATCAGCGGCGCGTCGGGGACGTCGACGACGAGGAGCTCGTGGTCGAGCCCCTCTGGGTCGGAGAAGACCAGGCCCTCCCCCTCGCGCCGCGCCTCGATGCCGTTGGCGCGCAACCGCTCCTCCCAGAAGCCGAAGGCGTCGGCTGACGCGACCCGCCAGACGACCCGGTGCACCATGCCGGCGCCGGCGCGGCCCTGCGGTGCGCCCGGGTACTCGAAGAAGGTCAGATCGGAGCCCGGATCCCCACCCTCGTCGGCGAAGAAGAGGTGGTAGACGGTCGGGTTGTCCTGGTTGACGGTTTTCTTGACCAGCCTCAGACCCAGGACGCCGGCGTAGAAGTCGACGTTGCGCTGAGCGTTCTCGGTGATCGCGGTGATGTGATGGATGCCCTCTAGCTTCATTGCTCACGTATACCATCCGGCGATGAGCCGCGGACGCCGACGGACGGTCAGAGGGCTCGTGATCCTCGGCTCCCTCCTCGCCTTCCTCAGCGTCTTCGCGATCTGGACCGAGCGACAGGCGCTCAACACCGACGACTGGGTCGGCACCAGCGGCCGCCTCCTGCACAACAAGACGATCCGGACCGCGCTCAGCGATTACCTCGTCGAACAGCTCTACGAAAACGTCGACGTGAGCAAGGAACTGGAAGGCGTCTTCCCCAACGACGCCAAGGACCTCGCCGGGCCGGCAGCAGGCGGACTGCGGCAGGTCGCCGGCCAGGGGGCCGAAAAGGCGCTCGAAACCTCAACCGCGCAGCGCTTGTGGGAAGACGCGAACCGCACCACCCACGAACAGCTGCTGGCGGTGCTGGAAAACAAGAAAGAAGCCGTCGAAACCGCGAACGGCGAAGTGCGCCTGAACCTCGGCAGCCTGCTCACCAACCTCGCCGATCAGGTGGGGATCGGCGAAGACCTGGCTGAAAAGCTGCCGCCCGACGCCGCCCAGATCCAGATCCTCAGGTCAGACCAGCTGAAGACGGCGCAGAACATCACCGTCGCGGTCAAAGGGCTGGCACTGCTGCTCTCCGTGCTTACCTTCGCCGCCTTCGGCGCCGCGATCTACATCTCCCGCGGCGGCCGCTGGGTCACCGTCCTGCTCAGCGGCATCGGTCTGATCGCCGCGGGCTTCGCCGTCGTCGTCGCCCGCCACATCGCCGGCGGCATCGTCGTCGACAACCTGGTGCGGACCGAGAACGTTAAGCCGGCGGCCGAAGCGGCCTGGGGGATCGGCACCTCGCTGATGGTCAGCATCGCGGTGACGGTGATCATCGTCGGCGTTCTCTTCGCGGCCGCCGGCTGGCTCGCCTCCCCCACGCCAGGGGCGCGGAACACCCGCCGCTACATCGCCCCCACCCTTCACCTGCACGTCGCCTACGTCTACACGGGGCTGGCGATCATCGTCTGCCTTTACTTCCTCAGCGGGCCGACGCAGGGGCTGCGCGCCTTTCTGACGACCCTGATCGTCGCCGGCATGGCCGCCTTCGGGATCCACGAGCTGCGCAAGCAGACCGGCGACGAATTCCCCGACGCCCAGTACGGCGAGGTCTTCGGCCGCACCCGCGACAAGGTCGTCACCGCCGTCAAGGACGCGCACATCTCCGAGCGGGTCGGCGAGCAGGCCTCGAAACTGCGGCTGCCGGAGGTGCGTCGTCCCGGCAGCGACGAGCAGGAAGCGCCGGGGGAAAGATCGTCCGAGGCGCCCACGGCGACGATGCCGGTCGACGCGGAGGATGCCCGCCTGGAGCGCCTCGAAAAGCTCGGGGACCTGCGCGACAAGGGCATCCTCACCGACGAGGAGTTCGCCGCCGAGAAGGCGCGGCTGCTCGGCGGCGATGCTCCTTCTTGAGTTGCGGGTAGCGGCTCAGCGCTTGGCGTAGTCGCCGATCTCGCCGAAATCGACCATCACGCAGGCCTCCGAGCCCGTCACCTCGGCATCGTGCCCGGGTGGGATCGCGACGACATCGCCCGGGTTGATCTCGATCTCCTGGCCGTCGTCCATACGGACGCGCATGCTGCCGGAAAGCACGTACCCGAAGTGGGCCACCTGGCACGAGTCGGTGCCGGCGATCGGCTTCACGTTCTCCGACCACTTCCAGCCAGGCTCGAAGGTGCCATAGCCGACGGTATGGCCCGCCAGTTCAACCACCTTCGCTCCACCCTTGCCTTCGAACTCCCGAGTTTCGTCAGGTGAGTCGAAGTTCTTCACTTCCGCGGCCATCAGGGCCTCCTTTTTCGAGTGACCCTGCCCACCTCGACCCTACACCCCGAACCCGCAGCCGAACCTAAAGATGGGGCGGAGGCCGCACCCCCGCCCCATCTTTTTCCTACTTGCCGAGCTGGATGCGAACCCGCGCGCCCGGCGCCAGGACCTTGCCCGGGTTCGGGGTCTGCTTGAGGACCTTGCCGACTTTCTTCGGCTTCGGCGCG
>Ga0307316_10000393_pt1 | contig 13035 bp, 14 predicted proteins | sample ER_DNA_356_FD_194504 | JGI IMG/M metagenome (GOLD analysis project Ga0307316, IMG submission 194504) | Bulk soil microbial communities from the East River watershed near Crested Butte, Colorado, United States - ER_DNA_356 | ecosystem: Environmental > Terrestrial > Soil > Floodplain | place... | reverse complement strand
GCCGCCTCGGGCTGTCGCACTGACAGGCGCTCACCGGGTCGAAGCAAAAGGGCGGCCTCCACGGCCGCCCTTTTCGTTAATTTCGGATTAGTTCTTTGCAAGGAGCTTGTGACGGCGCAATCGCTGTCGATACCTTCGATGGAGACAACTTTGTGACTTCGAATAGAGCCATGCTCGACAACTTCACCAGCCTGCTGAACGACAACACGCCCCTCTCCTCGCCTTGGGGGCGCGTCGTCGTGATCGTCGGCGTCTTCGCGCTCGCGTGGCTGGTCGCCCGCGCGACCGCCTGGCTCGCAGGTCGCATCCTCACCTGGCACGACCGCCGGCAGAGCGACACCGACCTCGAGGCGACCGGCAAGATCGCCAACCTCAAGCGCCGCGAGACGCTCGTCAGCGTCATCCGCACCGGCATCACCTACGTCACATTCGCGGTCGCGGCGATCGTCGCCATCGGCCAGCTGACCGGCGGCGTCGACCGGCTGACCGCCTTCGCGGGCGCATCGTTCGCGCTCATCCTGGCGGGCTTCGCCACCCAGCGGCTTCTCGTCGACATCATCGCCGGCCTGACGATGTTCGCCGAGCGCTGGTTCTCGGTCGGCGACACGGTCACGCTACTCGTGGGCGCCGAGCTCCAGGGCGTCGTCGAGGACGTCTCCCTCCGCCGCACGCGCCTGCGCGCGCTCTCCGGCGAGGTCATCCAGGTGCACAACTCCCAGATACAGGCCGTCTCCGTGCTGCCGCGCGGCGTGAAGGAGCTCGCCATCGAGGTCTTCGTCGCCAAGCGCGAGCCCGGCGAGCGTCTCGTCGAGGACGTCGTCCGCATCCTCCCCGAGGGCCCCACGACCTTCATCCGCCGCCCGTGGATCGAGCACGTGGAGGACCTCGCGCACAACCTCACCCGCATCAGGCTGCACGCAACGGTCGCCCCTGGAAGGGAGTGGCTCGCGGAGGAGTTCTTCACCGACCTCCTGAAGCAGCGCGCGGGCGACTCGCTCATCGTGCACGGGCCCGTCGCCTTCGCGGTCGACGAGCGCGCCACGCGGAGTTATGCGCGCGCGAGCGCGACCACGCGCACCGCGTTCGGCCGCGCGCAGCAAAACGCCGCCTGATCTAGGGCTGCTCGTGCTCCGCGGGTCGCGCAAGTCCTCCGTCAGTAGACGACCAGGACGTCGCAGCCCGCGCCGCGGAGGACGTTCTGGTTGACGCTTCCTTCGACCAGCCGCTCGAAGAAGCGCTTGTGCCGGCTCCCGACGACGATCAGGTCGACGTTACGCTCCTGGGCAAGGCGGACGATCGCGTCGGCCGGGGTGCCCTTGGTGGGAACGAGGTCGGCCTCGAGGCCGCGTCCCTCCAGGTAGCCACGAGCCTGCTCGAGCCGCTCCTGGGCGAGGCGCTCCGCGTCGGGCGTCCCGTCCTGGGGCGGCGCGACGTTCGTGACGATCAGCTTCGAGCCGAGCGCCTCCGCGTAGTCCGCGGCGCGGCCGAGGGTCTGGCTCTCGGGGTCGTCGTAGGCGACGAGGATCGTGTGATCGGCAAGCACGAAGTCGAAGCGTACTAGCGGCCGTCCCAAAGATTGGCGCCCATCGACTTCGCGCCAAATCACGGGGAAACGCGCTATGACCCCGGCGATCCCTACACTGGGGAAACCCTCTCAATTCTGCTGATACGTGACCCGTCGGGCCTTCGCTCTATCTCGGGTTCAGCAACGTCATGACGACGGCGTAGACGACGCCGAGAAGCGCTCCCAGAACCCCCAGCAGGGCGTTGGCTTCGAGAAGGGGTGTCATGATGCTGGTCATGGCGCGGAGGCTACCCAGGTACTCAGAGTTTCCGTATCCCGCTGATTGTGCTGGGCTTGTCGCTACACATACGCACCCTCGGCGTTTAATAACCCCGGTCGAGCACTTCCTAGGGGCTGTAGCACGGAATCTGTGGCACAGGACGCCTAGGCAGGTACCCCCTGCGCTGCGTATGAGAGTCGAGCTCGACGCCGGCCGAAGTCGCAGCAGCCTGCTCTTATAGGGGCGCTGGCCCAACGCTGGCCCGCAGTCCTCACTAACCGCATGGATTCACGGGTAATACAGCTGCTAGCGGTTACGCTAACCGCTGTTTCGCGTGTTTTCTGGGGTATTCACGAGGATTGCGGTTCGCCCCAACAACGACACCTCGCAGACCGAGACTTGAGATTTCGTCTAGCGCCTGGCGTCCGTCACGCTTGGTGCGGATAGACCGTTCGTACTAGCTGCTCTCGCTCTAGCGCCTGCCGTATGTCTCGCTGTATGAGGGAACGAAGGTAGACCGATCGGTTCGCCCCTCGAATGAGACAGATCCTGCAACTGCAGGCCCTCGTATCGAGCAGAGGTCTACGACGTCCGCTCCAAGGCGAAGGTGCGCAAGACGTTCAGGAACCTGAGCGAAGCCAAGTCATGGCGACACGACGCGGCGTCCGCTCTCAGCAAGGGGACGATGAGCGCTCCGACCAAGACGACTATTCGACAGGCCGGCGAAGCTCTGATCGAGGGCATGCGCTCGGGAGCCGTGCGCAATCGCAAGGGCGAGGTCTACAAGCCGTCAGCGATTCGAGGCTATGAGGCGGCGCTGCGAGATCGCATCTACCCGGAGCTCGGGCCTGTGCGTCTCTCGGAGGTTCAGCGTCGAGACGTTCAGCGACTGGCTGACGCCATGCTTGCCCAGCGTCGAGACGCGATCACGATCAGAAACGCGATCATGCCGCTGCGAGTCATCTATCGCCGTGCGGTCAGCCGAGGAGAGGTTGCCGTGAATCCGACGACGGGGTTAGAGCTTCCGGCCGTCACGGGCAGGCGGGATCGTTTCGCCGAACCGGAGGAAGCACAGAAGCTCATCGAGGCGCTGCCACAGAAGTCCGATCAGGCGTTGTGGGCTGTCGCGTTCTACGCGGGTCTGCGGAGCGGCGAGATCATGGCCCTGCAATGGGCGAAAGTCGATCTTGCCAAGGGCCTCATCCGTGTCGAGAGGTCGTATGACCCGAAGGAAGGCGTCTACACGGAGCCGAAGTCCGAGGCAGGCAAGCGCACGGTTCCAATCCCCGCTGCTCTCCGCGACTACCTGATCGAACACAAGCTGCGCTCAGGGGCGAGCACCGGGCTCGTGTTCGAGCGAGACACGAACGCTCCGCGTCGGGCTCAGCGAATCTGGACACGGGCGAAGCTGGACAGAATCACGCTGCACGAGGCGCGACACACCTACGCGAGCCTCATGATCGCTGCGGGCGTCAATGCCAAGAGCTTGCAGACGTATATGGGCCATAGCTCCGTCACGATCACGTACGACCGCTACGGGCACCTGATGCCGGGGAACGAGGACGAGGCTGCGGCCCTCCTCGATGCCTACCTCGAACGCTCGAATACCAAAGCCCGTCTCGCTCAGGTCGAGGGGTAGTGCGGGCCAGTAATGGGCCAGTGCGGGCCAGTCCTAGGCGTCTTTCTGCCCTCTCCTGCGGACAAACGTTCGTAGCACCTCTCGCGTCAACGTCTACGAACTTCCTGCCAATCGGCCTCAATAGCGGAGGGGGAGGGATTCGAACCCTCGATCCGCCTAACGACGGATAACGGTTTTCGAGACCGCCGCATTCGTCCGCTCTGCCACCCCTCCGGCGGCGCGAAGCAGTGTAGCGACGCGCTCATCGCCCACCGCTGAGCGGAGAAGGAGGGATTCGAACCCTCGAAGGAGGTGATTACCCCCTTAACGCCTTAGCAGGGCGCCGCCTTCGTCCACTCGGCCACTTCTCCGTGCCTGGCAATGGTAACAACCCGCTTCGGCGTCCTTAAGTGACGAAGGCCGCCTCGGGCGGTGTATAGAGCCGCATTCCGAAACGGGCTTCGCCACACACCGCTTCGCGGACTATGTGATTCCGTTCGTCCTTGAGGCTGCCGCGTAGGTTAGATCGACTGGCGAAGAGCGTCCGCCGCAGCTTGTAGACGGTCACCGACATCGGACAGTTCACGTGCCGCGAGGTCAATGCGTTCTTGCTGGGTGTCTGTGCGATCTCGCTCGCTCTCAGCCCGCTCGCGAGCCTCTTTGAGTTGGCCCGACATCTCGTCCACGGTTTGAGTGAGGACGGCCAGCTGAGCAGTGACGTTCGCAATGTCTTCTTGGGCGGTCATATCTACTGAATTCTACGCGCAAGAGGCGAAGTCGATCCCCAGCCGCCATTCTGTCGATTCGCGGCGAACGGAGGGGCGACCCATACGGCCCGCGCTGGTCCTCAACCTCCGCCCCGTTTAGGTGCTCACCTCGCGGAGCAAGCCGGCCGATCTCAAAAGAGCGAGGCTGGGGCCCTAGGGGATAACGGTGGGCTCTGGCCTCGCGTTTCGCGACAACACCGCGTCGACGAAACCCCACAGGCACAACACCGCGTCGCGGACTATGCGATTCGGCTCTACAAACGGCGAAGCGCCCCCGACTTGTATCGAGCCGCAAGGCATTGTCGAGGACGCATTCACCAGACGCCGGAGGTGATGTGAGGGGAGCCGGCAGACCCCATGATGCGCCCGTGCGGCGGGCGACGCCTTCCCCACGAAGGGTGATTCTCTAGATTCCGGGCATGCGCATCGGCCGTTACGACGTCGCGGTCACAAATCTCGACAAGGTCTTCTTCCCGGCGGGCGGCTTGACGAAGGGCGACCTCGTCCGCCACTACGTCGACCTCGCCGACTACATCCTCCCGCACGTAGGCCACCGGCCCATGCAGATGCTCCGCTACCCGCACGGGGTGGAGGGCGATTTCTTCTACCAGAAGCGCGTGCCCAACCCGCATCCCGATTGGCTCGAGACCGTGCACATCGTCTTCCCGGGTAGCGGGCGCACCGCCGACTTCCCGGTGGTCACGAATGCGGCGGGCCTTGCGTGGATCGTCAACCTCGGCTGCATCGATCTGCACACCTGGCACTGCCGCGTGGACGACGTCGAGCGGCCTGACTACATGCTCATCGACCTCGATCCGAGCGAAGGGAACCCCTGGGCGAGCGTGCGCGTGATCGCCATGGTCGTCAAGGAGGTGATGGACGAGCTCGGCCTACCGAGCTACCCGAAGACCTCCGGCGCGACGGGCCTCCACATCCTCTGCCCGATCCGGGCGGAGCTTCGCTTCCCGGAGGTGCGCCGCTTCGCGAAGGCGCTCGCCCAAGAGGTGGAACGGCGGATCGGCGACCAGGAGGTGGCGACGACGACGTGGAAGGTGGCCGACCGGCGCGGAGTCTTCGTCGACTACGGCCAGAACTCGCGCGACCGCACGATCGCCTCGGCCTACTCGATCCGCCCCGTGCCGGACGCGCGCGCCTCGGCGCCGCTCAGCTGGGACGAGGTGCCGACTGTCGAGCCGGAGGAGTTCACCTTGCGGACGATGTCTGCGCGCGTACAAAAGGTGGGCGACCTCACCGCGGAGATGTGGCAGAGAAAGGTCAGCCTCGCTTCGCGCTTCGAGCAGCTCGGCCTAGAAGCGCCGGAACCGTAGGATCGCCCTTCTTCGGCCTCGGCTTCACCTGGGAAACCGTGCACTGTTCGGGATCCTTGTCGGGCCTGAAGCGAAGGAAGCGGGTGCCGTGGCGGAAGCGCGCCTTCTGCCACTTGTCGTAGCGCACCTCGACGACGAGCTCGGGCTTCACCGGGCTCCATTCGAGCGTTACCTGCGGGCGCCAGCGGCTCGGCTCGCCGCGCGGCTTGCGCTCCGGGTTCTTTCCAAGCAGGGGCTGCACCCGTTCCAGGATCTCGTCGCGGCGCTTTCCGGCGGCCGACGCTGTGCCAACCGGGCGGAGCTTGCCGCCGTCGTAGAGCCCGAGCATGAGGCTTGCGACCCCGGAGCCCTTCTCGCTCCAGGTGACCCCGATGACCACGCAGTCGGCGGTCTTCTCACCCTTCACTTTGACGACGCCGTCGCGGGAGCCTGAAAGGTAGGGGAGCCCTGCGCGCTTGGCGATGACGCCGTCGAAGCCCGCCACCTCGAGCCGGTCGAGCCAACGCTGGGCGACGCTCAGGTCGCGCGTGGCCGGCGAGACCGAGAGCGGCAGCTTCTCGACGCGCTTGCGCCGCTTCTCCAGCGGGAGCTCGTGCACGGCTTCGCCGTCCCAGAAAAGGACGTCGAAGGCGACGAAGTCGGCGGGAATCTCCGCGGAGAGCTTCTTCACCCTGCTCTCCGCCGGATGCAGGCGCATCTGGAGCGCATCGAAGTCGAGACCACCCTCGCGCTCGATGACGATCTCGCCGTCCAGGGCGGAGTACGGGGGCAGGCGCTCGCCGAGCGCTTCGAGCTCCGGGAAATAACGAAGGAGGGGTCTGCCGTTACGGCTCCAGAGATGCAGCTCGCCGGTCACGTTCTCGAGGATGCCGCGAAAGCCGTCCCACTTCGGCTCGTACTGCCAGCCGGCCCCTTCAGGGAGCTCGTTGACGAGCTCCGCCTCCATCGGGGGAAAAGGGAGCTTGGGCGAAACCGAAGTTGACATCGCGCCGTCTAACGCTATCGAGGACATGAAGAGAGTTGCCATCACCGGTATCGGAGTCGTGTCGCCGCTCGGCAACGACGCCAAGACGACATGGGAGGCCGCGGTCGCGGGCCAGAGCGGCATCGACTACATCCAGGCCTTCGAGACGACCGACCTCCCGGTCCGGATCGCCGGCGAGGTGAAGGACTTCGACCCGAGCGCGGTCACCTCGCCCAAGGAGGCCAAGCGGCTCGACCGCAATGTCCTCTTCGCGCTCGGCGCCGCCAAGGAGGCGCTCGCCGACGCGGGGGTGAACGGCTACAACCCGGAGCGCGTCGGAGTCGTCGTCGGCTGCTGCATCGGCGGCTTCAACGAGCTCATGCGCCAGCACGAGATCCTCCGCGATCGCGGGGCCGATCGGGTCTCGCCGAACTTCCTGCCGAATGTGCTCGTCGACTCACCGAGCGGCCAGCTCGCCATCGAGCTCGGGATCCGCGGCCCCAACTACGCGGTCGTGTCGGCCTGCGCGACCGGGTCGCATGCGATCGGGGAGGGAGCCGAGCTGATCCGAAACGGCTACGCCGACGCCGTGCTGGCGGGCGGGACCGAGAGCTGCATCCATCCGCTCATCCTCGCCGGCTTCACGAACATGCGTGGGCTCGCCGCGGGGAACGGCGACCCCACCGCTGCGTCGCGCCCCTTCGACGCGAAGCGCGAGGGCTTCGTCATGGCCGAGGGCGCCGGGGTCGTCATGCTCGAGGACCTCGAGTCAGCGCAGCAGCGCGGGGCGACGGTGTACGCGGAGCTGCTCTCGTACGGTGCCTCGAACGACGCGTATCACATGGCTGCCCCTGACCCGGACTCGGTCGGCGTCGTCGAGATGATGCGGAGCGCGCTCGAGCGCGGCGGTGTCACGCCGGACGACGTCGACTACATCAACGCGCACGGCACCTCGACTCCGCTCGGCGACCTGGCCGAGACGAAGGCGATCAAGGAGGTCTTCGGCGACCACGCCTACGAGCTCGCGATCTCCTCCACCAAGTCCGTGATGGGCCACACCTTCGGGGCGGCCGGCGCGATCGAGGCGATCATGTGCGCGCTCGCCGTCCACCACGGGGTCATCCCGCCGACGATCAACTACGAGAACCCCGACCCCGCGTGCGACCTCGACTACGTTCCGAACGATGCGCGGGAGGCCGACGTGCGCGTGGCGCTCTCGAACGCGATGGGGCTCGGCGGGCACAACGGCTGCGTCCTCGTCGGCCGCGTCGACTAGTCCGGCTCGACTATCTGCGGGGTCAGCTCCTCGAGCGTCTCAAGGACGGCGTCGGCTGCCGCGAGCGCCTCTTCGTCGGGCGGGTAGCGTGGGTTCGGGATGGCGATCGTCCGCATGCCCGCGGCCTTGGCGGCGAGGATGCCGTTCTCCGAGTCCTCGACCGCGGCGCAACGGGCAGGGTCCGCGCCCAGGCGACGTGCGGCTTCGACGTAGACGTCAGGTGCGGGCTTCCCGCGCGGGACCTCCTCCGAGGACACGGTCGCGCGGAAGAAGCGGCCGAATCCGGACTCCGCGAGCACGAGGTCGATCAGCTCGCGATTAGACGAGGACGCGAGACCGAGCGGCCAGCGCGCTGCGAGCAGTTCGAGCGCCTCTTCGCTTCCCGGGATGATCGGCAGCTCCTCGTGGTAGCGCTCCTCGAGCCGTCGCACGACCTCGGCGGAGATCTCTTCGGGGTCCTCGTCGAGGCCGACCACGTCCCGCATGTAGCGGGACCATTCGATCGAGCTCATGCCCATCATGTCCCGCGACGCAGAGTCGCTCCAGCGGCCGCCGCGTTCCTTGGCGAGCTCTTGTCGGACCTCGTCCCAGACGTGCTCGGAGTCGATGAGGATGCCGTCGAGGTCGAAGATGACGGCTTCGATCACGCGTCCACCGACGTGTAGCGCTGCCCGAGGTAGACGAGCGGAGGCGCCGAGCGGCCCCGTTCGGCGCCCAGCACCTCGCCGAGAAAGAGCGTGTGGTCGCCGGCCTCGTGCTCGGCGTGAAGCCTGCATTCCAGCCAGCCGAGGGCGTCGTCGATCAGCGGCGCGCCTTCCGCTCCTTCCCGTGTGGCGATCCCGTGCCAGTGCGCGAACGGAGGCACGCCGCGCGCGAAGTGCTGCGCCAAGGCCTCCTGGTCCCCCGCCAGCAGGCTCAGCGCGAAGCCGCCCGCTTCACGGAGCAGCTCGTGCATGGCTGCCTGCCGGCTGATCGCAACGCCCATGAGCGGGGGCTCGAGGGACAGCGAAACGAGCGCACTGACGGTCAGGCCGAGGCGCTCACCGCTCGCGTCAACGGTAAGCACGGCGACTCCCGTGGGGACGCCGCGTAGAAGTGTGCGAAGCTCGTCGCCCGGCTCGGTCAGCGGCGTCGCTCGACGTCGAGCGCGTCGTCCAGCGACTCGTCCACGTCCCTGCTCGTGGGCTCGACCAGAGCGTCCTGCAACTGGGCGGCCAGGTCGCGGAGGCCGTCGAGCACCCGCTGCCGCCGCTCCTCGAGGGACTTCGCCTCGCGGACGAGCGATTCGTGGCGCCGCCGCGCGCCTTCCTCGATCCGATTCGCCATCTCCTGGGCCGCCTCACGTGTCGCGCGTGCCTGATCCTCTGCGTCGGCGAGAAGCTTGCGCGCCTCCTGTTCGGCGTCGCGCCGCGCCTGGGTGCCATAGGAGTCAACCGCGCCACGGATGTCCTTCGCGTACTCGTCCGCCTCGGAGCGCACGCGCTCCGCCTCGCGGGTCAGCTCCTCGACTCGCGCATCCGCGTCGACCTTGGCCTGGCGGAGCGTCTCGTCGGCGTGCCGGCGCGCCTCGGCGCGAATCGTCTCGGCCGCTTCCTCGGCTGCGTTCAGGACCGCCGCGACGCGGGTTCCCGTCTCCGCGTGATCCATGCGACTGTCCGTGGCTTCCTCGCGCGACGAAGCCTGCCGCTCGGCCTCGTCGCCCACGTCGTCTGACCGTCCCACCCAGCTCTCCTTTCCTCGGCCCCGGGGCGGACACTTATTGCATTCCGGCACGAGGAATGCAACTTGACGCAGGGAAACGGGGCAGAATGGCGCGGTGCCGAATCTCCGCCTGATCGACGAGGGCGAGGCGACCGGGGCCCTGAAGGCTGAATACGACGCGGCCGTCGAGCGTGCGGGGAAGGTCTTCAACATCGTCAAGGCCATGTCGCTGAACGTGGAGACGCTACGCGCCTCGATGGATCTCTACCGCGCGATCATGTTCGGGCGCTCGGAGCTCTCCCGCGCAGAACGGGAGCTTCTCGCCGTCGTCGTCTCGCGGACGAACGACTGCCACTACTGAATTCGCTCGCACGCAGACGACCTCCGTGCCGAGGGCGCCACAGACGAGTTGGCCGAGCACGCCGCGCACGACTACCGCGAGGCAGGGCTCGAGCACCGGGTGCGCGCACTCTGCGACTTCGCGGTCAAGGTGACGGTGGACCCGGCGAAGGTCTCCCGTGCGGACATCGACGCGCTGCGCGAGCAGGGCTGGAGCGACGCGGCGATTCACGACGCGCTCCAGGTCGTCTCCTACTTCAACTACATAAACCGGATCGCGGACGCGGTTGGCATCGACGACGAGCCGGAGTGGGGCCCGCGCGGCTGAACGTCGTCCGGGGCGCGGCGCTCTAGCCCAGCGCGTCCGCCAGCACGGTGAGCGCCTGTGCGATCCCGCCCGGGGCAATCGTGTGCGCCACCGGATCCTCGCGGTAGCTGACGGCCAGCCCTGCCTCTTCGAGCAGCGCCGTCGCCTGCCGGCCGAACTCGACGCTGATGATCGGGTCGTGGGTGCCGTGCGCGATGGCGACGGGGAGCCCTGGGCGCGACTCGGGGTCGAGCTCGTACCCCTCCACGGTCGGGATGAAGGCGGAGAACGCGAGAATGGCGGCGGGTCGCGGCCGGCCGGCGCCGAGGCCGAGCGCGTAGGACATCACCGCCCCCTGGGAGAAGCCTGCGAGCGCGGTCCTGTCCCAGCCGAGCCCGTGCTCGGCGAGCACGCCGTCGAGGTAGGTGCCGAGCTCGGTGTATGTCGGAAGGAAGGTGCCCGCGTCCGGGAATCCGATCTCGCGGACGATGTACCAGTGGCGTCCGCCCGGCGGAAGAGCGAGCGGCCCGCGGGGGAAGATGCCGAGAAGCCGGCGGTCTGGGTCGAGGAGTGGAAGGAGAGGCTCGAGGTCGCCGGCGTCAGCGCCGCGACCGTGCATGAGAATGACTGCGCCGGTCGGACTTCCCGTGCTTGGCGGTCGGATGGTCGCCTCGATGGGACTTCGTGCCATGGCCATGCCCAGAGCCTAGAGCGTGGTGCTCCTTGGGCGGCGAGTCCTTCTTGTTCCCCTTCGACCAGCCGTTGTGCTTGCCGTTGTCGTGGTGTCCGCGACTACCCTCGTCATTGTGTCCATCGCCGTCTTGATGGCCGTGGCCCTCGCCCTCAACGTGGTGCTCGTGGCCGTGGCCGTGCCCGTGCCCGTGGCTCACGTGGCCGTGGTGCTTCGGCTTCGCCACGTGCCCGTTCCCGTTGTCGTCGTCGTCCCGGCTGGGAGGCGTCTCGCCGCTCGGGCGCGCGCCGACTCCGGGCTGGGGCGTCGCCGAGATGCCGCCGCCGCTCGGGGGGCCAAGGACGCCGGGACCCGACGAGGGGGTCGTCGGAGTGGGGCTCTCGCCTCCCCTGAAGGCCGTGGCGGCGGGCGGAGGCGCTGCGGGCGTCCTGCCGCCGGTGCTCGTCGGCGGGGACGAGAGCGGGGGCGCGACCACTGAGGCAACCTCGCCCGCGCCCGCAGGTGGCGCGGGAATGGCGGCCTCGTTCGACGACAGATCCAGGAGGTGGGGCGCGGCCAAAACGAAGCCGACCGCGGCCAATACGGCGAGCAGGCCGAGTACCGGTGCGGCTATGCGCGAAAAACGACTCCCCACAATTGTCCCATCGGCGCGCCAGCGCCTGCCTTGAATCCTAGTGGCGTGAGTCGGACTTCACGACCCCCGCGCGAGGATTTCTTGCAGCATCAGGGCATTCGTGGGCGCCTGGGAGACCCAGCCGCTGCTGTCGTCATCACCGTTTCCGGTAGCTCGAGAGCGGCCGTTGTTGTTGAACATGACGTAGGCCTCCTGGGCATCCCAGGCCAGCTCGCGCATCGGTGCGAGGACTTCCCTCAGCTCGTCGCGCGAATAGAGGTAGTCGAACCGCTCGGCGGCGCTGCGACCGCGGGCGTTCCATGTTCCCGCGTTCCGGCCGTGCATCCGCACGTAGACCATCGGGCTCGTGCGCGCGAGGACGGTGGGGACGAGGTTCTTGGCCTCCGTCTTGGGAGCGTCGACGACGACGTACGTCGCGCCGAGCTCTTCAAGGAACGAGAAGACCTGCGCCCGGTTCTCCTCCTCGAGCCAGCTGCGGTGACGGAACTCGACAAGCGGGTGGTCTCCGCGAAGCTCCTCCTTCGCCCACTCGATGTACTCGAAAGAGAGCGGCTTGCATACGATGTAGGACGGGAACTGAAGGAGGATGCCCCCGAGCTTCCCCGCCGAGCGCAGCGGCTCGAGCGCGGCGTGGAAGCGCGCGAAGACCTCGGAGCGAAGCTCACGCGGCGGCCGGTCGACGCGCCCTCGCTCGTCCACAGGCGCCGCGTCCCGCAGGTCGGGCGGGAGGGCGTCGACCTTGACCGGGTGGCGGGTCATCATCCCGAACGCCTTCACGTGCATGACGAACCGGTCCGGAAGCCGCTCCGCCCACTTGGCCACGAGCTCCTCGTCGGGAAGCCGGTAGTAGGTCGAGTTCGCCTCGACGGTGTCGAAGTGCTCGGCGTAGTAGCGCAGGCGCTCCTCGCCCGAGCGCACGCCCTTCGGATACCAGTACTTGACGAGCGAGTCGTCGGCCCAGGAGCACGTGCCGATGCGGATGCGGTCGGTCAGACGGCCAACGCTAGCTGCTCCTGGCGCTCGCGCACCTCGCGCCGCGGCGAGCCTTCCCCGGTGAGCCCATGTCGGAGCCGGAGGCGTGCGAACCGCTCGCCGACCTCCTGCTGGTAGCTCTTCGGCGCGTACGCGCGCGAGCCGTACAGCTCGGCGTAGCGCGGGTAGAGCCACGGGTAGGTGCGCTTCACCCAGGGCATGAAGTGCTCGCGGATCGACGGGCGCACATGGAGCACGATCGGGATCGCGTAGGCGACGCCGGCCTCGGCACAGGCGGCGAGCACGGCGTCCAGATGCTCATCGGTGTCGGTCAGGCCCGGGAGGATCGGCGCGACGAGGACGCCCGTGCGGATGCCCGCTTCCGAGAAGCGACCGAGGATCTCCAGGCGCTTGCTGCCCGGCGGCGTCCCGGGCTCGACCACGCGGCGGACCTCCTCGTCCACCGTGCCCACGCTCATCGAGATGGTCAGCGGCGCGGCCTCGTTGAGGCGTTCGTAGACGTCGAGGTCGCGGACGATCATCGTCGACTTCGTGAGCATCGACAGCGGGTTTGCGAAATGGGCGAGCGTCTCGACGACGCCGCGCGTGAGCTTGTACCGGCCCTCGCAGTGCTGGTACGGATCGGTCGCGGTG
>Ga0307316_10000391_pt1 | contig 13054 bp, 12 predicted proteins | sample ER_DNA_356_FD_194504 | JGI IMG/M metagenome (GOLD analysis project Ga0307316, IMG submission 194504) | Bulk soil microbial communities from the East River watershed near Crested Butte, Colorado, United States - ER_DNA_356 | ecosystem: Environmental > Terrestrial > Soil > Floodplain | place... | reverse complement strand
CGGACGAAGCCGACGCGCTGTTCACCGGCGGATGGCGGGCGGCGGCGATCGACGGGATCCAACCCTCGCTCGTGGAGGCCCTCCCCTCGGCCGACCGGGCGGCCTTCGAAGGGCTCGCCGCCGAACGGCGGGCGCTCGCCGCCCACCTCCGCGAGCGCGAAGCCCTCGATGCGCGGCCGGGCGGCGAGCGCCCGCCAGCCACCGTGAGCGTCGGAGGCGTCGTCGACTACACCACATGCCCGAAGCGCTTCTACTGGACCAGCGTGCGCCCGCTTCCTCGCTTCAGCGGGCCGGCGGCCCGGATCGGCACGGAGATCCATCGGTGGATCGAGCGCCGCGCGTCCGGGCAAGGGCAGCTGCTCGAGACCGACGACGCGATCGACCTGACGCACGAGGAGTTGGCGGGCGACCCGGGCCGGGTGGAACGGCTGCGGCAGTCGTTCCTGGCATCACGGTTCGCCGGCGTCGTGCCGTTGTTCGCCGAGCGGGCGTTCCTGTTGCGCGTCGGAACCTTCACCGTGAGCGGACGGATCGACGCGATCTACGGGGATCCCGCGGGAGCCTGGGAGGTCGTGGACTGGAAGACGGGGGCCGGGATCGCCGCGCCGATGCAGCTGGAGCTCTACGGGCTCGCGTGTGTCGAGATCTGGGGCAAGGCCCCCGAAGACGTGACGCTCAGCTACTGCTACCTCGCGAAGGACGAGGTCATGTCGCAGCCGATGGGCGACCCCGCCGAGGTTCGCGCTCGCGTCGAGGCCTCGCTGGAGGCGATCGGCGCCGGGGCGTTCGACCCGATCCCCGGCGCGTGGTGCACGCACTGCGACTTCAAAGGCTTCTGCGACGCGGGCCGCGCCTGGCTCGCCGCCAACAGCTAGCGACCAGCCCGCGCGTCGAGCAGCTCGACCTGCTCGTCGAACGGGAGGTACCCCGCGGCCGGGTCGAACCCGCCGACCGGCCCCCCGGGCACGAACCTGGCTGTGAGACCGGTCTCCGCCTCGGCGCGGCCCCTCGCCACCGAGCGGAACCACGCGAGGTTCCCCGGCTGGAGCACCACCGGCCCCGACGTCCCCAACCGACGGTACGAGGGATCGTCGGTGACCACCGGGATCCGCCGGAAGGCGTGCGCGAGCTTCGTCCGGATCTGCTCGTCCTCGGACCAGATCGTGACCGCGCCTTCGTGCCACTCGGCGGTGGCGACCGTCGCCTTCTGCTCGTCCTCCGGGGAAGCGAACTCGACCCGCATCGTTACTGGGTGGTGCTCTTGCTCACCCGGCGGATCATCTTCGCCAGCTCGGTCATCAACTGCAGCGAGAGGTTCGGATCGGAGCGCAGAGCCTTCAGGAGATCCTTCCGGCGCAAGATCACGAGGGTCATCGGCGTCTCGGAGGTCACGGTCGCGGTCCGTTCCCCGCCGTCGAGGACCGCGATCTCACCGAAATGGTCCCCCGGGATCATCCGGCCGATGAAGCGACCGTTCGTGGAGACCTTCGCCTGCCCCTTCAGGACCACGTAGAACGCGTCGCCCGGTTCGCCTTGCTTCACGATCGAGGCGCCGGCCATGTAGTCGGCGACGTCGCACAGGGCCGCGATCTTGCGTATCTCACGTTTGGACAGCTCGTGGAACATCGGCACGTAGGCGAGGACGGTCTCGAGCTTCTGGCTTGCCACGGCGATCCCTCCTCCTGGCCGCGGTGGTGCGGCGCGACGTTGCGAGCGAACGGTTCAGCCTATCCCGTCCGATGTCGGTGCCGCTCGCTACCGTGCCGCCGGGGTGGTGCGGGTGGGCCAACGCACGATGGCCGTCGTCGAACCACTCCCCCTCACGATCGTGCGGTCCGGCAGGACCCTCGTCCGTCAGGGCGATGCGGGCGCCGGGCCGTGGCTGATCGAGACCGGGATCCTGCGCGCATCGCTCGTCACGTCGGACGGTCGCGAGCTGGTGGTGGACCTGCTCGGTCCCGGGGACGTCGCCGGCGAGCCTCCGGGGACGATCGCCGGGTGCACGCTGGTCACCCTTCGGCCGGCGCGCCTGCGGGCCGCCGCCGGGGGCGAGCTGACCGCTGCGCTCGCGGAGCGCGCCCGCCGAGCCTCCATCCTGGCGTGCGACGTCGCGTGGCTCGACGTCGGCACGCGGATCGAGCGCCGGCTCCAGGATCTGGCGGCCCGGTTCGGCCGCCCGGTTCCGGGAGGGACGGCCATCCCCATCACGCTTCGCCAGGAAGACCTGGCCGCGCTCGCCGGCACGTCGCGCGAGACCGCCAACCGCGCGCTCCGCCGGCTGATCGAACGGGGCCGCGTCCAGGTGGAGCGTCGCGGGCGGTACGTGGTCCGACCACCCTTGCGGCTGCTGCACCCCTAAGCGGCCGGCACTACGCCGAGCCGGCCGCGTCGCCCTGGAGCAGGGCGAGCGAACACGACCCGCAGTAGCGCGCGCGGCCCTTCACCGGCCTGCCGCATCGTGCGCAGGCCTTCGGTTCGATGGTCGTCCACGTCCGCGCGGATGCGCGGCCCGCCTTCGCCACACGACCGTCGGTCTCGAGCTTGAGGAGGTGTGCGGTGACCGATCGCGCGGCGAGCTCCTGCACATCCGACGGATGGTCTGCGTAGATCCGCTCGACGAGGGCCTCGACGGTCCGGTCGCCGGCGGCGAGCCCGGTGAGGATCTGCTCCTCGCGCTCGGCGCGGTGTTCGAGGTACTCGCGGAGCTTGGCCTTCGCGTCGAGGACGAGCGGACCGTGCCCCGGATAGATCGTTCGAGGATCGTGTTCGAGCATCCGTCGGAGCGAGATCAGGTACTTCGCGAGGTCGCCGTCCGGCGCGTCGATGAAGCTGGTGCCGCGGCCGAGCACGGCGTCCCCGGTGAACAGGGCCCCGGATCCGGCATCCGAGAAGACAACGTGGTCCGCGCTGTGACCCGGCGTGTGCATCGCGATCAGCTCGACCCCGCCGGCGGTGAACCCTTGCCCGTCGTGCACCTTCGCCCTCCCCGGCAGCCGCCACGCCGTGACGTTCGCGCCGACGAGCCGCCCGAACGTCACGGCACCCGCGGCATGATCCTCGTGATCGTGGGTCACGAGGACGTGCGCCACTCGCCCCGCGGCGCGCGCGACCTCCTCCAGATGTTCATCGATCTCGGGCCCGGGATCGATCACGATCGTCGGTTCCTCGCCCACGATCCACGTGTTCGTTCCGTCGAGCGTGGCGATGCTCGGGTTCGGGGCGAGCACGCGGATCACCGCAAGCGTCACGACTCGTGCTCCATCACGTGGCGCGGCATGCTCCATTGCTCGTCGGTGCTGGGTTCCCGCGTCTCGAAACGGAGCGCCAGCACCTCATCGCGCGAGGCGCACGCCGCGAGCTCGCTCACCGTGAACCAGGTCGGCCAGTAGAGCTTGTGAGCGCCGGCGGTCCAGCCGGACAGGAGCGCCCGCGGCGACGTCCACCATGCCGACACGACCTCGCGACCGTCCGCGACCGGCTCGATGCCGGGATCGACCGAGACGGCGAAGTAGTGGGCATCGAACCGGACCGGCACCTCGGGAGGCGCCACCCAGTGACAGACCTCCGGGATCGCGTCCGGTCTGGGCGGGAACTCGTCGATCGGCGCCATCTCCTCACTGGTGACCACGCCGCCGGACGTGACGGCGAGGCCGACCTCCTCGATCAGCTCACGGAGCGCCGCCGCACGGTGCCCGTCGTCGGCGGACCCGAACCAGCGCTCCGCGCGAGCATCGTCTCCCGGCTCCACCGCACCACCGGGGAACGCGATGTACCCGGGAAGGAACCTGCTCTCGGGGCTCCGTTCGACGACGAGCACCTCGGGCTCGCCCGTCCCGCCGTCCCGCACGCAGATCGCGGCCGCGGCCTCGCGGATCGCTCGCTCAACCACACCATCTATCCTCCCAGCCTGCGGCACCCGGGCATACTGGCCGACGATGACCGAGGCACCGTCTCAGGCGTTCGACGCGATCCGAACGGCGATCGAGTCGGCGGGTCCGATCACGTTCGCCGAGTTCATGGAGCTCGCGCTGTACGGGCCGGGAGGCTTCTACCGAACGCCCCCGGTCGGGGCGGGCGGTGACTTCGTCACGAGCCCGCACGTGCATCCCGTCTTCTGCGAGCTCGTCACCGAAGCGCTCCGCGAGCTGGGGGACCACCTCGGACGGCCGACGTTGCGTCTCGCCGAAGTGGGAGCCGGCGATGGGACGCTCGCCCGGCGCGTGCTCGCCGGGGCCGGCGAGCTCCCGATCGCCTACACCGCGGTCGAACGGAGCCCGGGAGCGCGAACGGCTCTCTCGGCGATCGAAGGGATCGAGGTGAGAACCGAGCTTCCTCCCGCGGCCGATGTGGTTTTCGCGAACGAGCTGCTCGACAATCTCCCGTTCAGGATCCTCCGAGGCGAGCGAGAGGTTCGGATCGGGCTGGAGGGCGAGCACCTCGTCGAGGTGCTGGTCCCGGCGGAGTCCGGGCTGCTCGCGTCGACCGACACCGGTCGGGATCGGATCGCGCCGGTCGGCGCGCTCGCCTTCATCGACACGCTGCGTCGCACGATCGAGCGCGGCTATGCGCTCCTGATCGACTACGGCGGGCTGGGAACCACGGGCGGTCCGGTTCACGGCTACCGGGGGCACGGGGTCGTGGAGGACGTGCTCGCGAACCCCGGCCGGACGGACATCACGGCGGGCGTGGACTTCGAGCTGATCGCGTCCTATTCGGGATCGCTCGGCCTGACGGCCTTCCCATCGGTCACGCAGCGCGACGCCCTCCTCGCGCTCGGGCTCGATCGATGGCTGCGCGGACAGCTCGAACGGCAGCACCGGTCGATGGACGCGGGCGAGGGAACCGAAGCGGTCCGGACGTGGTCGGGCCGCAGCCGAGCGAGCCTGCTGATCGATCCCGGTGGCCTCGGACGGCTCCGGTGGATGCTCCTCGCGACGCCCGGGCTGGGCGCCCCACCGTGGCTGGACCGCGCTACCGCAACGACCGGCCCCGATCGCGACTGAACGCCGTTCAGTTGCGCGGTGGGGCGGCGGGGCCGTACGGTTCCCCGGACGTCCCCCCGGAGGAGGCTTTCCATGCAGCGTCGTCGCCTGTCCCTCGTCACGATCGTGTCGTCCGTCGTCGCCGTGGTCATCGTCGCGGTCCTAACGATGGGCGGCGGCACCGCGGCCGCTCCCGCGGTCGAGCCGCCACCGAGAGCGACGCGGAGGGTGCGGGCGTCGAGGACGCGGGCGTGGAGGGTGCCGGTGGGGAGGGTGAGGGCGAGAAAGGCGGCAGCTCCGAGGCAGAGGAGGAGGGACAGCTGACCCAGGAGCGGCTCGACGCGTGGCGTGCGGCGAAGACGGCCGGCACGGTCCGCGTGAAGCCAGCCCCGCCCGCACCGCCGGCCGGCTGGGCAGGCGAGCAGGTGATCAGCCCGACGGCCGACGATTGGGAGCCGGCGATCGCCGCGGACCCCCACGCCCCGTACGTTTACCTCCTGTCGACGCGGTACACCGGCCCGACCGCCTGCGGGAACCAATGCCCCCTGCCGTATCACGTCTTGAAGATCTCCACCGACGGCGGCGCCACATGGGGAGCCGATCAGTACCTGTGCGCGTGCCGGGGCGTGCAAGGACAGTTCGACCCGGAGATCGAGGTCGTGCCGAACACCGGCGCGGTCTATGCCGCCTGGATGAACGGCTTCAACGTCGTGTTCTCGAAGTCGACGAACCACGGACAGACCTGGACAACGCCCGTCCCCGTCTACGGAAACGTCAGCTGGAACGACAAGCCGATCCTTGCGGTGTCGGACAACGGCAACGACGTCTACATCGCGTTCAACGGCCCGACCGGCGGCGACCCCTACGTCGCGCAGTCCCACGACGGCGGCGGGACGTGGACGCAGACGAAGATCGTGGAGTCGAAGCGCTACATCTACGCGTTCGACGGCGACGTGTTGCCCAACGGGACGGTCGTCTTCTCCGAGACAAGCTTGCTTTACGGGGGCGGCGGTGCGCTGACGGGCGATGACCAGGTCAACGTCTACCGGTCGATCAACGGAGGCGCGAGCTGGACCACGAACCTCGTGGACACGGTCCAGATCGGGCCGGTCTGCATGGCCGCGGGGTGTCCGGCCGACTACTACCCGGGTCATAGCGCGATCGCGGGCTTCGGGAACTCGAACCTCGTGCTGCTCTACGACGGTGCCACGGTCTCGGGAGGGAACGAGACGGTCTACGTGCAGCGCTCGTCGAACGGCGGTGCGACCTGGTCGGGGAAGCAGGCGCTCTCGACCTCAGGAGAGATGGGCGATTTCCCGTCCGTCGAGATGGCGAGCGCGGCGGACGTCCGCTCTTGGTACATGCAGACGAACGGCGGCAACTTCGACGCTTGGAACGTCTGGTATCGGAGCTCGGCGGACGGTGGCTTGACGTGGACGGCGCCCGTCAAGATCTCCGACGTCACGAGCGGCGCGTCGTACAAGACCGCGAACGGCTTCCTGGAGCCCTACGGCGACTACGGCGAGACGGCCATCACGTCCGCCGGCAAGACGGTCGCGACCTGGGGCGAGGGCAACTCCTACACCGGACCGGGCGGGGTGTGGGTCAACCGCCAGACGTAGTTCAGTAGGCGATCGCCCAGGCGGCCGTGTCGACGGCCGCCTGGCCGCACACCACGCACGGTCCGTCGGCCGGTTCGGGTTCGAACGGCAGGAACCGGATCGTCGCCTTCGTCTCGGCCTTCACCTTGGCCTCGCACTCCGCGTCCCCGCACCATCCGCCGATCACGAACCCGCCAGGATCCTCGATCGCATCCCGGAGCTCGTCGTACGACCGGACGTGCGTCGTGTGCGCCTCGCGGAACGCGAGCGCATCGTCGAACAGCGAGCGCTGGATCTCGTCCTGCAACGCGGTGAGCGTCGCCGCCGTAGCATCGAGGCTGACCGCCGACTTCTCTCCGGTGTCACGACGCGCGATCGTCACCTGTGACGCATCGAGGTCCCGCGGGCCGATCTCCACGCGGACGGGGACCCCGCGGAGCTCCCAGTCGGCGAACTTGTACCCCGGCCGGAGGTCATCGCGATCGTCGACCTTGACGCGGAGGCCCGCCGCTCGCCAGCTCTCAGCGAGCCGCTCGGTCTCGCCCAGCACGCGGGCCCGCTCGTCGTCGTTCCGGAAGATCGGGACGACCACCACCTGGATCGGGGCGACCCGGGGAGGGAGCCGCAGACCTCGCTCGTCGCCGTGGGTCATCACGAGACCGCCGACGAGCCTCGTCGTCGCGCCCCAAGAGGTGCCCTCGGCGTAGTGCTGCTCGCCGTCGCGACCCAGGAACTGCATCCCGTAGGCCTTCGCGAAATTCTGGCCGAGGTAATGCGACGTCCCGGCTTGGAGCGCCTTGCGATCGCGCATCAGCGCCTCGATCGTGAGCGTCTCCTCAGCGCCGGGGAACCGCTCGGCCGGCGTCTTCCGGCCGACGTGCACCGGCATTGCCATCACGTCTTCGGCTACCTGCCGGTACGCCTCGAGCATCTGTTTCGCCTCGGCCTTGGCCTCGTCCTTCGTCTCGTGCGCGGTGTGGCCCTCCTGCCAGAGGAACTCCGTGGTGCGAAGGAACAGGCGGGGACGGAGCTCCCAGCGAACGATGTTCGCCCACTGGTTGTAGAGCAGCGGAAGGTCCCGGTAGCTCTGGACCCACTTCGCGTAGGTCTGCCAGATGATCGTCTCGGATGACGGCCTCACGACCAAAGGTTCGGCGAGCTCCTCGCTCCCCACCCGCGTCACCTGAACGAACTCGTGAGCGAACCCTTCGACGTGTTCCTTCTCGCGCTCCATGAGATGGAGCGGGATGAACATCGGGAAATACAGGTTCTGGTGCCCCGTCTCCTTGAACCGGGCGTCGAGGGCGTCGCGGATCGCCTCCCACAGCGCGTAGCCATACGGCTTGATCACCATCGTCCCGCGGACGAGCGAGTTCTCCGCCAGGTCCGCCTGACGGACCACCTCCTGGTACCAGGCGGGGAAGTCGTCGGTGAACGAAGGGAGCGCCATCAGGAAAGGAAACCTACCTCCCGAACGGCGGAGCCGACAGCGGCGTCGCGCTACTTGTCGACGTCGCCGACCACGAAGAAGATCGAGCCGAGGATCGCGATCAGGTCCGGAACCAGCGTGCCCGGCAGGATCGCCGGTAGCACGCTGATGTTCGAGAAGCTGGCGGTCCGCATCTTCAACCGGTAGGGCTCCTTCTTCCCGTTGCCCACCACGTAGTAGCCCTGGACGCCGAGCGGGTTCTCGGTGCGCACGTAGATCTCGCCCTCGGGGATCTTGATCGCCTTGTTGAGCAAGCCCGCCGTCCGGTAGGGACCGGGCGGGAGCCGGTCGAGGCACTGCTCGATGATGTCGCATGACTGTCGCACGCGCTGGACCAGCACCCAGAGCCGGTCGTACGAATCGCCCCGCTCGCCGACCGGAACCTCGAACTCGACCTCGCCGTACTTCTCGTAGGGCGTGTCCTTCCGCGGGTCCATCGCGACCCCCGTGGACTGCAACGTGGGGCCCGAGCAGCCGTACGCGATCGCGATGTTCGGGTGGATCGGACCGACGTCGCGGCATCGCTTGAAGACGATCTCGTTGCCCATGATCAGCTGGTCGTAGTCCTTCAGCAGACGCCTGAGCGCCACGAGCACCTCGCCGGCGCGCTTCAGGAACCCGCGAGGAAGATCGTCCTTGAGGCCGCCCACGCGAGCGAACGAGTGATGCATCCGCGCCCCGGTCGCCGACTCGACGAGATCCTGCACCATCTCACGCTCGCGGAACGAGTAGAAGATCGGCGTCATCGCGCCCAGCTCGAGCGGGTACGAGCCCATGAACACGAGGTGGTTCATGATCCGGTTGAACTCGGCGAACATCGTCCGGATCCACTGCGCTCGGTCCGGGACCTCGATCTCGGCGAGTCGCTCGACGGCGATCGTCCAGCCGAGCTCGTTGTTGAACGCCGACAGCCAGTCGTGCCGGTTCATCAGCACGAGGGTCTGCCGCGCGTCCCGGAACTCGGCGAGCTTCTCGGCCCCGCGGTGCATGTATCCGATCACGGGCTCGGCGCGGGTGATGACCTCCCCGTCGAGCTCGACGACGATCCTCAGCACCCCGTGGGTCGACGGGTGCTGCGGGCCGATGTTGAGGATCATCTCCTCGGTTGCGAACTCGCCCGCGGGGACGATGTCCACCCCGCCACCACGCACCATGTTCATGAGGTCCGAGCTCTGGAACGCCGGACGGACGTCGGTGTCGGACATCGGCGGCATCTTACCGCTGTAGGCTCGCGGCCATGGCGGGGGACGTCCGCGCGAAGGTGCCGTCGGTCGATACCTTGCTGCGGTCGGAGCCTGGACGACGGGCGACGGCGACCGTCGGCCGGCCCCTGTTGAAGCGGATGCTCCTCGCCACCTTGAGCGAGGTCCGGGCGAGCGCGGCGGACGGCGCCACCCCTCCGTCGGACGACGAGATCCTCACGGTCGCGATCGGGCGGGCCGCCGACACGGTGTTCGGTCTCACGCCGGTGATCAACGCGACGGGCGTGCTGTTGCACACCAACCTGGGACGCGCGCCGCTCCCGGGATCAGCCATCCGTGCGATCGCCCGGACGGCGAGCGGCTACTCCGACCTCGAGGTCGATCGCATCAGCGGGGTCCGCGGGCGCCGGTCGGGCCGCGCGGAGCTGCTCCTGGCTTCGCTCACCGAGGCGGAGGACGCCCTCGTCGTGAACAACTGCGCCGCCGCCGTGGTCCTCACGCTTGCCGCGCTCGCCAAGGGGCGATCGGTCCTTGCCTCGCGGGGCGAACTGATCGAGATCGGCGGGGAGTTCCGGATCCCCGACATCATGAAGGCCTCGGGAGCGAGGCTGGTCGAGGTCGGCACCACCAACCGCACACGGCTGGCCGATTACCGGAACGCGCTGGACGATCGCTCGGCCGCGATCCTGAAGGTGCACCCGTCCAACTACAAGGTGGTCGGCTTCACCGCCGAGGTCTCGACGAAGGACCTCGGAGCCCTCGCTCGGAAGAACGAGATCCCGTTCATCTACGACGTTGGGTCGGGACTGCTCGACCACGAGCGCAGCTTCCCCGGCGACGAGCCGACCGTCCGCGGCGCCCTGGCCGACGGCGCCGACCTGGTCACGTGCAGCGCCGACAAGCTCCTCGGCGGACCGCAGGCCGGGTGCATCGTCGGGCGTGCCGACCTGATCGGCAGGCTCAGAAGACACCCGCTCGCCCGAGCGATGCGGGTCGACAAGCTTCAGATCGCGGCGCTCGAGGCGACGCTCCGGTTGCACGCGACCGGCCGCCACGACGAGGTCCCCGTCCGCGCCATGATGCATGCCGGCGACGAGCAGCTCGCCAAGCGGGCGCATCGCCTGGCTCGGTCGATCGGGGGCGATCTCGAGGGGGCGCACGTCGTGCGGTGCGAGTCGGTCGTCGGCGGAGGCTCGCTGCCGGGTCTCGCGCTCCCGTCGTGGGGCGTGCGGATGAAGGCGCCGGACCCGCCGGCGTTCGCGGCCCGACTGCGCAGCGGCTCCCCCTCGGTCTTCTGCAGGGTCGAGGACGGCAACGTGCTGCTCGACGTTCGCACCGTCACGGACGAGCAGCTGCACGATCTCGCCCGCGCGGTCCTCTACGCGCTGGAGGGCGACGACCTCGACGACGAAGGTTGACGTGAGCGGAGAGCTCCGCGTCATCGCGACGGCCGGTCACGTCGACCACGGGAAGTCGTCCCTGATCATCCGGATGACCGGGATGGACCCGGATCGGTGGGCCGAGGAGAAGCGTCGCGGGCTCACGATCGACCTCGGGTACGCGTGGTGCACGCTCCCGAGCGGTCGGGAGATCGGGTTCGTGGACGTCCCCGGACACGAGCGGTTCGTCGGGAACATGCTCGCCGGGGTCGGGCCGGTTCGACTCGTCCTGTTCGTCGTCGCGGCGGACGAGGGGTGGAAACCGCAATCCGAGGAGCACCTGCAGATCCTCGACGTCCTCGGGGTGGCCGGCGGGGTGATCGCGCTCACGAAGCGCGACCTGGTCGACGACGAGACGCTCGCGATCGCTACCGACGAGGTGCTCGAGCGCGTCGCGGGAACGGTGCTCGCGCACGCGCCCGTGATCCCCGTCTCCGCCGAGACCGGAGAGGGTGTCGACCGGCTCGTCGCCGCGCTCGACGCGCTCCTGGGGTCCGCGCCCGCGCCCGAACCCGCACGCACCCGGCTGTTCGTCGACCGCGTCTTCACGATCAAGGGGGCGGGGACGGTCGCGACCGGCACGCTCGCCGGCGGCTGCCTGAGCGCATCGCAGAGCGTCGAGGCCTACCCGGCGGGGCGGCGCGCGCGCGTCCGCGGCCTGCAGACCCACAAGCACGACGAGTCGCGGGTCTGTCCGGTGACGAGGGTGGCCGCCAACCTCACGGGCGCCGAGCGCGACGAGCTGGTGCGGGGCGACGTCCTCGCCGACATCGGAGCGTGGCGCCCCACGACCGTCTTCGACGTCGCGATCCGGCCCGTGCGCGACCTCGATCGGATCCCGGCACGCGGCGCGTTCAAGGTCTACGCCGGCGCTTCAGAGGTGGACGCGAAGATCCGGCTCCTCGACGAGCCGTTCGCGCGCGTGCGGACGGCGCACCCGCTGGTGCTCGACGTGTTCGATCGGTTCGTGGTGCGCGAATCGGGCCGGCAGCGGACGGTCGGCGGCGGGACCGTCCTGGACGTGGCGCCGCCGCGCGCCGCGGACGAACGACATCGGTCGTTCCTGGTGCGGCGCGCGGCGGCGGGCCGCGGGGGGCTCCCGGCGTTGCTGATCGAGGAAGGCGGCGCGGTGCGCGCCGAGGACGTGATGTTCCTCACCGGCGGGGAGCCGCCGGACCCTCACGACGGATGGTGCGTCGCGCCGGCCGTCCGGCGAGCGGTGCACGACGCCGTCCACGAGGTGTTGAGCGCGTTCCATCGGGCCGAACCGCTCGAGGAGGGCGCGCCGCTGGGCGTCGTCCGGCTGGCCGCCGGCGAGGCGGCGCGCCGTGCCGGCGCGCCGCGCGCCGCCGGCCTGCCGGACACCCTGCTGGACCTCCTCGCCTCGGAAGGGTCGATCGTCCGCACGTCCACGACCGTGCGGCTCGCCACGCATCGGGTCGCGCTCGAGGAGCGCGCGGACGACCTCCGCGCGCTCCTCGAGGCCATCTCGGGCGAGCACGAAGCCCAGCCGCCAACGGTCAAGGAGCTGGTCCGTGCCGGAACCCGCCGCGACGTGATCGACGCCGCGTCCCGCGCCGGAGCCGTCGTTCGCATCTCCCCCGACCTCCTCGTCGCGCCGTCCCTGGTCGAGCGCGCGACCGCGCTCGTCCGCCGGCATGCCGCGGAGGGCATCAGCGTGAGCATGCTCCGTGAGGAGCTCGGCACGAGTCGGAAGTTCGCGGTCCCGCTCGCGGAATGGCTCGACGGCCAGGGGATCACCCGGCGCCGGGGGGACCTTCGTTTCCCCCGCGACGACTGAGCTACGTCGCCCGCACGGCCGCCGTCATCACGAGCTCGACGGGAGCGCCCAGGGGCAGCGACGGCACGCCGACCGCCGCGCGCGCATGCCGGCCGGCCTCGCCGAGGATCTCCGCCAGGAGCTCGCTCGCACCGTTGGCGACCTTCGGATGCTCCACGAAGCCGGTCACCGACGCCACGAAGACGGTGACCTGCAGGATCCGCTCGACCCGTTCGAACGAGCCCCCGAGCGCCTCGCGCAACGCCGAGAGCGCCTGCAACGCCGCCTGCCGCGCCGCCTCGACGCCCTCGCCCAGACCCACGCCATCGCCGAGCGATCCGGGATGAAGGACCTCGCCACCGGTCATCGCGATCTGCCCGGCCACGAAGGCGAGCGAGCCGTGGACGACGCACGGGAGATACGCGGCGACGGCTGCCGGCGGAGGCGGGAGCTCGAGGCCGAGCTCCCGGATCCGGCCGAGGATCTCCTCGTCGTTCATGCCGGGCATCCTCGCACGCCCGGCGGCCGACCGATCAGACGGCTTCGCGATGCTCGGTCGTG
>Ga0307316_10000388_pt1 | contig 13080 bp, 13 predicted proteins | sample ER_DNA_356_FD_194504 | JGI IMG/M metagenome (GOLD analysis project Ga0307316, IMG submission 194504) | Bulk soil microbial communities from the East River watershed near Crested Butte, Colorado, United States - ER_DNA_356 | ecosystem: Environmental > Terrestrial > Soil > Floodplain | place... | reverse complement strand
AGACGTAGGTGTCGAGCCACCAGGTCTCGCTTTCCTCGTCGATTTCGCCTTCGCCGACGAGGAAGCACGTATTCAGCCAACGATACGACTCCGCTTCAGTCGTCAGCTCGACACGCACGCATCGACATCCTGCACAGTGGCTCGAGTCTCATACGCACAATCCTGCCAGGCGCATCGCTCTAGAGGTGTGCGGGAGCGTGCTCGATCTCTTCCTCCAGGAGCCCTGGAGGCGAAGTCTCAGGCCGGCGAGCGAAGTATGAGCGGTACCGCGTCCAGGCGAGGAGGAGGATAGGAACGCCGAGCAAGAGCGTCCCGATGCCGATCACGATCGGGATCTGGATGCCGAACAGCGGCGTCGAGAAGCCGGCGCCGGGCTGGCTGTAGTCGTGGAACGCCTTTGCGAAGACCGCGAACATGATGAAGAAACCGGCCAGAGGCACGATCCCGGCAAGAAGCAGGTTGCGCCAACGGCGGCGCAGCTCGTGCCGGTAGTAGACGAAGCACGCAAGCCCGGTGAAGCCGTAATAGAAGGCGATTGAGAATCCGAGCGCGGTGATCGAGTCGCCGAGCACGTTCTGGGCCGGGTTGAAAGCGAGGAGCACGGTCGTCCAGACGATCGAGAGCGCTCCCATGCCGAGAGTCGACACCGACGGCGTCCGGAACCGCGGGTGGATCCGGCCGAAGACGGGGGGGATTGCTCCCCAATGCGCCATCGACAGCGTCGTCCGCGCCGTCGGCAGGATCGTCGTCTGCGTCGATGCGGCCGCGGACGTGAGGACCGCGATGATGAGGAGCTTGTCCCAGCCGGAGCCGAACACCCGCCCGCCCAGGACGCTCAGCACATCGTTCGAGTTGTTCGCGAGGTACCCGGTCCCGGCGTAGGCCTGCGCGGCGGTGGAGACAACGACATAGATGAGCAGAAGGACGATCGTCGAGAGCACTGCTGCCCGCCCCGGGCCTTCGGCCGAGTCCTCGGACTCCTCGTTGACGGAGACGCCAGAGTCCCAGCCCCAGTAGATGAAGAGACCGAGGAGCACTCCGTCGACGAGCGCTGTCCAGCTCATATCGAAGGGGTTGAACCACGACCCGGAGACATGGATTCCGCCAGCCGGGCTCGAGGTGTATGCCTTGACCAGCGCGACGACCGCGAAGACGCCAAGGATGACGATTTCCGCGCTGAGCAGGAAGAGCTGCACCCGGGCGGAGAGCTCGATGCCGCGGTAGCAGATCCACGTCATCAGGGCGATCCAGATGGCCGCGCCGACGATGATCGCCGCGGTCGAGTTGGCGGCCGAATTCCAGCCGAACAGCAGATAGGTGTAGCTGGCGGCGATCACCGAGAGCGACGCCATGACGATGACGTCGGCGACGAAGATCGCCCATCCGTTCAACCAGCCGAGCTGCGGGCCGAGTGCCCGAGTCACCCAGGCGAACGTCGTGCCCGCGTCTGGATCGGCTCGGTTCAGGTAGCGGTAGCCGAACGAGATCAAGAGCATCGGGATGAACGAGACGATCAGGACCGCGGGCGCGTGGACGCCGACACCCCCCACCGCGACGATGAAGCCGAGGGTCGCAGCGAGAGAGTAGGCGGGCGCCGTGGACGCCACTCCGATGACCATGTTCGAGAGGAACCCGATGGCGTTGGTCTTCAGCCCCTTCTCGCCGATCAGCGGCTCCTGCGGGGCCGCGTGGATCGGGGGTGGTGGCGCTAGCGTCTCACTCGTTGCCATGCTTCCTCCAAGTCGGTCAGACAGATCGGCCGCAACGGTGCTCGCGAGCGACGTGCGCGGCGTAGCGGTCTCCTCCGGGAATGTCGTCGGAAAGCTTCACGACGCAAACGATCTCAACGAGCGCCGCGGGTCGGAATCGGTCTAACGGAGGATTCTGCGAAGGACGCAGGGTCAGCCGGTCGCTACGCCGAGCGAACGATTGACGGAGCGTTTCAACTTTTTAGAACCCTTCGGGACAAAAGCCCCCGGGGGCGTCCCCGGGGGCTTTTGGCTTTCTCTGATGCGGGCTCCTTTTACCGGTGCAGGAAGCCGTTCAGGAACGCGCGCGAGTACTCGGTATCGACGCGCTGGTAGCTGCCGGTTGCGTTGCAGCTGAACGAGTTGACGTAGGAGGCATCGCCGAGCACGAAGCCGTTCAGGAACACGGCCCCTCCCGAGTCGCCGAAGCACGATCCTCCGCCGGCCTTCGAGTCGTTGTCGTTGATCTGGAAGACGACGACCTCGCTCTGGACGTTCTTCAGATACGACGTCGTCGAGCGGCGCTCGCGAATCACGATCTGCGCCTTCTTGGCGCCGATGTCGACGCCGTAGCCGACTAGCGTGAAGGTCTCGTTCTTGAGCTGGCCCTGGTTCTGGTCCAGATAGCCCACCGGAGGCAGCGGTGCAGGCTCGATGCCCGCCCACTTGGACGAGGCGGGAGCGTCGAGCACCACGACGCCCTGATCGTGCTGCTTGGCGAACGAGAGCCTGCCGGTCCAGCCCGGGTCGGGGTGAGCCGTGCCGGTGATGTAGTGCGCCTCGCGCAAGGCCTTCTCCGCGGGGGTGATCCCCGGCTGCAGCGGATCGAGCGCGAGGTCGGTGTCGAAGGAGACGTAGACGTTGGTCGCCGGCCCCTCGGTGCAGTGGCCGGCCGTGAGCACGACGGTCGGAGAAATCAGCGTGCCCGAGCAGCGAAACCGTCCGTCCGCGGTGGTGAAACGGACAAGGCCCACATTGGTGTGAATCTCGTCACGGCCGCCGTCGGTGATCGCCAGGGCCGGGGCGGCCACGTCGAGTGCCGAGACGGCGACCAGTGCCATGAGCATGGCCTTTCGGATCATGAAGGAGCTCCCCTCTCTGTCGATCGATCCCGGTCCGCGCCACCATAACGCCCGGCAACCGGCGGTGCATCCCGCAGCGGATGCGCGCTCGAGGCGGAAGGTTCTGGCCGGACGGCGTCGTAACTTGTTGCCGAAAGAACGTGGAGCTGGCGCCAACCCCCCGCCGATCCGTCTCCCTCGCGCATCCGTTCGGCGCCGGGGAGTTGCTGCGCCTGCCGCGCGCGCGCGTCGTCGATCCTGCGCCGCTCCTCGCCACGCTCGGGCTGCTCGTGCTCGTCAACATCCCGACGATCGGCGCTGGGGCATGGGCCTACCACACCGGGAAGGTGGAGCCGCACGGCCCGTTCGGCCTCTTCGTCGCCCTCGCGCGCGGTCACTGGGACCCGGGCCTCCTGAAGGTGGCGGCCGTCGCGGCGGGCCTGCTCCTCGTCTTCGCCGTCTTCTCGGCGCGCGAGCGCTGGACTGCGCGCCGGGCGTTGATCGTCACCACGCTCGTCGCCGCCCTGCTCCTCGTCCCGGCCGTCTTCCTGCAGGTCGGCCTGCGCGACTCCAGCGCGCCCTGGTTCTACACCAACGACTCGACCTACCAGATCGAGGTCGCAGGCGATCTCGTCCTCAACGGGGAGACTCCCTACGGGCACGACTACCGAGGATCGGGCATCGAGCGCTTCTACAGCCGTGACGGCACTCCCCGCCTTGGGCACAAGGCGCTCGATCACTTCGCCTATTTCCCGGGTGCCGCACTGACCTCGGCGGGCTGGAGGCTCTTGCCCGGCCCGCTCGACGACTACCGGCTCTTCGTCCTCCTAGCCGCGCTCGGGTTGATCCCGGCCGCGCTCACCTTCCCCGGCCCCTGGACCGTGCGCCTGGCCGTGGGCGCGGCGCTTGCCGCCAACCCGTTGATCGTGCGCGGCACGTGGTTCGGGACCGCGGATGCGCCCAGCCTCCTCTTCCTCGTGCTCGCGTTCGGGCTCGCGAGCCGGTCGCGCTTCGCATGGGCAGCAGCGAGCCTCGGTGCCGCGATCCTCCTCAAGCAGTTCGCGATCGTTGCGATTCCGTTCTTCGTCGCCATGCTTCTCATCAGCAAGGGCGGACGGAAGAGCCTTCGGAGCGCGGCGGCGGCATTCGGCGCTGTGTTCCTCCCGGGGGTGCTGCCGTTTCTTGTCGCCTCCCCGGGGGCGCTCTGGGCGGACACGGTCGCCTACGGGACCGGCGGCTACCGCATCGTCGGCTACGGCCTGGCACCGCTGCTCGTCCGCGCGGGCATTCTCGACGGGCGCGGCGATGCCTACCCCTTTGGCTTGCTCGCGCTCCTTGTCTGGCTGCCGGTCACGCTCTGGCTCGTCCGCAGCCAGCTTCGCTCCCGGGTCCCGTGGGTGGGCGCGGCGGGCTTCGCGGCCTCGATCTTCCTCCTCATCTTCCTGGGCCGGGTCTTTCAGCCGTCGTACCTGCTCTGGCCGCTGACGGGAATGGCCATCGCGGCAATCCTCGCCGCCGCTCAGTCGGCGAGCGGCACCTCGACGACGAACGTGGACCCGCGTCCCGGCTCCGAGCGCACCGAGATTCGGCCATTCATGCGCTCGACCAACTCCTTGCTGATGTAAAGGCCGAGCCCGGTTCCGTTCACGCCGCGCGTGAGCGCCGGGTCGAGGCGGTAGAACTTCTCGAAGATCCGTTCGTGCTCGTCGCGGGGAATCCCGAGGCCGCGATCGGTGACCTCGATGCGGGCGAACCCGCCGTTCCGGTCGAGCCGCAGTTCGATGTCCCCGCCCTGAGGCGAGTACTTGATGGCGTTGTCCAGCAGGTTGGCGAGCACCTGCCGGAGCTGATTCGCATCGCCGGCCACCGGCGGCAGCTCCTCCTGCGCGAGCACGCGCAACTCGACTCCGGTCGGCAGATGGAGCTCGGCCGAGTCGACGACGCTCCGCGTGACCTCGACCGGGTCGAACTGGTCGAGGTCGACCGGAAGGCGGCCCGCGTCGAGCTGGCCCGCGAGCAGGAGCTGGCCGACGATGCCCGACAGGCGCTCGGCCTCCCGGTCGATCATCTCCATCAGTGCCTCGCGCTGCTCGGGCTCGAAGGTCACGTCCTTGCGACGAAGCGTCTTCACCGCGCCGAGCACGGCGGCGAGCGGCGTCCGGAGCTCATGCGAAGCCGTGGCCACGAAGTCGCTGCGGGCGCGCTCGAGCAGCCGCTCCTCCGTCACGTCGCGGAGGGCATAGACGATGCCGTCTCCGAACTCGACCTCCGAGACCGAGACCCAGCGCTCCGCCTCGTCCACGAGCAGCGGAAGCATCACCGGGCCTCGCGTCTGCCCCGGCTCCGGCCGCGCGTTCTCCTCGATCAGGGCCCAGCCCGGGAGCGCCTCGCGAGCGCCTTCCCCGACGACCTTCGAATCGTCGACGCCGAGAATGCGCGCCGCAGCCGGGTTGATGGACACGACGGCCCCCTCCTCGTCGAGCAGCACGACGCCGTCGTCCACATGCGCGAGGGCCCGGGAGGCGTCCCCCCGGCGCTCGGCCTCCCGGTAGAGGCCGGCGTTGTCTACGGCAGACGCGGCTCGGCGGGCAAGCTCCGAGGCGAGATCGAGATCGAGCTCGGTGTAGTGCGGCGCGGTCTCGTCGCGGATGAGCGAGAGCGCTCCGAGCGCTCGGCCGCGCGCGACCAGGGGAACGGTGATCGCCGACCTGAGCCCGAGCTCGCGGACGATCTTGAGCAGCCGCTGGTCCCCCTGCGCGGCCTCGACGAGGACCTCGTCGGAGATCTCGGGGACGAACTCGGCCGTCATGGTGCGGATGACGTTCGGGACGCCCATGGGGGCGTCAGGATCCGGGGGATACTCCACGCTGAGCCGCTCAGCCCACGCGACCCGCTCGGGATCCTCGTGTGCGACGGCGAGCCGCTGGATCGACCCGTCGGGGCCGAGCATGTCCACCGAGCACCAGGTGGCCATGTTGGGGACAGCGAGCCGGGCGAGCTGAGCGAGCGTCGACTCGTAGTCGAGGGAGGAGCCGAGGAGCTCGCTCGCGTCGGCGAGGAATGTCATGCGCTGCCGGAGAGCGCGCTCGGTCTCGTACAAGCGGACGCGATCGAGCGCCTGCGCTGCCTGCTGAGCCAGCGTCGTCTTCAGCGCGCGGCGCTCGAGGTCGAAGTCGACCTCGGTCGGGAACGTGAACGCAATCCCGCCAATCGCGCGACCCTCGACGATGAGCGGGAGGATGGCGAGCGCGTGGCTCGCGCCGCCGAGGCCGGCGATCGAAGGGAACGCCTCGTCGCGCTCGGCCGAGGTGCTGAAGAAGAACGGCCTGGTCTCGCGGATGGCCGCAGCCATGGGCGTGTCGCCGGCGACCGGAAAGTTCTCCCAGCCTACGAACACCTGCCGCTCGTAGCCCCGGGCCGCGACGATCACAACGGTCTCCCCGTCGGGCGAGAGGAGGCCGATCGCGCCAGCCCGAGCCTCGGCCGCCTCGATGCCCTCCGTGACGATCGCGTCGAGCACCTGCTGCGGCGTGAGAGCCTCGGCCAGCCGGGCGGTGACCGCCTGCAGGCGGTTCGCGCGCGCCGTGGCGGCCTGCGCCTGGTACTGCACGTCCCGGCGGCGCTCGAAGAGCTGCGAGATGAGAATGGCGACGGCGAAGAAGAGCGCCACGCCCGCCGTCTGGTCGCTGTTCGTCGGTACGAGCTCGTGCCGAGGCGGCGTGAAGAAGAAGTCGAGGCTGAAGGTGGCGAGCAGCGTCGCGACGAGACCCGCTGCGAAGCCGCCCAGGTACGCGGCGAGCGCGACGGCGAGCAGGAGCAGGAAGCCGGCGAGCTGGGTGCTCGGCCGGTTCGAGAACAGGTCGGCCAGCGAGACAAGTGCGGGCGCGAGGATCGCGGCCGCCCAGCCGAGAGCAGTCGACGACCGCACTTGCGATGAGAAGCTTTTCCCCCTCGTGTCCGGCTCCTTTAGGTCGACCGGGCCCGGCCGAGGCCATGCTACGACGCGCCGGACGCTCCGGCAATGCGTTCAGGCGTCGGCGAGTTCAGCCGGCCAGAGATCTGCCGGGCGCTCCTTCTGCAGCTCGTCGGCTTCGCCCCGCTCACATCGGCCGACGACCTCGGCGACGAGGGGAGCGAGCCGCACAGGGTCGAACGGCTTGAGGACATATCCCAACGCACCGAGCTCCTCGGCGCGGCGCCGGTCCGCCGCCGTCGCCCGTGCCGTCAGGAAGACGATCGGGATCCCGCTCGTGCGTTCGTCCCGGGCCAGCGCCTCAGCGACCGTCCAGCCGTCGAGCCGCGGCATCATCAGGTCGAGCAGGACGAGGTCGGGCGCCTCGGAGCGGGCGAGGTCGAGAGCCTTCTCCCCGTCCTCGGCCTGGAGCACGTCGATGCCCGCAACCGCCAGGTTCACCTGGCAGAGCAGGCGGATAGGCGCCTCGTCGTCGGCGACGAGCACGCGTACCCGCGAGGGCTGGGATGCTTCCGCTTTCGCGCTGTCTGCGGTCAGAATCCGGGCAGTGTAAGGCCGCACCGCCGGGGATCCGGCACCTTAGGCGCGGCGGTGTTGTAGGCGGCCGAACGAAGGACGAGTTGCAGGCCTGGCCGGCCCGCTCCATGTGCGCGTGACGTCGTAACCCCACTTGCGCACCGGATCGGGGCGGCTGGTGTCCTGCGCATGGTCGTAGGACCAGACCGTCTCGCGGCGGCCTCCAGCGACCTTCACCACTTCGAGCGCGCTGACGAGCCCTGAGCGGCTTGGATCACGCCTCTGCAGGAACTCGAACGCGAACTCGACTGCCTGGACGTAGTCCCGGCACTCGTGGCGAACCTCGGGGCCCAACGCCCGGCCCTCGAGAATCTCGCGCACTTCATATCGTTCTTGCCCGGCCGCATGGCTCAGTGTCTCTGCCATGCTTTCGACTCCTTTCACGCGAAGCGTAGGCAGGCAGAAACGCCGTGCAAATCCCCCTCTTTAGGGAGGCGCGCCGCCCGTCTCCGCGCGGTAGCGGAGGAACTCACGGCCGACTGCCTGGACGATTCCCGCGACGGGGATCGCAGCCAGCGCGCCGAGGATCCCCGCGAGCTCGGCTCCGATGAGGACGGAGACGAGGACGACGAGCGGCGAGAGCTGCACCGTCCTCCCGTAGATGACCGGCTGGAGGATGTGGTTTTCGAGCTGCTGGTAGACGAGGAAAAAGCCGATGATGATCAAGCCCTGGATCCAACCGAGCTCGACGAAGACGACCGCGGAGACGATCACGGCCGCCATCGTCGCGCCCGCGAGCGGCACGAGGTCGAGGATCGCGACGACGACCGCGAGCGCGACCGAGTACTTGCTCCCGAGGACGTAAAGGGCGATCGCAGCCGCCACGCCGGCGATCACGCTGATGACGACGTTGCCGGTCACGTAGCCGCCGACCGTGCGGTAGATCTCGTTCCCGACCCGCTGCCAGCGTGGGCGAGCGCTGTCGGGAAGGAAAGCGTAGAAGCGCTCCACGAGCCGTGGGCCGTCGAGCAGCATGAAGAAGGTCAGGAAAGCGATCGCGACCGAGCCGATGATGACCGAGAAGACGCTCTGGGCGACGGCGAGCGCGGGCGCGGTGACGCCGAGGATGCTCCCGGCGCCGTGCTCCTCGATCGCCGCCCGGATGCGGTCGACGATGTGGTAGTCGCGCTGGAGGAAGCCAAGCTGGCCCCGGCCGGCCACGAGGTCGTCGACGAGGCTCGGGATCGCCTGGATGAAGTCCGTCACCTGCCGGATGAGCGGCGGCAGGACGAGGAAGCCGAGCCCGACGATGGCCGCGACGGCGAGGATGAAGACGATCGCGGCGGCATATCCGCGCCTCATCCCTCGGCGCTCGAATATCTCGACGGCGGGATTCAGCGCCAGCGCGAGGAAGGCCGCAACGAGGATCCACGTGACGATGTGCCACGCGAGGTAGACGAACGCGATGACCGCGAACGTCGCGAGCACGATCCCGAGAACCTGCAGAATCGTGCGCGGCCGGATGTTGACGACCCGCTCGGTGGCGGGATCAGTCGCCATGCGGGCAAGCCTGAACGATGAGCCGGACGAAGCCGCTCAGGCGCCGTCCGGCTCGTTCAGGCCCGCCCGTCAGGAGTTGACGATCGCCTTGCCGGCGGGAGAGATCACGTACCAGGCGCCGCCGAAGTCGGTCAGCCCTTGGCCGTTCGTGTCGCCGGCCGTCGTGTCGCCCGAGAACCAGTAGACCGGGTGGCCGGCGTACGTGGCCTGGGAGCTCCCGTCGGAGCGCATGGTCGACCCGATCAGGGCGGCGGAGGCTCCGCTACCCGCGGTCGCCTTGCCGTTCGTCGTCACTGGCGGCCAGAGGGCAACGCAGCCGCTGTTGCAGTTGCTCTTGTTCATACCGTCCGCCTCGAAGAGGTAGAGGGTCTTCCCGTCCTGGTCGACGAGGATCTTGCCGAGGGGCGAGCTCGCTACCTTCAGTGTCACAGCGCTCGCCGTAGGAGTCTGGGTGCTCCCGCCGCCGTAGCCATACGACCCGGAGCCTCCCGACGCGCCCGTTCCAGCGCTTGCCGGCGCGGCGCTCGAGCTGTTGCTGCTGCTGCCGCAACCCGCGGCGGCGACGCCCAGGGCGACTGCCGCGGTCGCGAACAGCATCGTTCTGGCGATCTTCATGTGGCCTCCTGTCTCCATCTGGGAGACGCAGGCCCGGCCGGTACTGCGTTCTTGTCAGGAGGAAATACTGGCGCCGCGCGCAGGCGGGTTTGCCCTCCGTGCGGGCTTCATGAAGGCGTAACAGTCCGGCTGAAGGCTAGTTCGGCTTGCCAGTCATCGCCCAGACGGCGACAAGGTACAGAGCGAGCACGATGATCGCGAGCACCCCCGCCGAGCGCGCGAGACCTGCCGAGCCACCGTCGGCGCGAGCGAGCCGGCGTGCACCGAAGCCGGCGAGGACGACAGAGACGAGAAGAAGGATGCCGCCGAGATCGGCGGTGATGTAGCCGATCCCGAGCCAGGCGGGCTCGTCGGGCACGTCGGCCCAGTGCTCCTTGGAGTAGATCCATTCGGCGCCGATCCGCATGGCGAAATAGGCCGGGATCCCGACGAAGAGCAGCGTTCGGAAGGCGAGGCGCGCATACGTCGCGGCGCCGTCCTCCGCAGTGCGCTTCCAGCCCACGAGCTGGGCGGTCACGGCCGTGACCAGAGCACCGACGAGGAGCATCGCCCCGAGCACGTGGAGGAAGAGCGGGTAGTTCCAGCTGTCCGGACGGATGGCGGCGAGCATCGTTAGGCCCCCGGCTTGAAGATCATGTCGATGAGGAGGACGACGACCGTCAGAACCGAGCCGGTGTGAAACCACAGCCCTTGGCGGTTCTGGACGAGCGCACGGAGCTCGGCATTCGGCCGGTTGTCGCCGTCCCGCGCGAGGGCCCGCGCCCGGTCGCGCGCGGCCGCGTAGATCTTTCCGGTCCGCGACCCGAACGCGGCCATGACGAACCACAGGACGAGCGCGGCGATGATCCAGCCGTCCCAGAGCGCGTAGCCGTCGACGTCGATCGCGAGCCAGATCCCGAAGACGAGCACGCCGATCGAGCCGACCCCGATCAGCACGTCACCAACCCGCTGAAGGCGGAAGACGCGCACGACGTCGCCCGGCACGTCCTTGCTCCACATGCTCGCGATGAGCACGGTGTAGAGCGTGAGCGAGGCGACGAGCGCGAACGCCGAGAGAACGTGCAGGAAGAGGAGCCACTCGTAACGAGACACAGCGCGGCACCCTAACGGACAGAGCGGGCGAAGGGAATCGAGCCCTCGTCACCAGCTTGGAAGGCCTATGAGCCTGTGAAGGGCTCCGTGGCCGTGCGGCCGAAGAGTAGCTCGTCGCCGTCGCGGCCCGTCCACGCGCGATGAGTGGCTGGAGGCCGTGAAGCCGTACACAGAGGGCGACTGCGCCGTCGCGATTGCCGAACCCGAGGACGTGCTCGACGCCATGTGTGGCAGCCCTTCTCCAGCGTGCAGCTAGGGCGGGATTCACGCCAGGGCGCCTCTTGCGGCTGAGCGCCGTCCCGAGCGCACACCTGAAAATCGCGCCCTGCGTCGGATGGGCTAACCGCGGCGCCGGCGCTTCCCGCTGCGCTTGCGCTTCTGCTGCGTTTCAGCCGGCTCGTTCGACGCCACGCCAGCAACAAGTCCGTTCCAATCAAGCATTGCCCTGACCTGATCGACTGGAACGATCAGGGTGAGCCCGGCAAGGTAGCTTCGTCGCTTGATTGCTGCGCAGACGCCAATGACCTCGGCATTGCCCACGGTGTAAACCGGGCCGCCGCTGTTTCCTGGGTTCACTGTGAAGTCACCGAGGTAACCCTCCCGACCGCCGGCCACTGAGAACGTGGTCGCGAAAATCCCTGCGTTGGTCACGAGTGACGGCTCCGCGAGCGGATAGCCGGAGACTGCCAGTGCAACGCCTTCGCGAAGCTTCGTTGACGATAGGCGAGCAGGATCGCGATAAGTCTCGCGGCGATACATCGTCTTCGATCCGGTCTTCGACTCAATCTCCGCCAACAGTGCGGTGCGCTGTCCAGTGACCTCCAAGAGCGCCAGATCCTGTTTGAAGACTGCGTCGACAACGCGAGCGCTCGTGCCGACAAAGCCCGCCCTCATTTGAAAGGTCGGTTCGATGACGTCGGGGGCCGCGAACGCGACGTGGATGCTCTGCCCCGCTGCCGTGTCGACTGCCTCGACGACGTGATTCGCAGTCACCACATGGACGGTGTCGCCCGAAGACGCAACGATAAAGCCGGTCCCGATCGTCGCGGGCTCGTTCCCCTCGCGGAACGCCTGGATCTGGACGACGGAGCGCCTGATGGAGTCGATGGCGTCAGGGAGCTGCATCGGCGGGTGCGCGCCCAAGTGCGCGCCGGGACGATAAACGCAGCCATCCCATTCCGCACCCGGCTATAAGCGATCCATAGCGCCCGCCGCATGTCAGTGCTGGCGCTCGCTCAAATGCGCGGCCAGTGAATCAAGAGCCCAGGGCGAGCTCGGTGGTCGGGGCGGCCACGGCTCGACCGAGTGGAACGGCAATCGCAGAAGCGGTGTACCTGTAGAACGTCTTTAGTGACACCAGGCGAATGACTCGGAGTTTTGTTCTCGCGGTTGCCCTTGCTCTCGTCCTCGGAGGCTGCTTAGGCGGGTCCGCACGGGAAGGGGCTACAGAAAGCTCGGGCACGAAGGCGTTAACGGGCTCCTCTGAGCCAAAGAAGGAAGCGTGTCCCGTGACCCGCCCGAATGGATCGATTCCGCAGGGCGAACCAGCGACTGCCGGTGCGCGCTACTTCGGCAACGGCGATCTATGGACCGATCTTTATCGCAACCCGATCCGCCCGCGACCCGAGGACGTGCGGGAGAACGGCGCCGTCGAGATCAAGGTCCCTTGGTGGCGCGGCGTTGCAGGCAAGCTGACGATCGAGGGGCAGAGACTCGACGCCACCGCGCCACCACTTTCAGCGTGGATTCCGGGCGGCTACGGTCGAAGGGGATTTCAGTCGACAGCGATCACGTTCCCAACCGCCGGATGCTGGCAGGTAACCGGGAGCGTCGGGGACGCGAGTCTCACCTTTGTCAGCCTGATCCTTGAGGTCTGACCGCACGCCACCCCGGTGGGAGTACGCTTGCGGACGGGCGGCGGGCGGTTACTCCTCGACCTGAAAGCTGCTCAGAGCTTGAAATACCTGCGCTCGTGTCTCCTCGGTTGCCGAGTTGCCGATGGCGATGAGACCATAGAAGGCGCGATCCTGTTCCCTGAATTGGATCCACCATGTAAACAGTCGGTTGGGGTACTGCAGGCAGCCCGCACCCCAAAAACGCGTGTCTGGTTCGAGCCGTTCAAGATGGTCTGGGAGAGGAGGAAAACCAGCGAGATCGGGGTGGCCCGACTCTTGCAGCGTGAGCAGTGCGTCGGTTGCCCCGACAGCGTCGAGTGCGTTTACGGGGAACTGGGCGCAGCTCTCTCCTCCGGGAGGTAGAACGCTTGTTCCAATGGAGAGAATCTCGCGGGGGTCCGCCAGTATGGGCGTCAGACGTACGGTTGCCCTTGTCCAAGCAGCTGGGTAGCGGACGCTGAATCGGTTCTCTTCGTCGCGGTAGTTCGTCCAAGTGGCCTCCTGACTTGTTGCCGCCGGGGCGACAGCCACCTCTTCATGCGCGCCGCGTTGTCCACAAGCCAGGCAAGAAACGGCGGTGGCTATCAGCAACCCGGCCAGGATCTAGGCAGGACCTGGGC
>Ga0307316_10000384_pt1 | contig 13133 bp, 15 predicted proteins | sample ER_DNA_356_FD_194504 | JGI IMG/M metagenome (GOLD analysis project Ga0307316, IMG submission 194504) | Bulk soil microbial communities from the East River watershed near Crested Butte, Colorado, United States - ER_DNA_356 | ecosystem: Environmental > Terrestrial > Soil > Floodplain | place... | reverse complement strand
GATCGCATGGAGACCCTGTCGCTGGGGAACCAGCAACGCGTCCAGCTGGCGGCCGCGCTCGTCCACGAGCCCGACGTCCTGGTCCTCGATGAGCCGTTCTCGGGGCTGGATCCGGTCGGCGTGGACGTGCTCGCGGACGTGCTCCGAGGACAAGCGCGCGACCGGGGCGTCCCGGTCGTCTTCTCGAGCCATCAGCTTGAGCTGGTCGAACGGCTCTGCGATGAGGTCGTGCTGATCGACCGCGGGCGCATCGTCGCGCGGGGGTCGATCCATGAGCTCCGCGCGATGCGGGCGCGCAACCTCTGGCGGATCGAGGTCCCCGCGGCGACGCGGGGATGGTGGGGGGTCGTGCCCGGTGTCTCGCTCGCGGGCCGGGACGACGGGGCCGTCGTGCTCGAACTGAGCGTGGAGGCGGATCCGCAGCGCATCCTGGATCTTGCCCGCGCCGAGGGCGACGTCGTATCGTTCGGCCCGGTTCGCCCCTCGCTCGCGGAGCTCTTCCGCGAGGTGGTCGCGGAGTGAGCTCGGAGCCCACCGATCGCGGCACCTGGCGACTCGTGGCGCGTCGCGACTTCTGGGTGAGGGTCCGCGAGCGGAGCTTCTTGATCTCCACGTTGATCAACATCGCCGTGATCTCGATCCTCGTCCTCGCGCGCGCGTCCAGCGCGGTCGGCGCGGGGCCGTCGTTCGCCCTCGGGTACGTGGGGCCATCGTCCATCGCAACGGGCGCGGCAGGGCTCGGCCACGACGCACAGCCACCGATCCCGATCGAGGTCCGTGCCTTCGCCGACCGGGCGACCGCCGACGCAGCCTTGCGGGACGGCTCCGTCGATGCCGTCGTCGCCGGCAGCGAGCTGATCGGCTTCACCGGCATCCCCGACGTGCTCTCGAGCCTCGTAGAGGCATCCGCGAGGAACGCCGCGGTGACGGCGCTGCTGGACGAGCACCAGGTCCCGCAGACCGAACGCGATGCGGCGAACGACCCGACGCCCCTCGTGCTCGCCGTCCAACAGCCGGCTCCGCCCCACCGCAGCGAGAACGCCGCCGTCGCCTTCGTCGGTGTGCTCCTGCTCTACGGACAGCTCTTCGGTTACGGGATCTGGGTCGCGAGCGGCGTGATCGAGGAGAAGGCCTCGCGGGTGGTCGAGATGCTGCTCTCCGCGATCCGCCCGAAACAGCTCCTCCTGGGGAAGATCGTCGGCATCGGCACGCTCGGCCTGGCGCAGCTGATCGTGATCTCATCGTTCGCGATCGGACTCGCGTTCGCGACGAACGCGATCGACGTGTCGCCGAGCGCGTTCGGAGCGGCCGGGCTCGTGATCGGATGGTTCATCCTCGGATTCGCGTTCTACGCGACGTTGTTCGCGGCGGCCGGATCGCTCGTGACACGGATGGAGGAGCTGCAGAACGTGATCGTCCCGATCAACCTGACGATCCTCGTCTCGTTCTTCATCTCGATCGGGGCGCTGCAGGATCCGAACGGGCGTTTACAGGTGATCGCGTCGATCCTGCCGACCTCCTCCGCGCTCGCGATGCCGGTGCGGATCGTCTTGGGCGCGGCTCCCGGATGGCAGATCGTGTTGTCGCTGATCGTCCTCGTCGGCTCGACGGTCCTCCTGGTGCCGTTCGCTGCGCGCCTGTACTCGGGGGCGGTCCTGCGGACCCGCGGGCGTGTGCGGATCCGGGAAGCCTGGCGTTCGGCCGAGTGATCAGGAGGTGCCGAAGGCGCGGCGGAACGAGGGCAACGGCAGCTGACCGACCGCCAGCACACGATCGTGGAAGTCTCGCAACGAGAAGGCGGCACCCTCGCGCTCCCGCGTGGCGTCGCGCGCCTTCTCGATCTCGATCATCCCGACCATGTAGCAGAGCGCTTGCCCCGGCATGCCGATGTAGCGGTCGACCTCGATCACGGCATCGGTGTGGGTCTGGCCGGCCTCCTCGAGCTTCGCGATGGATGCTTCGCGGGTCCACCCCAACATGTGGATCCCCGTGTCCGTGATCAACCGGGCCGCGCGATGCGCCTGGTTGTCGAGCATGCCGAGCCGCTCCCATCCGTCCAGATAGAGCCCCATCTCGTCGGCGAGCCGCTCGGAATAGAGGCCCCAGCCCTCGCAGTACGCGCTCCCGGCGAACGCGCCGCCGAACCGGCGGAGCGCCGAGCGTCCGGGCGTCTCCTGTTCGAGCGCGATCTGGAAATGGTGGCCGGGATTCGCCTCGTGGTAGGTGACCGACGCGACGTGGTGCATCGCGCGGTCCGAGAGGTCGTACGCGTTGATGTAGTAGATCCCGGGACGAGAGCGGTCTTCCGTCGGCGGATTGTAGAACGCGAACGGCTCGTCGGCCTCGCGGAACTCCTCGACCCGACGGACCTGGCAGTTGGCGCTCGGGAGCCGTCCGAAGAAGGAGGGAGCGATCTCCCAGCTGCGCCGGACCTGATCCTCCGCCATCGCGACCAGGGCCTCGGGGCTTGGGAGCGTGTTCTCCCCCCGCGCGGTTCGGTCGGCGATCGCCTCGGCCGGCGTGGCGAACCCGAGCTCCGCGGCCACGACGTCCCGCTCCGTCTGGATCTGCTCGAACCGCTCCACCCCGAGCTCATGCACGGTCTTCGGATCGAGATCGAGGCTGGTCCAGCCGAGGACCTCGGCCTTGTACATCCCCTCACCGCCCGGGAGCGCGGACATACCGATCGTTCGGGTGGACGCGGGGAGGTACTCGTCGCGGACGACGTCGCGGAACCGCGCGTGGGCCGGGTACAGGACGTCGCGCACGGTGGCCGCGATCCGCTCCTTGACCGCTGCGTCGTCGCCCAGGGGGAGCATCGCCGGCGAATCGTCCGGTGCCAGGGCGAGGATCCGATCGAGCTGTGCGAGCGCGCGCTCGGCGACGATCCGGGGCGTGACGACGCCCGTGGCCACCGCCTCCCGCGCGATCTCGATCGCGGTGTCCAGCATCTCGGGGAACGCCCGGAGCCGAGCCTCGTAGCGATCGACGCGCTCGGGCGTGTCGGCGCGCTGGAGGGAGGCGACCTGGGCGAGCAGCGTGCCGGCCCCGTGCATGTGGTTCACGACCTCGAAGCGGTCGATCCGCTGCTCGATCCGAGCGAGCGAGCGCTCGCAGATCGCGCGCATCACGTCGACGTCGGCACGGTCCGCGTCGTCGAGCGTCTCCAGGTCGAAGGCCGCGAGTGCCGCGAGCGCCTCGCGAGAGGCCTCCTCCTCTTCAGCGCGGCCGACCGCTCCGATGTCAGGCAGTCGGTCGTCGTAGCGCTCGTCCCCGATGAAGGTCCCCATCAGCGGGTCCCGTTCGAGGAGCCCTTCCCAATAGCGATCCACGAGGTCTCGGACCTGTTCGCTGGCCATCACGGACGTCCCCTCTCGCGCTTCACAAGAGGCCCAGGGTACCCGCGCCGTCGACCTGGATGGCGGCGCCCGAGAGGAAGCCGACGTAGCCTGAGCACAGGAACGCGGCCACCCGCCCGAAGTCCGCGGGATCGCCGAGACGTCCCTCGTGCCCGATCTCCGCGACACGATCGGTGGCATGGAGGCCCGGACACAGAACGTTCAGCGTGATCCCATCGTCGATCAGATCCTGCGCCGCGGTCTTCGCCCACGCCCACAGGCCCGTCCGCGCGGCGTTCGAGTATGCGAGGTCGGGGATCGGCTGCTTGATCGCTTGCGACGCGATGAGCACGATCCGGCCCCAGCCTGCCGAGCGGAGATGGGGGAGCGAGGCCTGGACGAGCCTGATCGACGCGAGCATGTTCGCGTTCACGGCGTCGATCATGCCGTCGTCGGTGACCTCCAGCGCGCGAGCGCGAGGCGGCCCGCCGGCGTTGGCGACGATGATGTCGAGGCGTCCGAACCGCTCCACGGTCGCATCGACGAGCAGCCGCGGCGTGGCGGGCTCGGTGACGTCGGCGGGCAGCGCGAGGATCTCGCCCGGGAGATCGTTCGCGGTCGCGGCGAGCCGTTCGGGGTCGCGCGCACAGATCGCGACACGGCATCCCTCGGCCGCGAGCGCGGCCGCTGCCCCGCGCCCGAGACCTTTCGACGCGGCGGTGACGAGCGCAACCTTGCCGTCGATCCCGAGGTCCATGGTGGCCGATGCTACCCGTGGGGGCTACGCTCGGGCCCGCCGTCGACCGAGCCTCGACCGGAAAGGGCATGGCGCGTGCACAAGCGCAGCGTGGTGGTTCTCCTCGCGTCGCTCGCGCTGGTGGGCGGGTGCATCCGCACGAAGACGTTGGACGCCCAGCAGCTCGACCAGAAGATCGCGATCGACATGAAGGACAACCTCGACATGCACGGCTTCACGGTCTCGTGCCCCGACGACGTGCCGGCGGAAGCGGGACGGACGTTCGGATGCAACGCCAGGAACCCGGAAGGTACGACGGTGGCGATCGAAGTCACCCAGACCGACGACAAGGGCAACGTGACCTATAAGGTCGTTGGCGTCGCCGGATAGGAGCGACCGATGCTGCTGGAGGGAAAGAAGCTGCTCATCACCGGCGTGCTCACGCCGCAGTCGATCGCGTTCGCGGCCGCGAAGACCGCTCAGGAGCAGGGTGCAGAGATCGTCCTGACGAACTTCGGACGCACCGTCAGCCTCACCCAGAAGACGGCCAAGCGGCTCCCCACGACGCCGGACGTCCTGGAGATGGACGCGAACTCCGACGAGCAGATCGCCGCTGTGTGTGAGGAGCTGCAACAGCGATGGGGACGGCTCGATGGATTCCTCCACGCGATCGCCTTCGCCCCCCAAGATGCGCTGGGAGGCAATTTTCTCAATACGCCTTGGGACAGCGTCGCGATAGCCGTGCAGACCAGCGCGTTCTCGCTGAAAGCGCTCGCGGTTGGGCTGCTGCCGTCGATGGGCGACGGCGGCGCGATCGTGTCGCTCGACTTCGATGCGACGGTGGCATGGCCCATCTATGACTGGATGGGCGTCGCCAAGGCCGGTCTCGAAGCGGTCACGCGGTACCTCGCCCGCGATCTGGGTCCGAAGGGGATCCGCGTGAACGCGGTGAGCGCCGGCCCGATCAAGACGATGGCGGGCAAGGGCATCCCCGGGTTCGATCAGATCAGTGGCTCGTGGGCTCGTCGCGCGCCACTCGGTTGGGACGTGGAGGATCCGACCCCCGTCGGGAACACGGTCGCGTTCCTCCTCTCAGATCTGTCCGCGGGCATCACCGGTGAGCTCGTGCACGTCGACGGCGGGTTCCACGCGATGGGGACGGATCTGGTCTGAGCCATGGTGCAAGCGCTTCGGCTCACGTCGTTCAGCCACGGGGCGGGATGTGCGTGCAAGCTCGGCCCTCGTGAGCTCACGCGGGTGCTCGAACTGCTCGGCCCGACCAGGAAGCCCGACGACGTGCTCGTCTCGGAGGAGACCGGCGATGACGCGGCCGTGTACCGGCTCGCGGACGGGACCGGGCTGGTGCTCACCCTCGACTTCTTCACGCCCCTGGTCGACGATCCCGGCGACTGGGGGAGGATCGCGGCTGCGAACGCGCTGAGCGATGTGTATGCGATGGGCGGTACACCGCGGCTCGCGCTGAACGTGGCGGGATGGCCCGTCGACGAGCTCCCGCTCGAGCTGCTCGCCGACGTCTTGGCGGGTGCTCGCCAGATCGTCCTCGAGGCCGGCGCGGCGGTGGTCGGCGGGCACACGATCACCACCGAGCGGGAGCCGCTGTTCGGGATGGTGGCCATCGGCTTCGTCGAGGCGGACGCGATCGTCCGCAACTCCACGGCACGGCCGGGGATGCATCTGTACCTCTCGAAGCCGATCGGGACCGGGCTCATCACGACGGCGATCAAGCGCGGGCAGATGGACGAAGACGTCGCCCGGCTCGCGGTGAACACGATGACTGCCCTCAACGCGGACGCTTCCGCCGCGATGGTCTCGGCCGGCGTGGGAGCGGGGACGGACGTCACCGGGTTCGGTCTCCTCGGGCACCTCAGGAAGATGCTGGAAGCGAGCGGGTGCACTGCGATCGTGAACGCGGGTTCGGTGCCGCTCCTCCCGACGGTGCTCGACCTGGCCAGACGAGACATCGTCGCCGGCGGGACCAAGCGCAACCACGTGTGGCTGCAGGAGGTCACCGAGTGGGGCCAGCTCACACCGCCCGAACAGATCGTGTTGGCCGACGCGCAGACGAGTGGAGGACTCCTGGTGGCTTCGGATCGGAGCCCGTCCACGGAGCTGTTCACCGAGATCGGCGAGGTCGTGCCGGGTCCAGCCGGGTCGATCACCGTGACCGGACGGGTCCGGGAATAACCCACCCCGCTGGTAGCATTTGCACCTGCAACAGGCGGCTGCGCCTGTCCGGCCGACCTCCCGGAGACGAAGCGTGACCGAGCTTGACGGCGTCTTCTTCAAAGAGATCGTGGAGCAGGCGCTCCGCGAATTCCCGAACGAATGCTGCGGTCTGATCGCAGCGGAGGCGGGCGTCCCGGTGAAGGTCTTCCCGATGACGAACGCCGACGCGAGCCCGGCAACGTACCGCCTCGACGGCAAGGAGCAGCTCAAGGTCTTCGATGAGCTGGATGAGCGCGGCTGGGACCTCTGGTCGATCTACCACTCCCACACGCATTCGGAGGCGTACCCGAGCGAGACGGACACGCGGCTCGCGTTCTACCCAGATGCTCGATACATCGTGGTGTCGCTCGCCGACAGGACCGATCCGATCGCCCGCTCGTTCTGGATCCGGGACGGTGCGATCACGGAAGAGGAGCTCTCGATCGCATGAGCGCCTCAACGTCGCCGATGTTCACCGAAGAGCAGGTGCAACGCTACTCCCGCCACATCATCTTGCCGAACATCGGCGGCAAGGGTCAGCGGAAGCTCCTCGACAGTTCGGTCTTGGTGATCGGCGCCGGCGGACTCGGCTCCCCCGTCGCGATGTACCTGGCCGCCGCCGGCATCGGGAAACTCGGCATCGTGGACTTCGACCAGGTGGATGTCACCAACCTTCAGCGCCAGATCCTGCACACCACGGCCGACGTCGGCCGCTCGAAGGTGGCCTCGGCGGTCGAACACCTCCGTGCGATCAACCCCACGATCGAGGTCGTAGGCCACGAGACGTTGCTGTTCTCGACGAACGTGTTCGAGATCTTCGAGGGCTACGACGTGATCGTGGACGGCACCGACAACTTCCCGGTCCGCTACCTCGTCAACGATGCGACGCAGTTCACGGGCAAGCCCCTCGTGTACGGTTCGATCTACCAGTTCGAAGGCCAGGCAACGGTGTTCACGCCCGGTCAAGAGACGCCGTGCTACCGGTGCCTGTTCCCGGCTCCGCCGCCACCCGGCACCGTCCCGAGCTGCGCCGAGGGTGGCGTGTTCGGTGTTTTGCCGGGCGTGATCGGGTCGATCCAAGCGACCGAGGCGATCAAGATCATCACGGGTGAGGGCGACACGCTCGAGGGCCGGCTGCTCCTGTACGACGCCCTCGCCATGGACTTCCAAGAGATGAAGATCCGCTGGGACGCCGATTGCCCGGTATGCGGCAAGGATCCGACGATCACCGAGTTGATCGATTACGAGCAGTTCTGCGGCGTCCCCGCCCGAGCCGGATGAGGAGTTGCTGAACCGATGCCCGTGACCGTCAAACTCCCAACGATCCTCCGCAAGTTCACCGGTGACGAGGCGAGGGTGACCGTCGAAGGCGCCACGCTCGAGGAGGTCCTGAAGGACCTCGAGTCACGGTATCCAGGCGCCACGAAGAACGTCCTGGCCGAGGGGGGCGGTTTGCACCGCTTCATCAACGTCTACGTGAACGACGAGGACGTGCGCTACCTAGGCTCGCTCGAGACCGCCGTCGCGGACGGCGACGTCGTCTCGATCCTCCCCGCGGTGGCGGGCGGGTAGCGCCGCCCGCCCTACCGCTCGACCGCCAGACCATCGATCAGCAGCGATGCTGCTGACCGGAAGCGTTTGATGTCCTTGTAGGGCCGCGCGACCAGCATCGCGCCCTCGAGTCCGCCGACCAGCGTTCGCGCGACGCTCCGAGCGGATCCCTGGAAGCGCAAGGTCCGCGCTGCGCGGCCGTCTTCGAGCACGTGGGTCAGCCAGACCTCGTTGTCGTCGAAGAACCGCACGACCCGCTCGCGCATCGGCTCGGGCAGGGTCGCGTAGTCGGCGGCGAGCATGCCGCACAGGCACATCCGATCGTCTCGGAACACCTCCGCGTACAGCTGGGCGTACGCGCGGAGCTTCTCGGCCGCGTCGATCCCGCGAGCGTCGACGGCCACGAGCGCATCCGCGAACCGCATCGCGTACCGTTCGATCAGTGCTTCGCCGAGCTCCGCCTTGCCGGGGTAGTGGTAGTGGAGCGCTGCCTTCGAGATGTCGAGCTCTTTGGCGACGTCGGCGTAACTGAATCCGTTGAAGCCGCGTTCCTGCACCAGACGCTCGGCCACATCGAGGATCTGGGTCGCGGTATCCACCTCGGTCGCTCCCATCGCTCGCGCAGTTTCCCTCTTCGAGACGGTTGACTTCTGACCTACTAGTAAGTAAGGATACACCCCGTCGAGGATCGGGAGGAGTGGTCGAGATGCAGCAGACCGAGCACAGGGACTTCGGTGAGCCGGACGAGCTCCGAGAGTTCCCGAACGGGCACGCGGAGATCCTGAAGGTGGGCGACTCCGAGATCGGACGGCTCGTGTTCGAGCCGGGGTGGCGCTGGTCGAACGATGTGAAGCCGATCGCGCAGACGGCAAGCTGCGAGGCACCCCATTTCCAGTACCACGTCGCGGGGAAGCTCGCGATCCGGATGGACGACGGCACGGAGTTCGTCGCCGAGCCGGGCGATGTGACGTCGCTGCCGAGCGGACACGACGCATGGGTCCTCGGCGACGAGCCGGTCGTCGTCGTGGATTGGTTCGGCGCGAGCAACTACGCGAAGGAGAACGCGTAGACCGCATCGCACCCATCGGTCGTGGAACCGGTCGGCGGCGCTGACCATCCCTGCTCCGATGGGGCAAGCTTTCCGATGTGGAGATCCGTCCCCTCGGAGAGACCGGGCTCATGGCCTCGCGGATCGGACTCGGCCTGGCCGCGCTCGGGCGCCCCGTCTACATCGATGTTGGCCGAGATCGCGACCTCGGGAGCGAACGCACCCGAGCGGCGATGGAGGCTCGGTGTCGGGAGGTCCTCGATGCGGCGTACGCCGCGGGCATCCGGTACGTGGACGTCGCGCGATCCTACGGCGATGCCGAGGCGTTCCTCGGTGCTTGGCTCGACGCCGGGGATGGTTCGGAGGTCGTGGTCGGATCGAAGTGGGGATACACCTACCTGGGCGGATGGCGGCTCGACGCCGACGTCCAAGAGGTGAAGGATCTCTCGGTCGCCGCGTTCCGACGGCAGATCGCGGAGTCGCGGCGGCTCCTCGGCGATCACCTCTCGCTCTACCAGATCCATTCCGCCACCATCGAGAGCGGTGTGTTCGACGATCGCGAGCTGCTGGATGAGCTCCGCTCGGTCCGGGAGTCGGGCCTCGTCCTCGGGTTCTCCACGAGCGGTCCGCAGCAGGCCGAGGCGATCGTCCGCGGCCTCCGGGAGCGGGTCGACGGCGAACCGCTCTTCTCGACCGTGCAGTCGACCTGGAACGTGCTGGAGCCCTCGGCCGGTCCCGCGTTGGCGGAGGCTCACGCGGACGGGCGCGGCGTCCTGATCAAAGAGGCGATGGCGAACGGTCGGCTCGGGGCAACCGATGGGCCGCTCGGCGGTGTGGCCGGCCGGCTCGGGACGACGCCCGATCGGGTCGCCCTCGCGGCCGTCCACGCGCAACCGTGGGCCGATGTCGTTCTTTCGGGCGCGGTGACCGTCGAGCAGGTCCGGAGCAATGCGTCGGCGGTAGACGTGATGCTCCCCGACGATGCGCTCGCGGCGATGAACGAGCTCGCGCAGCCTCCCGCGCGCTATTGGGCAGACCGCGCCGCGCTGCCCTGGCGATGACGCGAGCCGCCGAGACGACCTTCACGAAAGCGGAAGAGCGATCGAGGCGGTGAGGCCACCCCCGGGCGTTGGCTCCAGCCACATCCGGCCGCGCTGCGCTTCGACCAGGGCGCGCGCGAGCGCGAGGCCGAGGCCGGCGCCCCCCGTGTCCCTCGTCCGGGAGGGGTCGGCCCGGAAGAAGCGTTCGAACGCGCGGCGATGCGCCTCGGCCGGCATCCCCTTCCCGTGATCTTCGATCGTGATGACGGCTTCGCGCGCACCGTCGACGCCCCACCCGACCTCAGCCGCCCCGCCACCGTGCAGGGCGACGTTCTCGAGTACCGCATCCAGGGCCGCCTCGAGCGCGATGCGGTCAGCGGGCACGGGCAGGGACTCGGGGCCGTTTGCGCTCAGGTGGCTGCCGTGCGCCATTTCGCTCCGATGGACGGCCGATCGGCAGGTCGCGGCGAGGTCGATCGGGCTCCGCTCCAGTTGGAGGTGGCCGCGGTCCGCCCGAGCCAGCTGGAGGAGCCGCTGGGAAAGGCCCGTGAGGTAATCGACCTCGGAGAGCACGTCGGCGGCCAACGGCGGATCCTGCTGACTGAGGGTCTCGACCCCCGCGCGGATGAATGCGAGCGGCGTCCTCAGCTCATGGGAGGCGTCGGCCGCGAACCCGGCCTGGGCCTCGTAGGACGCTTCCACCGGCCTGACGGCACGGCCGGCCCACCACCAACCCGCCGCGAGGGCGGCGGCGAGCGCCGCGACGGCGCCCCATACGAACAACGATCGCACCCGGTGAACCAACGCCTCTTCGGGTTCCAACGACCGTCCCGCAGCGACCCACGCAACCGTCGTGCCCTCGATCATGGCGGGTAGTGTGACGACGCGGACCTTCTCGCCGGCGACCTCCAGATCGGTGACGCGATCGGGGTATGGCCGGAGCCACGAAGGTATCTCCTGCGGCTCGCCGACCGGGAGGTCCACACCGCCGCGATACACGGCGATCTGAACGGCCGATGCCGACGGAACGTCCAGGTCGGTCGTGGGCGCGAGCCCGCCGCCCTCTTGGATCCGCTCGACCTGTGCGCCCGCTTCTGCCGCGAGCTGGTCGGTCGCGCTCCGGTCCAAGATCCGGGCGAGGAGGACCAACACCAACCCCGCGAAGATGCTCAGGATCACGAGCATCACGAACGCGTGGGAGATCGCGAGCCGCACGCGGAGCGACCGGAACATCTACCGTCCCACCGAATACCCCACTCCGCGAACCGTCCGGATGATGTCGCCGCCCGCGCCGAGTTTCCGCCGGAGGTAGTGGACGTAGAGATCGACCACCTTCGTCTGCGCGTCGAACGGGAAGTCCCACACGAGCTCCTTGAGCTCGGCGCGCGTGAGCACCTGCCCTCGATGCTCGAGCAGGCACGTCAACAGATCGAACTCCTTCGAGGTCAGCTCCACCTCCTCGCCCTCGACGTGGACGCGACGCGAGCGAGGGTCGAGCGTCACGGCTCCGTGTCGGAGGATCGCTCCCGCGGGGGCGCCACGGGAGCGCCGCGCGAGGGCATCGACCCGGGCCAGCAGCTCATCGAAGGCGAAGGGCTTGATGAGATAGTCGTCGGCTCCGCTCCGCAAGCCGTCGACCCGGTCGTCGATCCCGTCGCGCGCGGTGAGCATCAAGATGGGGATCGCCACATCGCGATCCCGCAGCGTCCGCGTGAGCGAGATCCCGTCCATGCCCGGAAGCATGACGTCGACGATCGCCAGGTCGAGACCGCCGGCCGTGGCTCGATCGAGGCCGCGCGAGCCGTCGTCGCACGTCTCGACGGTGTGACCCGCTGTCCGGAGTCGGCGCGCGATCAGGTCCGCGAGCCGCCGGTCGTCTTCGATCACCAGGATGTTCACAGAGTCATCGTCGCAGCCCAGGACGTGGACGATGAGATCCTTACCGGTCTCTTACCGTCCTCCGAACGCTGTCGAACCCTGCGCGGCGAATATCCCGAACATGCGAACGGAGCCCCGAGGCACGAAGACACCGCTCCGACCCGACGCGACCCCTCGGGGGACGCATCCAGGAAGGAGCCGACGGAACCGGTCGCCGAGCCTCTCGGACGGTTGGACCGAGATGCCGTGGTCGATCCGGCTCCTCCGGGCCTTCCTCGGCGTGACGTTCGTCTTCGCGGGTGTGCAGAAGTTCCTCGATCCCAACTTCCTCCGCCCCGGTGGGGGCGATTACATCGGGACCCAGCTCGCCGGCTTCGCCACCGGGACGCCGGCCGCCCCGCTGATGCGGGTCCTGGAGCATGTCCCGGTCCTCACGGGGACCGCGATCGCCTTGGTGGAGATCGCCGTCGGGCTCGCGACGCTCGCGGGGATCGGGATCCTCGCCGCCTCGCTCGTGGGGTTCGGGATCAACGCGATCCTGTGGCTCTCCGCCACGTGGCACACGCACCCCTACTTCCTCGGATCCGATTCGATCTATGCCGTGGCGTGGGTCGCGCTCGCCGCAGGGATCGTCGAGGTGGAACACGCCCGCCGAGGGCGGGTCGCGGGGCCGATCGAGCGGATCGACGGGATCAGTCGTCGGGAGTTCGCGCGCGGAAGCCTGATCGCCGGCGTCGCCGTCGCGCTCGGGCTCGTATCGAAGGCGCTGGCAGGCCCCGCATCGTCGAGTCTCGGGAACGTCGCCGATCCGACGCGGCGTTCGACGGCACGCTCCGCTGCGCCAAGCGGGTCGGTCGCTCCGAGTGCGACCCCGGCCGCCCCAGCCACACCCGGCCGCGTGCTCACGACCCTCGACGCGCTCCCGGTGGGACGGGCCGTCGGATTCACGGATCCGCAGGTCGGGCCGGCCGTCTTGCTCCGGCTCGCCAACGATCAGGTCGTTGCGTACAGCCGCGCCTGCACGCACGAAGGATGCTTGGTCGGGTACGACCAGAGCTCCGAGATCCTCGTCTGCCCGTGTCACGGAGCTGAGTTCGATCCGGCGCATCAAGCGGAAGCGATCGCCGGGCCGATCCGGACCCCGCTCGAGTCGATCAAGGTGGTCGTGGATCGCCCGACGGGGGACGTGATCCTGCCCGCGTAGCCGCGTCGAGCCTGGCGCGGCCTCCATGGTTGGGGCAAGCTCCCACCTGTGGAGATCCGTAGGCTCGGCCCGAACGATGGGGCGGGGGGGGGAGGCGCCGGGGGGGGCCGGC
>Ga0307316_10000383_pt1 | contig 13145 bp, 12 predicted proteins | sample ER_DNA_356_FD_194504 | JGI IMG/M metagenome (GOLD analysis project Ga0307316, IMG submission 194504) | Bulk soil microbial communities from the East River watershed near Crested Butte, Colorado, United States - ER_DNA_356 | ecosystem: Environmental > Terrestrial > Soil > Floodplain | place... | reverse complement strand
GACGCGGCTCCGCAGAACAGCAAGGAACGGGCCCTGCTGGATATTGATCAACGAATTCGCGCCCAGGCCGAGCCTGCTGAGGTGCTCCTTGATCATCACATCGCGGCCTCCGAAGCGGTCTGCGCTGCTCTTCCCTGGCATGCGGAAAGCACCCGACTGGCCTGGCTATATGGCAACTGGCTGGCCGACCAAGCTGAGCAGGTCGCACTACCCGGTCGTGTCGTCCCGACCGTACGCGAGTGCGTCCGACCGAATCCTTGCACTCACCTGACGTGTGGATTCGTCGTCGCCGGACCCGGTTACGCTGACCTGATGGCGGACGCGGACGAGGCAGCCGGCCGGCAGTCCGCAGCCACCGAGCCGCCTAGCAGCGAACTCGTCGAGCAGCGCCACGTGCCGGATGCTGAAGACGACGTCGCACTCATCCAGCACGAGATGGAGTTCGCGTCCGCTGAGCGGCTGGCGTTCTTCTCAGACGCTGTGGTCGCGATCGCTTTGACGCTGCTTGCACTGGAGCTTCCAGTTCCCGGCGGCATCGAGAACCCCGATTCCGCGTCCGTCTCAGACATGATCCGCGACGCCGCTCGGCACATTGATGACTACCTGGCGTTCCTCATCAGCTTCCTGGTGATCAGTGCGCATTGGCGGCTCCACCATCGCGTCTTCCGCTACGTCCGCCACGCCACTAGGGCGATCATCAGGTTGAACCTGTACTGGCTCCTGCTCATCGTCATCACACCGTTTACGACCAAGACGCTGAGCATCGGTCACCAAAACATTTTGCGCTTTGGCCTCTACGCCTTTACTCAGGCGATGCAATTCGCCATCTTCGCTGTCATCGTTGTGCTGATCATCCGTACCCAACACGTCCCGGCAGCTGCTGACCTGCAACGCCTGCAATCAGCCCTCTGGCAGACGGTGGCGATGGCAATCGGCTTCGCGGTCTCAATCCCGCTCTATCTCCTCATTGGACAGCGCGCGTTCGCTGTTTGGGCGCTGGCGCCGCTGGTGATCAATCTCATTCTTCGGCCACGGCTACGCCGCCGGCATCCTAGAGCGACCTAGATGGCGGTCGTCTCGGCGGCAGGCGGCAGGCGGCATACCGCGAGCGTGGCAGCGCACTAGGTCAGTGATGTGACGAACGCAATACAGTGCTGCGGAATTGGCTGGGCCGCGTCGAGCTTATACATATCGTGACTATGGATGTGATAACTGCGGACCAGCCGACCGTCTTTACCACCCGTTGGTGCGGCTACTGTGTACGGCTCAAGTCACAACTCTCGCGCGCGGGAATCGGCTTCCGCGAGATCGACATCGAAGATCATGCCGATGGCGCTGCACTCGTCGCTCAGGTCAATGACGGCAATCTCACCGTGCCAACAGTTCTCTTCCGCGATGGGTCTGCACTGACGAATCCGTCAGTTGCCCAAGTCGGCAGCCGCCTCGCCTAACGCAGCTAATCGCTGCCACTCCGCATCGCTCACGTGGACCTGGCGTCGTCTGCAGATAGTGCGGAGTCCAAGCAACTGCTGCTAAGTGGGGTCGTGCGGAAGTCTGCCGGCTGTGCTCCGTGCCTAGAGTGAATGTGTGGCCACAAGGATTGTGTTAGGCCGCCGGTCGGCCGCGCTGTGGACATCACCGGCGCTGGTCGACGGCCTGCTCGGCTACGCGGTGGCCATGGCCGTCGGCGTGGCGGTATTCACCAGCTCAAGCGACCGCCTAACCGATCCGTGGCCGGCGTACGCCTTCGCGCTTGGCTTTGGCCTGCTGCTGCTCATCCGCCGACGGCACCCGGTGCTCGTCTTGCTGCTCACCTCGCTCGGCATTTGTGTGTACTACGCGCTGCAGTACCCGCCGATCGGTCTGGCTCTGCCAATTGCGGCCGCGCTCTTCTCGGCCGCTGAGGCTGGACACCTTCGTGTCGGCATCATTGTTTCGGTTGTGCTGGTCGCGCTGTCGCTGTACTTCCAGATCGTGAGCGGCCAGGATGCGGGTCAGCTTCTCGGCTACGAGCTGCCGCCGGTGATCGCGCTGATGGGAGCATCGCTGGCGCTCGGCGATGGGGTGCGGTCCCGCCGCCTGCTCAAGGAATCGCAGCGGGAACGGGAACGCCAGGCCCGGCTGGAGCTGGAGCGCCGAACGACGGAGCAGCGAAACGAGGAGCGGCTCCGTCTCGCCCGCGACCTGCACGACGCGCTCGGTCACAGCGTGGCGATGATCTCCCTGCAGTCTGCGGTGGCGGCTGAGGCGTTACCTGCGCGGGTGCCAGAAGCGCAGCGTGCGGTGGCGGAGATCCGTGACATCAGCGTCGCCACGATGGCGGAGTTGCGAACTACGGTCCGCCGGCTGCGCTCGCTGGACTCGGGGGTGGAGCTCCCGGCCGGCCTCGACGAGATGCCGGCACTCGCGCAGCAGGCTCGCGGCAACGGCTTGGACGTCCGGATCGTCGAGGTCGGTGATCAGCGGCACGCGCCTGATGCGCTCGGCCGCGCCGCGTACCGAATCGTGCAGGAAGCGCTGACCAATGTCATCCGGCACGCGAACGCCACCATGGTGACCGTGACGCTCGACCGAGGGCCGGATGCGCTCACTGTGACCGTCCGTGACGACGGCCAGGGCGCTGCGGAAGTCGTCGAAGGCAACGGCGTACGCGGCATGCGGGAGCGTGCGGCAGAGCTGGGCGGTCAGCTTCAGGTCACGAGTCCCGGTCGCGGTGCTGGAACGGTCGTCACCGCGGTGCTGCCCTGGCCAGAGCGCGGAGAAGCACGGTCCGAGACATGATCCGGGTCGTGGTCGCCGACGACCAGGCGCTGGTACGCAGCGGGCTGCGCGCGCTGTTGGGCAACAGCGATGATCTTGAGGTGGTTGGCGAGGCTCGTGACGGACGTGACGCAGTCGCTGTGGTGACCCGGACCCGACCCGACGTGGTACTGATGGACGTCCGGATGCCGGGAGTCGACGGCATCGCCGCGACCCGAACGATCACTGCGGATCCCCGATTGTCTGAAGTGGCGATCATCATGCTCACCACGTTCGACGAGGACAACGACATCTTCGCAGCGATACGCGCGGGCGCGTCCGGCTACCTGCTCAAGGACGCTGAACCGGACGACCTGCGGGACGCCATCCGTGTCGTGGCTGCTGGAGACGCCCTGCTGTCGGCCTCAGTGACCCGGAAAGTGATGGAGGGCATTGTCTCTGGCCCGGCTGGCGTCGCCGATCATGCCCGGCTGAACGAGCTGACCGAACGGGAACGCGAGGTGCTGGCGGGAGTCGGCCGCGGCCTGTCGAACGACGAGATCGCGGCGGAAATCCACATCAGCCCGGCCACAGCACGCACGTACGTGAGCCGGATGCTCACCAAGCTCGGTGCTCGCGACCGGGCCCAGCTCGTCGTGATCGCGTACGAGACAGGCCTCGTGACACCCGGCCGACACCTGGAGATACCCGGTCGCCCCTGACCCGGCGTACGTCGAAAAGCGATCACATCTGTCGCCTGCAGGGAGTGGGTACCAGAGCGCGTGATTCCTACCGTGATGAGCGTCCTACTGCCACCACGGAAAAAGTCTCATGCCTACCCGATTCACCCGCCGCAGCCTCCTCGCCGGGATGGCGGCGCTGCCAGCCCTCGCGCTTGTCGGCTGCGAATCCGACCGCACTACCGCTGATCCGATCAGCACTGTCGGCACTCTCGACTTTGCCAACCGGCTTCGGATACCGGCACTGGCCAGCTCCTCGGTGGACGAGGACGGTGTCCGGGTGTTCCGGCTGAGCGCCGTTGCCGCTACGGCCGAATTCCTCCCCAGCACGTCAACCCCGACTTGGGGCTACACCGACGGCTCATACAACGCCGGCTATCTCGGTCCCACCTTGCGCGCGGCGCGGGGCGAACGCGTTCGAGTCATGGTGGAGAACCGCCTGTCGGAAACCACCACGGTGCACTGGCACGGCATGCACCTCCCGGCCCGGAATGACGGCGGCCCGCACCAGCCGATCGCCGCTGGTGAGCAATGGCAGCCTGAGTGGTCGATCGATCAGCCGGCGGCCACTTTGTGGTATCACCCGCACCCGCACGGGGAGACCGAGTTCCAGGTCACGCGCGGGCTGGCCGGGCTGTTCTACCTCGACGACGGGACGAATCCAGGCCTGCCGCACCGGTACGGCATCGACGACATCCCGATCATCCTGCAGGACCGCACCTTCGGCTCGGGAGGACAGTTCGTCCTGCGCGGCCGAGCCGTGACCGGCCTGCTGGGAGACACGATCTTGGTGAACGGGACCTACAACCCCTACGTGCCGGTCAGCACCTCCCGGGTTCGGCTCCGCATTCTCAACGCCTCAACCGCGCGGATCTACCAGCTGGCGTTCGCCGACGATCGCCCGTTCGCGATCATCGCAACCGACGCAGGCTTCCTGCCTTCCCTCCAACAGACCCGCCGGCTCCTGCTCTCCCCCGCCGAACGGGCTGAGATCGTGGTGGATCTGAAGCCTGGCGAGCGGCCCGTACTCCGCTCGGTGCCGTGGGATCTGGGCATGATAGTCCCGCTGGCCGACGGGGCGGGCGGTAATGATCATCTTGATCTGTTGCAACTGCGGGCGGCGGCCCCACTTGCTGAAGGGGTCCGCCTTCCGGACGGGTTGGAGACTCAATCGGCAGTCGCACTCAACAACGTGACGGCCAGCCGGACGTTCCAGCTCGAGAGTCGCACCATCAATGGTCAGCACATGGACATGGCTCGCGTGGACACCGTGGTCGGCGCTGGCACCACCGAGCTGTGGACCGTACGGAACACGCACAACCAGCCACACAACTTCCACGTCCACGGCGTGGCGTTCCAGATCCTTCCGCCTGGGGCAGCCAGACCAGATCCGCAATTGGGTTGGAAGGACACCGTGCTGCTGGCAGCCGACGAGACGGTTCAGTTGGCGATCACGTTCCCGCCTTACTCGGATCCAATGACTCCCTACATGTATCACTGCCACCTGATGTGGCACGAGGACGAGGGAATGATGGCGCAGTTCACCGTGGTCGATCCCGATCAAGTGGACTCCGCGCCGCGGACCCTTGGAGTCGATCATGATCATATGGCAGCCGATCATGATCACGGATGATCTTGGAAATTTCCAGCGTCCATTCCAACAAAGGAGGCGAAACCCAGCATGTCCACCAGCAACCCGCCATCAAAGTTGCCAACCACTAGAAAGCAGCGACCCGGAATGATCATCGCCATGGTTCCCGTCGGAGCGATTCTCGGTTTCCTCGGCGGTCTCCTGATCGAGATCATCGTCGGACTCATCGCGCGGGCGGTCTTCAGCGCGGAACATCCGGCGGCCTTCTCGTGGCACTTTCTCGGCTCACTGCCCGGTCTCGGCGCATTGATCGGCGCCATCTTGGTGCCAATCCTGTACGCCCGCAGCGGCCGCAATCCGGCCAGCTGACGATGATCGCCGCCCTCAGCGGTGGTTAGGCCAACCGGCGCTCGGCACCGAGACCGTCGTAGTGAGCAGCTGACCGGTACGCGGGCCGGTGGTGAGCCGGTCCAGGTTGTCCATGAAGTCCTCGTCCATGTGCCAGTCGGCGGTCAGCATGAAGAGGGTCCGACCGTCGGCGCCGCCGAGGGCGCAGGCGAATCCGGCTTGTCCGAGGGGGATCCGATTGAGGACCTTTCCGCCCTCGGCCACCCTTAGGCAGCAGGACTCGTTCTCATACCAACTGGGCGTCCACACGGCCCCCTCGGCGTCGAGACAGATGCCGTCGGCCAGCACGTCGGCGAAGGTCCTGCGATCAGTGAGCCCACCGTCATCGGTGATCTCGAACGCTGTCAGCTTGCTGGCGAAGGACTCCGCGATGATCAAGGTCGAGTTGTCTTCGGTTACTGCCATCCCGTTGGGGAAGGCGATTCCGTCAGCGACCTGACGCACGACGCCGTCCGGGCTGATCGTTGCGATGAAGCCGGGCGCGACGCCCTCGTCGGGGTAGAAGTCGGCGCCGCCGTTGACGTAAATGGTGCCGCGGCCGTCGACCACGATCTCGTTCAGCCCGCCGGGCAGGCCGGTCAGATCGGCATAGTCGACCAACGATCCGTCCGGCTCCTGCCGCAGCAACCGCTGCTCCGGGCCCGCTACGACCAGCAGCTGACCGTCGGGCAGCCAATCGATGGAGAACGGAATCGTGGTGGGCACGCGTGTGATGACCTCGCGATGCCCTTCCGGGTCGTAGGCCAGGATCTCCTGGGCGCCCCAGTTCGACAGCCACATGCGGCCGTCGTGCCAGCGGGCGGACTCGCCGATGACCAGGTCGGTGGCCAGGAGCTGCGGTTGATACATGTCGATTCCTCTGTCATGTCCATACGAGCCCGAGAATGCCTACGGCGATCAAGGTATCCATACCGCGCACCACTGGGCCAGGGACGGTGCCACGATGGCCCGTGCGCGGAGGTGAATGACATCCCAAGCGGTGTGCGCCAGCAGACCCACCGCAACAAGCGTGCGGCCGAGCTGTGAACCGGCCGCGATGGCAATGAAGGCGAGAGTCCCGAAGATGAGAGTGACCGGTGCCTAGAGCGCAGGCAACCAGAGGGCTGGCCGCATGTTCGTCGTATCCCACGCAGCGTGGGATGTTCACGCTGTACCTGGCGTGCAGGCCATGCACAGCGTGCACGGCTTGGGTACAGCCCGTTCCCACCGGGCGGCCGGGCCTAGCCTCACCTCGACCGCGGATCGCTGACGTGAGCGATCGTGTCGGCACTGGCACCGGCCGCCTCGGCCGGTGTTGGGGTGCTTCGCCATGTTCCGAGTACCGAACCGAGGATCACGAAGGGGAAGCCGATTGCCAAGCCGATGGTGAGCGGTTCATTCAGGACGATCGCCCCGAGAAGGATGGCCACCGCCGGGTTGACATAGGTGATCAAGGTCATTCGGGCAGGTCCAGCCTCCGCCACGAGAGCGAACATGACCAGGAACGCTATAGCCGTGCAGACCACCGCAAGCACTACCACCGAGCCAACGGCCGGCGCGGTCCAGCGGTCCGGCCAGACGAGGGGGGTGAACGGGGCATATGCCGCCGCAGCGACGAGCAATGACGCCGTGACCACGCCCAGCGATGGCAAATGTGCCAGCTTGCGACTGATGATGATCGGACCTATCGCGTAGCCGACTACAACCAAAAGCAGCTGACCAATCGATATGAAGTCGCTGACCTCCACGTCAACGCCGACCAAGAATGCGACACCTATCAGCCCGAGCACCAGGCCGGAGATCCGCCGGGGACCTAGCCGATCGTGTCCCATCACAGTCAGAATGATTGCCGCCACGATCGGAACGACGGCGATGATTAGGCCGGTGGTCGAGCTGTTGAGGCGAGTTTCAGCGTGGCCGAGCAGCCACCACGGTCCAATGATCTCGACCGCGGTATAGATCAACAGGATCTTCCAGTACGGCAGCACCGGCTTCAGCGCCCCCGCGCGTAAGGCCATCGGAAGCAGCAGCAGCGCACCGAGAGAGGTCCGGCCGAATGCGACAATCAGGGGATCAAGATCAGCTACGGCGATGCGGATGAACAGGTACGGGATCCCCCAGCACACACTGAGGGTGGCGAAGAGTAGCCACCCGCGACGCGTCACAGTTCATCACCTTACGATCTGCCTTTCCGGCTGCGTCGCCCCACTTCGCGTTATGGCGGTGGTCCGCTGCTGCTCGCACCACCAGGTGTAAATGCCGATGATGACCTAATCTGTCTACGGTGTTTCCCGGGGTCGGCACGGTGATCAACGTCGCGACCGTGCTCGTCGGCTCCGCACTCGGTCTGTTGCTGGGCGCACGGCTCCCCACGCGGACCCGCGACACGGTCACTGATGCCCTAGGACTGGTGACGCTGCTGATCGGAGCCCTTTCCGCGGCCGAGGTGAGGTCGGCGGCGCTGTCAGAAGCGGTGGGCTCCGCCGCACCGGTCCTGATTGTGCTGGGGTCTCTGTTGCTCGGTGGCATTGCCGGCTCGTTGCTCGACATCGAGGCCCGGCTCGAAGGATTCGGCGGCTGGCTTCGGACCCGGCTGGGGCGGCGGCGACAGACTCCCGCGGGAACACCTCGCGGCGAGACTCCTTCTCGAGACGTATCCGCGGGAACGCTCCCACCGGATTCATCTCCACCCGAGCTTGCCGCCCGCGAGCGCTTCATTGAAGGGTTCGTCACCGCCTCGCTGGTCTTCTGCGTAGGCCCGCTGACGATCCTTGGTTCGCTGTCGGACGGTTTAGGCCGCGGAGCCGATCAGCTCATCCTCAAGGCGGTGCTGGACGGCTTTGCCGCGATCGCCTTCGCCGCCTCGCTGGGCGTCGGAGTGATGGCATCGGTGGTGGCCATCGTCGCGGTCCAGGGCTCCCTCACCGTCGTCGGCGTACTGGTCGGAGACGTGCTGCCAGAGGCCAATCTGGCCGCCGTCACCGCGACCGGCGGTCTGCTGCTGCTCGGAGTCGGGCTGCGGCTGCTGCAGATCAGGGCCATGCCGGTGGGAAACCTGCTGCCCGCGCTGCTCGTCGCGCCCGTGCTCGTCTCCGTTGTGTCGGCACTCCGTTGACGATGCTCCTCTACTTCTGCACACTCTCCGGCTGGGCCGGCATCGTCGACGGCCGGGACCTTGCTGAGATCGTGGTCCGGCGCAGCACTGGTTGACGAGGCACACGGTCGCGGACGATGGGGACGCCTGCGACGGCGTCGTCCAGGCCGCGGCCGTCGCGAACCTCCGGATCACCCTCCAGCAACCGGGTGTACAGCTGGACATGATCGGCGACCATACGACCCGTGCCGAAGCAGCTGATCGCCGTTTCCCGGCACCGATTGCGGTCCAGTTCCTGCGTACGGTTCAACGCCTCGGCGAGCGCAGATAACTCGGAGCGAAGAAACCCGGTATCCCCGTCGGCAATGATCTCCGGGGCCGATGCACGAGCCGTCGCGACGACCGGTGTGCCGCAGGCCAGCGCTTCGATCATCACCAGTCCGAATGGCTCGGGCCACTGAATGGGATTGAGCAGCGCGAAAGCGCCGCCCAGCAGCTGGTATTTCTCCGCGGCGTTCAACTCGCCCAGATACTCGATGCTTCCGCCGAGCAGCGGCCGAACGCACTCATCGAAATACTGGCGTTCCAGCGGTTCACGCATCTTGGCCGCAATCCGGAGGGGAACGCCGGCTTCGCGAGCAACGAGAATGGCCTCACGAATCCCTTTGCTGGGCGTCATCCGGCCGAGGGCACACGCGTATCCGCCGCCTCCGTCCCCAACGGGAATGTCGTGGATGTCAATGCCGTGGTGAATGACGGCGGCGATCTTGACGTTCTGGGCCGTGGACGCCTGGTGATGAGAGATCGCGACGATGGCGACTCCCTGCCGACTCATCTCCGCGTAGATCGGATTGAGGTCGGTATTGAAGGGACCGTGATTGGTGGTGACCACCGGTGTCCCCCCACGACGTCGCACACACAGCGGCCCGGCCACCGTATGGTCGTGAACGACATCGGCTTCTTTCAGCGCCGCGTACGCACTCAACGCGTACGGAACTTCGACGACCGTGCATCCCATCCGCTCCGGCGCGCTCGCAGGCAGGCCGGCGATCTGAGGCGCCGGGCAGGTGCTGCCCGCGGGGGCGGCGAGCAGCACCTCATGTCCCGCCGCTACTAGACCACGTGCAAGCCCGTCGATGACTAGCTCGATACCGCCGTATCGCACTGGCGGTACCGGCAACCAGGGTGGCGCAATCAACCCGATTAGCAACCCGAGCTCCTCTCCCTATGTTGAGCTCATCTGAAGACATACCCTGCAAGACCTGCCCCGACGCAGAAAGCTACCGTCCACGCTGAGCGCCGCGACGACAGGGTCCAGATCGGTGGCTGCGATGAATCGGGCTCGCTGACTGCCAGAAACCTGTGCAAAGCTGGTCTGGGTGAGAGCACCGCAGGTCAATTGCCTCGAAGGCAGCACCTTCATGGTCAGTGATTTGATCGGCGACGCCGGCCCAGACCCTGATCAGGTTCTCGGGCTCTTCTACCGCGACATGCGCCACCTCTCCCGGTGGCAGCTCGCGATCGACGGCGGCAGGTTGGACACCTTGTCCAACGGAGCCTCAGGCTATCCGTCGGCCACCTTCTTTCTCGCCGGCCCCGGCAGCAGCGTGTACCACAATCCCACGCTGTCGGTGATCCGCAAACGCACCCTCGGCAAGGGCAGCGGAGAGGACCTGCACGAGAAGCTGACCGTGCTCAACTCCGGTCGTGAGGAGATCGTCATCGAGCTGTCGATGGCCTTCGACGCCGACTTTGCCGACCTGTTCGAGGTCAAGAACAAGCAGCTGATCAAGCAGGGCGCCATTTCTCGCAGAGTCCGCGGCCAGGCGGTCGAATTGATCTACCGCCGCGAAGACTTCGAACGCCGCACAATCGTCCACGCCGACGGTGCCCAGCTGAGTCAAGGTTCGGCGGATTTCCTTGTGCGACTGAAGCCCGCGGAGTCCTGGTCTGGAACCCTGCAGGTCTCCTTTGAGTCTGTCGCGCCGCGCGAAAAGACTGGCGCCACAAGCGATCTGCCCACTTCCAAGATCAAGCGCCCGCGCGGCGTCAATCACAGCGAGCAGATGGACGCATGGCTCGAAGCCGCACCGATGGTGCGAGCCAGCTGGGACACCCTCCGGCATACCTACGACCGCAGCCTGCGGGATCTCGCCGCACTGCGCTTACACGCCCAGGCTCTACCCGAGGGCGCGGCCATTCCGGCGGCCGGACTGCCGTGGTTCATGGCTGTTTTCGGCCGCGACAGCTTGATCGCCAGCTACCAGGCGCTGCCCTTCGTTCCGCAGCTTGCCTCGGCCACACTGCAGGTGCTGGCCCGCCGGCAGGCGACCGAACGGGACGACTTCCGAGACGCGGAGCCTGGCAAGATCCTGCACGAGCTGCGCTTCGGTGAACTCACCTACTTCGGGGACTGGCCGCAGTCGCCGTACTACGGGTCCGCGGACTCCACACCGCTGTTCTTGATCTTGCTTGACGAATACGAACGCTGGTCCGGCGACACCGATCTGGTGGTCGAGTTGGAGCCGCAGGCGCGAGCTGCGCTGGATTGGCTGGAACACCACGGTGATCTGGACGGCGACGGCTATCTGGAATACCAGCGCCGCAACCTTGACAGTGGACTAGAGAACCAGGCCTGGAAGGACTCCTGGGACTCCATCGTGCACCCCGATGGGGAGCTAGCGAGTCTGCCCCGAGCCACCTGCGAGCTGCAGGGCTATGCGTATGACGCGCGGCTCCGTACGGCCCGACTGGCTCGGGAGGTGTGGCACGACACCGCAACGGCGGACCGGCTCGAACGCGACGCGGCCGACCTCAAGGCCCGATTCAATTCCGATTTCTGGGTCGCCGAGGGCGACTTCTTTGCCCTCGCGCTGGACGGCGACAAACATCAGGTGCGGACTCTGACCTCGAACATGGGCCAGCTGCTGTGGAGCGGGATCGTGGACGAGTCCAAGGTCGATGCCGTCGTCGATCACATCATGGGTGACCGGCTGTTTAGCGGCTGGGGAGTACGCACACTGGCCACCGGGCAGGCGGCGTTCAACCCGCTCAGTTACCACGACGGCACGGTATGGCCTCATGACAACGGGCTGATCGCCGCGGGCCTCGCCCGCTACCGGCGGCGCGAAGAGGCCGGTCGGATCGCCATTGCCATGTTCGAGGCAGCCGCCCACTTCGATAATCGGCTTCCGGAAGTCTTCGCAGGCTACCCGCGCTCGCTGACCAAGTTCCCCGTGCAATACCCGACCGCCTGTTCGCCCCAGGCCTGGGCTGCCGGTACGCCGCTGCTGCTAATCCGCGTGCTGCTCGGCCTCGAGCCGCATGGCCATCAGCTGACCAGCACACCGTACGTTCCCGACGCCATTGGCAGCCTCGGCTTGACCGGCGTTCCCGGCCGGTGGGGGCGCGCCGATACACCGACAACGTTGCTCACACGGCGGAGATGACATACGGCCCCAGGACCCTAAAGCCTCCGCTTCGCCCGCCACAGTGAAGGGCAGCCTCTACGGCGGCCCCAGGACCTCCGGGTGGGACAAGGCGACGGCGACCTGCTGGAAGGCGTCCTTGAACGCGCGATACCGCTTCGTCCCCAGGCGCTCGGCGATCTCGCTCTCGATGCCGGCCATCGCGGCGTCGATTCTGGCCCGCTGCTGCAGGCCAAGCGCGGTCGGTACGACGAGCTTCGCCCTCCGATCGGCGGGATCGGGCTCTCGACGGACGTACTCCATCCGCTCAAGCTTTCCTCGGTCGCCATCGGCATCCTGCTCGAGTCGCCACGTCTCGTCCACCTCATGGAGTTCACGTCCTAACATCCGGCGGCATCACAGGGCTTCATAGGATGCTGTCGTCTACAGAACTCTTCCAGATCACGAAACAACCGAGTGCTGAGCAAGGTGGGCCGACCATGACTCAACAGAACGCGCTGGTCTGGGAAGGCGGCGATGTTGTGGCCGTCCGGCCGGTTGCGGTGCCTCAATCCCCTACGGGCTGGGTGGGAGTGGACGTCGCGTACGCGGGTATTTGCGGCAGCGACCTGCATATCGCAGCCGGTGAGCATCCGCGTGCTCAACCCGGCACGGTCCTGGGGCATGAATTCGTCGGCCACCTCGCCGAGCCGCACGGCGATCTGCCTATCGGCCAACCCGTCTTCGTCAATCCGACGGTGTCCTGCGGGCGTTGCGCGGCCTGCCTGGCTGGCCGTACCAATGTTTGCCGCAGCCTCACCTTGGTTGGGATCGACTATCCGGGAGGCGTCGCGCCCCGCGCTGTCGTACCTGGAGGAGGCATTTACCCCCTGCCGTCAGATATTGATCTTGTCGCGGCCGCGCTGATCGAGCCTGTGGCGGTCGCGGTACGCGCTGTACGACGATCGGAACTGGCCCTGGGCGACCGCGCCCATGTGGTCGGAGGTGGTCCCGTCGGCTGCCTGGTCGGCTTGCTTTCCAGCGCGGCGGGCGCAACCGTCACGATGTCGGAGCCCTCGGCCCCACGCCGGCAATACGCGACGGAGCTCGGAATCAAGATCGTCGAAAGCCCAGATGATCTTGGTCACGGAGCGGACATCGTCTTCGACGCATCCGGCCACACCTCG
>Ga0307316_10000382_pt1 | contig 13160 bp, 11 predicted proteins | sample ER_DNA_356_FD_194504 | JGI IMG/M metagenome (GOLD analysis project Ga0307316, IMG submission 194504) | Bulk soil microbial communities from the East River watershed near Crested Butte, Colorado, United States - ER_DNA_356 | ecosystem: Environmental > Terrestrial > Soil > Floodplain | place... | reverse complement strand
GGTCGTGTCGCCCCCGGGCCGGTAGTCGCGCCTGACCTCGTCGCTGACCTTCTCGTTGCGATCGACTCGTTCGCCGCGGTCGCCGGTCTTGTCACTGGCAGCCATCCCTACCTCCGCGTCGCGCGTCCGGCGACGACGCCCGCGACGAAGGCGCCGACCAGCGCCACCGCCAGGTTAGGTCCCTTGTCCATACCCCTCATTGCCCGTTCCGGGCAGCTCCTAATCGGCGCTGCGCGCTTCCCCTCAGAGCTACAGATCCGGCAGTGCCTGCTCCTCACTCAGCAGCGGCGCGAAGAGGTCGCCTTTGGCCTCGACTCGCTCGAGGACGGCGGCGTGGTCGAAGACCAGTGCCTCGGCCTCGCCGCCGGCGAGCGCCTTCTCGACCTCCCCCCACTCCAGCGGCGTCGAGACCGTGGGCCGCTCTTTCGCGCGCAGCGAGTAGACGCAGACGGTCGTCTTGTGGCGGTCGTTTTGGCTCCAGTCGATCAGCACCTTGCCCGGGCGCTTCGTCTTCGCCATCTGGGAGACGACGCGGTCGGAGAACTTGCGCTCCAGCGTCTCGGCGACGGCTTTCGCGAACGGCTTCGTCTGCTCGTAGGTGACGTCGCAGTTCAGCGGCACGTAGAGCTGCATCCCCTTCGAACCCGAGGTCTTCGGGTAGCAGCTCAGCCCCAGGGCCTCGAACATCCCCCGCAGCCAGATCGCGACCTGGGCGCAGTCGAGGACGTCGGCGGGAGCACCGGGGTCGAGGTCGAAGACCATCGCGGTCGGGCGCTCGATCGCCTCGGCTCGCGAGAGCGAGGTGTGCAGCTCGATGTCAGCGAGGTTCGCCAGCCAGACCAGGGTCGCCGCGTCTTCGACCACGCAGTAGTCGATCTCGCCCTTGTGGCGGTCGCTCCAGACCCGCGCCGTCCGCACCCAGTCGGGGCGGTGGCCGGGGCAGCGCTTCTCGTAGAAGTGCTTCCCCTCGACACCGTTCGGATAGCGCTTCAGCGTTAGCGGCCGGCCGCGCAGATGCGGTAGCAGGACCTGGCCGATCCGCGCGTACCAGTCGATCAGCTCGCCCTTGGTGAAGCCGACCAGCGGGTAGAGCACCTTGTCGAGGTTGGAGAGCTCGAGCTCCCGGCCCTCGACGACGACCGCCGCTTTCTTCCGCGGGCGCTTTACCGCCGTCGCCGTCAGCGACTTCCCTTGCCGGTCGGTCGCCTCCTCCAGCTCGACCTCGAGGGCCGGCTTGTCCTCGCGCAGGCCTTTGTAGGCGGGATGACGAAGCAGGCCCTCGGTGGTCATCTCCCGGAACTCGATCTCGGCGACCAGGCTCGGCTCGACGAAGTGGGCTTTCTTCGGCGCCGCCGGCCCAGCGGCGAAGGGGCTCGTCTTGCGCTCCAGTGGCGCCAGCCGGGCGCTCAGCGCCGCCAAGTCGCTTTCCGTGAACCCGGTGCCGACTTTGCCGCCGTAGCGCAGAACCGGCGCGTCGCCGTCGTGCTCAAAGTAGCCGACCAGGAGCGCCCCCAGCTGCGTGGCGCGGCGTCCTTCGCCCGGGGTCCAGCCGCCGATCACCAGCTCCTGGCGGCTGGTGTTCTTCACCTTCAGCCAGGCGCCCGTGCGTTTGCCCGGGGAGTAGGCGCTGTCGAGGCGCTTCAGCATCACCCCCTCCAACCCCTGCTCCTTGCTCGCCTCCAGCAGCTGCTTGGCATGTCCCACCGAGTGGCCCGGGGTCTGCCAGGACTCGCCTTTGAGCTCGAGATCCTCGAGGACCTCGCGACGGCGGCTGTAGGGCTCGCCGGTGAGGTCGCGGCCGTCGAGGTAGAGGACGTCGAAGATGACGTAGACGACGGGGTGGCTTTTCATCCGCCGCCGCACCACGCTCTCGGAGGTCTGGTGGATGCGCTGCTGCAGGCGCTCGAAGCTCGGCTTGCCGTTCTCGTCGAAGGCGACCAGCTCGCCGTCGAGCACGGCGTCGCGGGAGCCGAGCTGGCGCGAGAGCCGTCGCACCTCGGGGTACTGGGCGGTGACCGTGTTGAGGTTGCGCGTCTGCAGCTCCAGCCGCCCCGGCTGGCAGTAGGCGAGCGCCCGCACCCCGTCCCACTTCACCTCGACCGCCCAGCCGCTGTCGTCGGCCGGCAGCTTCGCGAGGCGCGCCAGCATCGGCACCAGGTTCTCGGGGAACGGGTCGCGCTCCCGCGCCGGCGGGTCGATCCGGTGGATCATCCAGTCCTTCTCGGCCTTGCCGGCGCGGAAGAGGGCGTAGCGGCCCCGCAGCCGCTCGCCGTTGAAATCGACCATCACTTTCTCCGGCTCCCACTTCTCCAGCTGGTAGGTGCCGGCGTCCCAGATCCTCATCGTCCCGGCCCCGTACTCCCCCTTGGGGATCTCTCCCTCCCAATCCAGATACTCGAGCGGGTGGTCCTCGGTGTGCACCGCCTTACGGTTCTCGCTCGGGTCCTCGGGGATCCCGTTCGGGATCGCCCAGGAGGCGGCGACCCCCTCGTGCTCCAGCCGCAGGTCCCAGTGCAGGCGTCGGGCGCTGTGCTCCTGGACGACGAAGCGGGGGGCGCCCTTCTTCTTGCGGCGGCGCTTCGGCGCAGGCTCCGAGGTGGCGGCGAAGTCCCGCTTGTGCTCGTACTCGCCGAGGGTCTTCTTCCGAGTGGCCACGATTACGGACCTACCCGCGCCACGCCTCCCAGTACCGGCGCAAGCGGCGGCTGAACTCCTTCGGGCGCTCCGCGTAAAGGCGGCGGCCAAGGTCGAAGGCCTGACTCGCTAGCTCCTCCTCGCGGCGGTCGATCGCCGCCTCCAGCGCCGCCGTCTCCCTGTCGCCGAGGCGGCGCTGGTGAAGGTCCTCGCGCAGCACCGCGAGGTCGTGGTGGTCGCCGAGCAGGTCGGACAGCTCGTGAGCCTCCTCGGCGGTCGCCTCGAGGGTCCGCGGCCAAGCCTCGCTGAGGAGGCGAAGCCCGTACCAGAGGTCCTTGGCGCGTTTCCGCCATTCGTGGAAGTTGTGCTCGCTGGGCTTGGGCTCGGCGCGGCGCATCGCCTTGCGCCCGCGCCGGTAGTTACGGCGCATGCCGCCGCCGATCAGCCGCCAGGAATCTCCCTCCAATGCCCAGGCTTCGATTCCCTCCAGGCCCTGTTCGATCAGCCGCACCGCCTCGGCGGTCGCCGGTTCGTCCCTGGCGGCGTTGGTGGCGGCTTCGCGATCGCTCTCTAGGATCGCTCGCCAGGACTCGACCGCGGCCTCGGGCAGGTCGTCCCCGGGTCCGACGGCGCCCTCGGGCACAGCATCCGCGTGCTCGACGAGTGCGTTCAGCGTCTCCACCTTCACCTCAGCGTCGCGGCTGGCGGAGAGGGCCCGGCCAGCGTCGCGGAAGCGCCGGTTCCCCTCCTCGTAGGCCTCCTCCGGGAGCCGGTCGCGGAGCAGCCGCAGGACCGTGCGCAGCTTCTTCAAGTCTTTGCGGGCGCCATGGATGGCGTCGGCGCGGTCGGCGTCGGCGCGTTCGATGCCGCGGAGGCGTTCGAGCGCGTTCTCGGCGCGGCCGGCGGCGACGCGGGTCATTCCGGCCGCGATTCCCTCGTCCCCTCGCAGGCCGTAGGAGCGATCGCGATCCGAATCGTACACGTCGCTAGGCATACCACCAACCGCCAGCGATCGGTTGGCGAAGCGGCGATCGCCGATCAGCTCGCGGCCGAACCAGTCCGGCGGCTCGAAGGCACCCACCTCCTCCCCGGACGAGAACCTCGGCCTCCGCCACCGCCAGTCCCTCGAGCTCGCCGGCGTAGACGTCCACCTCCGCGGTGAGGTCGTCTCCGAGCGGTACCGGGTGGCGGCGCTTCGAGGAGGAGCTTGTGCTCGATCTCCGCCGCCATCGCCCGCATAGGATGCAAAACCCCTGCGCTCGGGCCCGTTCTCGGGCTGCCTAGCCGCCGGCCATCGCCCGCGCGATGACCACCCGCTGGATCTCGTTCGTTCCCTCGTAGATCTGGGTGATCTTGGCGTCGCGCATCATCCGCTCGAGCGGGTACTCGTTGACGTAGCCGTAGCCGCCGAGCACCTGGATCGCCTCAACAGTCGCCTTCATCGCGTTGTCGGAGGCGAAGAGCTTCGCCATCGAGGTCCACTTGCCGAGGTCGGCGGGGCGCTCGGGCTTATCGGCCATCGCGCAGGCTTTGTAGAGGAGCTCGCGGGCGGCGGCGGTGCCGGTCTCCATGTCGGCGAGCTTGAACTGGATCGCCTGAAGCTGGTTGATCGGCTTGCCGAATGCGATCCGCTCGGCTGCGTAGGCGTTGGCGTAGTCGGTCGCTCCCTGGGCAATCCCGACGGCCTGGGCCGCGGCGCCGAGCCGGGTCCGCTCCAGGGTGCCCAGCGCCACGCTGAGTCCCTTCCCCTCTTGGCCGATCAGGTTCTCGTGTGGGACGCGAACGTCGGTGAAGCTGGGCGAGCCGGTCGGCGAACCCTTGATCCCGAGCTTGTGCTCGAGCTTGCCGGGGTCGAAGCCCGGGCGGTCCTTCTCGACGACAAAGGCGCTGGTGCGGCGGTTCTCGCGATCGGTGGTGGCGAAGACGACGTAGAAGTCGGCGATCGTGGAGTTGGTGATCCAGGCCTTCTGGCCGTTGATCACCCATTCGTCGCCGTCGCGGACGGCGCTGGTTCGCATCGCGGCAGGGTCGGAGCCGGCCTCGGGCTCGGAAAGGGCGAAGGCGGGCGACCACTCGCCAGAGGCGCATTTCGGCAGCCACTTCTGTTTCTGTTCCTCGCTGCCGAAGAGCTGGATCGGCAGGGTCCCCAGCTCCTGCACCATCAGGATCAGCGCCGAGGAGGCGCAGGCCTTGGCGATCTCCTCGACCGCCATCTGCAGGACCAAGGTGCCGGTGCCGGTGCCGCCGTAGGCCTCGTCGAAAGGCAGGGCGAGGACGTCGTGGGAGGCGAGCAGCTCGCGGATGTCCCACGGGTATTCGCTCTTGCGGTCGACGTCGCCGGCCCGCGGCGCGATCTTGTCCTCGGCGAGCTGGCGGACCATGTCGCGCAGGTCAAGCGCCTCCTGCGAAATCTCGTAGGGCGGGCTAGGTGCGTCGACACTCATTCGTTCCTCTCAATCGTCATCTGGTTGGTGACTTGCCGTTTTGTCTCGGATAGCAAGACAAACCGGCAACTCGGCCGGTAGGTCAAAAGACCGGCGACTCGGTGTAGGTGCCGAAGACCTCCTGCATCGCCGCGATCATCTCGCCCTCGGTCGCCTGCAGGCGCGCGGCCTCGATGATCGGCGGCATCAGGTTGCCCTCGCCGGCGGCGACACGCTTCAGCTCCGCCAGCGCCACCTCCACCGCGGCCCCATCGCGGCTCGCCTTGGTCGCCGCCAGCCGCTCGGCCTGCTTGCCTTCCAGCGCCGGGTCGATGCGGAGAATCGGCGTTTGGGCTTCGTCGTCCTGGGCGAACTCGTTGACGCCGACGACGATGCGGCGGCCTTCGTTCAGCTCCCGCTGGTAGCGGAAGGAGGCCTCGGCGATCTCGCGCTGGGGGAAGTTGCGGCGGATCGCCTCGACCATGCCGCCGAGCTCGTCGATGCGGGCGAAGTACTCATAGGCTGCGCGCTCGATCTCGTCGGTCAGCCGCTCGAGGAACCAGGAGCCGCCGAGCGGGTCGGCGGTGTTGGCGACGCCGGTCTCGGCGGCGAGGATCTGCTGCGTGCGCAGCGCCAGCCGCGCCGCCTCGGCGGTCGGCAGCGCCAGCGCCTCATCGAAGGAGTTGGTGTGCAGCGACTGGGCGCCGCCGAGGACGGCGGCAAGGGCCTCGGTGGCGGTGCGGACGACGTTGTTCAGCGGCTGCTGGGCGGTCAGCGAGACGCCGGCGGTCTGGGCGTGGAAGCGCAGCCGCATCGACTCCTCCTTGCGGGCGCCGTAGGTCTCGCGCAGCTCCCGCGCCCAGATCCGCCGGGCGGCGCGGAACTTGGCGATCTCCTCGAAGAAGTCGATGTGGGAGTTGAAGAAGAAGGAGAGGCGGGGGGCGAAGTCGTCGACGTCGAGGCCGCGCTCGAGCGCCCGCTCGACGTAGGTGAAGCCGTCCTTCAGGGTGAAGGCGAGCTCCTGCTGGGCGGTCGAGCCGGCCTCGCGGATGTGGTAGCCGGAGATCGAGACCGGGTGCCAGCGCGGCATCTTCTCGGTGCACCACTCGATCATGTCGGTGACGATCCGAAGCGCCGGCTCGATCGGAAAGCACCACTCCTTCTGGGCGATGTACTCCTTGAGGATGTCGGTCTGGATCGTGCCGCCGAGCTGCTCGGCCGGTACCCCCTGCTTCTCCCCGACCAGGACGTAGAAGGCGAGCAGGATCGCCGCCGGGGCGTTGATCGTCATCGAGGTGGTGACCTCGCCGAGCGGGATCCCCTCGAAGAGGCGCTCCATGTCGGCGAGGGTGTCGACCGCGACGCCCTCGCGGCCGACCTCGCCCAGGCTTTTGGGGTGGTCCGAGTCATAGCCCATCAGGGTCGGCATGTCGAAGGCGGTCGAGAGCCCCGTCTGGCCGTGGCCCAGCAGGTAGTGGAAGCGCTCGTTGGTCTCCTCGACGGTGCCGAAGCCGGCGAACTGGCGCATCGTCCACAGCCGCCCCCGGTACATCGAGGGATAGGGCCCGCGGGTGAAGGGGTAGGAGCCAGGCTCCCCGAGCCGCTCCTCGAGATCCTCGCCGACGTCCTCGGGCCCGTAGAGCGGCTCGATCTCCTGCCCCGAGATGGTCGAGAACTCCGCCTCGCGTTCCAGCCGCTCAGCGTCGCGCTCAGGCGGCTCGGGTTGAACTCGGCTTGCCACGACCAGTAGGAATACCACCCGGAGCCCGCCGCCGGGCGCGGGAATGCGCACCCGCCGCCGAGCGGGGGGTTCAGCCCTTGGGCGTGCAGGGACGGACGACGCCGCCGGAGATGCGGGTGCCGTCCGCGAAGGACGCGGTGCCGCGGGCGTTGAGGTGCCCATCCGGGCAGGTGGCGGAGAGGATGCCCTTGTCCAGCTTCAGGCTGAACGACTTGACCGAGCCGCTGCCGCCGGCGATTTTCGGGACCGAGGCGATCGACCCCAGCCCGTAGCGGCCTTTGTGGATCTTCTTGATCTTGACGGTGGTGACGATCGCCGCCGGAGTTGGGACGGTGATGTAGGCATGGATGAAGAGGGTCGTGGCGCCGCCCTTGCTGCCGCCGTTGAAGACGAGGAGTTCGCTGGGAACCGGGATCGGCGGCTGTTCCGGGAAGGCGATCTCCACTTCGGTTTTGCCGGTCCCGATCAGCGCCTCTCCACAGGCCTTCCGAGCGGCCGCGGTATCCGTGGATTGGAGTTCGCCCGCCCTGCAAATCGGGATTCCCTTGACGTCGATCGAGACGTGCTTGTCCCCTTCGAGGAGGAATTCCTTCAAGGCGGGCGGATGGTGATCGCCGTCGAGCTTGCGGATCGTCGCCGAGATGTTGAAGGAGATCGGCGTCGGCTTCGTCCTCGAGAGCGTCTTCGGCGAGAAGCCCCCGTTGAAGACCGTTTCGATGTCGCCCTGGACGCTGCGGACTGGTTTCTCCGCCGCCGCGATGCCGGCGACAAGAAGGGCGGCCACAGCAAAGGTCGCGCCCACGGCCAGATACCTGCTGGATCTCCCCGGTCTTCTCATACAGTGCTCCGCGCGAGGACCTTATCAGTACCTAACACCACTTCCTGACGAATTACAGTTCGAGGTACCGCTGAAGTGCCTCGCGTGCGAGGTCGCTGAGTGAGCGACCTTCCTTGTCGGCACGTTTCCAGGCGGCCTCGTAGAGGTCGGGGGCGGCGCGGAAGCTGACGCGGGGAGACACACCCCCCTCGCCCAGCGACGGCCTTCCCGCGAAACGGCGCTCGAGCCGCGAAATGTCATAGCCCCGCTCCGCTTCCTCGGCAAGCTTTTCGGCCACCTCCTCGGTGATCACGGTCCCCGAATGAGTGGTCCACTCCTGCTCGTCCTTTTTTACCTTCGCCATCGTCTTGCCTCCTCGTAGAGCACCTGGAACCGGTCCCTCATTGGCATTGCGTGAATCACCAAGAAATTCAGCTCCTCCAGCTCGATCGCCACGACCTCGAGCGGGACCCCCTCCAGGTCATCCCCGAGAAACAGGATTCGGAGATCGACCCCCGAACCGGCCCGGTTCCGCGCCCGGTCGATGAACTGCAGCCCGCAGGTTTCGACGACGTGCGCCGAGCGCTGGCGGGAGATCCGGTGCTTGGTGGAAGAGCGGGCAAAGCGGATAGTTCCTTCCTCGGGCCATGAATTCTGTCTGACAGAATAGCTGACGAAGTACGGCTTTAGCTCTTCCCCCAGGACCCGCTCCAGCAACCACTCCGGGTTGACCTCCTGGTACCGCGTCTTCGGAACGAAGGCGAACGTGCGGCCGTCCTGGGAGACGTGCAGGTAGTCCCGGGTCCAGTAATGCTTGTAGGCCTGCAGCCGAGTGCCGTCTTTCAGCTCCACGCTGCACATCCACATGAAGTCGTCGACGTGGTCGGGCGCGAGATTCAGCAGGGGCTCCCATTCGGGCGCTGCGACGCGGAGCAACCGGCCGCGAATTGGCTTCGGCGAATCCATCGGCCGAGCCTCTCGAGGCACGGGTAACGGAACAAGACGCGGCCGTGCCGCTTCTGCAAATTCTCCGGCGCGGAGGTGGGACTTCGGCGGTGCTAGCGGCGCTAAGCGAGTAGGACGCCGGCGAGGACCAGCAGCACTCCCACGGCCGCCGCCCCACCGGCCACACCGAGCAGCCACCTACGTCGGGTGATCAGGGAAACGGAGGCGAGGACGATGCCGACCTCGAGCCCCACCTCGCCCAGCTCGAAATCGATGTGCTTGGTGTTGGCGTGGTCGACTTCCTGCTGATGCTCGTCGATCTCTCGGTTCAAATGGGCGTCGGCCGGGCGAAGCTCTTCCCCCACCCTCGCCTCGTGCTCGCGCGCGGCGTCGGCGGCCTGGCGCTCGGCCTCGTCGCCCTCCGCGAGGACCCGCAGCATCGTCGCGTTGCCGCGGGAGATGTCGATCTTCACTCTGTTGCTCTCCAGCCGGGCCGAGGCGTCGGCGCGGTGGGTCTCGCCGGTGATCACCTCCTTCACCGCCTCGTTGGAGAGGAAGGTGGCGAGGGCGAGGAAGCAGGCCATGACCGCGACGATTAGGGCAGTGATGCGGGCGTGGTGCGGATGCTCGCCATCGCCTGCCGACAGCTCGCGGCCCTGCTCGAAGCGCTCGTAGGACCGATGGGCCTCCATCGCCCGCCTTCTACCAGCCGCGCCGGGCGTTCCCAGCCGTGGGGTCGCGGGGATGTCGATTTACATCCGCCCGGTTCGTCGCTGAGGTAAAAGGACACGGAAGAGACCGGGTCCACCACCAAAGGAGGACAGCATGGGCAAGATCGTCGTAACCGAGTTCATCTCCCTGGATGGCGTCATCGAGGACCCGGGTGGATCCGAGGACTACCGCCACGGCGGCTGGACCTTCGAGATCGAGCGCGGCGAGCAAGGCGACAAGTTCAAGTTCGACGAGCTGGTGGAGGCGGAGGCCCAGCTCCTGGGCCGGGTGACCTACGAAGGCTTCGCCGCCGCCTGGCCGAAGATGGAAGACGAGGCCGGCTTCGCCGAGAAGATGAACGAGATGCCGAAGTACGTCGTCTCCTCCACCCTCCAACAGGCGGACTGGCAGAACACCACCATCCTCAGCGGCGACCCGGCGACCGCCGTCGCCAAGCTCAAGGACGAAGTCGAGGGCGTCATCCTGATCGCCGGCAGCGCCACCCTGGTCAGGTCCCTGATCGAAAACGACCTGGTCGACGAGCTCCGCCTGATGGTCTTCCCGGTCCTCCTCGGCGAGGGCAAGCGCCTCTTCCCCGAAGGGGAGGCGAAGAAGCCCCTGAAGCTGGTCGAGGCGAAGACCGTCGGCGAGGGGATCTCGCTGGTGCGGTACGAACAGGGGTGATCTCGGGCCGAGGGCGCCGCGGCCGGCGGCGCCCTAAGGCGAGGGTTGTTCGAACGTGTGCTGGTACTGCGTCGCCGGCCCGCTGCCGTAGATCGGCTTGAATGGTGCCTGCTGCTTGCAGGCTGGGGCGGGGATCGCGGCGGTGCTGGTTTGGCCGGCAAAGGCGTACTGCTGGATGTGCTGGAAAAGTTCTTCAGCCGTTTCAGCCTGGGTTTTGGTTCCAGTCGCCGCGGCGCGTTCCTGGAAGGCGGGATCTTTGGCCGATTCGGGATCCAAGGTGGCGGTGATCCCAGTGGTGCACTGGCGGGTGTCGAAGCTCGGCAGCGCTCCTGAGACGAGGTCTTCCGCCCATTTCGGCGGGCTATAGGCGCTGGTCCGGTTGATGGCGAGCCGGCTCGGATAGGTGGCAAGCGTTTCCGGGTTCATCGGGCCGATCACCCTCAGGTAGCGGGGTGCTTCCGCTTCGGCTCCCGATTCGCCCGGGTTGACGAGGCGCCCGTTGAAGGTCGCCGCGAGGTTGCCGAAGAACGAGGTCACCTCGTTTTTGTAGAGCTTCAGCCCGACGAGGATCGGGTTGAGGTTGCGAAGGAATGGGTCGAGCGCGCGGAGCAGCGGTGGGAACTCGTCGCGGAAGATCTTCCGCAAGGCCGGGAAGCCGGTCGGCGCCCGCTTGATCACTGGCGCCAGCCCTTCGAAGAGGGCTTTCGATTCCGGCGCCAGCTTCGCCAGCGAGATCAGGGTCGGCGAGAGCTGTTCGGCGGCGGGTACGAGCTGCTTCATCAGCGGGTCGGCGTTCTGCGAGAAGCCTTTGAGTCGGTCCAGCGTCAGCCTCGACTCGTCGAGGAAGGTCGGGAAGGCCCGGAACAGCGCTTCGATGTCGCGGTCGCGGCGGGCGGTCGTCTGGAAGACCGCGTTCGAAGCCTGGATCAGGTTGCCCAACTCGCCTTCCCGACCGCGCAGGGAACGGAAGGTGGTGGCGCCGTTGCGGAAAAGCTGGCTGACAGCGAGTCGCTGGGTATCGAGGACTCGGAAGAGCCGGTCGAATTCGGTGAAGGTCGGTTCGAGGCCGCCGATCGCGTAGGAGAGATTCTGCCCCTGCCCGTTGATCGCAACCGCGGCTTCCTGCATCCATTCCTGGAAGGCGGCGCGGGTTTCAGCGTTGAAGGTGCGGAAGATCTCGTCGAGCTGCACCGATTCGGCAACGTTGGCCTCCGGCAGGGTTCCGCCGTCTTCGAGCTCAGATCCCCCCCTCGAGCCGGGAGTCAATTCGATGTACGTCTCCCCGAGCAGCGTCTTCGTCCGCAGGATCGCGCGCGTCGACTCGGGCAGAGGCGCATAGCGGTCGTCGATGTCGACGGTCGCCAGCGCCTGCTCCCCGTTCGGAGCAAGAGCGATGTTCTGCACTTTGCCGACGTTGACCCCTGAGATCCGCACGTCGGACTGTTCCGCCAACTGGGTTGCCTCGTTGAACGGAACCTTGAGCTCGTAGGGCTTGGCGCGGAAGGGGGTCGGGCCGCCGAAGGTGACCCAGAGGAAGAGCAGGATCCCGAAGCAGGACAGGGCGAAGCCGGTGATGACCAGCAACTGCGTGGTGCTTGGGGCGCGCTTACTCATCTTTTGGTGTATTCGCAGGTGCCTTTTTCGGTGGCGAAGGACACTGGGATTTCTTCTTTTCGAGGCAGCCCGATGGTTTCGAGCAGGGTTTGGAGGAAGAACTTTTTTTCCGCCGTCTTGAATTCGACGAAGCCGTAGCCGAGGCTCGCCCCGGTGCAGGAGATGACGACCAGCCCCCGGAGAACCGGGCCGCCCGCGTCTTCCAGGTTGAACGAGGCGTTGAAGTCGTGGTTGAGCCAGGGCAGGTAGAACAGGTAGCTCTGCTTCGAGCCTTTCGGCTTGTAAGAGAGCTCATTCAGGAATGAATTGAAGCCACCGAGCGAGTTGCCGAAGCTGCGCACGGTCTTTTCGAACGGTTTCGCCGCTTCGGCGCCGTGGGTGAGGACCGGGCGGATTTCACGCGTGAACGGTCGGATCTGGTCCCTGATCGGCGCCGTCGTTTCCGAGAAAAGCCGCTCGGTCGACTTGAAGGCCGGCGTCAGCGCCTGCGCCTGCGGGATCAGCTTGGTCAGGGTTGGGAAGGCGACCTGGGAGAAGCGGTTGGAGCTGGCCAGACCCGCCTTGGCCGCTTCCAGCGCCGAGGGGAATTCGCGGAAGGCGGCCTGTACCGATTCTTGCTGGTTGGCGAAGTTGCCAAGGGCCGCCTTGGACGAGCTGACGAACCGCTTGACCTCCGCGTCGTGGTGGCTCAGTTCGGTGGTGAGAAGACCGAAGTCATGGATCACCCGAGAGAGCGCCACGTGCCGGGAGGCGACTGCCTTGTTCAGTTTCGCGTTGTAGCGGACGAACGGCTCGAAGCGGCGGAGGGCGTTGCCGAACTGCTTGCCTCGGCCGCCGATGCCCTCGGCGCCGCCGGCGACCAGCAACTGGATGTACTGCCGCGTGTCTGCATCGAGCGTGGCGAGGAAGGCATCCAGGTTCGTGTTGGGTTCCGTCTGCGCAAGGGTGAATTCAGCGCCGTCCTCGATCTGCTTGTTGCCCGTGCCCGGTTCGATCTCGACAACCATGTCGTTGAGGTTGGTTTTCGGGCGCAAGAGGAAACTGGCATCGGGGTGGATCAGCTTCATGTACTTGGGCTCGATGTCCATCCCGACCATGGCGTGACCGTCTTCGAGGTCGACAGACGTCACCTTTCCGATCTGGATGCCGGCGACGTCGACGGCCTGGCCCTGGCCAGGGGTCACTGCCTGCGCGGTCGAGAACTGGGCCGAGATGTGTTCGAATTCTTCACCGACGAAAGGCAGCCATGACGGCAGCGAAGCCTTCTGCTGGGTGAAGATTCCGAGCATCATCACGACGCCGGCGATCGCCAAGACGATGATCGCAATCGTGTCTTTACGGTGGCCGCGAGCCTGCCGCGTCAGCCAGGCGCGGAAGTGGGTGAAGCGGCCGGTCCTGTTGGTGGGCGTGTTCACGGATTCACCCCCGCCACCGACGGAGAGGCCGGACCAACTTGCCCGAGCTTCCCGTTCACGTTCGGAACGGGGTTCGTGTAGCAACGAACGGTCGGCTTCAGCGGCGGCTGGCCACCGAGGCGCGGCTGGGTGCCCACAGGGTCTTCGATCGTATGGGCGTAGTTGATCTTGTCGCT
>Ga0307316_10000371_pt1 | contig 13324 bp, 12 predicted proteins | sample ER_DNA_356_FD_194504 | JGI IMG/M metagenome (GOLD analysis project Ga0307316, IMG submission 194504) | Bulk soil microbial communities from the East River watershed near Crested Butte, Colorado, United States - ER_DNA_356 | ecosystem: Environmental > Terrestrial > Soil > Floodplain | place... | reverse complement strand
GAAGAACACGCGATGCTCGCGGGGGTCGAGGAGCTGGCGCAGCTCGGGGAGCTGGCGAGGTTGTTCCTCCTCATCCTTGATCTCCTCGCCGAGCGGGCCGCTGCTGAAGAGCCACACGGGCACGTCGGCCAGTGCCTCGGCGTGTGCCTCGGCGAACCGTACGGCGTCCTTCATCCACGACCCGGCGTAGACGGCGCTGCCCAGCACCACGGCCTGCGGCCGCCCCACGTCCTCGAGCTCGTGGACGGTGTGCGCCCGCGCATCGAGGTCGCGGTAGTCCAGCCGCTTCGCGATCGCTTGTGCGATGCCTTCGGTCGATCCGTGCTTGCTCGCGTACGCCACCAGGATCATCGTTGCTCCTTCCGTTCCGTTCGCGTTCGTATCCAGTTCACCGTAGGGCGATGGATGCCGCGGCCACCGGGTAGGATGCCCCGGTTCCGCCGGGACCTGTGGCCCCTCAGGCGCAGCGGCGCAGGCGGACCAGGTGCCCCCGGGCGGGCAGGCGGAGGGATGATCTGGGTGCTGGACGTCGCGAAGATGGCGGTCGAGGCCGCCACAGCTGCAGGAGCCGATCTCGCGGATGCGCGCGCGGGCACCGACGAGACCGAGTCGCTCACCGTCCGCAACCAGGAGATGGCCGGCATCGACCGTTCGATCTCCACCGGGGTCGGGATCCGCGTGCTGGTGGGCGGCCGGTGGGGGTTCGCCTCGACCTCCCGGCTGGAACCCGAGGAGATCACGCGAACGGCCGTCCTCGCCGTCGAGATCGCGAAAGCGGCGCAGCGGCTCCCTGGCGAGCCAGTGACGCTGTCGCCCGTGGAGCCCGCGGTCGCCAGCTGGCAGGGCCCGATGCAGGAGGATCCGTTCACGGTGCCGCTGGAAGAGAAGGTGGCGCTGCTGATGGAGGCCACGCGGCGGATGCAATCGGTCGATGGCCTTACGTTCGCCGAGGCGGGGCTGGACTTCTTCCGTCGCTCGACCTGGTTCGCCTCCAGCGACGGTGCCGCGATCGAACAGGTCATGCTGCACTCGGGCGGCGGCACCGAGGCCATCGCGGTGGGCGACGGTGACATGCAGCGCCGCAGTTACCCCAACTCGTTCCGCGGTCACATCAAGGCGGCGGGCTACGAGCACATCCGTACGCTCGGCCTGATCGAAGAGGCCGAACGCATCGGCCAGGAAGCCGTCGACCTGTTGAACGCGCCCGAATGTCCCAGCGAGGTCACCACCCTGGTGCTGGACAGCGGCCAGATGGAACTGCAGATCCACGAGTCGATCGGCCACCCCATCGAGCTCGACCGCGTGCTCGGCATGGAGGAGGCCTTCGCCGGCGGGTCCTGGCTCACGCCGGACGACCGGGGGAAGGTGCGTTACGCGAGCGACCTCGTCTCGATCACCGCCGACGCGACGCTCGCGGGTGGGCTCGGCACGTTCGGGTTCGACGACGAAGGCGTGCCGGCGCAGTCCACTCCGATCATCGTCGACGGCATGTTCGAGAACTTCCTGACCTCCCGGGAGACGGCGCCGGTGGTGGGCCAGACCTCGAACGCCACGAGTCGAGCCGATGGGTGGAGCCACCTGCCGCTGATCCGCATGACGAACATCTCGATCGAACCGCGTGAAGGCACGCTGGCCGAGATCATCGGCGACACCGACGACGGCATCTTCATGTCCACGAACACGTCGTGGTCGATCGATGACAAGCGCATCAACTTCCAGTTCGGATGCGAGATGGCGTGGCGCATCGAGCACGGCAAACTGACGACCCTCTACAAGAACCCGAACTACACCGGGCTCGCACCGGAGTTCTGGGGCTCCTGCGACGCGGTTGGCGGGCGCGAGGACTGGGTGGTGTGGGGCACGCCCAACTGCGGCAAGGGCCAGCCCGGGCAGGTGGGCCGGGTGGGTCACGGCGCCTCGCCGGCGCGGTTCCGCAACGTCCAGGTGGGGGTGCGCTGATGCCCGAGCTGCTGGGTGCCGATGGGTTCGCGCCGGTCGCCGACGCCGCGCTGGAGCTGGCCGGCGTCGACGGCGTCGAGGTGCTGTTCCTGCACGAGTGGGGCGGGTTGACGAGGTTCGCCAAGAGCGAGATCCACCAGAGCACGAACCGGGAGGACACCGGCCTGCGGGTCCGCGTGGTGTCGAAGGGTCGCGTCGGCGTGGCGGCGACGAACGAGTGCACCCCGAAAGGGGCGCGCAAGGCCGCGCAGAGCGCCAAGGAGATGGCCGAGATCGTCGGACCCGACCCGCTGTGGCCGGGCCTGGGGCCCGTCGCCCCCACGCCGCAGGTGGATCGGTTCTTCGAGGGAACGGCGAACGCCTCGCCCGAGATGCGGGCCGAAGGCGTCGCCGACCTGATCGGCACGTGCGCACCCGGGTTCACGGCCGCCGGCGCCTACGAAACCATGGCGATGGAGGTCGGGCTCGCGAACACCGAAGGCCAGCGATGCTGGGCGCCTTCCACGCAAGCCTCGGTCACCACGGTGATGTCGGGCTCCGAGGGCGGCAGCGGCTTCGCCGAGACGTTCTCCGGATCGGTCGAGACGATCGACGCGGCCGCGGTCGGCCGTCGCGCCAACGGCAAAGCCCTGGGTTCGCGCTCACCGAAGGCCCTCGATGCGGGCGTCTACCCGGTGGTGCTGGAGCCGGCGGCGGTGGCCACCCTGATCGGGTTCCTGGCCTGGGTCGGGTTCGGCGGCAAGGGCTACCTGGAGGACCGCTCCTGCTTCAGCGGCAAGAAGGACCAGCAGGTGGCGGCGCCGTCGGTCTCGATCTGGGACGACGGCGCCGACCCGCGCACGCTGGGAGCGCCGTTCGACTTCGAAGGCGTGCCCAAACGGCGCGTCGACCTGATCCGCGACGGGGTGTTCCTGGATGCGGTCTACGACCTGCGGACCGGCAAGGAGGCGGGCGTCCCCTCGACCGGGCACGGCCTCCCCTCGCCCAACCCCGAGGGACCGTTCCCGCTCAACCTGTTCATGGACACCGGGGACGCCACCGTCGAGGACATGGTGAAGGGCACGGAACGCGGCGTGCTGGTGACCAGGTTCAACTACGCCAACATCGTGAACCCGATCGAGAGCTCGATCACCGGTATGACGCGCGACGGCACGTTCCTGATCGAACGCGGCGAGGTCGTCGGTCCGGTACGGAACTTCCGGTTCACGCAGTCGATCCTCGGCGCGCTGTCCACCACGTCGATGGTGGGCCGTCAGGCCGAGCTGGCGAGCGAGTTCTTCTTCAGCGCCTCACGCGTGCCCGCGCTCAAGGTGGAAGAGTTCAACTTCTCCGGCGTCAGCGACCACTGAGGCCTCGCACGGACGGTACTGGGTGAGGCGCGCGTCGCCCGGGCCGCGGTAGGCTTCCACCCTTCGAGCCGTCATCCCATCAGGAGGCACCCACGATGCAGGTCGCGGACATCATGCACACCGACGTGAAGTCGGCCAACGCCGAGGACACGTTCGCCGACGTCGCCAAGCTCATGCGCACCAACGGTATCTCGTCGGTGGTGGTGCTGGAGGGCAAGAAGCTCGGCGGCATCGTCACCGAGCGCGACATCGTGAACCTGGTGGCCGCCGGTGGCGACCCGCACAGCGTCAAGGTGGTCCACGGCATGACCCGGCGAGACCTCGAGACGATCGGACCCAAGATGGAGATCGCCGAGGCGGCCGAGCACATGGCCACCCGCAACATCCGCCATCTCCCGGTCGTGGACCGCGGCAAGGTCGTCGGCATCGTGTCGATCCGCGACCTCACGAGATGGGCCGCCGAGGAGCTGGCGGGAGGCCACGAGATGCCCGACATCGCCACCAGCCACAAGGCGCTGCAGGCCGCGAGCGACCTGCAGAAGCAGCGTCGCAAGGGCGCGTAGCGTCACTCACCAGGCGCCAGCGATCGCACCCACGATCAACCAGGCGAGGCCCGCCGCGGCCATGCCCATGCCCACCCCACCGAGCAGGTCGAGCGGGTGGTGGACCCCGAAGTACATCCGGGACCACGCCACTACCAGGATCACGAGGATGCCCACCACGCGCCATGGGCGAGGCAGCAACGGAAACAGCGCCACCACCACCGCGGTCACGATGGCCGTGTGACTCGACGGGAACGACGTGCCTCGCGCCGGGTCCTGACGCAGGATCGCCTCGGACAGGGAGAGGTAGGGACGGGGACGATCGATCAGGAGCTTGGCCCCGTTGGCCAACGCCCATCCGAACGCCGCGGCCACGGCTGAGACGAGGATCGCGCCTGAGCCATGTACGCGGTTGACGGCGAGCCCCGCCCCCACGACGAGGATCACCAGCGCGATCGGGGTGGTGATCGCCGAGACCACCTTCGCTCCGACGGATCCCGATCCAGTGCCCGTGTTGAGCATCGTGAAGAGCCCCTCGTCCCAGGACACGACGCCGGTCCGGATGAGCACCAGCGCCAAGACGAACGCCAGCACCCCGGCCGCGATCAGGATGAGGGACTGCGCCGCGCCGGGGAGCGCCCGGAGGTCCTGGATCACCCGGACGACCTGCCTGAGGCGACCTGGACGAGGTCCTCGAACGCCAAGGGGAAGGTCGCCCTCGCCGCGGGCGAGACCCCCAGCGCGTGCCGCGGGATCCGAACCCGCAGGGCACCCGGCCTCGATTCGAACACCAAGGGTGGAGGCATCATGATGGCCTCGCCGTCCACGCCCACTTCCACCGAGGCTCCGGAATCGACTTCGAACCGCTCCGCGCTCCACTCGAGCCATCCGGAGAACCGGTTGATCCTGCCGACGGCATCGAGGGCCACGATCTGCTGAGCCTCGGCCGCACTCTTCACCCGCAGGCTCACGACCCCGAGCGTGCCCGCGTCCAGTCGCACCCGCGTGCCCCGGCCGCTCCCCCCATCGAGTTGGTACGGATCGTTGGAGACCAGCAGCATGTGCGCGCTGTCTTCTTGCTCCCCGTCAGGTCCGACGTAGCGCAGATCGAGCGGCTGGGCGTTCGGTCCGAGCAGGTCGGGCAGCATGTCGAGCACGGTTTGCACCTTCGCGTCGCGGTATTCGGGCGACTGGACGATCTTCGCGTAGAGCCCCATCGATGCGTTGTTGACGAACGTGGTGCCATTGACCGACGCCAGGTCGATCCGGCGCTCGACCCCGTCGGCGTAGGCGTCGAGGGCCCCCACGACGTCGTCGCGGTCCAGCCCGAGGTCCAGTGCGAAGTGATTCCTCGTGCCGGCGGGGATCACCACGTGGGGAACATCATGCGTGCTCGCCACGGAGGCGACGAGCGCCTGGGAGCCATCGCCGCCCGCCATGCCGATCACGTCGGCGCCGCGAGCGACGGCGTCCTCGGCCAGCGCAAGGAGGTCCTCACCCGGCGACAGGACGACGGGCTCGATCCCTCGTGATCGGCATTCGTCCTCCAGGTGGAACTTGCCGACCTTCCCGCCGCCCGAGCGGGGATTCATGATCAGCACGGGCCGGCTGGCGGGCGGCGCCGAGGGCAACGAGGACACGGTGGCGCCCAGGTCCTTGACCGTGCGATGGAGCGCCACTCGGGCCGTCCCCACCGAGATCGCCGACAGCACCACGATCGTCAGGCCACGCCCGATCGAGAATCCCCCGACCACCAGGCCGGTGACCGCGATCATGATGCCGACGAGGGCCACCAGCACCGAGATCGTGCGAACCAGGCCCCGTCGCGAGACCGCGTGCCACCCGCCACCGACGACGATGAGCACGCCGAGGAGCACCATCAGTACGCCCCCGAGGCTCGCAGCCGTCGCGATGATGACCAGTCCCAACGCCGCGATGAGCGTCACGATCGACACGATGGCCGCGAGCCGTCGCCACCCTGTCGGGGCAAGGGAGGACCTAGCGCTCATGCTCGCCCCGTTCCGCCGCCTGCCACTCGGCGCCGCTCATCGCTCGGAACGCTTCGACGGCCGCGTCGATCGTCGGGTAGAAGTGCTCCGGCGAGATCGTCCTGGTCAACTCGTACCGCTCCACCTTGCGCCTCACCGGATCTTTCATCTCCGCGAACACCAGGTGGATCCCCGCCGCGTTCAGGGCCTCGTCGAGATCCTCGAGCATATCGGCGGCGGTCGTGTCGACGTCGGTGATCGGTTCGGCGGCCACCACGATCCATCGAGGCGGCGGAACGGAGCGGGCGAGCCGCCGGATCTGATCGCGGAAGGCACGCGAGTTGGCGAAGAACACCGGTGCGTCGAACCGGAAGAGCACGCACCCCGGCAAGAGCTCGGCTCCGGGATAGCTCGAGACGTCGTGGAAGCCCGGCAGCCCCTCGACCTTGCCAAGCTCCGCCTGGTACGGCCACCACGAACGCCGGAACACGCTGAGGATCGACAACGCGATGGCGAGCCCGATCCCTGGCAGGACCCCCAGGAGGACGACGCCGAGGAACGCCGCCATCGCCAGGTAGAACTCGGTGTGGCGCTGCCGCCACAGCCGGATCGTGCCCGGGATGTCGGCGAGGCTGACCGAGGCCGCGATCACCACGGCGGCCAGGGTCGGCTGAGGAAGGTTCCGCAACAGGCCCGGCACGAACAGCAACATCAAGGTGATGGCTCCGGCTCCCACCAGTCCGGCCACCTGGGTCTTCGCCCCGGCCTGCTCGGCGACCGCCGTCCGTGAGCCGCTCGTGCTCACCGGGAACCCCTGGAACAGGCCCGCCGCGAGGTTCGCCGTGCCGATCCCGATCAGCTCATGGTTCCCATCGATCTCCTGACCGGTGCGTGCGGCGAACGAGGACGCCGTCGAGATCGTGTCCGTCAGCGACACGAGCGCGATGCCGAGCGCGCCGAGCGCGAGGGCCCCCAGGTCGCCGAGCGAGACCGTCGGGATCGTGAACGGCGGGAACCCCTGCGGGAGAGGGCCGACCAGCGACACGCCTCGGGACGCCAGGTCGAAGATCGCCGCCGATGCGATCGAGATGATGACGACCACCAGCACGCCCGGGAGCTTCGGGAGCACGCGCTGGAACACCACCATCAGCACCAACCCCAGCGCACCGATCGCCAACGCCGCCGTCACCGTCTCGCCGTCGGCCAGGCCTCGGAGGAACCCGGTGAGCTCGCCGATGAACCCGTCGGCGTCGACCGAGAAGCCGAACAGCTTCGGCAGCTGGCCCACCAGGATCGTCAACGCGAGCCCGTTCATGTAGCCCATGACGGTGGGCTTGCTCAGCAGGTCGGCGACGAACCCGAGCTTCGCCGCGCCCGCGATGACCATAACGCCACCCACCATCAGCGCGAGCACGGAGGCCATGGCCACCGCATTCACGGGGTCCCCGTCGGCGACGAGCAACGGCGCCAGCGTCGCCGCGATCATGGGACCCAGGGAGGAGTCGGGACCGAGCACCAGGATCTTGCTCGGTCCGAACATGGCGTAGGCCACCAGGCACATGATCGAGGTGTAGAGGCCGGTGATGGCCGGCAGGCCCGCGAGCTCGGCGTAGGCCATCCCCTGGGGAACCAGCAGCGCGGTGAGGACCAGCCCCGCCACGATGTCCTTGGTGAGCCACTCACGCCGGTAACCGGTCAGCATGCGGACGCCCGGCACCGCGGTCGCGTTCACGAGCTCCCTCCCCCAGCTGTCGCCGTCGTCGTCGAAGCCTAGGGACTTGCCGCGCGCAGCGCCATCGCCCCGTCAGCTCGGATCGGGGCCGGGACCGGCGGCTCGCCGGAACGGCCCATGGGGATCTTCGAACCCGCTGAACTGCGTGATATCGCGGGGGAACAACAACGCGATCGTCCAGTCCATCGCGATCCGGACCCGCCGTCCGATCGTGGGCATCGCGTACAGGTGGTAAGAGCGGTGCAGGAACCACCCCAGGAATCCCTTCACCTTCACGCCGAACACGTTCGCGACACCCTTGTACCGGCCCAGCGAACACACGCCACCGACGTTCTTCCACACGAACGGCTGGAGCTCGCCGCCCAGTTCGCTCGCGGTGAGGTTGTCGCCGAGCCGCTTGCCCTCACGCATCGCGTGCTGGGCGGTGGGCGGACTCGTGCCACCGGTCGTGCGATCGGGCACGGCCGCGATGTCTCCAGCGGCCCAGGCACCCGGTACGCCCACGACACGGAGATGGTCGTCGACCACGATGCGACCTCGCTCATCGAGCGGGAGCCCGCTGAACCGGGCCACCGGCGCCGGCTTGACGCCCGCGGTCCACACCAACGTGTCGGCGTCGAACGTCTGACCGTTCGACAAGACGATCGCGCCTTCGGCCGATTCCAGACGCGTCCCCAGCAACACCTCGATCCGCCGGGCCTCTAGCTGGTCCTGGGCGTAGGTCGCCAGATCCCGTGGGAGCTCCGGCAGGATCTGCGGGCCGGCCTCGACCAGGATCCATCGCATCTGGTCGGGTCGCAGCGTCGGGTAATGCTCCATCGCGTCGCGGGCGAGGTCCTCGAGTTCGCCCAATGCCTCCACACCCGCGTAGCCCGCCCCGACGAAGACGAATGTGAGCGCGGCACGGCGTCGGCTCTCGTCGTCGGTCTCGGCGGCGACGTCCAATCGGGACAGCACGTGGTTGCGCAGGTAGATCGCCTCCTGCACGGTCTTGAACCCGATCCCCCGCTCGGCGAGCCCGGGCACCGGCAACACGCGCGACCACGACCCCGCCGTCACCACCAGGATGTCGTAGCCCAGCGCCACCGAGGTGCCGTCGGGGATCGTCACCGTCGCGGAGTTCGCCTCGTGATCGATCGCCACCACCTCGCCCACAGCGATCGATGTGTGTCGCAACAAGGGTCGCAGCGGCACCACGGCGGCGCGGGGGTCGATCGTGCCGCTGGCCACTTCCGGCAGGAACGGCTGGTACTGCATGAAGTTGTCCGAACTCACCAGGGTGACGTCATAGCCCGCCTTCGCCAGCGGCTTCAAGTGCAGGGCCGCCTCCATGCCGGCGAAGCCACCGCCGACGATCAGGACGCGCTTGCGGGTTCCCATGACTCCAGCATGGCGGGGATCTCGTCGAGCGTCCGCACGTACGCGTCGGGCTCCGCCAGCTGCGCGGGCGTGGGATCGTCCGGCGCTTCGCCACGCATCACCCAGACGGTCCGCATCCCGGCGGTCTTGGCCGGACGCACGTCGTAGTCGAGGCGGTCCCCCAGCATCACCGCATGCGTCGGCGCCACGCCGGCCGTGTAGAGCACCTCCGAGAACAGCTTCGGATCGGGTTTCTGCAATCCCAGGTCGTCGCTCACGCCCCACACCTCGAAGTAGGGACTGAGACCGTCACGGTCCATCGCGACACGAACGGAGCTCGGCTGGTTCGCGATGATCCCCAGCCGGTAGCGGTCGGTGAGGGCATCAAGGCACGGGACCACGTCCGGGTAGATCGCCGTGGGAGGGTAGGCCCAGTACTTCGCGGCACGCGCCTCGACGGGCGTCAGGTCGGCATCTTCACCCAGGAAGGTTCGCGTGAGGCGTCGCCGGAACGATCCGGACTGGGCGGCTCGGGCCTCGACGTACTCGCGCTCGAACTCCTCGTCGGTGAAGACGGCGCCCGATTCGCGCAGCGCCTTCATCCAGGACCGCGCGTACACGGTGTCGTCGTACATCACGCCCCCGATGTCGAAGAACACCATCTCGATCCTTGGCTCGATCTTTGGTTCGATCTTTGGCTCGATCTCGGCGTCCGGTAGCACGACCGGCATGCTAGCGGCCTGACGACGCTCCCAGCGCGTAGCAGGCGACCGCTGCCGCAGCCGCCACGTTCAGCGAATCGACCCCGTGCGCCATCGGGATGGACACGCAGACGTCCGCCGCATCGAGCCACCGAGCCGACAGACCATCCCCTTCCGATCCGAGGGCCAGTGCGACCTTCGGCGCACCGTCATAGGAACGGAGGTCCACGGCATCGGCCGCCGGCGTGAGCGCCACGAGTTCGAAGCCGGCCTCGCGCAAGGCCTCAGGCCCGTCCACCCGGGTCCACGGGACGGTGAACACGGCGCCCATCGACGTGCGGATCGCGCGCCGGTACAGCGGGTCGGCACAACGAGGGGTCAGGACGACGGCGTCCATCCCGAGCGCCGCCGCGCTACGGAACACGGCGCCGACGTTCGTGTGGTCGACGAGATCCTCCAGGACCAGGATCCGTGTGGCGCCTTCGATCACGTCGGCCAGGGACGACAACGGTCTCCGAGTCATCGAGGCGAGCGCGCCCCGATGCACCGGGTACCCCGTGGTTTCCTCGAGCAGCTCCTCATCCACGACCAAGATCGGCGCGTCGGCGCTCCCCAGCAGATCGCCCATCGACGTCAGCCACCGGTCGGTGGTGAGCACCACGCGAGGGACGTACCCGGCGTCGAGCGCGCGACGGATCGTGGCCTCTCCTTCGGCGATGAACAGTCCCTCGGTCGGTTCCCGGCGGGACCGAACCTGGACATCACGCAGTTCGGTGAAGTCGCGGAGGCGGGGATCGGCCGGGTCGGTGACGCGTTCGACGGGGCTCATGACGGCACCGGGCGCTGCGCTAGCGTCCCGCGCGACGCTGGAGCTCGGCGAACCGTTCGGGGTCGGTGGTGTCGCACCCCATGCGGTAGTCGTAGCGTGCCCCGTGACAGTCGCTGGCGCCGGTGGGGATCAGATCGAGGCGCCGCGCCACCTCGTGGTAATAGGCACGCTGCGTCTCGTCATGGTCGGGGTGATCGACCTCCAAGCCGACCATGCCACCTTCGGCCATCTGCTCGATCAGCTCGTCCGGCACGGAACCCGCGCCCTTCCACATCCCGGGGTGGGCCAGCACGCAGATGCCGCCGGCGCCCGCGATGAGATCGAGCGAATCGATCGGGTCGAGGGCGTGCTTGGGGACGTAGGCGATGCCGTCGTCGCTGATGAACCGGTCGAAGGCTTCCTTCTCGGTGGGCACGATGCCGGCCTCCACCATGGCCTTGGCCACGTGCGGACGGGCGATCACGCCGTCGTCGGCCAGCTCGCGCACGCGTTCGAACGAGATGTCGTAGCCAAGCTCCTGCAGCTTCTCCACCATCATCTCGCCGCGCCGGAACCGGGTGTCGGTGAGGCGCTGCAGTTCTTCGCGCAGCGGAACGTTCGTGGGCTCGACCCAGTACGAGAGGACGTGCAGACTCGCACCCTGGTACTCGGCGGAGAACTCGATCCCCGGCACGATCTCCAGGCCGGTGCCCTCCGCCGCGGCGAACGCCTCGTCGAGCCCCTCCGTGGTGTCGTGGTCGGTGACGGCGATCCCCGACAGGCCACGCTCCAACGCCAGTGCGACGTTCTCGGCCGGCGTGTTCGTTCCGTCGGAGTAGGAACTGTGGGTGTGAAGGTCGTAGCCGCTCATCGTCGCGCAAGGGTGGCAGACGGGTCCTCGGCGCGTCACATCCGGCGTGGCGCGAACTAGGGCCCCGGCGCCGGCGCGATCAACGACGGACCGATCTCGGCCACCGAGCGACAGCCGGTGAGCGCCATCGCGTTCTCGAACTCCGCGCGCAGGATGCCTAGCACCCCTTCGACGCCTTCCTGGCCCGCGGCGGCGAGGCCCCACACGGTGGGACGCCCGACGAGGACGGCGCTCGCCCCCAGCGCCATGGCCTTCAGCACGTCGGTGCCCCTCCGGACGCCCCCGTCCATCAGGACCGGGATCCGGCCCGCCACCTGCGCGGCAACCTCCGGCAATGCTCCGAGCCCGGAGGGCGAGGAATCGAGCTGGCGTCCGCCGTGGTTCGACACGACGATCCCATCGGCGCCGGCCTGCACCGCCAGCTCTGCGTCTTCGGCCGTGAGGATGCCCTTCACCACGATGGGCAGGCCGGGGACCTGTCCCCGGATCCATGCGAGGTCGTCCCAGTCCAGGTGTGGGTCGAACACCAGATCGGTCCACGGCAGGCCCATCGGCATCTCGAACCCGCTGCGGGTGTCGCGGTGCCGCAGCCCGGCCACCGGGAAGTCGACCGTCCAGCAGATCGCCTCATAGCCCGCCGACGCGACCCGGGCCAGCATCTCCCCGGTCGCGCCGCGATCTGCGAACACGTACAACTGCCACCAGGCGGGTGTCTCGGTGGCGGCCGCGATCTGCTCCAACAGGTCGATCGCCGTCGAGGAGACGATCATGACGGTGCCGGCGGCTGCGGCGGCGCGGCGGGTCGCGACTTCGGCGTCGGCGTGAGCGAGACCTTGATACGCCCACGGCGCCACCATCACCGGGAACGACAGCGGCGCCCCGAGCACGCTGGTCGAGGTGTCGGGCTCACCCGCCCCTCGGAGGAACCGCGGCCGCAGCACCCATCGGTCGAAGGCCCGGCGGTTCTCCGCCAGCGTCCACTCATCGCCGGCTCCGCCCGCGAAGTATCCCCACACGTCGGGAGGGAGCGCGGCGCGAGCCACCGACTCGTAGTCGTCGACGATCACGAACGGCACGGCCTCGGTCATGGGCGCAAGCCTATTCGGTGCAGACCCTCGATGATGACCGCGCCCGGCGGACTCAGCCGCGCGCGGCCACGCGGCCGGCGCCCATGTCACGGGACAACCCCCGAGCGGTTTCGCGGACGGCGGCCGACAACGCTGCCGACGTTTTGCCTTCGGGGACGAGCCGTTCGACCGGGCCCACCACACCGACGGCGCCCGCGGGGTAGCCGCGGTGGTCGAACACCGCGGCGGCGATCTCCGCCTCCCCCACGATGGCCTCCTGGTCCTCCAGGGCGAGACCGTCGTGCACGACCGTGGTGAGCGCCAGATGCAGCCGCTCGGGATCCACGACCGTCCGCCCGGTGAGCGGCGCGAGGTCGTGGCGCACCAGGGCCGCCCGCTCGTCCTCGCCGAGGTAGGCGACGATCGCCTTGCCGAGCGCACATGCGTGCCACGGGATGGACGCGCCCACCTCCAGGATCTGCACGGAGTTGTCCGGTCGGAACACGTGATGCACGATCAAGACGTTCGGCCCGTGCAGCACACCCACGCGCACGGCTTCACCGACCCGCGAGGCCAGGGAGTCCGCCCACAGCAGCGAGCGGCCGCGGAGCTCGTGGTTGTCGAGGAAGGCGTTGCCCAGCTGGAGCATGGCCGGCCCGAGTCGGTACTTGCCCGACTCGGGATCCTGTTCCACCAACTCCTGGGCTTCGAGGGTGCGAAGGAGGCCGTAGACGGTCCCCTTCGCGAGGCCGAGCCGATCCGCGACCTCGGTGACGCCGAGTCTCGAGGATCCCGAACCGAGCGCCTTCAGGATGCGGGCGGCGCGGTCGACGGACTGGATCGTTCCTCGCCGCTCACCGGTGGCGCTCACGGCTGCTCGTCGACCGCCTTGGCCAAGGTGGCGAAGAGCAGCGCCGTGGATGTGGCACCCGGATCCTGATGCCCCAC
>Ga0307316_10000370_pt1 | contig 13330 bp, 13 predicted proteins | sample ER_DNA_356_FD_194504 | JGI IMG/M metagenome (GOLD analysis project Ga0307316, IMG submission 194504) | Bulk soil microbial communities from the East River watershed near Crested Butte, Colorado, United States - ER_DNA_356 | ecosystem: Environmental > Terrestrial > Soil > Floodplain | place... | reverse complement strand
TGCCGGCCTTCGCCTTCGCAGCGGCCGTCGCGGCCGGCTTCGGCGCCCTGGCGCTGATTGCCGCCCGCCGCTCCTTCACCGGCTATGCGGACGCGGTCGATCAGCCCTGGTGGCTGTGGCTCGGGGGCCTGATGGGCGCCTTCGTCGTCCTCACGATCACGTATGCCGGGCCGCGGCTCGGCACCACTGCCACCGTTGCGGTCTTCCTCGTCGGCCAGTTCGCAGCCGCGGCGGTCGTCGACCGCTACGGCCTCTTCGGCCTCGACCGCATCCCGGTGGGCTGGCCGCGAGTGCTCGGGCTCACCCTCCTCGCGGTCGGCGCCGCGCTGACGCTAAAGAAGTGAGCTACTCGATTTCCGCGAAGTAGACGCGGAACGGCACGCCGAGCCCTTGCGCGTCTTCGGCCGCCTTCATGAGACCGTCCTGCGCGGTCTTCCAGGTCTCGCGATCCGGGAACTCGTACTCGAAGTAGTAGGCGATGTCGGACTCGCCCTGCGGCGTCCCGAGGATGCGGCCGTGGCGGATCGTCGCGGTCGGAACCTCGCGCCGGTTCAGCTCGACATGCTGCTCGTACCGGTCCGGGTCCGGCGCATCGGGGTAGAGGGCGAAGACGCGGATCACGGTTGGAGCCTAATGGGACGAATGGCGAGGGCGCGCTCGTTGTGACGAGAGTGAGTCACAAGACGAAGGTCTGGATCGCGCTTTGGGTGGTCTACATCGTCTGGGGCTCGACCTACCTCGGCATCGAGCTCGCCGGCGAGACGATCCCGCCCTTCTACGCCGCGGCCACGAGGTTTCTGATCGCCGGAACGCTGATGCTGGGGATCGTCGCCTGGCGGCGCGGAACCGCGGTGCTCCGTCTGACGAAGGCGGAAGCCGCATCGGCGGCCGTTGTCGGTGTGCTGCTGCCGGGCTCGAACGCGCTGCTCTTCCTCACCGAGCGCCAGGTGCCGATCGGCCTGGCCTCCTTGATCATCGCGGCGATCCCGCTCTGGGTCGTCCTGCTTCGCTTCGCCGCGCGAGAGCGGCCGGATCTCGTCTCGGTCACCGGCCTCGTCGTCGGCTTCGCGGGGATCGCGCTGCTCGTCCGTCCCGGCGGCGACTCGGGATCGCTCTTCTACCTGCTGCTGACCGTGCTCGGCTCGTTCACGTGGGCGTTCGGATCCTTCCTCTCGCCACGCTTGCCCGTGCCGCGGGACGCGTTCGCGGCGACCGCGTACGAGATGCTCGCCGGCGGGGTCGTGCTGATGACCGCGGCGCTGATCGTCTACAGCCCGAGCCAGCTCAACCCGGCCCACTACTCGGCGCGCTCGCTCTTCGGGCTCGCGTACCTGATCGTCTTCGGCTCGCTGATCGGCTACAGCGCGTACGCCTGGCTGCTCGCGAACGCGCCGATCGGCCAGGTCTCGACTTACGCCTACGTCAACCCGGTGATCGCGATCGCCCTCGGAGCGATCGTGCTCGGCGAGTCGATCACCTGGCGGATCGTCGGCGGCGCGTTGCTGGTACTCGCCGCGGTCGCGATCGTCGTTCGCAGGGAGTCCAGGCAGGATGTCGCTGCCGAGGGCGCCTCGTTCGGGGGCGGGGCCGCCGGCTCAGAGCCCGACGATCTCGTCAGGACTGACGGGCACGCGGGTGAGCTCGCGGCCGGTCGCGTCGCGAAGCGCTGAGACGACAGCCGCGGTCGAGACGACAGTTGGCGGCTCCCCGACGCCCTTGACCCCGTAGGGCGCCTCGGGCTCGGGCTCCTCGACGAGCTCCGCGTCCACCGGCGGCATGTCCAGGGTCGTCGGCACGAGGTAATCGGTGAAGCTCGCGTTCGTGATCAGGCCGTCCCTGGTCTGGATCTCCTCCATCAGCGCGAGCCCGAGCCCCTGAGCAATTCCGCCCTCGATCTGGCCGTAAACGGCCTGCGGGTTGACCGCCTTGCCGACGTCTTGCGCCGTCCCGATCCAGACGACGCGGGTGAGGCCAAGCTCGACGTCGACCTCGGCGACGACGCGCATCGCGGCGCAGATGTAGGCGACGTGGGCGCCGTCGCCGGTGACTTGGCCGGTCTCGGGATCGAGCGGCGTCGTCGGGCGGTGGTGGTAGACGCGCTCGACGTCGATCGTCTCGCCCGGGGCGAGAGTGCCCCCGCGACGCGCGAGCTCATCCTTTGCGGCTCGCGCCGCGAGCTGCACTGCGCCTGCGGCCATCCAGGTCATCCGCGAGGCCGATGCCGAGCCGGCGGAGCCGACCGAGCTGGTCGTCGCCGAGCCGAGCACGACATCGTCGAGGTCGAGCTCTGTACGAGCCGTTTGCAGGATCACGTTGACCACGCCCTGGCCGACCTCCGCGGCGGCACAGTGAACCTCGGCGGCGAGCCCGTCGTCGCTCGCCGTCAGCAGCAGGCGGGCCGCGGTCGAGTCGTCGAACCCTTCCGAGTAGCAGACGTTCTTGAAGCCGACGGCGAAGCCGACGCCGCGCCTGACGCCCTCGCCGCGCGTCGTGTTGCCCGAGCCGCCGGGCAGGCGCAGGGCGTCGCGCGGCAGCTCCTCCGGCTCGGGTAAGGGCAAGGCGGCCGCGCGGCGGATCACCTCCGCTGCCGGGAACGAGCCGGTGATCCGCTGGCCGGTCGGGAGCGTGTCGCCGGGCGCGAGCGCGTTTCGGAGACGCAGCTCGACGGGGTCGATCCCGAGCTCGGCCGCCAGCTTGTCCATCTGCGCCTCGTGGGCGAAGCAGCTCTGCACGGCGCCGAAACCGCGCATCGCTCCGCAAGGCGGATTGTTCGTGTAGACGCAGGTGCACTCGACCAGCGCGTTCTCGACCGCATACGGGCCGCAGGCAAAGGCCGAAGCGTTCGCGGTCACGGCCGCGGAGCTCGAGGCATAGGCGCCGCCGTCGAGCAGGATCCTCGCGCGGACGTTGACGAGCTTGCCGTCGCGGTTCGCCCGGTGCTCCATCCAGATCTTCGCGGGGTGGCGGTGGATGTGGCCGACGAACGACTCCTCGCGGTTGTAGACCATCTTCACCGGGCGGTCCGTGTGCAGCGCGAGCATCGCGGCATGGATCTGCATCGAGAGGTCTTCCCGGCCGCCGAAGGCGCCGCCCACGCCCGCGAGGTGGATCCGGACCTGCTTGGGCTCGAGGCCGAGGCACGGGGCCACCTGGTCGCGGTCGATGTGCAGCCACTGCGTCGCGACGTAGACGTCGACACCGCCTTCGGCGTCGGGGATCGCGAGGCCCGACTCCGGGCCGAGGAAGGCCTGGTCCTGGATGCCGAGCTCGTAGACGCCCGAGACGGTCACATCGCCCTGTGCGTCAGGATCGCCGTGGTTAATCACAATGCTCCGGACGACGTTCGGGCGATCGTCCTCGCGGAAGCCGTGGCCGGCCGTCGGCCGCCCCTCGTGGATCGGCTCGCGCTCGGTCGCCTGTTCGGGATCGACGACTGGCTCGAGCGGCTGATAAGCGACGCGGATCCGCCCTGCGGCGCGCCGCGCCTGCTCCGGGTGCTCGGCCGCAACGATCGCGATCGGCTCGCCGAAGTAGCGGACGCGATCGATAGCGAGCACCGGCTGGTCGGGGAACTCGAGCCCGTAGGTCTTTGCGCCCGGGACGTCGGTGTGGGTCAGCACCGCATGGACCCCGGCCATGCCGACGGCCTCCGAGATGTCGACCTCGGAGACCAGGGCGTGCGCGTGCGGGCTGCGCAGTGTGTGGCCCCAGAGCATCCCGGCTGCAAAGAGGTCGCTCGAGTAGGCGAACTCGCCGGTCACCTTCGGGATCGCGTCGATGCGCTTGACGCTTTCGCCGACACGGCCGAGCTCGAGCGTGCGGGCGGTCGCGCTCATGAGCCGGCCGCCAGTCTGACCGCGTCGAAGATCTTCGCGTACCCCGTGCAGCGGCAAAGGTTGCCCGACAGCGCCTCGCGGATCTCGTCTTCGGTCGGGTTGGGGCTGCGCGCCAGCAGGTCGGCGGTCGCGACGACGAAGCCTGGCGTGCAGAAGCCGCACTGAACCGCGCCCGTCTCGGCGAAGGCCGCCTGAACTGGATGCAGCTCACCGTCCTCGACCAACCCCTCGACCGTCACGAGCTCGTGGCCGTCCACCTGGGCCGCGAGGACAAGGCAGGCACAGACGAGTCTGCCGTCGAGGAGCACGGAGCAGGAGCCGCACTCGCCCTGCTCGCACGCGTTCTTCGAGCCGGGGAGGCCGAGCCGCTCGCGGAGCACGTAGAGCAGGCTTTCCCCGGCCCAGACGTCGGCCTCGAGGCGCTCGCCGTTGACCGTCAGCTCGATTCTCATTGCAGGCAACGCTCGACGGCCCGGACGGTGAGCACCCGCAGCGAGTTGCGGCGGTAGGCGGCGCTGCCGCGAACGTCGTCGATCGGGCTCGCCGCGGCTGCGACGCGCTCCGGGAAGCCGTCGAGCTCGGCCAGCGGCGCCTGCACGAGTCCAACCACGGGCCCTGCGGACCCGAACGCGGCGCGAACCTCGTCGTGATCGCGGTCGACAGTCAGCGCCAGCGAGACCACCGAGATCACCATCGCGTTGCGCGGACCCACTTTCATGAACGTCTGTGGCCCAGCCGCGAGTCGGACGACGACGGCGACGATCAGCTCGTCGGCAGCGAGCAGGTTCCGCTTCGGCCCGGTCAGGAACTCCGGCAGCGGGACGCTACGCTCGCCGCGAACGCTCGCGAGCTCGACGACCGCGTCACCGATGAGCAGCGGTGGCAGCGCGTCTCCGGCGGGGGAAGCAGTGCCCAGGTTGCCCCCGACGGTGCCGCGATTGCGAATCTGCGGACCGCCCACGGTGCGCGAGGCCTCGGCCAGCGCCGGCAGGGCCTCTGCGAGCGGGGCCTCCATCGCCTCGGTGTACGTGAGCCCCGCTCCGAGCCGAATCGACCCGTTGTCCCGCGACCAGCCGCGCAGCTCCCCGACCTCGTTCAAGTTGAGCAGCGCCTCGGGCCTCGCCCGGTCGAAGTTGAGCTCGACCATCACGTCCGTGCCGCCCTGAATAGGGACCGAGCCGGGGTGCTCGGCCTTGAGCCGCAGCGCCTCGGCGAGCGAGCGAGGGGTCAGCACCTGCACTTCGGCGAAGGGTATTCGCCCCGTAGCCGGGCGGGTATCGTCGCCTGGGATGGCGGACCTGGCGCGACGGCTGGCGGTCGCACGCGGCGACGAGCCCGCGGACCTCGTCGTCCGTGGGGGCAGCGTGCTCTCGGTCTTCACGCGCGAATGGCTTGAGACCGACATCGCGATCGCCGACGGATACGTGGCCGGGCTCGGCGACTACGAAGGGGCCGACGAGGTCGACGCGGCCGGCCGCTTCGTCGTGCCCGGTTTCATCGACGCGCACATGCACCTCGAGTCGCCGAAGCTGCTGCCGGACGAGTTCGCCCGGCTCGTGCTGCCGCTCGGAACGACTGCCGTCGTCGCGGATCCCCACGAGCTCGCGAACGTGCTCGGCACCGACGGCGTCCACTGGCTGCTCGACTTCTGCGCCGAGCTGCCGCTCGACGTCTATTTCATGGCGTCCTCGTCGGTCCCCGCCTCGCGCTTCGAGTCCCCCCGGCGTGCTCTGAACGAAGGCGACCTCCAGGGCCTCCTCCGGCGCCGCCGCGTGCTCGGGCTGGCCGAGATGATGAATTTCCCCGGCGTGATCGCGGGCTACGAGGACGAGCTGACGAAGCTCGGTCTCACCGGCGCGACGCACGTCGACGGGCACGCACCCGGCGTCGTGGGCAAGCAGCTGAACGCCTACGCCGCCGCCGGGATCCGCTCAGACCACGAGACGCTGACGGTCGAGGAAGGCCGGGAGCGGCTCCGCGCGGGCATGTGGGTGCTGATCCGCGAGGCCTCGATGGCCCGGAACCTGCTGGCCCTCCTGCCTCTAGTCGAGGAGTACGGGACCTCCCGGATCGCCTTCTGCACGGACGACAAAGACCCCGATGACATCGCCGAGAACGGCCACATCAACGGCATGGTTCGGGACGCCGTCGTTGCCGGGATCGCCCCCGAAGACGCACTCGTGCTCGGATCGCTGAACCCCGCGCTGTGGCACGGGCTCGATCACCTGGGGGCGCTTGCGCCCGGCTACCAGGCCGACGTGCTGGTCCTGCCGGACCTCGAGAGCTTCCAGCCTGAAGTGGTCCTGAAACGCGGCCGTCCCGTCGAGGAGATCGCGCGCTCGGAGGTGCCGGAGTGGGTCAAGCACACGGTCCGGATCGGGCCGGTCGCGGCCGAGCGGTTCCGGATCGCGTGGCCCGATGAGTCGAAGGCGCGTGTGATCGGGCTCGTCCCTGATCAGGTCGTCACCGAATCGCTCGTCGAGGAGCCGACCGTTCGCGACGGCGAGGCGGTCGCCGACCCCTCTCGTGACCTGGCCAAGATTGCAGTCATCGAGCGTCACCTCGGCACGGGTCAAGTCGGCCTCGGTTTCGTGCGCGGCTTCGGCCTCGAGCGCGGGGCACTCGGCTCGACGGTCGCCCACGACGCCCACAACCTCGTCGTCGTCGGTATGAACGACGCGGACATGGGCAGAGTCGTCGAGCGGCTGGGCGAGCTCGGTGGGGGGATCGTCGCGGTCGACGAGGGCGAAGTGCTCGCCGAGCTGCCGTTGCCGGTCGGCGGACTGCTCGCCGATCTGCCTCTGGCCGAGGTCGTTGAGCGCAGCCGCGCCTGCACGGAGGCGGCGGAGCGACTCGGCTGTCGGGGCGCGACGCCGTTCCTGACGATGTCGTTTCTCGCGCTCTCCGTGATCCCGAGCCTCAAGATCACCGACCAGGGCCTGGTTGACGTCGACCGCTTCGAGCTCGTTCCGCTCGAGGCCGAGTGACCGTTCTCGCCAACGCCCACGTCGTCACGATGGACGACGCTGGGACGGAGCTCGACAGCGGCTGGATCCGGATCGAGGACGGCTTCGTCGCAGAGGTCGGCTCCGGCGAGCCGCCCGAGCCCGGGGATGACCTCGCGGGCGCCGTCGTCACGCCCGCGCTGATCAACACGCACCACCACCTGTTCCAGACGCTGACTCGGGCTCGGGCGCAGGAGGCCGACCTCTTCACCTGGCTGAAGGAGCTTTATCCGCTGTGGGCACGGCTCGATGCCGAGGCCGAGTACGCCGCGGCCCGCACAGGGCTCGCCGAGCTCGCACTCTCCGGCTGCGGCACCGTCTTCGACCACCACTACGTGTTCCCGCACGGCGAGGAGGGCCTGATCGAGGCCGAGCTCCAGGCAGCTCGCGAGCTCGGCGTCAGAATCGTCGCCTCGCGAGGCTCGATGGATCTTGGCGAGTCGGACGGCGGCCTGCCGCCCGACAGCCTCGTCGAGGAGCTCGACGCGGTGCTCGCGGACACCAAACGGCTGGCCGGGCTGCACGAGCAGGGCCCCGGAGCCCGCGTCCAGCTCGCGGTCGCGCCGTGCTCGCCGTTCTCGGTCACCCGCCGGCTGATGACGGAATCGGCGGAGCTCGCGCGGAGCCTCGAGCTTCCCCTCCACACACATCTGGCCGAGACGGCCGAGGAGGAGGCCTATTGCGTGGAGCTCTACGGCTGCCGCCCGGTCGAGTACCTGGAGCAGCTTGGCTGGCTCGCCGGCGACGTCTGGTGCGCGCATTGTGTCCACCTGGACGGCGGCGACATCGGCAAGCTGGCCGCGACCGGGACCGGCGTCGCGCACTGTCCGACCTCGAACCTGCGCCTCGGCGCCGGTGTCGCGCCGGTGCGGTCCCTGCTCGATGCAGGCGGCCGCGTCGGCCTCGGCGTCGACGGCTCGGCTTCAAACGAGCGCGGCGACCTGCTGTTCGACGTCAAGCAGGCGCTGCTCGTGGCGCGCGGCCGAGACGGCCCTACCGCCCTGACGGCCCGTGAGGCGCTACGACTCGCCACGCGCGGCGGCGCCGACCTGCTTGGCCGCGGCGACCTCGGCGCGATCGAGCCCGGCTGCTGCGCAGACCTCGCCGTCTGGCGAAGGGACATGCTCGAGCTGGCCGGGGCTCGGGACCCGGTCGCGGGGCTCGTTCTTTCGGCCCCCCACCGGGTCGACCGGCTGCTCGTCGGCGGCGAGGACGTCGTCCGCGACGGCGAGCTTGTGCGCGCGTCCGAGCAGGAGATTGCGCAGGAGCACCGCCGCCAGGCGGAGAAGTTCAACCCGTGATCTCGACCCACGTCCTCGACACGAAGCAGGGAACGCCGGGGGCCGGCCTCAGGGTCGGTCTCTACCGCGGCGACGAGCTGCTCTCCGAGCAAGAGACCGATGAAGACGGGCGCATCGCCGAGCTCTCGCCGCCCGCGCTCGAACCGGGCGTCTACCGCATCGTCTTCCACGCCGACAGCGGCTTCTTCGAGAAGATCGAAGTCAGCATTGCGATCGCCGACCCCGACGAGCACCTCCACGTGCCGCTGCTGCTCGCCCCCTACTCGTGCGTGATCTACCGCGGCAGCTGACGGTCGACGAGCTCGCCGAGCTCTTCGAGGGCCGCACGAGGCTGGTCGAGCTCCTCGCCGAGCGAGAGGACCCGCTCAGCTCCGCGGAGAAAGTGCTCGGGGAGCTGACCGAGCAGGAGCAGCGGCAGGCCCTGAACGCGCATCCGGCAATTGGCGCCCGCACCCTGTCCAAGCGTTCGGCGACCGAGCAGGGCAGCGGCGGCCACCCGGCCGTCCTGACCGAGCTCACCTACCTGAACCAGGTCTACGAGGAGAAGTTCGGCTTCCGCTTCGTCGTCTTCGTCGACGGCCGCCCGAAGTCCGAAATCCTGGAGATCCTGCAACACCGCCTGGAGCGGACGCGCGAGGAGGAGCTCGAGACAGGCCTGCGCGAGCTGGTCGCGATCGCCCGCGACCGCTGGCTCAAGGGCTGATGGATCCTTACGCGAACGAGTGGCTCGACCTGCTCGTTCGCTGGCTCCACGTGGTCGCCGCGATCGCGTGGATCGGCTCCTCGTTCTACTTCATCGCGCTCGACAACCACCTCCGGCCGCCCAAGGACGAGGCCGACGCCGAGCGGGGGGTCGGCGGCGAGGCCTGGGAGATCCACGGCGGTGGCTTCTACCAGGTGCAGAAGTACCGGCTCGCGCCGAAGACGCTGCCCGAGCCGCTCTACTGGTTCAAGTGGGAGGCCTACACGACCTGGCTCTCCGGCTTCGCGCTGCTGATCGTCCTCTACTACTTCAACGCCAACACGTTCCTGATCGACAAGTCGGTCGCCGACCTGCGGCCGTGGCAGGCGATCGCGATCAGCGTCGCCCTCCTGATCGCGGCCTGGCTCGTCTACGACGGCCTTTGCCGGCTGATACCGAACGACGTCGCACTGGCCGCCGTGCTGCTCGTGCTGGTGACGCTCGCGGCCTGGGGCGTCAGCCATCTGTTCTCAGGCCGCGCCGAGTACATCCAGATAGGGGCGATGCTCGGGACGATGATGGCCGGCAACGTCTTCTTCGTGATCATCCCGGCCCACTGGGAGCTGATCCGCGCCAAGCAGGCGGGGCGTGAGCCGAGCGCCGCGGCAGCCCTCCGCGCCAAGCAGCGCTCCGTCCACAACAACTACCTGACCCTGCCGGTCGTGTTCACGATGATCAGCAACCACTTCCCGATCACCTACGGGCACTCGTACTCGTGGCTGATCCTCATCGCGCTGCTCGTGATCGGCGCCTGGGTGCGGCATTTCTTCAACGTCCGCCACAGCGGCCGTACAGCGTGGTGGATCCCTGTCACGGCAGCGCTGGCGATCGCGGCCGTCGCCGTCGCGATCAGGCCGCACGGCTCCTCGGGTGGGACGGCGGTCCCGTTCACGCGGGCGCAGGCGATCGTCCAGGCCCGCTGCGTCCCTTGCCATTCGGCCCACCCGACAAAGGTTGACATCGCGCCGATGGGGCTCGTCTTCGACACGCCGAAGCAAATCCACGCGCAGGCGAGGCTGATCGAGCAGGTCGCGGTGACGACGAAGGTGATGCCGCTCGGGAACGTGACCGGGATGACGCAAGCCGAGCGGGACACCCTCGGCGCCTGGATCCAACAGGGCGCGAAAACGCGGTAGGTTCCGCGGATGCTCGAAATCGCGGTCGGAGGCGCGCGATTCGAGGCGCGCTTCGAGGAGGGGGCAGCGCCGCAAACAGTCGCGGCCTTCCGTCGGCTGCTGCCGCTCGAGAGCAAGCTGATCCATGCGCGCTGGAGCGGGGAGGCCTGCTGGATCCCGTTTGGCGAGCTCGACGTCGGGATCGGGCCGGAGAACGCAACCGCCTACCCGGGGCCGGGTGAGCTTCTCCTCTACCCGGGCGGCGTCAGCGAGACGGAGATTCTCTTCCCCTACGGGCCGACGCAATTCGCGAGCAAGGCCGGGGTACTGGCGGGCAACCACTTCGCGACGATCGGCAGAGGCGCCGAGCAGCTGCGCGAGTTAGGGCCGCTCGTGCTCTGGCAGGGCGCTCAGTCGATTCGCTTCGACGAGCGCTAGCGCTTCAGTCAGCGCGTCGACGGCGAGCGCGATGTCCTCGGCGCTCGAGAGCTCATCCGGGGAATGGCTGGCGCCGCCGTTCAGCGAGCGGACGAACAGCATCGCCGTCGGCACGCCGGCGGCGGCGAGCACCATCGCGTCGTGGCCGGCGCCGGAGACGAGCTCCGGCGCGCCGGGGAGCACAGCTCGGAGAGCCTCGAGGGGCGGACCGCCCATGACGATCGGGTCCTGGCGCCAACTCGGCTCGAAGCCGATCGACTCGATCAGCTTCTCGAGGCCATCAGCGGTCGGAGCGCGCGCATCGACGGAGACCGTCACCCGCTCCGGAACGACGTTCGTCGCCCCCGGCACCACCTCGAGCGCGCCAACCGTCGCGAGCCCATCGTGGCGTGCGGACTCGCGGACGTGCAAAACGAATTTCGCCGCCTCGACGAGCGCGTCCGCGCGCTCCTCGATCGGCGTGGTCCCGGCGTGCGCGGCGCGACCCTCGAAGGTGACCGTGCCCCGCGCCTGGCCGGCGATACCGGTGACGATCCCGAGCGGCTCGCCGAGACGCTCCAGCACCGGTCCTTGCTCGATATGGACTTCGACGAAGGCGTCGGGAAGCTCCGCGAGCCGACGGCTGCCCATCGCCCCCGTCTCTTCGGCCCGGAAGGCGACCACCCCAAGCTCGGTGTCGCGAAGCCGACCGGCGGCCTCGATCGCCGCAACAACACCGAGCGCGCCGTCGAAGCGCCCACCGTTCGGCACCGTGTCGAGATGCGAGCCGCTCCAGAGGCGCGCGGCCCCCCGTCGTCCGAAGAGGTTGCCGGCGTCGTCCCGGCCGACGTCGAGCCCGGCCTCGCGCATCCACCGAGCCGCAAGCTCATGAGCGGCGTTCTCCTCCGCCGAGTAACCGGCGCGTGTGCTGCCGATCGCGTAAAGCTCGTCGAGCCGGGTTAGAGCCCGCACCGCTGCATCATCCCTGGCCGCGACTCGTCGAGCCTCGCGAGCGCCACTGCTCCGCCCAGTGGCAGGACCGCAGCAACCGCAAAGCCGGTCCGCCACGAAGCCGCGTCAACGACCGCCGCGAAGGCGATCGGAGCAACCGTGCCTGCAATCGAAAGCGACGTCTGCTGGAAGCCGAGCGCGGTGCCGCTACGGGCACGACCTGCGAGCTCGGCGGCGGCAGTGAAGGCAAGGCCGTTCCATGACATCGCCAGCGCGGCCGCGACGACCAGCGAGGGAACGAGCACGACGAGAGGCGCCGACACGAGCGCGGCCGAGAGGGCGACGGCGGCCGTGATCGCAAAGCCAAGCCGCCGGAGCGGCCCGATTCGAGCGTGAGCTCGATCCGACCAACGACCGGCACCGATCCGCAATGTAATCGCGATCGCCTGGGCCGCAGCAAGCACTGCTGCCGCCTCGGTGATCGAGAGGCCACGCTGGTCATGCAGAAAGAGGACGACGAAGCCGGTCAGGGAAACCTGCGTAGCGACATAGAGCGTGCTGCCGGCGCTGAGAATCCAGAGCCGGCGGTCGCGGAGGATCGCCGGCGCCTGCCCGGTCAACGGGGCCGCGTCGCCCGGCGCATCCCGCAGGACAAGCGCTCCCATCGCCGAGGCCAGCAAGCACAGGCCTCCCAAGAAGAGAAAGGCGGCCTCAAGTCCGCCGGCGTGATCGATCGGGGGGAGCGCGACGGCGGAGAGAAAGCCTCCGATCGGAAGCGCGGACTGCCTGACGCCGAGAGCGAAGCCCCGCTCGTCTCGTCCGAACCAGCTCATGACGGCACGGCCGCTTGCGGCGTTGACGCTCGCCCCGGCCGCACTCGCGATCGCCAGCACGCCCACGAGGCCGGGGGCGCTCGACACGAACGCCGCAGCGCTCACGAAGGCTCCCATCAGCGCCATCCCAACTGCGAGCACCACCCGTTCGCCGACCCGATCCGCCGCCAGGCCCCATGGGAGGAGCGTCAGGACCGGCCCGACCCAGACGCTGCCGAGCACGATTCCAACCCCCGAGACACTCAGATCCAGCTCGCTGCGAAGCGCCGGTGCGAGCACCGGAAGTCCCAAGAGAACGGCGGAGAAGCTCGCCTGGGCCGCCGTCCCTGCGGCGAGCACCGCCCATCTGTAACGTCGGGCTATAGCCCGAAGGGGTTGAACGAGTCAGGACTGCGGAGCATCACATCGCGCCGCTGATTCAGGCCGATCCCCATGCGTCTAACCGGAGCCTACCTCGGGCCATTTCGGCGCGGCCAACGACTTCGGAGGCGACGAGGACTCCCCCTTGACAAGTGTTGCCAGAAGGAGGAGCCTTGTTCTGGTCGAGCAAAAAGATGAAGGCCTTGCTCACAGCGCTCGTTGCGCTCGCCTTTGCGGCCCCTGCGCTCGCCGCGCCGCCTCCAAACGACAACCGGGCTGACGCCCAGCTCCTCCCCTCGTTCCCGGCGTCGACGCACGGCACCACCGTTGATGCGACGGTCGAGCGACTCGACCCGCAAGTGTCGAAGTGCGGCCGGATCGAAGCGACCGTCTGGTACCGCATCGAGGCGGCCCCTGACGGCACGATCGTCGCAACGGTCCAGGCGTCGGGCACCCTCGCACCTGTCGTCCGCATCTATCGGCGCAACCCGTCGAACATCGCAGAGGTGTCCTGCGGCACGGCCGCCGCCGGCGGCAAGGTGGTGACTTCGGTCGCCGCCGTGCGCGGCGCCGGCTATCTGATCCTGGTCGGGCACCGACCGGGCGCTTCGAGCGGCGAGTTCGATCTGCGGGCCGATCTCGTCCTGCCACCGGACAACGACGAACGAGCCCAGGCCGCGCAGGTCGGCCGCCTCCCCAGCACCAGGCGCGGGACCACGCTCGGCGCCACGAGCGACGACTACAACCACTGCAGAATGTCTGGAGGGGGC
>Ga0307316_10000366_pt1 | contig 13358 bp, 11 predicted proteins | sample ER_DNA_356_FD_194504 | JGI IMG/M metagenome (GOLD analysis project Ga0307316, IMG submission 194504) | Bulk soil microbial communities from the East River watershed near Crested Butte, Colorado, United States - ER_DNA_356 | ecosystem: Environmental > Terrestrial > Soil > Floodplain | place... | reverse complement strand
GACGACCTAAAGAAGGGGTCGCCGAAGAAGTCGGCATATACCGATCTGGCTGACGAAGACATCACCGAGATAGAGAGTGGTGCCGCGGACGAGCGGCGCTTGGGACAGCTCGTCGAAGGAAATGTGATCGGGGACCTGCAATCTCACTCCCAGAAAACCTCCGAGGACAATCCCGGAATCAAGTTCGCGGTTGCGATTGGGGGAGATCCACGCTTGACGACGCGACAAGCCCGACAGTTCGAGACGACCGTGACGACGATACTCGACGAGGCCGAGGCAATCGAGCAACGATCGCTCTACTCCGGAGACGGGTTCGGCCATTTCCTGATCATGGGTCGCCTCCCCGCCGATCGCTTCTTCGAACTAGGCGACACCATCATCGACAGGGTCAACTGCGATCCGATCCACAACGACTACCAAGCACGCACCTATACCCACCTCAGCGGGCAGCGGACGTTTCTGATTATCCAAGAGAGTCTGGTGAGAGAGTTCGGCGGGAGCGCATCCTCGGTCGGCCCGCCGGCGTCTACTCCCGCCGCAGTTGAGTCCAAAAGCGGCCTTGACGTTGCACTCGAGCAGCTCAAAGAGCGATACGAAATTAGGAAGGAGCTCGGGAGAGGCGGATTTGCCGCCGTCTATGAGGTGTTCGATACCCTCGCGGAGGAACCACGGGCGTTGAAGATCTCCCTGGCGCCTGGATCGCCCGATCGGATCCGCCGAGAGGTAGGGGCGCTGCTCTCCATCGAACACCCGCACGTGCTGCAGGTCTTCTGGGCCGAACGGACGCGCAATAGGCATTACTACATCGTCAGTGAGCTGCTAGCCGGAGCGACGATGGAGGGGTACGCGAGAGGCGACAAGGAACTTGGGCTCGACGTCTCGATTTCAGTAATCGACCAGTTGCTGGATGCACTCAGTGCCATCCATCCAGATCAGCGTCGTATCGACGAAATCCGCAGGGGGTTGATGTCCCTCGATCAGTTCAACGAACTGCAGGAACTGCAGGAGGCCGGGATCGTGCATCGTGATGTGAAGCCGGCCAACGTAATCCTTGGTCCCGACAACCAGGTGAAACTGCTTGATTTCAACATCGCTTCTGGGGCCGGCGAGCCGGTTGTAACCCGGTCGGGGACGCCTCCATACCAGCCGCCGGACCTGCCGCCGAACTGGGATCCCTCTATCGACCTGTTCGCCGTCGGGGTGATGCTCTACCAATTTCTTACCGGACGCCATCCCTATCCGGATGAAGAACCCTCGGCAGCCGTCACGCCAACTCGCGCGAGAGCGTACCAACCCAATCTTCCTATCTCCTTGGAGAACTTTCTCGCAAAAGCGGTGGCGCCCTACGCTGGGGAACGCTTTAAGAGCGCGGTTGAAATGCGCGAGGCCCTACGGCAGGCAAAGCGAGACGCCGATCTTGAAACCCATTCAGACTCGCTAGGCGAGCGAGTCAAGGTCTTCCGAGAGCAGAAGCGACTCTCGCTCCACGACCTCGTCGATCGCTCCGGAGTCGAGGAAGCCATGGTTTCCAAGATCGAGATGGGAAAACTGAGCCCAACGATCGCGGTGGCGAAAAAGCTCGCGGAAGGTCTCGATGTTCCCCTCGCGGCCCTACTCGGGGAGCGGGGAGGAAGAATCACCGATCAAGCCACCAGCGCCGCGACCCGCCCCTAGAAGCTCTTCGGCTTGAAAGGCCGATACTCCCGAAGCAACCAGGCCGCTTGGGGAGCGGCCATCAAGCTTAATTCCGTTCGCTCCGAACTGAAGTTGCCAGGCGCCGCCCCAGACCAACTGACGCATGCGGCAAGTGTCCGCTCGGGCACATCCCTGTTGGGCTGAGCGGCCGTATTACTCTCCTATGCGGATCGCCCACGTCCCTGCGAAGCCACGCGGGGCGAAGCTCTATGTCGGGGATACAGGATCAACTTGGCCCCAGCGGAGGATTAGAGCGGCTAGATAGCACTCTCATATCCCGAAGCGGACTATGGTCTGCGTCACGCCCTCCGCGATCCAATGACACATCGCGACCCCGAAAGTGAGACCGACCCCCTTGCCCCTCACTCGCTCTCCCCGAGCGAGCTAAAGGAGTTGCTCGCCGCGGAGCGCACCGGAGAACCGTTTCTCGCTTTCAGGGATCGGGAGGGCCACCTTGCCTTCTTTGCGACCGGCGCCGGGCAGACCCACACGCTGGGGCGGCGAGAGGAGGTAGACGTTTCGATCGGCTGGGACGAGGAGGTCTCAGGCCTCCACGCCGAGCTCCAGTGCCTGGGAGGCGAGTGGGCGATTCTGGACGACGGGCTCTCGACCAACGGCACCTTCGTCAATGCGCAGCGCGTCAGCGGTCGCCAGCGGCTTCGTGACGGTGACCGGATTCGGGTCGGCAAGACGATCCTCGTTTACAAGTGCGGCTCACCGGTGCAAGTGGCTGCGACCGCCGTCGCCCCCAAAGAGAGCACCCTCCAAGAGCTGACCGTGACCCAGCGCCGCGTCCTCACCGCTCTCTGCCGCCCCTTTCGCGACGGCGACAGCTTCGCCACGCCGGCAACCAACCAGCAGATCGCCGAAGAGGTGCACCTCGGTGTCGACGCGGTCAAGATGCACATGCGAGCTTTGTTTGCGAAGTTTGAGCTGGGAGAGCTCGCGCAGAACGAAAAGCGGGCGCGACTTGCCGCATGCGCGCTGCACTACGGCGTGATCAGCCGGCGGGAGCTCGCAGCGGACAGCTAGCGCTCCTCGGTGGGCCGGTCGGCGACAACCGTGGGCGCGAGGCCACCGGCGCCGTGCTCGGACCCGGGGGCACGGTCGGTGCCTTCCTCCTGTCCCTCCTCCTGGATCGGCACGCCCAAGGCCCTCGCGGATGCACGGGCGAGCTCGGCGGCGGTGCGGTAGCGCGCACTCGGATCCTTGGCCATTCCACGGGCAACCACCTCGTCGATCGCCGCCGGCAGGCCCTCCCGTATTCGGCTGGGGGCTGGCGGTGCCGCATTGACATGCGCCCAAAGCCTTGCGGCATCGGTGTCGCGCGGAAACGGGGGCTCGCCGGTGAGGCAGTGGTGGAGCAGGCCAGCCAGGGCATAGATGTCGACGGCGGCGTCAATAGCCTCGCCCCGGATCTGCTCGGGAGCGAGATAATCGAGAGTGCCGACCCACTGCCCATCTACGGTGAGATCGCCGCCGGTTCCCATGCTCTTGGCGATCCCGAAGTCCGTCAGGTAGAGGTGCTCAGTCCGATTGAGCGTCAGAAGGAGGTTGGCCGGCTTCACGTCCCTGTGCACGAGACCGCGGGCGTGCGCCGCATCGAGCGCTTCGGCCAGCTGCTCGATCATCCGGCTGGTCCGCACGGGATCGAGCGCCCCACCGCGCTCCAGCACCCGCGCTAGATCGGTGCCTTCGACTAGGCGCATCGCAATGAAAAGGAGGCCGTCGTCCTCCCCGGCCTCGTAGACGGTGATCACGTTGGGGTGCTCGACTGAGGCAGCCAGCTTTGACTCCTGCTCGAAGCGAGCGCGGAACGCCGAGTCGTGGGCACGCTCGGTGGCGATCAGCTTGATCGCCACCGAGCGCTCGAGAGCGAGCTGAGTCGCGCGGTAAACGACGCCCATTCCGCCACGGCCGATCGTGGCTTCGATCCTGTAACCGGCGATTATCGCCGTCGGCTCGAGTGATCGCGGGCCTGAAGGGTGCAGCACCCCATCGACGACCATGGTCGAGTCGGCTGCGAAAAGGTCGCGCAGCTGCTGCCGTTCGCGGCTGTCCGACCAGAGGCCGACGAGGGCGGTCCCGAGCGTGGCGAGCGTCAGCGCGGCGACCGGGTCGATGTAGTCGAGCTGGCTGCCGGAGTCGAAGGCGAGCTGAACCGCGACGGACCAGGTGGCCAGAAGGCCGACGCCGGTCAGGACCAGCGCCAGCGTGCCCAGCCGCAGGCCGGCGAGGGGCACAAGCAGTGCCAGCAGGGCGATTAAGAGAATCGTTACCGCCTCCGCCGGCGGGCGCAAAGGGATCCCGCCAAGGACCGTGGTCACCTCGTTGGCGAGGACTTCGGGCCCGGCCATCGGCTCCTTGCCGGACATCGGCGTCTGATGGAGGTCCTGGAGCGTCGGCGCGGAGGCGCCGACGCTCGCGATTTTGCCGGCCAACAGGTGCGGCGGGAAACGGCCACTGAGAACGCGTGAGTAGGAGATCGCGGGGAACATGCCGGGAGGACCGGCGTAGTCGATCGGCACCGGGTGCCGCGCGCCGCCGAAGAGGGACGGGCGCAGAGGGCGTCCCGTGTCGGCTTCGGCAACCGCCACGGCAAAGCTCCTCAGTCCGGCGATCGAGTACCGAGTGTTGCGCAGGACGCCGTCGCTGTCGGGGATCGCGCTCGTGTTGGCGGCACTAGCGCCCAAACCGCGCAGCACTGCATCTCCCCCTAGGACGGCAGTGGTGCCGTGTGGGCCGACTTCGCTCGTACTCAGCACCACCCCATCGGCCCGGCCGACCGCCCTGATCAGGGCGTTGTCGTCGGCTCGGCTGCTCGGCTCGGTGAACTGGATGTCGACGGCGATTACCTTCGTGCCCGCCCGGCGCAGCTCATCGATCACGCGGGCGTGGTAGCGGCGCGGGAACGGCCAGCGCGCCTGAAGGTGGCGGTCCCGCAGGTAGTCGAAGGTGGACTCGTCGATGTTGACCAGAATCAAGCCCGCGGCCCCCGAGCGTTCTACCCCGCGAATCTGAAAGCGGGCGTCGATCGTCTGCTGCTCGAGGCGACGCAGCAGGTGCGCGTCGCGAGCGAGGACACCGAAACCGCCCGCGAGAAGGGCGATCCCGAGGAGCAGCGCGGCCCTACGTCTCTTCCACAGCGCCTGGGGCATCTCGACCCTGCACGGCGATCAGCTCGAACCGCCGACCTCTACGACTTCGTGTCTGTTGATCCGAAACCCCTCGCCCGACCGCACCGTGCAGCGAACCGCGGTTGCCAAGACCCTGCAGGTAAAGGGGCCGGCGGTTACACGCGAGCCGACTTCGAGCGTCGGGCCGGGATTGGGGTCGTCGAAGATCCAGGGACAGCCGGATGCGCTCCGGCAGACCTGGGCTCGGCCCCCGCTGAGTAGGCGCGCCTCCTGAAAGACGTTCGGTTCGCCGCCACTTGGGCTCGCGCAGATCACGCCAGCCTGGCGACTTCCGGGCAGATACATGTCGCAGGCGGCGAGGCGCCCGGCGGCGGTGCGCGCGAAGAAGGCGCCCACCGACCGAGCTCCGCCGGCATCCGGCGCAACGGAGGTCCCGCCCGCGATTATGATGAGTGCGATCACCAACACAAAGGCTCTAGAGGCCATCGTGCGGCGGGCTTTACGGTGTGCTGACCTCACGACGCGAGCACCGAATCTGACTGGAACCAAACGGTCTGGCCGAAGACCTTCTTCGGGATGGTCAAACGCTTCGTGTAATAACGGCCACAGCTGCTCGGCGTCTTCGGGATCCTGAACCTGACCGTCATCGACTTGGCGGCGCGCGCCTTGGCGGCGTCCCCCCCGTCCAGGGGCTCGGGCAGGCGGAAGATCCCGGCCGTGGTGAAGTGCGACGAGGCGCTGCCGAGGGCAAGGGAACCCGCCGATCCCGCCAGCCCGTAGGAGACCGTGACCTCGGCTGGGCGGTAGGTCTTGTAGCGGATCACCAGGCGAACTCGGTGCTGGTGGGTGAAGACAAAGACGCGAGCGCGGGCGACCCGCAACACACAGGCTCGGGGCAGGTCGACCGTCCAGCGATAGCTTGCCGCCGGCCCGGTAAGGCCGCCCAGCTTCTCGCGAACCTGGAAGAGGTGGTCGCCGGGGAGCAGGGAACCGAAGGACTCTCCGCTGCTACAGCCTTTCCAGACACCGCCGTCGATCGAGCATTCATAGGTGCCGCCCGCCACGCCCGTGAAGCCGAACGCGGCGCTGGTGACAGCGGTCTCGTGCGGTGGGCCGCTGGTAATCGTCACCACCGGGGCCACCGGTGCCACCGGCGCGGGGGGAGGCGAGGCCGTCACCCGGGTGAATATTGCCTTTTCACAGCTCGGCGAGCTGGCGCAGCCGTTGCCGTACTTGGCGGTCAGCGTGTCGCCTTCGAGCGTTAGTTCCAGGCTCGTCCATTCAAGGAAGGCGCAGTTGGAGGTAGACCAGAGGCCGCCCTGGCCCGAATAGCTGCTTCCAGACTCGGAGAAGGTCGCGATGACGGTGCCCTGCGGCAGGTAGCAGGAGCTTCCCGTTACCTGGACGGGTTCGGTCGCGGTGACCGTGTACGTGCCGCCCGAGTTGGTGATCGCCACAACCGTCGTGTTGCCGAAGGTGACGCGCCAGTCCCCGACGACCGGATCGCTGGACGCCGACGCAGATGCCGACCCCAGGGCCGTAAACGTTGACCCCCCGAGCGCAGACCAGAGCACGAGTACCGCCAAAACGGGGAACAGACGACGGATGCGGATGGTCGAGCCTTTCGCCGAGAACCTGGTGAGCAGGGCCGGCATCATCGTATATGGGACCGGTGCGTAGTCCGAAGTGCCCGCTTGGGCTTCGCCTGCGCCATCAGCAGTGCTCTTCCAGATATGCGGCTGCGGCCGTCGCGACTTCCTCGCGCTTTGCCTCGGGCATTTCATCGTTGCTCAGGCTCTTGATCCACTCCGCTTCGACGATGTAGCGCCCTGAGCGGCTCATCAGCTCGCAGTTCTTCTGGAGGTCTTCGGGGCTGTTCTCGAACACCTGGGAGACGGCGTCCGCCGCTCCCCCGCCGATGTTGGCGCTGAGAGCCGTGGGGGTCCCGGCCGAGTTCGTCACCGGGGGCGACGAGCTGCCGCCACATCCTGCTGCACTGACGAAAACAAACAGGACGCCGATGCAGCCCGCAATCCATGCCATGTTCTTCATTGCCTACTCCTCTTTGGGTTTCACGGAAAGACATTTCGTCGCCTCCCCGAGTTCCCGGCAAGGATCGAGCCGTCGGGCAGCTATAGCTACCCACCCAAGGTGTAGGCCCTCGTTACCTAAATGCAGATGTTGTGGCCCCGGGTGGCGAGGAAATGCCCTCCATGGGAGGGGAAGTACCACTCGAGCTTCCGGTATGCCAGCTTGCCGTCACAGGTGCCCAGGTCAAAGGCGACGATCTTCGCGGCCGCCGCGTGGCCTTCGGAAACGGATTTTACGCCAGGAGGGAGGTACCAGGCAGTACCGTCGCCCACCGCCTTGGGCGGCCCCCACTTATCCCAATGTATTTTCTCGACGACGGATTGCGCGTCACCACCAAAGTAGACTTCCTCTGGGCGGACGCGTCCGAACCCCCTGGTCCGAAACATTGGGTGACCGAGCACAGGGACCTTGTTCTTCGGCGTCACCGAAGCACTGGCCAGGTAGCTATGGCCTGCGGTAACGCTGACCGAGCGATGATTGATGAGGTCATCGACCTGAACGGTTCCACGAACCACCTTCACGAGGGTCCCTTGGCAAGTATCTTCAGTCAGCCACTTGGTACCTCGAACGGTCACCGTCGCGTAGCGGCCACCGGTCTGAAAATCCCCGTGAGCGTTGCCCCACAGCCGCCTCATGCTCCGCTTCGCCGAACTCTCGGCCAGTGCCGGCCTTCTGCTCAATCCTTGCCGGCAATCAGGGGGACGTTGCCCGACAAGGGTCAGGACGGTCAGGCCTTCAGGCAAATCAGCGGCGGACTTCCCCGTGGGCTGCGTCACCTTGAAAAGCCCACTCTTGAACCGGCCCGACTGTATTTCCCCGCCGGGCCCCTTGGCGGTTGAGAGCTGAACCGTGCCGTGACTCGTGTCGAGCATCGAACCCACGGGGATGCTGGCCAGGCTGTTGAGCGGTGACGCGAACTTGGTATGGGGCTCCTTCACGAGCACGTTTCCCGACACGGACTGGACAACCGCGGTCTTGCCGAAAACCGGGGCGGGTTCGGTGATACCCGGCGCGGACTGGACGGCGACAACGTCCGTGCGCGTGATGAGGAAGCCCTTTCCGCTCGAGATCAAGACGCATGCGATCCCCTTGCGAAGAACCTCGCAGCGAAACCGCCCGACCGTCAACCACGCGCCGTAAGGGACGCCCGGTCCGCCGATGCCGCTGGGGATCGGCTCCACCGCCGTAAGACTCACTTGGCCGGTGGGGTCCAGGAGGACGTGTCGAGTACTTCCGCGCGTGCCTTCCCAGCAGTAGACCCATACTTCCGACCCTTCGTCGACCATCTCGCAGGCGAAAGGAAAGGACGCGAGGATGACGGCCCTTGTTATCGGGGGTGCGCTTCGCGATCCCGCGATCCCGGGAACCATCAGAAGCACGCCGGCCGCGATCGCCGCAGACAGCGCTACGAGCTTGAGCAGCTGCGGATGCCTTCGATGGCTGCGGCGCCAGTCCGGGGGGCGGATCAATTGTGGGGTCGCCTTCCACGTAATGTCGTTGTTACAGCTCAGTTTCATACGGGAACCCTCTGCGATGCGCTTCCTCACGGCAACCGCGCGGCCCGCAGGACGAGACACCCGGCGATGACCAGTAGCAGGACTACACCGATTTCGATCGGGCTGTTCACTGCGCGGCTTCTTTCTGATGCTGCTCCAACTCGGAATCGGCTGCTTCCTCGGAATCGGCGATAGCCGTCCCGCTCATGAGTTCTTCAAAGCGACGCATCCGCCGTTGGGACGGCGAAGAGCTGGTGCCTCCACCTCGGGGAAGGCGGAAGCGGCGGCGGCAATATGGCGCCAGAGGCAGACCTCAGAAGGGACGCAGAAACGAGGCTCTAGAAATGGGGTGGCGTTCGAGGAAAGGTGAAGGGAAGGAGGCACCTCCTACTGAGACCCTTTTTGAACTCCGCTGACCTTGGTTGACCTTCCGGCCCTAGTCGGCCTACCCAGCCTGGAGTTCCGCCTACAGAGCTAAATCTGGCTCTGCATGTGGCCTGCAGATGAATGCGCCCGACCGGATTCGAACCGGCGACCTTCGGCTTGAAAGACCGACGCTCTTTGGGCCCCCGAAAGGACCCGTTGACCACTGAGCTACGGGCGCTCTCCCCGAAGGTTACCCGCGCAGCTGGGTTTGAGCGTCGCCGGGGTGGCTAGGGTCTGGCTATGGATCTTGGGCTTGAGGGGCGGGTCGCGCTGGTCATGGGTGCTAGCAGGGGAATTGGCCGTGGCATCGCTGCTGCTCTGGCTCGGGAGGGGGCTCGGATCGCTCTGGCCAGCCGCTCGCGGGAGCGGCTCGAGGAGGCTTCGGCGGAGATCGGGGGCGCGGGGGTGTTCGAGGCTGACGCCACTGATTTGGAGCGCCTGGCGCGGCTGCCGCTCGAGGTCGCCGAGGCGCTGGGCTCGGTCGACATCCTCGTCACGAATACCGGCGGGCCGCCGCCGGGCGGGGCCCTCGACCATGGGTTCGAGGAATGGGAGGAGGCCTATCGCTCCCTGGTGCTGGCGCCGCGGGTCCTCGCCGGCGCGGTCGTCCCCGGGATGCGCGGCGAAGGCTGGGGACGCATCGTCAACGTCGGCTCGACGACGACGATCGAGGTCAACCCGGCCCTCAACCTGTCCAACGCACACCGCATGTCCACGGTCGGCTTCTTCAAGACGCTCGCCCGCGAGGTCGCCGGCGACGGGATCACCGTCAACACCGTCGCTACCGGCCGCTTCGCCACCGACCGCATGGCCGAGCTTGGCGGCTCGATGGACCAGGTGGAAGCGGCCGCGCGGGAGGAAGTGCCGGCCGGCCGGCTCGGCAACGTCGAGGAGTACGGCGACCTCGTCGCCTTCCTCTGCTCCAACCGCGCCGCCTACATCACCGGCACCGTCGTCCCGATCGACGGCGGCCTGCTGCGCTCCTACTAGCTCGACTGCGGGGGCCGTACAGCCCGTGCGCTACTGTTAACCAAATGGTTAACGATCCATACCGTGCCCTCGCCCACCCGATCCGCCGCGAGATCGTCGAACGGCTCGCCGCCGGACCGGCAACCGTCGGCGAAGTGACCCGCGGCTTCGACGTCTCCAAGCCCGCCATCTCCAAGCACCTCAAGGTCCTGGAGGAGACGGGCGTGGTCAGCCGCGTAATCGTGGGCCGCACGCACCGCCTCTCGCTCGAGCCGAAAGCGCTCGACGAGGCGGCCGAGTGGATGGAGCGCCAGCGCGCCGTCTGGACCCGGATGTTCGACGTCGTCGACGACTACCTCAACGAGAAGGAGCAGAGATGAAGATGCCGCCGGTCGTATGGCCCCAGGAGTGGGACGCCGCTCGCGAGGAGCTGCTGGTCAAAGAGAAGGAGCTGGTCCGCGCCCGCGACGCGCTCGCCGCCGAACGCCGGCGGATGCCGCGGATGGCGGTGGAGAAGGACTACCGCTTCGAGGGGCCGGACGGGCCCGTGAGCCTGCTCGACCTCTTCGAGGGCCGCCGCCAGCTCGTCCTCTACCGCTTCTTCTTCGAGCCGGGCGTCGACGGCTGGCCCGAGGCCGGCTGCCGCGGCTGCTCGTTCATGGCCGACCAGGTCGCCCACCTCGCCCACCTCAACGCCCGCGACACCACCTTCGCCAACGTCAGCCGCGCGCCCCAGGCCGAGATCGCCCGCCTGAAGACCCGGATGGGCTGGGAGATGCCCTGGTACACGATCACCGACGGCTTCGACGCCGACTTCGGGGTCGACGAATGGCACGGCACCAACGCCTTCTACCGCGACGACGAGGACCGTATCTACCGCACCTACTTCGTCGACAAGCGCGGCGACGAGGCGCTCGGCAGCGCCTGGGCCTACCTCGACATCACCGCCCTCGGCCGGCAGGAGATCTGGGAGGACTCGCCGCAGGGCTACCCGCAGACCCAGGCCTACGTCTGGTGGAACCGCCACGACGAATACGACAACGCCAGCGACTTCGAGGCCGCCCTGTCCGACGCGACCCTCTCCCAGCGCGGCGCGAGCAGCACGTGATACCCCTCGCCCACGTCGCCGGCATGCCGCTGGAGGAGCTGCTGCCGATGGTGGCCGGCCCCGGCGCCGGCCTGCTGGCGGTGAGAGCATGGATCTCGATGAGCCTGCGGCACCGAGGAGAGCACGAGCGATGAGCGGCCAGACGCTGCACATCGAGCGCACCTTCCCCGCCCCCGCCGAGGCCGTCTTCGAAGCCTGGACGAGCGAGGAGGTGCTGCGGCGCTGGTTCCACGCCGAACACGACTGGGAGACCCCGCAGGCGCAGGTCGACCTCCGCCTCGGCGGCGCCGTCCGCGTCGTCATGCGCGACCCGCGCGGCGGCAAAGAAGTCGGCGGCGGCGGCCACTACACCGAGATCGATCCCCCGAGCCGACTGGCGTTCACCTGGGCATGGGACGACGAGCCCGAGCAGATGCTGATCGAGCTCGAGTTCGAGGAGACCGACGGCGCCACCACCGTACGCATGACCCACAGCGGCCTTCGCGACGCCGAAGCGGTCAGCAGCCACGAACACGGCTGGAGCAAATGTATGGACAACCTCGAGAACGCCCTGACGTCGTAGGACGAGGCGCAGGTACTACGACTTTCGCTCCCGCATCGCGGGATAAATGATCACGTCCCGGAGCGTCTTCGCTCCGGTCATCAGCATCAGCAGGCGGTCGATCCCGAGGCCGCAGCCGCTCGCCGGCGGCATCCCGTATTCGAGCGCCCGCACGAACTCTTCGTCGTTGGGGTGCGGATCGGGCTCCGCCCCGCTCTCCTGCCGCTGGCGCTGTTTGATGAAGCGCTCGCGCTGCTCGATCGGGTCGTTGAGGTCGGTGCCGCCGCCGACGATCTCCATCCCGGCGACGATCCCGTCGAAAGCCTCGCAGACGCGCGGGCTCTCCGGGTGGACCTTGACCAGCGGCCAGATGTCGATCGGCAGGTCGACGATGTAGGTGGGCTGGACGAGCTTCGGCTCGACGAACTTGCCCTGCAGGGTGTCGACGACGCCGGCCCAGTCGTCGTCGGGACCGACCGCGTCGCCGGCCGCCTCGGCCAGCTCGTCGCGCCTCGCCTCGTAGATGTCGAGCCCGATCTCGCGCTGCAGCTCGTCGCGTAGGCGCACCCGCGGCCAGGGCGCGGCGAAGTCGATCTCAACACCGTCGCGCATCACCTTCGTCGTCCCCATCACCTCTTGGACCACCGTGGAGACCAGCCCCTCGATGAACTCCATCACGCCGTTGTAGTCGGCGCCGCCGACGAACATCTCCAGCATCGTGAACTCGGGGTTGTGCTGGGGCGACATCCCCTCGTTGCGGAAGAACTTGCCGAACTCGTAGACGTCCTCGAAGCCGCCGACGATCGCCCGCTTCAGGTAGAGCTCGGTCGCCGTGCGCAGGAAGAGGTCGCGGTCGAGCGCGTTGTGGTGGGTGACGAACGGCCGCGCCGCGGCGCCGCCGGTCAGCACCTGCAGCACCGGCGTTTCCAGCTCGACCCAGCCGCGGTCGTTCATGTAGTTGCGGATCCCCAGCGTCAGCTGGTTGCGCTTCTTGAAGATCTCGCGCGAGTCCTCGTTCGCCATCAGGTCGAGTTCGCGCTGGCGGTAGCGGGTGTCGGGATCGGAGATGCCGTGGAAGAGGTCGGGCGGGTCTTTCAGCGCCTTCGCCAGCAGCGTGCACTCGCGCACGCCGATCGCCAGCTGGCCGCGCTTGGTCACGTGCAGCGGTCCCTCGACTCCGACCAGGTCGCCGACGTCGAGGTCCTCGACCCGGGCGAAGGCCTCCTCCCCCAGCACGTCCTTGCGCGCGTAGGCCTGGATCGTGCCGGTGATGTCGCGGACGTCGAGGAAGGCGGTCTTGCCGTGGCCGCGCTTGCCGGTGATCCGCCCCATCACCCGGTAGCTGAACCCCTCGTGCTCGCCCTCCCCCAGCTCGGCGGGGTCGTGGGCGGCGGCGATCTCCTCGACGTGCGTCCGCCCCGGGAACGCGTGCGGGTAGGGGTCGATCCCTTCCGCGCGCAGGCGCTCGAGCTTGGCCCGGCGCTGCTCCTCGGTCGAGACCGCGACCGAGCGGTCGCCGCTCTTGGCGGCCGTCTCGGCCGCCGCGCTATCGCTCATCGGCCGGCGCCCAGCTCAGGGCGCGTAGCCGACGGTGACCCGATCGTCCCCTTCATAGTCCTGCAGGGTAGTCGCGTCGCGCAGCAGCTCGCGCATCGCCGGGCCGTGGTGGGTGTCGTGCTCCATCGCCATCTTCCAGCCCGACGGGGTGCTGTCGATGACGCTGCGGATAACGTCGAGCCCGTCGGGGCCGCAGTCCCCGGTGACCGCGATCCGCGGCTCCTTCTGGATCTCCGGCGAGCGGTCGTAGATCGTCTCGTCGGTGACGTAGGGCATGTTGGCGATCACCAGGTCGACCTCTTCGGCTTCGACCGACTCGGGCAGGCCGCTGGCGACGC
>Ga0307316_10000364_pt1 | contig 13396 bp, 13 predicted proteins | sample ER_DNA_356_FD_194504 | JGI IMG/M metagenome (GOLD analysis project Ga0307316, IMG submission 194504) | Bulk soil microbial communities from the East River watershed near Crested Butte, Colorado, United States - ER_DNA_356 | ecosystem: Environmental > Terrestrial > Soil > Floodplain | place... | reverse complement strand
TGATGTCGCGATCATCGACCACCAGGACATCGACCGCGTGTCGGCAGAGGAGCTGCTCGACTCGGGCGTCCGGGTTGTGGTCAACGTCTCGCGCTCGCAGAGTGGCCGCTTCCCGAATCCCGGACCACTCCTGCTCGTCCGCGGAGGCGTACGGCTGATCGACGCCCCTGGGGCGTCCTTGTTCGACGAGTTGAGTGACGGCGAGGACGTGACCGTCCGCGGGGCGAGCGTCTTCCGCAACGGCACGTGCGTCGCGAACGGGCGCACGCTCGGGGCGGAGGAGCTCGGCCGCGCGCTGGAGGAGCAGCAGGGCCGCGTGACCGAGGCCCTCGAAGGCTTCGCCGAGAACACGCTTCGGTATCTGCGCGACGAGGGCAGGCTGCTCGCCGAGGGCCTCGACTTCCCGCCGCTCGAGACGCGCTTTCGCGAGCGGCACGCACTCGTGGTCGCACGCGGCCCCGGCTACAAGCGCGACCTCGCGATCGTCCGCCCGTACGTGCGCGACTTCAAACCGGTGCTCGTCGGCGTCGACGGTGGTGCCGACGCGCTACTCGCGGCGGGCATGAAGCCGCACGTGATCGTCGGCGACATGGACTCGGTCTCCGATTCCGCGCTCCGCTGCGGCGCGGAGCTCGTTGTACACGCCTACCGGAGCGGCGCGGCTCCCGGAGCGGCTCGCCTCGAGCGGCTCGGCCTCGACTTTCAAACGGTCGCGGCCTCGGGCATCAGCGAGGACGTGGCGCTCCTGCTCGCCTTCGAGCGCGGCTCAGAGCTGATCGTTGCCGTAGGCACTCACTTCAACTTGGTCGAGTTCCTCGAACGCGATCGGGCGGGAATGTCCTCGACCTTCGTCACCAGGCTGAAGGTCGGGGAGATCCTGATCGACGCGAAGGGGGTCTCGCGGCTCGTCAGCCGGCAGGTCGGACTCTGGCCGTTCGTCCTCTTCGCCGCAGCTGGCCTCGGCGCGGTCGTGGTCGCCATCGTCGCCTCGCCCGGGCTCCGTCATTTCATCAGCCTGCTGAGCCAGCGAATCCGCGACCTGCTCGGCCTCGGCTAGCGGAACAGCAACACTTCGCGCCGCTATGCCCACGTACACGGAGACGCGCGAGCTGCTTGCGCCGCTGGACGATGTCTGGCTCTTCCTCGCGGAGCCGCACCACTTCTCGGACTGGTGGCCCGGCGTCGGCGGCGTCCATCCGGACCGCCGTGGCCTGGCTCCGGGAGCGCGCTGGACGCTGCACGCCGGCATGCAGCCGTCGCTTTTCCGGCGTCCCGCCGCGGAATCCACGCTCCTCGTCCGGGAGGTCGAGGCGCCGACGCGCGTCGCCTGGCACATGACGAACGAGCGGCTGGACGTCGAGCTCGTGCTCGCCGATGCGCCCACGCGCCGCACACGTGCGGAGCTCACGGTCAGCGGCCCGTTCATCGTCGGGCTGCGCCGCTCGCTGCCCAGGAACGCGCTCAATCGCCTGCATGCCCTGTGCCAGACTGCGGCGGAGCTCTGAATGTTCGACCTCCGCTATCACGTCGCGTCGCTCGCGGCCGTCTTCCTCGCCCTGATCATCGGGATCCTGGTCGGCGTGGGCATCTCCGACCGTGGGCTTGTCGACAGCGCCAAGAAGAGCCTGCTCGAGAGCCAGGTGGCCAGCCTGCAGCGGCAGCTCGACGAGTCGTCGCAGCAGTCGACGAACCGTGAGCGCGAGCGCCAGGCCGCGCGCACGTTCATCAACGAGACCTACCCCGTGCTCGTCCGGAACCGCCTCCGCGGCAAGCGGATCGCAGTCATCTTCGTGGGCTCCGCCAAGGGGGCGATGCGCTCAACTGTGAGCAGTGCCCTGCGCGACGCCGGCGCCGAGCAGGTTCGGCTTCGCGCCGTCAAGGTCCCGGTCGACCCGCAGCAGATCGACACCGAGCTTGCTGCGCAGCCGGCTGCGATCGGGCTCCTCGGCAAGAACCGGCTCGAAAGCCTCGGGCACGCGCTCGGACGAGAGGCCGTCGTCGGCGGCGAGACCCCGCTCTGGGACTCGCTCACCGACCCCGTCGGGGAGCGCGTGGGCGGGAGCAAGGCACCCGCAGACGGCGTCGTCGTCGTGCGCACCGTCCCGCCGCAGCGCGACGGCACGAGCCGCTTCCTGCTCGGCCTTTACTCCGGGCTCGCTTCGGCCGGGCCACCCGCCGTCGGCGTGGAAGCGACCGACGCCGCCAACCCGGCGACGCAGGTCTTCCACCAGGGCGGGCTCTCGACCGTGGATGACGTGGACACCGCTGTCGGCCGCCTCGCCCTCGTGCTCGTGCTCGCGGGAGCGCAGCCCGGCCAGTACGGCGTCAAGGACTCGGCCGGCGGCGGCCCGCTGCCACCCCTCGGGACGACTGCCGCGGGTGGCTGAGCAACTCGCCGTCCTGATCGCCGCGCGGGACGAGGAGGCGAGGATCGGGGCGACCGTCGAGGCGCTGCGTCGTTCGTTCCCGGATGCGGAGATCGTCGTCGCCGACGACGGCTCGCGGGACTCAACCCCGGCGGCAGCTCGGCGCGCCGGGGCGCGCGTCGTGCGTCTGCCCAGGCTTGGCAAGGGCCAGGCGCTGACGCTCGCCGAGCGCCAGCTCGCGGCAGGCCCGCTCCTGCTCTGCGACGCCGATCTCGACGGAGATCTCGCGCCGCTGCTCGACGGCGAAGCCGACCTCGCGATCGCAGTCTTTGCGAATGCGGAGGGCGGAGGCTTCGGGATCGCGAAGCGCGCAGCGCGCGCGCTTGTCCACGCCCGCAGCGGCTTCGAGGCGCGCGAGCCCCTCTCCGGCCAGCGCGCGCTCTCTGGTCGGGCCCGTGAGACGTGCTTTCCCCTCGCGCCCGGGTTCGGCTGCGAGGTGCGGATGACGATTGACGCCGCCCGAGCCGGCCTGCGCGTGGTCGAGCGCGAGCTTCCGCTACGACACCGAGCCACCGGCCGAACCCCTAAGGGCTTCCTCCACCGCGGCCGCCAGCTGCTCGACGCCGCGCTCGCCTGCGGGCCGGCGGCCACGAACTACCGAGGCCTCCGCCTGCCGCTCGTCGGGGCGCTCGTCGCTTTCGGCGGCGGCCGCTCCCCCGGCCGCGTCAGAGCGGGCGTCGCGGCGGCGGCACTGCTCGGGCTCGCCGACGATCTCTGGAGCGGCCCCGAGCGAGGCTTCCGCGACCACCTCCGCAAGGGCTCGACGACCGGCGTCGCCAAGGCCGTCGGCATCCCGGCCGTCGCGCTGGCCACGACCCGCTCCGTCCGCGGCGCGTTGCTCGTCTCGCTCGCGGCGAATGCGCTCAACCAGCTCGACACGCGGCCGGGACGCGCGCTGAAGGCCTGCCTCGCGGGCGCGGCGCTCGTCCGCGGGCCGGCGAGGAGCTACGTGCCGATCGCCGTCCTGCTCGCGCCGTACGATCTCCGCGAGATGACGATGCTCGGGGACGCAGGGGCGAACGCGCTTGGCGCCGTGCTAGGTTACGGATCCGTGAGCAAGCTCACGGCCAGGGGTCAACTCTTTGCAATCGCAGGACTCGCCGTCCTTACCGTCGCGGGCGAGACTCGCTCGCTCGGCGCGCTGATCGAGCGCACTCCCGGCCTCTCGCGTCTCGACCGCCTGGGACGGGCGTAAGTGGCGCGCCGACCGCCGAAGTACGTCTTCGTCACCGGGGGCGTCGTCTCGTCGCTGGGCAAGGGCATCACCGCCGCCTCGCTCGGGCGGCTGCTGAAGGCGCGCGGCCTGAAGGTGCAGGTGCAGAAGTTCGACCCGTACATCAACGTCGACCCGGGCACGATGAGCCCGTTCCAGCACGGCGAGGTGTTCGTGACCGAGGACGGCGCGGAGACCGACCTCGACATCGGGCACTACGAGCGCTTCATCGACGAGAACCTCTCACGCACCTCGAACCACACGGCCGGCGCCGTCTGGGACCGGGTGATCCGGAAGGAGCGCAAGGGCGAGTACCTCGGCTCGACGGTGCAGGTGATCCCGCACATCACGAACGAGATCAAGGAACGCATCCGCAGCGCGAGCGACGCGAGCGACTGCGACGTCGTCGTCACCGAGATCGGCGGCACCGTCGGCGACATCGAGTCGCTGCCGTTCATGGAGGCGATCCGCCAGTTCCGCCGCGAGGCCGGGCCCGAGAACGTTTGCTACGTCCACGTCACGCTCGTGCCGTTCATCGAGACCGCCGGCGAGCTGAAGACGAAGCCGACGCAGCACTCGGTCAACGAGCTCCGCCGCATCGGCATCCACCCCGACATCATCGTGGCCCGCTCGCGCGACCCGATCTCCGCCGACATCCGCGAGAAGATCGCGCTCTTCGCCGACCTCGAGCCGAGCGCGGTGATCGCGAACCACGACGTCTCCGACCTCTACCTCGTGCCCTCCGCGCTGAAGGCCGAGGGCTTCGACACGCTCGTGTGCGACAAGCTCGGGCTGCCAGAGGGCGAGGCGCAGCTCGGGGAGTGGCTCGAGCTGACCGAGCGGATCCGAGCCGAGCGAGCCGGCGAGGTCGAGATCGCTCTGGTCGGCAAGTACGTGAAGCTCCAGGACGCGTACCTCTCGGTGCACGAGGCGCTCAAGCATGCGGGCGTCCACCACGGCTGCACCGTTCGCGTCCGCTGGTTCGACGCCGAGGGCATGTCGCTGGAGGAGGCGCAGGCGGAACTCGAGTCGGCCGACGGCGTGCTCGTCCCGGGCGGCTTCGGCTCTCGCGGCTGGGAGGGCAAGATCCTCGCCTGCCGCGTCGCCCGCGAACGCGAGATTCCGTACCTCGGCATCTGCCTAGGGATGCACGTAGCGGTCTCGGAGTTCGCGCGCCACGTCGTGGGCCTCGACGGCGCGAACTCGACCGAGATGGACCCGGAGACGCCGTACCCCGTGATCGACCTGCTCCCGGAGCAGAAGGAGATCGAGGATCTCGGCGGGACGATGCGCCTAGGGGCGCAGGCGGTCGAGCTCGCGGAGGGAACGCGCGCGCTCGCGGGATACAACGAGCTCGTGATCCACGAGCGGCACCGCCACCGTTACGAGGTGAACAACCAGTACCGCCAGCAGCTCGTCGACGCGGGGCTGATCGTCTCGGGGACCTTCCAGGAAGGGCGGCTGGTCGAGATCGTCGAGCTGCGCGACCACCCGTGGTTCGTCGCCAGCCAGTTCCACCCGGAGTTCAAGTCGCGCCCTACGCGCCCTGCGCCGCTCTTCCGCGACTTCGTCGGCGCTGCCTTCGCGCGCTCACGCGAGCGCATGGACGCCGCGGTCGCGGCCTCCGGCTAGCCGTCCGGCCAGAGCACAGCCACGTAGTACGTGAAGCCGGCGATTGTGGTCTCGCTCGACCGGTACCGCAACGTACGGCTCGTGCCGTCCTTGCAGAGGACGGTGGTGCGACCGACGAGCTGGCCGCTCGCGATCATCGCCTCGAACTCGCCCTCGGCTTCCGGATAGCTCGCGACGTCCGGCACGCGCAGATGCAGCACCTCTTCGCGCGAGTATCCGAGCAGCTCACAGGCGGTCGCGTTGGCGGCGACGTAGCGCATCTCCTCGTCAGCCACGAGAATCGCGACCGGCGCGTGCTCGACCGCCTCTCCTAGCAGAACGCTCTGGACGAGTGGTTCGGACGAGCTCATGCGATGAATCTAGCGCGCGCGACTACGATCGCCTAGTGGCCAGGCCGGAGTGGGCACCCGACGTTCTCGCGCTCTTCCTCGAGCTGGCCGCGCTGCCTAGCCCTCCGGGAGAGGAGCGCGCAGTCGCCGATCGCGTCCTCGACTACCTCGGCGCGCTTGGTCTCGAGGCGGACGAGGACGGCGCCGGCGCGAAGGTCGGCTCGACGATGGGAAACATCTTCTGCCGGTTGGAGCCGACGGGCGGTCAGGGCGAGCCGCTGTTTTTCTGCGCCCATCTCGACACCGTTCCGCCCGAGGCGGCGATCGAGCCGGTGGTGGGCGAGGACGAGATCGTTCGCAATGCGGCCGGGACGATTCTCGGCGCCGACGACAAGTCGGCTGTCGCGTCGATGCTCGAGGCGGCGGCGCGGCTCGTCGAGGACGGGCGGCCGCATCCGGGGGTCGAACTGCTGTTCACGCCAAAGGAGGAGGTAGGCCTGCTCGGCGCGGCTGCGTTCGACGAGTCGCGATTCGTGGCCCGGCTCGGCTACGTCTACGACCACGCCGGCCCGATCGGCGAGGTGATCCTCGGAGCTCCGCACCAGCAGAAGGTCGACATCCGCTTCCACGGCCGGGCGGCCCACGCGGGGATGTTCCCCGAGGAGGGCCGCTCGGCGATCGCCGCCGCCGCACGCGCGATTGCCGACTTGCGCCTGGGCCGGCTCGACGGGGAGACCTCGGCGAACGTCGGGCGGATCCAAGGGGGCACGGCGCGCAACGTCGTCCCCGAGTGGTGCGACGTCGCTGCGGAGGCGCGCAGCCATGACGAGCGCAAGCTCGCCGACCTGATGCGCGAGATCGTCGACACGGTCACGTTCGCCGCCAGCCTCGAGGAGTGCGAGGTCGAGACACAGGTCTCGGGCCTCTCTCGCGGCTACCGCTTCCGCCGCGACGACGTGCCGGTGCAGATCGCCGCGACGACGCTCGAGCGCGTGGGCCTCGAGCCCTCCTTCATCCTCTCGGGCGGCGGCGCTGACGCGAACGTGTTCAACGAGCGCGGCCTGCAGTGCGTGAACCTTGCGAACGGCATGACCGACATCCACACGCCCGACGAGCGGATCGCCGTCGCCGACCTCGAGCAGATGGTGGATGTGACGCTGGCGCTGATCGACGTCGCGGGTGAGGTTGACGGTGCCGCTTAGCCTGCGCCGCGGGCAGGTCTCGGCGATCCATGAACGCCACGAGGGGCTCGTTCGGCTGGAGGTGGACGGCGTGGCCTGCGTCGCCTACCCGAAGCTGACCGGACCGGTTGCGCTCGACGACGAGGTGCTCGTCAACGTCCAGGCGCGCGAGCTCGAGCTCGGGTCCGGCGGGTTCGACGTCCTCTACGCCAATCTGACGCGCGGCCTGGAGCTCGCGCCCGAGGACGGCGCCCACGTGATGGTGCTGCCGTACACGCCGCTGCAGCACGCGAGGCTCCACGTCGAGGAGCGCGGCGAATCGAAGGCGGCGCTCGACGGCATGCCCGTCGTCTGCTGCTCGCTGCACAGCCAGGTCGCTCCTGTCTGCGCCGCCCTGCAGGGTGTTCGGGTTGCCTACGTCCAGCTGGCCGGTGGTGCGCTGCCGGTCTCGCTCTCGGACACCGTGCGAGCGCTGAAGGAGCGCCGGCTCTTGGCAGCGAGCGCGGCCGTTTCTCCCTGTTTCGACGCGGACGTCCAGTGTGCGTCGGTCGCTTCGGCGCTGGCCTGGGCGCATGCCTCGTGTGAGGTTGTCGTGTGTGCGATCGGCCCGGGGATCGTCGGCACCGGCACGCGTCTCGGACACGGTGGCCTGGCGGTGGCCGAAACGGCCAACGTGACACATGCGCTCGGCGGCAGGGCCATCGTCGCGGTGCGGGCCTCGGGCGCGGACGAGCGGAAGCGTCATCGCGGGATCTCGCACCACACCGAGAGCGTGCTTGCGCTCGTGCACGGCGACGTGATCGTCCCCGAACAGGACGGCAGCAGCTGGCGGGAGGCCTGCGAGGGGCTGCCGCTCTCCCACATGGGCCGTGGGCCGGAGGAGGATCCCGAGTTCTTCGCGGCGGCCCATGCGGCCGGCCTCGCGGCGCGGGAGCTCGTCCGCTGATGGAGCAGCGCCGGCTGGGGCCCGTGGTCGGCCTCGGCACATGGAACACCTTCGGCGGCGACGCTGATCTTGCCGAACGCGTGGTGGGCGCCGCGTTTGAGGCCGGCACGCGGGTCGTCGACTCCTCGCCGATGTACGGAGGGGCGGAGGCCTCGCTCGCTGTCGCGCTTCAGGGCCGGCGGGACGAGGCAGTCGTCGCGACGAAGATTTGGTCGCGCTCCGTCGAGGACGGGCAGGCGCACTTCGCGCGGCAGCTCGGCTGGTTCGGCAGGGTGGATGTCGGCAGGGTGGATGTCGAGCAGGTGCACAACCTCGTCGGGTGGCGCGAGCACTCGCCGTGGCTCGAGGCCGAGCGGGAGGCGGGTCGGATCGGCCGGCTCGGCGTAACCCACTACGACCGCTCGGCGTTCGGGGAGCTCGAAGAAGCGCTCGCGACGCGGCGTTTCGAGACGCTGCAGGTGCCGCTGAACCCCTTCGAGCGCGACTGCGAGGAGCGGCTGCTCCCGCTGGCGGAGGAGCTCGGCGTCGCGGTGATCGTGATGCGGCCGCTCGGCCAGGGCGAGCTGGCCCGTCGCGCGCCCGCGCATGAGGAGCTCGAGCCGCTCGCTGCGTTCGGCGTGCGGACCTGGCCGCAGGCGCTCCTGAAGTGGGCGCTCTCGGATCCGCGGGTCGACGTCGTCATCCCTGCGACGCGCAACCCCGAGCACGCACGCGAGAACGCCGAGGCGGGCGAACCCCCCTGGCTCGGCGCCGAGGAGCGGCGGCTCGTCGAGCGGCTCGCCGCCGCGTAGCCGCCGCGTCGGCCACGCCGTCCCGTAGTTCGGTTCGCCCGGCCTCCTCCCCAAGGCGATCGTAACCAGCGTCGACGCACGTGTCTGTGACGGTTCGTGCCGAAAGCGTGGCGCCCTGTCCACAGCGTGTGAGGCCCTTCGATCAGGCGCGAAAAGCTAGGGTCTCGCCCGATGAAGGTCGGCGTCGTCAACGAGATCAAGCCAGACGAGTACCGGGTTGCGCTCACGCCTGCGGGTGCCCGCGAGCTCGTCCAGCGCGGACACGACGTGCTCGTCGAGGGCGGCGCCGGGGACGGCAGCTCGTTCCCCGACGACGCGTACCGGGCGGTCGGCGCAACGCTTCACTCGGCCGACGAGGTCTGGGCCGACGCCGAGCTCCTGCTCAAGGTCAAGGAGCCGCTGCCGTCCGAGTACCCCCTCCTGCGCGAGGGCCTCGTGCTGTTCACCTACCTTCATCTCGCGGCGAGCGAAGAGCTCACGCGAGCGCTTGCCGAGAGCGGCGCCGCGTGCGTTGCCTACGAGACCGTCGAGACCGAGAACCACGCGCTGCCGCTGCTCGCGCCGATGAGCGAGATCGCGGGGCGACTGGCGGCGCAGGCCGGCGCCTACTTCCTCGAGAAGCCACTCGGCGGGCGCGGCCTCCTGCTCGGCGGCGTGCCCGGCGTGGCGCCCGGCCGGGTGCTCGTGATCGGCGGCGGCATCGTCGGCTACAACGCGGCCGTGATCGCCCTCGGGCTCGGCGCGAACGTCACGATTCTCGAGCGCTCGGTCGACCGCATGCGCCACCTCGACGAGATCCTCTCCGGACGCGTCAGCCTGGTCATGTCGTCCACACTCCAGATCGAGGAGTCGATCGTCGAGGCGGACGTCGTGATCGGCGCGGTGCTGATCCCGGGCGCGGTCGCGCCGAAGCTCATCACGCGCGAGATGCTCGGCGCGATGAAGAACGGCGCGGTGCTCTGCGACGTCGCGATCGACCAGGGAGGCTCAGCGGAGACCTCGCACCCCACCACCCACAGCGAGCCGGTCTACGTTGTCGACGGCGTGACTCACTACTGCGTTGCCAACATGCCCGGAGCGGTTCCGATCACCTCGACCAAGGCGCTCACGAACGTGACGCTTCCTTACGTCGAGGAGATCGCCAACCACGGGCTCGCCGAGGCGGTGGCCCGGGACGAGGCGCTCGCGCGCGGCGTCAACGTCCTCGACGGGAAGATCACGTACGAGGCAGTCGCCGACGCTCACGGCCTCGACTACCACCCGCTCGAAGACGTCCTGCCGCTGTCGCCGGTCTAGTTGCGGCTCGGGCTGATCTTCACGACCAGCCACGTGGTCCCGGCGGCGAGAAGGATCACGCACACGCCGAAGACGATCAGGCCCAGCAGTCCGAGGACGGTAGCCACGACCGCCCTAGAATAGCCGCGTGCCGCGCGCTTGCGTGATCGTGCTGGACGCCGTGGGCGCGGGAGCGCTTCCGGATGCCGACGCCTACGGTGACGAAGGCTCGGACACGCTTGGCAACGTGGCGCGCGCGGTCGGTGGGCTCGACCTCCCGAATCTCGAGGCGCTCGGCCTCGGAAACGTGGAGCCGCTGGAAGGGTGCCCGCCGCAGCCGGGCGCTCCGGCCGTTGCGGGCAGGCTCGTCGAGCGGTCGAAGGGCAAGGACACGACCGCGGGACACTGGGAGCTGATGGGCGTGGTCACGCCCACGCCGTTCCCGACCTATCCGCAAGGCTTTCCGCACGACGTGATCGACCCGTTCATGCACCGCACCGGCCGCGGCGTGCTCGGAAACAAGCCGGCCTCCGGGACGGAGATCATCCAGGAGCTCGGGGAGGAGCACCAGCGCACCGGCAAGTGGATCGTCTACACGTCGGCCGACTCGGTCTTTCAGATCGCGGCGCACGAGGAGACGATCCCGCTCGAGGAGCTCTACGAGGCGTGCAGAGCCGCCCGCGAGATCCTCACGGGCAAGCACGCAGTCGGGCGCGTGATCGCGCGGCCGTTCGTCGGCGAGCCGGGGAACTACGAGCGCACGCCCAACCGCCACGACTTCTCGCTCGAGCCCAAACGGCCGAACTACCTGACGCTCGTCCGCGAGGCAGGTCAGCAGGTGCACGGCGTCGGGAAGATCAGCGACATCTTCGCCGGCTGCGACATCGACGAGTCGCGCCCCACGAAGTCGAACGTCGACGGCATCCAGCAGACCGAGACCCTGCTACGCGAGGTCGACGAGGGGCTGATCTTCACCAACCTCGTCGAGACCGACATGCTCTGGGGTCACCGCAACGACCCCGTCAACTTCCACCGTTGCCTGCAAGACTTCGACCGCCGCCTCCCCGACCTGCTCGACGCGCTGCGTGAGCAGGACCTCCTGATCCTGACCTCCGACCATGGCTGCGACCCGACCACGCCGTCGACCGACCACTCGCGGGAGCACGCGCTGCTGCTCGCCTACGTGCACGGGCGGAATGCGGCAGGACGGATCCACGAGGACGGCGAGTTCGCCGACGTCGGTGCCACCGTCAATGCCTGGCTCGGCGGCAAGCCGCCGCGGCGAGGCATTCCCGGCCAGGCGATCGTGGAGCCGTGACTAAGCCGGTGGCGACTGCCCGCTACCTCGTGGACGATCTCGACGAAGCCGTCCGCTTCTACACCGACCGCCTGGGCTTCGACGTTGGGCTCACCTACGGCCCAGTGACGATCATGCACCGGGGCGACCTGGAGCTCTGGCTGAGCGGGCCCGGCAGCTCGGGGCGAGACCAGGACGGAGCGGCACCGGGCGGGTGCAACCGGATCGTGCTCGAGGTGCCGGAGCTGGAGGCGGCAGCGGCGGGGCTCACCGCGCGGGGAGACCGCGTCGACGGGCCCGCGGGGAGCTGGCGCCTCGTCGAGGACCCATGGGGCAACCCGATCGAGCTCTTCCAGCCGAGATGATGCGTCTCAACGACCCCGAGCTCGTCCAGAGGCAGTACGCGACCGAGGACGGCCTCTCGACCCGGCGCGACGCGCAGCTCCGGTTCCTCGAGGGCACGAACGGATTCGACGTCGCCGTCGAAGCGGTGGTTGAGGCACGGCCGCGCAGGCTGCTCGAAGTCGGGTGCGGGATGGGCCAGTTCGCGGCGGCGGTCGCCGAGCGGACAGACGCCGAGGTCGTTGCGACCGACCTCTCGTCGCGCATGGTCGAGCTCGCGTCGATGTGTGGCGTGGACGCGCGCCTCGCCGACGCGCAGGCGCTGCCGTTCGCCGAAGGGGAGTTCGATTGTGCGGTGGCGAACTGGATGCTCTACCACGTGCCCGATGTCGACCAGGCACTGAGCGAACTTCGGCGCGTTCTCGAGACGGACGGCACGCTCGTAGCCACGACCATCGGCGGCGAGCACATGGCGGAGGTCTGGGGGCTCGTCGGTTTCCGCGTGCCACTGCGGGAGTTCTCGCGCGAGAACGGCGAGGAGCAGCTGCGCCGTCACTTCGCGACAGTCGAGCGGCGGGACGTCGACGCGACGCTCCGCTTCCCGGACGAGGCCGCCGTGCACCGCTACGTCGAGTCGACGGTCTTCGCCGCTGCAGTGCCCCGGCCGCTGCCGAGCGTCGAAGCCCCCTTCCGTTCCCGAACGAGGACGACCGTGTTCGTCGCCCGCTCATGATCAGGCCGGCCGAGCTGATCGAACGCAAGCGCGACGGTGGCGAGCTGTCACCCGAGGAGTGGAACGAGCTGATGCTCGCCTACGCGCGTGACGAGGTGCCCGACTACCAGCTGGCGGCGCTGTGCATGGCGATCTTCTTTCGCGGGCTGACCAGCGCCGAGACGTACGCGCTCACCGAGGCGATGATCGCCACGGGCGACACGGTCGACCTGCACTCGGCGCTCGGCCGAAAGGTCGTCGACAAGCACTCGACGGGCGGCGTGGGGGACAAGACCTCGATCGCCGTCGGCCCGATCGTCGCAGCCTGTGGGGTGCCGTTCGCGAAGATGAGCGGCCGCGGGCTCGGCCACACTGGCGGGACGCTCGACAAACTCGAATCGATTCCGGGCTTCCGGGTGGAGCTGTCGACCGACGAGTTCGTCGCGCAGGTGCGGGACGCGGGGATGGCGATCATCGGCGCGAGCGCGAACCTCGTCCCGGCCGACAAGAAGCTCTACGCGCTGCGGGACGTGACCGCGACCGTCGACAACTACGCGCTGATCGCCGCGAGCATCATGTCGAAGAAGATCGCAGGCGGCGCTGACGCGATCGTGATCGACGCGAAGGTCGGCGATGGTGCGTTTATGAAGTCGATCGAGGACGCTCGGGCCCTCGCCGAGGCGATGCTCGACCTCGGCTCCCGGACGGGCCGAGAGGTCGTCTGCCTGCTGACCGACATGGACCAGCCGCTCGGCAGCGCGGTCGGCAACGCGCTCGAGATCCGCGAGGCGATCGCTACGGTCAAGGGCGAGGCGCCAGCGGACTTCCTCGAGCTCGTGCTGGCGGCATGTTCCCGGCTGCTCGCGGTCTCCGATCTCGGGATCGACGAAGACGAGGCGCGCGTGCGGGCGACCAAGGCGATCGCCGACGGCTCTGCCTTCGAGGCCTACGAGCGCTGGATCCGCGCGCAGGGAGGCGACCCGGACGAGGACGCCCTGCCGACGGCACCCGTCGTCCAGGAGCTCTCCGCCGAACGCGAGGGCTACATCGGCGCCCTCGGCGCGGTCGCCGTCGGCCAGGCGGCGCTGCACCTGGGGGCAGGCCGCCGCACCAAGGACGACATGATCGACCACGCTGTCGGGATCCTCTGCCTCCGCAAGCGCGGGGACCGGGTGGCGGCCGGCGAGCCGCTCGCCGAGATCCACGCCGCAACGCACGTCGCTGCCGACGAGGCCGCGACCGAGCTTCGCGC
>Ga0307316_10000363_pt1 | contig 13428 bp, 12 predicted proteins | sample ER_DNA_356_FD_194504 | JGI IMG/M metagenome (GOLD analysis project Ga0307316, IMG submission 194504) | Bulk soil microbial communities from the East River watershed near Crested Butte, Colorado, United States - ER_DNA_356 | ecosystem: Environmental > Terrestrial > Soil > Floodplain | place... | reverse complement strand
GTCGTCGACATCCCGGTCATCAAGGTCGACGAAATCCACTTTGAGCTCGATGACCTGATCGCTCGCATCTCGCTGCACGCGAAGGTGCTCGACCTGGTCGAGCTGAGCGTCGGCGTCCACGCCGAGCTGGGCAAGGTCGAACTTCACATCGCCGGAGTCGAAGCGCAGGCTCTGCTTCGCGCCCGCCTCGACCACGTCACCGCGATCATCGATCGTGTCCTCACCACCCTCGACCGCAACCCAGAGGTGCTGCAGAACATCTCCCATGCGCTGGAGCCAATCGGCGAAGGCGCCGGCAAAGCGGTCGGTGAGATCGGCGAAGGCGCGGGGAGCGCGGTGGAGGACGTCGGCGAAGGTGCCGAGGGCGCCGTCAAGGACGTCGGCAAAGGCGCCGGTGGCGCGGTGAAAGACGTCGGCAAAGGTGCCGGCGGGGCCGTCGAAGACGTCGGCGGTGGCGCCGGCAAAGCCGTCGGCGAAGTCGGCGAAGGCGCGAACCAAGCGCTCGGCGACGTCGGCGAAGGCGCCGGTGATGCTGTCGGTGGTCTAGGCGAAGGCGCCGGCCAAGCCGTCGGCGGGCTCGGACAGGGAGCCGGTGCGCTCGGCGGGCTCGCGGGCGGCGGTGGCGGTGGCGGCAATGGCGGTGGCGGGGAAGGCGACGGCGGCGGCAACGGCGGCCAGGGCGTCTCCGGCGGCCAGATCGCCAAGCAGATCGCCAAAATCGTCGCCAAGGAAATCGGCTCGGCTGCGACGGACGAGGCCAAGGACCTCGGCATGGCCGCGGGCCACAAAGCGATGGAGCTGGGCGAGCGACGCCGGCAGCGCCGAGCCGCCAAGCACAACGCGACCGCGGCGGCACTGCGCAAGGCCGAGGAGGCCGGGGTCGACATCGAGGATGTCGATGGCACCGGCGCCGAAGGCCGGGTCACCGTCCACGACGTCGAGAAGGCCGCGACCGGGTGAGCGGCAAGCGCCCCGACATCGACGTCTTCACCTCGCTCAAAGCGAAGGAGCTGAAATTCGGCAAGGTTCCGAAGGCCAGGGTCTGGTTCGAGGGGAACCCCGGCGAGGAATCGAGCTCCCACGTCGAGCGGGAGAACCTGCCCGAGGAAGTGGAGCCCGACGTCACCTACCGGAACGTCAAGGTGGACTGGACCGTGCTCTCCCGCTTGGTCCACCCGACCGATCCCGATCAGATCGAGGCGGAACGCGACGAAGAGAGTTGAGGCTGGGCGACCGCCCGTCCCAGGTGCGGTCGCCAGCCTGTCCTCAGGGCCAGCCCGGCGCTAGCGCCTCGCGGTGAGTCCCTGTAGAACGACCTCGAGCGGAGAGCGGTGTTTGCTGCCGTTCTCCGAATCGCGCGCCTGCTGGAGCTCGTTCGCGAGCGCCCCGACTTGCGCGCCGAAATTCCCAACATCCTTGGCGGCCTTTTTCAGGTCGCCGGACTTGATCTTGACCCGCGGTTTCTTGATCAGCGGTTTGCGGGGCATGACCCGCGGTTTGTGGTTGAGCGCCGAGGCGATACCGCCCTTGCGTCCTTTGGAGGATGCGAGAGCCATCCCGCCGGCCGCACCCGCGATCGCCGCCCCTCCGGCTACGAGGGGCACCTTGGCTTTGCTCGCGGCTTTGCCGACGGATTTGCCGGCGTTGCCGACGGTCTTGCCGGCGCCTTTCGCCTTGTCGCCGACGGCGTGGCGGACCGCGTCGACCCGAGCGGTCGGTCCGCTGGCGCCGTTGCTGGCTCCGGATCCGGTCGAGCGCGGCGATTTCGAGCTCGTCGATTTCGGTTTCGAAGCTTTTTTCGGCGCTTTCCGTTTCGCTGCTTTTGGTTTTGCCGATTTGGATTTCGTCGCTTTCGATTTGCTCGCGGGTTTCGAGCGTTTCGAAGCGGAAGGTTTTTTCGTCTGGGCTTTGGTCTGAGCCATGTTCCTCTCTCCTCGGGGGGTGTCCCTATTGGCTCAGGTACCCAATCCAATGCAGGTAAATCAGCATGGGTGCTGGCTTGCGGCGCTCTTCACCACCTCGAAGGCGCTGCCGGGTATCCGCTTCAGCTGGTTCAGGTTCGCGTCGTCCCAGCGGCGGTCGCTGCTGCCCGAGAAGTACCAGTTGGATCCGTTGTCGGCGACGATCAGGCCGTAGCGCTTCATCGCTAGTGCGATCGTCTTCGCGGCGCCGCTGAACTTTCCCAGGCCGTAGCCGGCCTTGAGCCGCAGGCGCAGTCCCATCGGCGGCGCGCTGCCGCTGGAGGTGTCGCCGGCGCAGTGCGAGGCGGGGTGGACCCAGGCGTTGCGCGTGCTCTCGAAGGTGACCCGGATCGCGTGGTCGAGGTTGCCGGCGGCGACTTCGTCGTAGCGGACGAGCCCGTGGAAGATCGGCAGCCCCGCGGCGTCGGCCGAGGTCCAGCCGTCGGGCCGGCGCGCCGCCGAGCGCAGGTCCCAGGCGGTACCGGCGTCGGCGTTCCAGTGCGGCTTCGGCTTGGCGACGTAGAAGGCCCGGTAGAGCTCGTAGAGCTTGCAGGCGGCGCGGTCGACGACGAGCACATGGCGATCGCCGTCGCTGCGGTTGCCGCCCTCGACCGGGGCATGGGCCGGCACCGGGAACGGGCCGGGGTCGCTCTCGTCGCCGTAGGCGGTGTAGTGGACGGGGAGCTTGGGCTGGCCGGCTCCGACGACGGAGAAGGGGAAGCCATAGGTGCGGGGAGAGCCGAAGTCGGGGTGCAGGTGATCGCCGCCCTGGGAGTCGATGTAGGAGATGTAGGCGGCCGAGCGCGGGTCCCGCGGCGCCTTCGAGATGTCCTGGTTCCACGCCGCCTCGGTGGCGAGCGAGGGCGCCCGCGGCGAGAGCGAAGCCGGCGGGTCGGGGAAGACCTGGCAGGGGTCGAGGCTCGGGTAGGGGCCGACGGCGGTCGCGGGGGAAGCGGCAGCGCCCCAGGCGACGGCGGCCAGCAGCAGAGTGAGGGCGGCGATTGCCTTCGCCATCGCCCGCACGGTAGCGAGGCAGGCCCGCACGGTAGCGAGGCTAGCCTTGCGGGGTGGACGTTTGCCTGATGATCGAGGGCCAGGAGGATGTGACGTGGGAGGACTGGGTCGCGCTGGCCGAGGCCTGCGAGTCCAACGGCGTGGGGACGATGTTCCGCTCCGACCACTACCTCTCGGTCGACGACCGGCGCGAGCGCGGCTCGCTCGACGCCTGGGGGACGATCACGGCGCTCGGCGCGGTGACCGAGACGCTGCGGCTGGGGACGATGGTCTCGCCGACGACCTTTCGGCACCCGGCGGTGCTGGCGAAGGCGGCGGTGACCGCCGACCATGTATCCGGCGGCCGGGTCGAGGTTGGGATCGGAGCCGGCTGGTGGGAGGTCGAGCACGAGCTCTACGGCTTCGAGCTGCCGGAGGTGGGGCCGCGGATGGATGCGCTCGAGGAGCAGATGCGGATCGTCAAGGGGCACTGGGCCGCCGGCCCGTTCAGCTTCGAGGGCGAGCACTACCGGGCGAAGGAACTGGACGCGCTGCCGAAGCCGGTGCAGCAGCCGCTGCCGCTGATCCTCGGCGGCAAAGGGGGGCCGCGCAGCCTTCGGCTCGCCGCCCGCTATGCGGACGAGTACAACACGGTGATGTCGACCGCGGCGGAGATCGCCGAGGTGCGTGCGGGCCTCGACCGCGCCTGCGAAGCGGAGGGCCGCGACCCCGCCAGCCTGCCGCTCTCGATGATGACCGGCTGGCTCGTCGGTGCCGACGGCGATGAACTGCGCGACCGTGCCTCGCGTCTCTCACGATGGAAAGGACAGGGCGAGGACGGCGCGGCGTTGATGGCGGGACTGCGCGAGAGCACAATCCTCGGCACCGTCGAGGAGGCGGTCGAGCAGCTGCGCGAGCTCGAGGACGCCGGGTTGACCCGGATCATGGGACAGCACCTGCTCCATCGCGACCTCGAGGCGGTGGCGCTGATGGGGCGAGTGGTCGCCCCGGCGCTTGCTTAGCGGTCGCCGGCGCCGACTTAGCTGGCTGGCGGGTTAGTGGCTGTCTCGCACAGCGGTGTTCCTTTTGCCCGGATAGCGGGCAAAAGGAACACCGCTGTGCGCTAGCTGCTCGGCTCGGCGTTGCCGTAAATAGCCCGCAGCCAGATCTCGACGAGGACGTCGAGGACGCGATCGTCCTCCAGCGAGGGCGCCTCGCCGGCGAAGCTCGCGTACTGGACCCGCTCGTTCATCTGCACGAGGGCGATCGCGAGGTCGCGGGCCGGTTGGCCGGGAGGCGCGGCGCCGCGGGCCCGCTCTGCCTCGATCACAGCGGTGACGTCGGCGACCCATCCCTCCATCACCTGCGTCCAAAGGTCGCGGGCTTCCTCGTTGGTCGTGCGCAGTTCCGCCGCCGCCAGCACCACGGCCCGGCGGGAGCGGAAGGCCGCGTAGAGATCCTCGAGGCCCTGCCGCAGGCCGCTGCGCGGGTCGCCTTTGGCGAGGGTGGCGAGCGCCTGCTCGCGGCTGCCCGCGGCCGCGGCGACGAGGCGGTCGATGATCGTCAGCACCACCGCGTCCTTGGAGGGGAAATAGAAGTAGAAGGTGGGACGGGAGAGGCCGGCGCCGCGGGCCAGGTCGTCGACCGAGATCTCGCCCAGCGGCCGCTCCTCCAGCAGCCGCTCGGCCGTCTCGAGGATCGCCCGCTCGCGGTCGTCGCCGCTGGCGCGGGCGCCACGCCGCCCCCGGCCCTTCGGCGCTGATTTGGCTCTGGAGACGGCGGCCATCCATCCCACGATACATCGCGTCGACAAATTCGACGACCTGTTGACAAAATCAACACCATGTTGATAGATTGCGGCCGTGAGCAAGCGAGTGAGGCCGTGAGCAAGCGAGTGATCATCACCGGCGCCGCCAGCGGCATCGGCGCCGCCACCGCCGAGGCGCTGCGGGAACGCGGGGCGGAGGTCATCGGTCTAGACCTGCAGGCGGGCGACGGCATCGTCGCCTGCGACGTCACCGACCAGGGCTCGGTCGAGAAGGCGATCGGATATGCAGCCGAGCGCCTCGGCGGCCTCGACGCCGTCGTGAACTGCGCCGGCATCGGGATCCCGCAGAGCGCCGCCCAGCCGCCCGACGAGGCTGCCGCGCGCGTCATCGACGTCAACCTGCTCGGAACCTGGCGGGTCACCGCGGCGGCCCTGCCGGCCCTGCGCGCCGCGGGCGGGCGGGTCGTCAACATCTCCTCCGGCCTCGCCCACCTCGCCGTCCCCTTCGCCACCGCCTACGGCGCCAGCAAGCGCGGCGTCGTCGGCTACTCCGACCAGCTGCGGGCCGAGGTCGGCGACGAGGTCACGGTCACGACGGTCTACCCCGGCTACATCCGCACGCCGATCCACGACGCCAGCAAGGAGGCCGGCATCGGCCTCGAGGGAATGGTCCCGCCGGAGCCGATCTCCGAAGCCGTCGGCACAATCGTGCGGGCGATCTACGGCAAGCCCGCCCGCGACCTCGCCACGACCCGCCGCGGCACCCTCTCCTACGCCCTGCTCGGTCTGCTGCCGAAAGGCGTGGTCGAGCGGGCGATGCGCCGCCAGATGCGCGCCGCGGTCAAGCGCGGCCGCGTCCAGCCGACCCCGATGACGAGCGACCTCCTCGCCCGCTTCGGCAAATGACCCCGGAGGACGCCATGCCCGCCGAGCACGTCGACGTCCTGATCGTCGGCGCCGGCCTCTCCGGCATCGGTGCCGCCGCCCACCTGCGGCGCAACTGCCCGGAGAAGAGCTACGCGATCCTCGAGTCGCGCGAGGCGATCGGCGGCACCTGGGACCTCTTCCGCTACCCCGGCATCCGCTCCGACTCCGACATGTTCACCCTCGGCTACTCGTTCAAGCCGTGGACCCGGAGGGAGTCGATCGCCGACGGTGCCTCGATCCTCTCCTACATAAGGGAGACCGCGCGCGAGTACGGGGTGGAGGAGAGGATCCGCTTCGGCCACGAGGTGCTCGGCGCCGAGTGGTCGAGCGAGGAGGCGCGCTGGACGGTCCGCGCCGAGCGCGCCGACGGCGAGACCGTCGAGCTGACCTGCGACTGGCTCTACGGCTGCACCGGCTACTACCGCTACGACGAAGGCTTCTCGCCGAAGTTCGAGGGGGCCGAGCGCTTCCGCGGCGACGTCGTCCACCCCCAGCACTGGCCAGAGGACCTCGACTACGAGGGCAAGCGGGTGGTCGTGATCGGCAGCGGCGCCACCGCGATCACGCTGGTCCCGGCGATGGCCGAGCGCGCCGGCCAGGTGACGATGCTGCAGCGCTCGCCCACCTATGTCGTCTCGCTGCCGGGGGTCGAGCCCTTCGCCGGCGCCCTCCGTCGCTTCCTGCCCGAGAAGACCGTTTACGCGATCACCCGCTGGAAGAACGTGCTCCTGACCAGCCTCAGCTACCAGCTCTCGCGCCGCGTCCCGAAGCTGATGAAGGGGATCCTGCGCCGCGGGGTCGAACGGCAGCTGCCCGAGGGCTACGACGTCAACCGCCACTTCAAGCCGAGCTACGACCCCTGGGACCAGCGGCTCTGCGTGGTCCCGCGCGGCGACCTCTTCAAGGCGATCCGCGAGGGCAGGGCCGACGTCGTCACCGACCGAATCGAGACCTTCACCGAGAAGGGGATCCGGCTGGAGTCGGGCGAGGAGCTCGAGGCCGACGTCATAGTCACCGCCACGGGGCTGAACATGCTCGTCGCCGGCGGCATCGAGATCGCCGTCGACGGCGAGGAGCGCAAGTTCTCGGAGACCGTCGGCTACAAGGGCATGATGTTCAGCGGCATCCCCAACCTGGCGATCGCCCTCGGCTACACCAACGCCTCCTTCACCCTGAAGACGGACCTCGTCGCCGAGCACCTCTGCCGCCTGCTCTCTTATATGGACGCCAACGGCTACCGGGTGGCGACGCCGCGCGAGCCGCACGCCTCGATCCCGCGGGAACCCTTCATCGACCTCAAGTCCGGCTACGTGATGCGCTCGCTGCACGAACTGCCCAAGCAGGCGGCCCGGGCCCCCTGGCGCCTGCACCAGAACTACGCCCGGGACATCAGCCTGCTCAAGCGCGGGCCGGTCGGGGACGAGATCGACTTCTCGCGCGGGCCGGTGCGAGCGCCGGGGGCGGGGGAGACCGACGAAGTCGCCGTTGCCGCCTGAGGCGGTAGATTGGAAGGCCGCGCGGTGGATGTAGCTCAGCTGGTAGAGCTCCTGGTTGTGGTCCAGGCGGTCGCCGGTTCGAGTCCGGTCATCCACCCCTCGTAGAAACCCCTGCAAATCGGCGGTCTCGACGGCCTCGTACTCGGCTACATGAAGAAAACACAAGGGCGAGAGCGCCCGAGGGGTCGAATCCGCCCTGGGCGCTCCCGCCTGCCAAGACTGCGACTAGCGCTTCATTTGATTTCCAGGCCAGCGCCCCCCGTGCCTTCGAAGGTGCTGGTCCCGCTGTAGCTGACGGTTTTGATCACGCCGGCTCCAGCCAGCCCGCAGGTCCCGGAATCGACGGTTTTGTTCGCCGTGATCCCGGTGACTTCGAATTTCGCGGTGATTTTCGTGGGCATTGACCCGCTGCTTCCGTAGGTGATTTTGGGCAAATTTTCGTTGCCGACTTCGCCGATGCGGACTTCGCAGGTCCCAAAAAGGCTGCCGCCGCGGAGCTTGATCGATTTTCCCGCGGCACAACGAATCGCCAGGTTTCCTACCGTCGCCATTCCCGCAAGTACAGGTTCGAGCAATTCGAACGTGCATCCTTCGGGTTCGACTTCCTTGGGGTTTGAGGTAAAACCGAGGGTGACGGGGCATTCATTCGCTTTGAGCTGCCATTCGGGCGTCAGGTTCAGCGTTTTCGTTGCGAAGAAGACACCTTTAGCTTCCATTTTCGCTTGTTTACATTCGGTCACCTGTTTTTCAACTTCGAATTTGTGGATTCCCGAGACATCCTGGTTGCCAAGTACCGTTTCTGGGCTTTTCGTGGACCTGAATTCCAGGGCTGAAGCGGTCGGGACCGCAAACGCGGCAGCAACCAGACCCAGGACAGTCACGAGGGCCAGCGTCCTCATCGATTTCATGTCTCTCCCATTCCGGCCGTTTTTATGGCCGGGTAGCGTGTGGCGCTTGGACGACCTCGTTTCGTAGCTCGCGGGAGCCAGTTGAGAAGCTGGTCGCCACGCCTTGCCCTCGGATGGGTACCCACATGGGGTGCCCAATCGAGAGTTCAGCAGTACCAGAATAGTAGTGTTTAGTCAAGAGTATTTGCAGTAAGGCCCTCACTGAGAACGTCCTGCCCTGGGGAGCGACGAGAACTTCGGCAACGTCATTGTGCAACCTCGGCGACACCGCATCACCTGGTTGGCTGACGGGCGGGCCAAGTCGCCATCCGAGCGAAGACGATTCGGGAGGAGGACTTCGACCAGCGCGTCGAAGTCGCCCTGTCAGTCAGTCGTGTCAACGAGCTCTGCGCCCGGCCTTACGGGTCGATGACGTGGTTGGGGTCGGGCTTGCGGTCGGGTGGCGCCTGGCTGTAGTCGCCGAAGCGGCCGTCGCGCTCGGCTACGGCAGCCGGCACACCGGCCTCGGCGGCACGGTCGATGAAGGCGTGGGCGTCGGGGATGTTGCGCATGATCCCGTCGAGGATCGGCCCCAGCGTCTGGGTGGAGGCGAGGCCCATGTTCTCGTAGGCCTGGTTGACCATCAGCTTCTGGGCGGCGAGCTGGGCCATCGGCAACGTTGCCAGCTCCTCGGCGAGCTCGCGCACGCGCGCCTCGAGTCGCTCGAACGGGACCGCCTCGTTGATCAACTCGACCTCGGCGGCTTCGCGGCCGGAGAGGGGGCGGCCGGTGAGCGCGTGGTGCTTGGCGCGGGCGAGACCGAGCCGGTAGATCCACATGCCGGAGAGGTAGGCGCCCCAGACGCGCGAGTACGGCGTGCCGATCTGGGCGTCCTCGGAGGCGACGATCAGGTCGGCGAGCAGTGCGTAGTCGCTGCCGCCGCCGACGCACCAGCCGTGCACCTGGGCGATCACCGGCTTCGGCGAGCGCCAGATGCTCATGAACTGCTGGTGCGGCGAGGTCGCGGCGGCGGTGACCGCCATCATGTCCTTGCCGGGGTCCCAGCGGCCGTCGCTCATCAGCGCCTCGCCGGGCTGGAAACCGCCGCTGAAGTCATAACCGGCGCAGAACGCGCGGCCCGCGCCCCGCAGCACGATCACCTTCACCGCGGGGTCGCGCACGGCGGCGTTGACCGCGCGCTCGACCTCCTCGGGCATCGGCGGCACGATCGCGTTCAGCGCCTCCGGCCGGTTCAGCGTGATCGTCGCAATCGCCCCCTCGCTCGCGTACAGAATCGTCTCGTAATCCATCTCAGCTCCAGTCGCTGTGGTTGTTGATGTGGAAGATCTCCACATTTGTATAGCATGGGGGCATGGCCGTCCGCGAGAGGCAGAGCTCGTTGGGCTACGGCACCGGTCGGGAGCGGCTGCTGGTTGCGACGCGCGAGCTGTTGATCGCCAACGGCGGCGACCTCGACGTCGAAGCCGTCGCTGCGCACGCCGGCGTGGCCAAGAGCTTGATCTGGCGCCACTTCGGCAATCGCTCGGGGCTGCTGGTCGCCGTCGTGGACGACTTCTGGAACAGCTACGAGGAGGCCGTGGCCGACATCCACCTCATCCCGAACGCGGATTGGCCCACCCGAGAGCACGAGCGCCTACGCCGGACCGTCGACTTCCTCCTCGAGCACCCGTTGGCGCCCGTGGTGCTCGGTCACCTCGAGGGTGACGTTGCCGTCCACCGCAGCGGCCAGGAGCGGCTGCAGCGCCGCATCCATGCGGCAGCCACCAACATCCGCCGCGGCCAGGATGCCGGCGAGATCAACCAAGCGATCGCCGCGGACCTAGTCGCCGCTGTCATCGTCGGCGGACTCCACCAGGCCCTGGCCCAAGCGCTGACCGCACCGCGGCCCCCGAACCGCAGGTACCTCACCAAGACCCTATGGGAAGCGGTGGCCGCGATGCTTCAGCTTCCGTACTAGGCACTAACCCAGCGCCTCCCCGTCCAACGGTCGCCGGTTCGAATCCGCGCTGCAGTGGGCGCATGTGGTTTCCCGGCAGCAGGCCGCCCTCCCCCTGCTACTGGCTCGCGGCGACCTCAACATGCGCGCCTGGAACCAGGGCGGCCTGCTCGTCTACCAGCTGATTCGGGATCTCACCAAGGAGGCGGGCGAGCGGCTCGTCCCGCCAACGCGATCGCCAGCCTTATTGCGCTCACAGTTACCTTCGCCCCCGGCAAGGCCGAAGCGCACGTCGGCCCCGGCGACGAAGAGCCGATCGAGACGATGTTCAAAGCCTTCGCCGCTAGGGGCACCCCGGTCCCGCCCGAGCTGCGCTCGCAGATGGAAGCGATGATGCAGGCGAACCCGACGCTGAAAGAAAAAATCGAAATCTCGCTGCGCGGCAGCGCAATCCCGACCGCCGCCCAGGAAGAGGCCAACCGGGAGATCCTGCGGATCCTGCGCGAAAACCCGGAAGCCTTCACCCAGGAGGATCTGGAAGCGCTGACGATGGCGGCCGATTCGTCCTCTTCCAGCGCCGGTGGGCCGGCGACCGCCGAGGTCCTGCGCAAGCCCTCGACACGAGGCAAGGGCCGGGCGGACCGGCGGCGGTGGCGGGGGAGTGGCACCGGCGGCACGGGCAGCACCAGCGGTGCCGCCGGGTCCGGCAGCACGGGCAGCGGCACTTTACCTCCCACGAGCGGGGAAGGGAGTGGTTCGGGCAGCGGTCCGGCTCAGGCAGTGCCGCCCCCAGCCCCTTTGCCGGCCTCTCCCAGGCCAGCCGCTCGCGGCTGGAAGCCGCCGCGCCGGGAGGGCGGCGGGTCTGGCAGGCGATGGTCGGCTCCGGCGAAGGACCGCCGGTGACCGATGCGGTCGTGCAGCGCTTCTTCACGATCGTCGAACCCGCCCACCTATCACCGGCCGAAGTCGAAGAGTTGGTGACCCGCCTCGGGTCGATCGGCTCCACCAGCGCCGAAGAAGCGCTGACGAAACTGGAAGGCGCGGTGAGAGAACTGTCGGGCGGCCGGCGGCGGAAGGGGCGGCGATCAGCTCCGGCACCCTCACCCCCGGTGCCCAGTCGACCGCCGGCCCGCCGCAGCCGACCCCCCAGCAGGCTGCCGAAGCCGCCGAAAGCCAGAAACAGGCGAAAGCCGACGACGTCTCCACTCTCTCGCCGAGCCAGAGCTACTTCCCCCTGCCCGAACAGCTCACCGTCAACGCCGAACTCTCGGTCAACCACATCGGCAGGACGATGGCGGGCAAAGCCGCCCACGGCGCCGCCAGAATCCGCATCGTCTCCTTCACCGAAACCACGGTCGAGGTCGTCTTCCTAGACGCCTCCGACATGTACGACACCGACGGCCCCCTAGTCCTCCCCCGCGGAAACCTAAACGGCCGAACCATCACCGCCACCCGAGTCGGCGGCAAAAAACGCACCGGCACCGGCAGCAGCGGCGGGGGAGGGGGAGGGGGAAGGGGAAGGGGAAGGGGACGCTGAGTGCATCAAGTGGTCCCTGCGCGGCCTGCTCGCGCGCGAAGGGCTACTGCGCCGCTTCTCAGCCTCTACCTGATCCTGAGACAAGCAGTCCAGGGCGCCAACGAACCCAAATGTGTTTGCAATCGCAGAGCCCCTCGGGTACCTTTTTTGCCGGGAACGCGCACGGCCATCTTTGGGAACTGGCCAAGCCGCCCACCACCAGACGTACCGCAGGGATACAACGGACGCGGCCCGCCGGTCAGGCAGGCTTCGCCCCAGGGAGAGGAGAAAGATCAAGTGAGAAGCGCAGCGCATGCATCGCCGACCGCCGGTGCAATCTCAAGGACCCGATCTCTCCCCCGAGCTCTGGCCAAAGCCTGCTTAGCCTCCGCGACCCTCGTCGCGCTCTTTGCCGTTGCCGGGTCCTCCGCCGCCTCCGCGGCCTGCCCAAATGAACAGTTCCGTATTGGTCCATCGGCAAACCTGCCGGACTGCCGGGCGTATGAGCTGGTTACCGCCCCGAAATACAACGGGCAGCTCTTTCCAAACACCGGGACCGGTGCGCTGAGCGAGAAGTTCAACAGCTCGCCTGTTTCACCGAGTGGAAATGGCTATCTCTGGACGCTCTTCGCATCTGGCTTGGCTCCAGGCGAGAGTGGTGGCTCCAATTTGTACGAAGCGCAGCGGTCCGGCGCTGGATGGGTCAGCAAGTTCTCGAGCCCAACGCCGGTTCAGGCGGAAACCCCGATCCCGGGTAGCGCTGACCGCAATCACGAGTACATCACGCTAGAAATCGAAGGATTTCGCGGCGGCACCCTCGCCTTCGAACCCGGAAATATCAGTTATGTGCGGTATCCCGATGGGACGTTCCATTTACTCGGCGAAGGAACTGTTCCGGCCCCCACCGACACCGACGGCTTCGAAAACGGATTCGTAGACGATCCACATGCCGCAATGAACTGGATTGCGGCAGGCGGACAACATCAGATCTTCGAAGGACACGCTCAGTTGACGTCCGACACCCCTCCTTCCACGGTTGTGCAGGTTTACGACCGCACTCCAACCGGCCTGCACCTTGTGTCGCTCCTCCCTGGGGAGGTATCCCCCACGAGTTCATCGATCTTTGCAGGAAGCTCCGCTGATGGTTCCACCATTCTCTTCAAGAATGGGGAAGGCAGCAACGGGGGAGCTCTCTACGCCCGAGTAGACAACTCGGAAACGTTTGAAATTGCATCGGATGCCAGCGGCTCCATCACCCCTGGTGGCGTAAACGCGGATGGCTCCAAAGCGTTCTTCGTCCAAGGTGGAGACATTGCCTATTACGACGTAGATGAGGAAGAAGTCAAAGAAGTTGTCTCAACCGGCGATGCCACCTTTGCCTACGTTTCACCCGACGGGTCGCACGTGTACTTCATTTCGCCACAAGAACTCGTGATAGGGCAAGGGACTATCGGAGCCCCCAATCTCTACGTGTGGAACGGGTCGTCTGTCAAATTCATTGCGACCGTGGCCTTTGAAGATCTGGCGGAAGTCGAAGGCTTTTTCCCCCAAGCCGGCCTCGAGGCATGGTCCGCCGTTGTTCCAACTCCGGTGGCTCTGAACAGTAGCTTCCTGTTGGATACCGCGCGTACCACCGATGACGGCAGCGTGTTCATCTTCGAGTCGAAGGCCCAGCTCACTGCGTTTCCTAATGAAGGCCATGTTGAGATCTATCGCTATGCGACGGAAGGTGAACAGCTGATCTGCGTGTCCTGCAGTCCTTCAGCGCCATCGGCGTCGGCCGATAGCGACCTGGCGCTGATAACGGGGGACACTTCGATCACTGTGAACCACCCGACGAGTGAAATCCCCAACCTCAGCCCTGACGGTAGCACCGTTTTCTTTGAGTCAAAGGAGTCATTGCTTCCGGCGGATGTCAACGGC
>Ga0307316_10000362_pt1 | contig 13433 bp, 14 predicted proteins | sample ER_DNA_356_FD_194504 | JGI IMG/M metagenome (GOLD analysis project Ga0307316, IMG submission 194504) | Bulk soil microbial communities from the East River watershed near Crested Butte, Colorado, United States - ER_DNA_356 | ecosystem: Environmental > Terrestrial > Soil > Floodplain | place... | reverse complement strand
GCCCGCTCGTCCGGCGGCACGGGCGAGAAGTGTCTGCGGACCCGCTTCGTCGAGGTGCTCTTGTGCGGGACCGTGACGTGGATCGCGCCGCCCGAGTAGCCGCGCAGACCCCAGAGCGCCGCGGCGGATCCATGGCTGAGGAGTGCTTCGGGTCCTGATGCAAGCACCGCCGCCATCCACTGCCCGTGGCGCGAGATCAACGGGCGCGGGATGACCGAGTAGACGCCGGCGTAAATCGGGTGCAGGCGTTCACTGGCGAGCCGGTGTTGGATCGCATCCTTTCCCAGACCAAGACCGCGCAGTTGCCGCCGCGCTGCGACACCGTGCTGTTGCCGCGCCAGCGCCGCGATCTCCTGATCCCAGCCAGACTCGCGACGCTCCTCTCGACGAGACCGTGAAACTGCGCCTATACGACGATCTTTCACGGACTCGCGGGGCACACCCGGAGCGTTTCGGGTTACGGCGCACGTGTGGCGCGCACTGTTGGAAATTTCTGAAACGTCTGTGTGCCGTAACTCGAAACGTTCCGCCGTGTAGCCCCCCGCGTGACCCCTGAACCTTTGAGCCCGGAGCGGCTCGCCTCCTACCACGCCTATACGCGCAAGCACAGCGTCAACTGGCCGATGTACCACGTGGCGCGGGCCTTCCTGGTGCCGTTCTTCCTCGTCTACCTCCGGCTTGCCCGGCTGGGGCGGGACTATGGGAAGGCGAAGGGCGGGGTGATCGTTGCCGCCAACCACCGCAGCTTCCTGGACCCCTTTGTGGTCGGCGCCTGTCTGCCCTGGCGGCGGCCGATGAACTACATGGCCAAGGTCGAGCTGTTCGAGAAGCGGTGGCAGGGGTGGGTACTCTCGCGCCTCGGCGCCTTTCCGGTGCGGCGCGGCGAGTCCGACGAGGAGGCGATGCTGACCGCGCGGTTGATCGCCGAACGCGGCGGCGCCGTCTGCATCTTCCCCGAGGGGACGCGGATCCGGCGCGGCACGCTGGCCAACCCCAAGCGGGGGGTCGGGCGACTCGCCCTGCAGACCGGCGCCGTGGTGATCCCGACTGCGGTGCTCGGCACCGAACACGTCCGCCGCGGCTGGCGCATCCGGCCGCGCAAGTGCAAGGTGCGGCTGGGGCCGCCGATGACCTTCCCCCGCGCCGAGGAGCCCTCGCCGGCGCTGGCGGAAACGGTGACGGCGCGGATCTGGCCCAACGTGCTGCTGCAGTGGGAAGACCTCGGCGGGCTGCCGCCGATGCGCCGCGCCGCGGTGATCGGCGCCGGCAGCTGGGGGACGGCGGTCGCCGTCCTGCTCGCCCGCGGCGGCCTCGACGTCCAGCTCGGAGCGCGGACGCCGGAGCGGGTCGAGGAGATGCTCGCCGACGGCGAGAACAAGCGCTACCTGCCCGGCGTGCCGCTGCCGGAGGCGATCGACGTCCGGCCGGCCTCTTCGATCGAGCTCGCCGGCCTCGACCTGATCTGTCTGGCGATCCCGTCGGCCCAGCTGCCGCAGGCGGTGGGCGCGATCGCCGATCGGGTCAGCTCCCGCAGCGCCGTGCTGATGCTGACCAAGGGCCTGATCGCCCCCCAGGGGGACCTTCCCTCCGACTACGTGGGCGAGCGGGTGCGGGCGCGCGGCATCGCCTGCCTTGGCGGCCCGGCCCACGCGCGGGAGGCGGTCTCCGGCTCCGCCGCGCTCGTCCTCGGCTCCGCGGACGAGGAGCTGCGGGCCCAGGTCGGCGAGGTCTTCCATCGCGCCGGCCTCGTCTGCGAGCGCTCCCACGACGTCACCGGGGTCGAGATGGCCGGGGCGGCGAAGAACGCCGCCGCCCTGGCCGCCGCGGCCGCCGAGCCGCACGGGCTGAACGCCGCCGGGATTGCGGTCGCCGCGATCTGGCGCGAGTGCATCGACTACGCCCTTGCCCACGGCGCCGAGCTCGACACTTTCGCCGGCCTCGCCGGCGTGGGGGACCTGACCGCAACGATCATGGCTCCGACCGGCCGCAACCGGCGGGCGGGGGAGCTGCTCGGGACCGGCACCCCGGCGAAGGAGATCCCGGGCAAGATCGGCCAGGCTTCCGAGGGCCTGGACACCGTGCCGCTGCTCGCCGAAGCCGTCACCGGCTCGGGGGTCGAGGCCGCCGCCCTCGCCGGCTTGGCGGCGCTGATCCGCGGCGATTGCGACTCGGAGGAGTGGATCGCGACGCTGCGCGAAGTCGAGCGTCAGAGGCGAGCGGCCTGATGGGCGTGGCGGTCGGCGGAACTTCCCACGCGCTGAGCCGATCCCTCGTAGGCTTGCCCCGTGAGCGGCCCCGAGCAGAACGTCGAGCCGGCCGAGCTGGCTCCGGCGGCCAAGGCCGAGCTCGACCGGGCCTTCGAGGACTTCTACCGCGCCCACCTGCGCGACGTCTACTCCTACGCCTATTACCGGGTCGGCAACCATCACGACGCCGAGGACCTGACCGAGCAGGCTTTCCTCCAGGCCTACCGGCACTTCGACCGGGCGCGGCGCGAGTCCGACGGCCGGCCGCTGCGGCCGTGGGTGATCCGGATCGCCCACAACCTCGCCTCCAACTACTACCGCGACCGCTCCCGGCGGCCGCAGACGACGCTGGAGAACGCCGCCCCGATCGCCACCCGCCACGACACGGTGGCGATCGCCGAGGGGCGCGAGGAGCTGCGGCAGGTGATGGCGCACCTCGAGCACCTCTCCGACGACCGCCGCGAGGCGCTGATCATGCGCTTCGCGCTTGGAATGGACAACCGCGAGATCGCGCGGGCGCTGGGCCGCACCGACGGCGCCACCAAGGTGCTGATCCATCGCGCGATCAAGCAGCTGCAAGAGGAGATGGAAGATGAGAGACCCGAGTGAGACCCTGAGCGGGTCGACCTGGGACGTCGAGCAGCTGCTCTCCGACGCGCTGCGCCCGATCGACCCGCCGGAGCGGCTCTCGAGCCGCTTGGAGGACACGCTTTCGGCGATCACGCAGGCCGCCGCCGAGGAGCTCTCCGACTGGGCCGAGGAGCTCTCCGAGGAAGAGCTGCGGGCTCTGCGCGACCCGCGCAACTGGGTGCGGCCGGTGGTGGCCGTCGGCACCGGCGGACTGGCGACCGGTGCCCTGGTCTTGATCGAGATGCGCCGGCGCAGCCGGCAGCGCAGCGAGCGCGGCTTACGCGCGCTTGCGAGCGGTCTTCGCGAGCGGCTTTAGCCTGGGGGTTCCCGCCGCCGCGGCGAGGCCGAGGATGCCGATGGTGAGGTGCAGCCACTCGGTGCCGAGGCCGAAGATCCCCAACAACGTGTAGAGCAGGCCGACGCCCAGGGAGTACGGCCGCGAGGCGACGCCGGCAACCAGCACGCCGATCGCCCCAGTGAGGACGTAGAGCAGGTTGAACCAGGCGTTGACGTCGATTGCTCCGAGGGCGGGCTCGAGGTCGTCGAGCGAGGCGAAGGAGGCGTCGTAGAAGAAGCCGACGATGCCGAGGACGACGAGGAGCGCGCCGGCGACGGAGGCGTAGAGGCGGGCGGGGCTCGGGGGCTCCATCGAGCGCGATTGTAGGCTCCGCAGGCCGATGGCCGAGACCGAGACCCAGACTTGTTACCGCCATCCCGACCGCGAGACCCGCGTCTCCTGCTCCTCCTGCGGGCGACCGATCTGCCCGGAGTGCATGACGCCGACGCCGGTCGGGATGCGTTGCCCGGAGTGCGCGAGCCAGCGGACGCGGGTGGTGCGCAACCCCACCGGGACCCCTGGTCAGGCCAGCGCCTTCCCGGCGACGATCGCTCTGATCGCGATCAACGTGGTCGTCTACCTGATCGAGATCGGTGGTGGCGGCGGCGGGATCAACAACCCGAGCGGAAGGATCGTCGAAAACTACGGGCTCTACGGACCCTTCGTCCACGAAGGAGAGATCTACCGGCTGGTGACCTCCGGCTTCCTCCACGCCAGCCTCGTCCACATCGGCTTCAACATGCTCCTGCTCTTCTTCCTCGGTCGGCTACTGGAGCCGGCGCTCGGCACTTGGCGCTTCCTCGTCCTCTACTTTGCCTCGCTGTTGGCGGGTTCTCTCGGTGCCTTGATCCTCGAGCCGAACTCGCTCGGGATCGGCGCCTCCGGAGCGATCTTCGGCCTCGCCGGCGCCACCTTCGTCATCGCCCGCGGCCGCGGGATGGAGGCGCTGGCCGGACAGATCGGCTTCCTCATCGTCTTCAATCTGATCTTCAGCTTCTCTGCTCGCAACGTCAGCATCGGCGCCCATGTCGGCGGCCTGATCGGCGGCGTCATCTGCGCGCTGGCGATCGTTGCCGGGGAGAAAGGGATGCTCGGCCCCAACCGGCGCGTGCTGGAGATCGCGGCGATGCTCGCAGTGGCGGCGATTGCGGTTGCCGGCTCGCTCGCCGTTGCCTAAACGTCCGCCGACGGGCGCGTCACCGGCGCCCGCAGCGCCATGAACTCGACCGAGCCGGGGGGGTCAACCAGATCGGGATGGAGGAGGTGGCAGAGCATCTCGACGGCGTCGACCAGGCGCGGGCCGGGGTCGCCGAAGAGGGTTCCGTCGACGGCGTACACGCGCACCGCACCCAGCGCCGCGATCCGCTCCCAGTGCTCCATCGCCTGGGCCCGCGCATCCTCCATGGGCACTTCCGGCATCACCACGATCACGTCGGGGCGCAGGCTTTCGAGCTCGCCCCAGCTGACCTTCGGCGGCGTCAGCCCGGGGTCGCCGGCGACGTCGAGGCCGCCGGCGATCGAGATCATCTCCGGGACCCAGAAGCCCGCGACCCGGGGCGGGTCGAGCCGCTGCAGGGCGATCACCCGCGGCGAACCGGTCCCGGCGACCGCCGCCCGCACCGTCGCCAGCCGCCCCTCGAGCTCGCCGCGCAGCTCGTGGGCGTGCTGCTCCATCCCTGTCGCCTCGCCCAGATGAACGACCTCTTCGAGCATCTCGCTGAGCGTGGCGATTCGCATTGCTCAATCAATATCCCACCGACGGCCGCATAGTTGCGCCTGATCGGCTGGACGGATAGCTATATTCAACGGGCTGCATGGCCGAGGACGTCCCAGCCCGAAGTACCGGGCCGCATAGCCGATGAGCGTCCTGCTGCTCGTCCTTCTGCTGCTGTTGATCGCGATCAACGGCTTTTTCGTCGCCGCCGAGTTCGCGCTCGTGCGCAGCCGCCGCGGCAAACTCGAACAGGCCGCCGAGGAGGGGGAAGCCGGCGCCGAGGCCGTGGTCGAGCAGCTCGACCGCATCGACGAATCCCTCTCCGCCTGCCAGATCGGCGTCACCATCGCCTCGATCGGGATCGGCTTCCTCGGCGAGCCCGCTGTGGCGAAGCTGCTGGAGCCGGCCTTCGGCAGCCTCTCGCACGGGGCCGCCGCCGCGCTTTCGCTGGCGATCGCCTTCGCCTTCGTCACCGCGATCCACATCTCGATCGGCGAGCAGGTGCCGAAGATGCTGGCGATCGCCAACGCCGAGAAGACCGCGCGCCGCGTCTCTCGGCCGCTCGGCTGGTTCGCGGTCGCGACGACCCCGGTTACCAAGGCTCTGAGCTGGGTCTCCAACGGGGTCGTCCGGCTTTTCGGCGTCGACCCGAAAGACCTCGAAGAGCACCACACCTCCGAGGACCTGAAGCAGATCATCGACAGCTCGCGGATGGGGGGGACGCTCGACCCCGGCGAGGCGGGCATGCTCGGCGGCGTCTTCCACCTGCACGAGCAGGAGGCGCGCGAGGTGATGACGCCGATCCCCGCCGTGATCACGGTCAACTCCTCGGAGACGGTCGAGGCGGCTCTGCGGCGCTGCGTCACCTCCGGTCACACCCGGTTGGTGGTGATCGAGGACGACAACCGCGACCGGGTCAAGGGGATCGTCCACAACAACAGCCTCGCCCGGCTCTACATGAGCGACGGGCCGGAGGCGCCGCTGGAGACGGTCGTCCGCGACGCCCTGATCGTCCCCGAGACCCGCCCCCTCGACGACCTCCTGCACGACCTCCAGGTCCAGCGCACCTCGCTCTCGGTCGTGGTCGACGAGTACGGGCGCACGGTCGGGATCGTCACCGTCGAGGACATCCTCGAGGAGGTGGTGGGGGAGATCGAGGACGAGACCGACCCCCGCGCCGCCGCGGTGCGCAAGCTGACCAACGGCGACTGGTTCGTCCGCGGCCACGTCTCGCTCGGCGACCTCGCCGACGCCGGGATCGAGCTGCCGGCGGACAGCGACACTTACAACTCAGTCGGCGGCTACGTCTTCGGCGAGCTCGGCCGCTTGCCCAAGCGCGGCGACTCGATCCGCGTCGACAGCTACACGATCCGGGTCGAGGCGGTCCGCGAGAACCGGATCGAGGCGGTTCGGATCAGCGGTTCCGTCCGTCCCGCCGCCTAGCTTCTTCGGGCAACCTGCAATCCCCCACCGTTGGAGGTACGGCATGTGGGTTGTTCGCCTGACCGACAAGCAGCTTGAGGTCCTGCGCGCGCTGCTGCGATCCGAAGAGCATCTCGGGCCGGCGCTGAAGGGCGCGATCGAGGCCCTGGACCTGGCTCGCTGGGACGAGCTGCCCGACGCCGAGCTTCCCTGGGGCGAGATCGAGATCGTCGCCCGCCGTCAGGGCATCAGCGAGGCCGACGTGATCTGGGACCTGGCGGCGAAGGGCAGCACTGCTCAGGCGGACTAGCTGGTTGGAGGGGCCGGGTGGGGGTCTGGCGGCACTTCTCGCTTCGCCAAGCAACGTTCCTGCGCTGACGCCCGAAGGTCACCGGGCTCGGCTCGAAGTTGAGTGCCGCGAGACCCCCACCCGCCCCTCCTGCGACACCGGCTGAAGCCACAGCATCTTCTCCCCGGAGCGGAAGCGGAGGGGAGGTCAATTCCGGAGGAGGGGTACCGGCCCCCTCACCCCAGCACCGAAAGCTCAGTCGTAGGGGTAGAACCCCGCGCCGCTCTTGCGGCCCAGCTTGCCCTCCTCGACCATCTTCACGATGATCGGTGGGGGGTCGTGGGTCGGCTCGTTCGATTCGGCGTAGAGGGCGTCGCCGATTGCTTTGGAGACGTCCATGCCGACGAAGTCGAGCAGTGCCAGCGGGCCCATCGGATGGCCGGCGCCGAGCTTCATGCAGGTGTCGACGGCGCCCGGCTCCATCCCGGTCCGTTCGACCATGCGGGCAGCGTCGAAGAGGTAGGGGAAGAGCAGGCGGTTGACGACGAAGCCGGCTTCGTCGGGGACCTCGACCGCGGTCTTGCCGAGGGCGGCGCACCAGGCGAGCGCCTTCGCGCGCGCGGCGGCGGCGCCGTCGGGGACGCAGACCTCGACCAGGGCCATCCGCGGCACCGGGTTGAAGACGTGGAAGCCGAAGAGCTCCGGGGTGCCGGCCGCTTGGGCGATCTCGGCGATGCTGAGCGAAGAGGTGGTGGTGGCGAGGTCGGCGTTCGGGCAGGCCTCGGCGATGCGGCGAAGCAGCTCGCCCTTAGGCTCGACCTCCTCGACGATCGCCTCGACGATGACGTCGCAGTCACAGAGGTCCTTCGGGTCGGTGGTCACCCGCAGCCGCGAGGGATCGCCTCCCTCGAGCTTGGCGCAGGCAGCGACGACTTTCTCCTCGGCGCGCCAGGCGGAAGCCTCGCTACGGGCGAGCAGAATCGTGTCTGCGGTCGTGGTCGAGACCGCGGCAAGGCCGGTGGCAATCGCCCCGCTGCCCGCGATCCCCGGACTCGTGTACCCCTGGTTAGCGCTCATTGGCCGGGGCTTCTATCACGCATCAACGCCCCTGTGACTTGAGCCTCCATCCTTGGCTGACTGACCAGTCAATCGGCTACCCTGGAAGAAGAGGCGCGCTTCGAGCGCCGTCGATCTCGAGCAGGAACGGAGGCTGGCGATGAACAACGGCAACGGCAAGTTCGGAGGGAACGAGGTCGTCATCGTCGAGGCGGTGCGGACGCCGATCGGCCGCGGCCATCCGGAGAAGGGCTACTACAAGGACCTGCATCCCTCCAACCTCCTCGCCCGCACCTACAGGGAGCTGATCGAGCGCGCCGGCATCGACCCGAACGAGGTCGGCGACGTGATCGCCGGCTGCGTGCAGCAGTTCGGTGAGCAAGGCCTCAACATCGGCCGCAACGCCTGGCTTGAGGCCGGGCTGCCGCAGGAGGTCCCTGCCACCACCGTTGATCGCCAGTGCGGCTCCGCTCAGCAGGCGGTCAACTTCGCCGCCGCCCTCGTCGCTTCCGGCGTTCACGATGTCGCGATCGGCGGTGGGGTTGAGCACATGGGGCACATCTCCTTCGCCGACTCCTACAAGGTGATGGAAGAGCACGGGCTCGCCTTCTCACCCGAGCTGATGGAGAAATACAACCTGATCCCGCAGGGTCTCTCGGCCGAGATGATCGCCGACAAATGGGAGATTCCCCGCTCCGAGCTCGACGAGTTCGGCGTCCGCTCCCAGCAGCTCGCCAAGCAGGCGACCGACGAAGGCCGCTTCGAGCGCGAGATCGTGCCAATTCAGGTCAACCGCGACACCTACGCCACCGACCAGGGCCTGCGCGAGACCACGCTGGAGGGCCTCGCGAACCTGAAGCCGGCTTTCAAGGAGGACGGCAAGATCACCGCCGGCAACTCCTCCCAGGTCAGTGACGGCGCCGCCGCCGTCCTCTTGATGAGCCGCGAAAAGGCCGACCAGCTCGGCCTCAAGCCGCGGGCGCGGATCTTCGACCAGACCACGGTCGGAGTCGACCCGGTGATCATGCTCACCGGCCCGATCCCGGCGACCCAGAAGCTGCTCGAGCGCAACGGGATGAAGATGGACGACATCGACCTGGTCGAGATCAACGAGGCCTTCGCCTCGGTCGTCGGCGCCTGGCGCCGCGAGCTCGATCCGGACATGGACCGGGTCAACGTCAACGGCGGCGCGATCGCCCTCGGCCATCCGCTCGGCTCGACCGGCGCCCGCCTGATCACCTCCCTCCTGCACGAGATGGAGCGCTCGGACAAGGAGATGGGCCTGGTGACGATGTGCTGCGGCGGCGGTCTCGGGACGGGGACGCTGATCCAGCGGGTTTAAGCGCCGCCAGTTCCGACCCCGTTCGCCGAGTTCCGGTACGCTGCTTTGCTCAATGAAGTTCTGGGCAATCCTAGCTGTGCTTGTGGGCATCGGCAGCGTGCTGGGCGCTACCGGATGCGGGAGTGGAACCGGCTCCGCGGTCAGCCAAAGCTCCACGGTCAGCCAGAGCTCACACCTTGCCGAGGTGCGGTTCAAGAAGCGGCTGAACGATCTCTGTGAGGGGCACCTGGCCCGCCAGGCGGTCGCGAACGAAAAGTTCTCTCTTGCCTATCGCCGCTCGCACGGGACGGTGGGAGAACCGGTCACTCACGGCGAGATGGAAGGGCAACTGCTCGAGGTCATCGTCCCGAATGTTGTCCGTTACATCGGCGAAATGGAAGAACTCCACGCGCCTCCTCGTGACCAGGCGAAGTTCGAAAAGCTCCTCGCCGCTCTGCGAGATGGCGTCAAGGCTGCCGAAGCCGATCAGAGCTGGATCATCCACGACCAGCCGGAACCGTTCCGACCGGCCCGGACGCTCGGGACGTCGCTGGGCAACGAACATTGCGGTCAGCCCTGATTGCCTGCCGCCGATCGGTTTAGGCGGCCGACGGCGCGAATAGCGTCCGGCCGGTCCGTAACTCGAAGGCAGAGGAGTCCAGGTGAGCAAGTTCATCGCGGTGCTCGCCGCACTCGCCGCGATCACGATGATCGCCGCGGGGTGCGGTGGAGGGGGAGACAGCAGCAGCGACAGCAGTTCGCTGACGAAAGCGGAATTCCTCAAGCAGGGGAACGCCATCTGCGCCAAGGGCAACAAAGAAATCAACGAAGGATTCGAAGAATTCGCCAAGGAAAACGGGTTCTCGGAAAAGAAGCAGCCGAGCGAGGCGCAGCTGACCGAAGTGATTGAAACCGTCGTCCTTCCCAAGGTGCGCGGGCAGGTCGAAGGGATCAAGGCGCTGGGTGCGCCGAGCGGTGAAGAGGCGCAGGTCGAAGCGATTACCGACGCCGCTGAAGAAGCGCTTGAAAAGGGCGAAGAAGAACCAGCGGCGCTGGCCAGCGAAAAGGCCGATCCGTTCGCGAAGGCAAACGAAAAGGCGAGTGCGTACGGCCTCGTCAAGTGCGCCGAAGAATGATTCGCTCGCGGTAAGGAACCGCTTCAGATGTCCCCTGGCCAGCCGGCCAGGGGACATCTATATGCTCCGCGGCGATGGACCTGACGCTGTCGCCATCGGAGGAGGAGTTCCGCGACGAGGTTCGCACCTGGCTGCGGGAGAACCACCCGGGACCCGAACCCGAGGGGGCGGGGCTGGACGAGATCATGCGCTTCCGCGGCGAGTGGCAGCGCCAGCTGCACGAGGCCGGCTGGGCCGGGATTTCGTGGCCGAAGGAGTTCGGCGGCCGCGGCGCGACGATGATCGAGCAAGCGATCTTCGCCGCCGAGGCGACGCGCCAGGAAGCGCCGGCGCCGGCGAACGTGCTCGGGCTGGCGATGGGCGGCCCGGTGGTGATCGCCCACGGCACCGACGAGCAGAAGGCGCGCTATTTGGAGCCGATCCTGACCGGCGAGGAGATCTGGTGCCAGGGCTTCTCCGAGCCCGAGTCGGGCTCTGACCTCGCCTCGCTGAAGACGCGGGCGGTCAAGGACGGCGACGAATGGGTCGTCACCGGCCAGAAGGTCTGGACGACCTTCGCCCAGTACGCGAAGTGGTGCATGCTGGTCGCGCGGACCGATCCCGACGCCCCCAAACACCAGGGCCTCACCTACTTCCTGATGGACATGGAGCAGGACGCGGTGCAGACGCGGCCACTGGTCCAGATCACCGGTGAGGGCGAGTTCAACGAGGTCTTCTTCGAGGAGGCGCGGGTGCCCGACGCGAACGTCGTCGGCGGCGTCGGCAACGGCTGGGCGGTGGCGATCACGACGCTGATGAACGAGCGTGCCGGGCTCGCCTTCGGGGCGATCTCGCAGATTCAAAACGCCCTCGGCCGGCTCTCGAAGTTGGCCCAGGAAACGCCTTCGAATGGCGACACCGCGGCCGAGGATCCCTACTTCCGCCAGCGCATCGCCCAGCTCTACATCGAGGTGGAGACGATGCGGCTGAACGCCTACCGCGGCCTGACCAAGACGATGCAGTCGGGCATCCCCGGGCCGGAGGGCTCGCTAGGCAAGTGGCAGTGGGCCGACATCAACCAGGACCTGACCGAGCTGGCGCTCGAGATCGAGGGTGCCTACTCGACCCTGGCGCGCGGCTCCGAGCACGCCGTCGCCGGCGGCGCCTGGCAGTACAGCTTCCTCCGCTCGCGCGCCAACTCGATCGAGGGCGGCACCACCGACATCTTGAAAAACATCATCGCCGAGCGGGTCCTGGGCCTGCCGCGGCTCCGTTAGGGGCGAACGGATGTACTTCGACCTCACCGACGAGCAGCAGGCGATCAAGCAGACCGCCCACGACTTCCTCGCCTCGCGCTTCAAATCCGAGCGCCTGCGGGAGATCGCGGCCAGCGCCGACGGCTTCGACGAGAGCGGCTGGAAGGAGATGGCCGAGCTTGGCTGGGCCGGACTGGCGCTGCCCGAGGAGTGGGGCGGCCAGGGCCTTGGCATCGTCGATCTCGCGGTGCTCTTCGAGGAGATGGGCTACGTCTGCGCCCCCTCGCCGCTGCTCTCGAACACGATCGCCGGCCTGGCGCTTGCCGCCGGCGGCTCCGACGAGCAGAAGGAGCGCTGGTTGGCGCCGCTCGCGGCCGGGGAGCTGCGGGGGACGCCGGCCCTGTTCGACGCCGGCCTCCCGGTCGAGATCGGCAAATTCGCGATGGCCGCCGAGGCCGACGGCGACGGCGTCGTCCTCAACGGCGAAAAGACCCTGGTGATGGATGCGGCGAGCGCCGACTTCTTCCTCGTCGCCACCTCTGACTGGCACCGCCACATCGTCGGCAGCGCTGCCAGCGGGGTGACGGTGATCCCGGAGGAGTCGATCGACCCGACCCGGCGCCTCTCCTCCGTCCGCTTCGAGGGTGTGCGTGCAGAGGCGACGCTGCCGGGGGCGGGGGAGGACTACATCCCCGTCTTCCTCCGCGCCTGCGTTGCCCTGGCGGCGGAGTCGACCGGGCTGGCGCAGCGGGCGCTCGAGATGTCGGTCGCCTACGCCAAAGACCGCCAGCAGTTCGGCCGCCCGATCGGCGCCTACCAGGCCGTCTCCCACCGTTGCGCGCAGATGCTGCTGGAGACCGAGAACTCGCGCTCGGCCGTCTACGGGGCCGCCTGGGCCGCCGACGCCGAGCCGGAGTCGCTGCCGTTGGCCGCCTGCATGGCCAAGGCCTACGCCTCGGACACCGGTTGGCGGGTGCCCGATGCGGCGATCCAGGTCCATGGCGGCATCGGCTTCACCTGGGAGCACGACCTCCACTTCTTCCTCAAGCGCGGCCGCGCCAACGCGGCCTCCCTCGGTGACCCGAAGTGGCACCGCGAACGCGTCGCCGACGCGGTCCTCGCCGGCGCGACGGCGCCCGCCGACGACTGAGCTTGCGGTACCCGGAGATGGGCGCCCTCGACCGCATCTCCGTCGCCGCGATCGGCACCTCCGTGGCGGAGATGGAGGCGGAGACGCTGCGGGCGGAGGCGGCGGGCGTCGAGTGCGTCTGGGCGCCCGAGCTCTTCCGCAGCGCCGTCACCCAGGCCACCTACCTGGCGGCGAAGACCGAGCGGATCGGGGTGGCGACCGGAATCGTCTGGGCCTTCACCCGCAGCCCGTTCATCCACGCGATCAGCGCGCTCGACATCGACGAGATGTCAGACGGCCGCTTCCGCCTCGGGATGGGCGCCGGGGTCAAACGGCTGAACGAGACCTGGCACAACGCCGACTACGGGCGCCCGGCGCCGCACCTGCGCGAGGCGATCGAGGCGACGCGGCTGATCATGCGCCAGGCGAGCGCGGGGGAGCCGATCCGCTACCAGGGCGAGTACTACGACATCGACATCAAGGGCTGGGTGCGCCCGCACCCGGCGCCCCGCGAGGCGGTGCCGATCTACACCGCCGCCGTGCAGGCGGGGATGGCGCGGATGGCGGGCGACGTCGCCGACGGGCTGATCGGCCACCCGATCCAGAGCCTGCGCTGGATCGACGAGGTGGTGGTCCCGGCCTTCGAGGAGGGCCTGCACCGCTCGGGTCGCGAGCGCTCCTCATTCGACTACCTGCCGACCGTCTGCTGCGCGATCGACGACAACGAGGCCCGCGCCCTCGAGATGGCCCGCCGGACGATCTCCTTCTACGCGACGGTCAAGACCTACATGCCGCTCTGGGAGCTGCACGGCTTCGCCGACAGCGCCGTCGCCGCCGGCGAGGCCTTTCGTCGCGGCGACCTCGCCGCGGTCCCCGCCGCGATCAGCGACGAGATGGTCGAGGCCTACTGCGCCGCCG
>Ga0307316_10000357_pt1 | contig 13535 bp, 13 predicted proteins | sample ER_DNA_356_FD_194504 | JGI IMG/M metagenome (GOLD analysis project Ga0307316, IMG submission 194504) | Bulk soil microbial communities from the East River watershed near Crested Butte, Colorado, United States - ER_DNA_356 | ecosystem: Environmental > Terrestrial > Soil > Floodplain | place... | reverse complement strand
CGCTCTGCAGGAAGACGATCGCGAGCAGGAGCGGGAAAGAGAGGTCGCCGCCCCAGTACAGGACCGGCACGAGCAGGGTCAGCGGAGCACGCGAGGCGTCGGCGATCATCATCGTCCGGCGCGAGCCCAGCCTGGTCAGGATCGTCCCGCCTGGCAGTCCCATCAGCAGCAGGCCAAGCGCCTCGCTGCCGAGCACGAGCGTCATCTTTCCCGGCGAGCCGGTGGTGGTGAGGACGAACCACGGCAGCGCGAGCCAGGTCATCTGCGCCCCTGTCGTCGAGACCGTCTCGGCGACGAGCAGGGCGAGCAGCCGGCGGTCGCGCAGCATCGCCGCTAGCGAACAGGTGCGCGAACGACGTCGATGTCGCCGCTCATCGAGGCTGCTCGCAGCTCGACCAGCGGTCCCTCGTCGCCGGACGGCGGCTCGTCGCCGAGCGCGACCTCGGAGTTGAGGTCACCGCTCATCGCGCGCGCGTCGACCCAGACGTTCGAGCCCTCGCGAATGCCGACCCGGATGTCACCCGAGGCCGACTTGAGGTCGACGCTCCCCACCGTCACGGCCTCAATCCGCTGATCGCCGGAGGCGGTACTGACCGTGACGTCGGCCCCGGCGTCGCCGACGGCAACGTCGCCTGACGCGGACTTGACGACGACTTCCCCCTCGACGCGGCCGAGCCTGATGTCGCCGGAGGCGGCGTTGACGGTCGCCGAACCGCCGACCGCGGGAAGCCTCACGTCCCCGCTCGCGGTCTTCGCGATCGCGTTGCCGGCGAGCTGGTCGATCTCGATGTCACCGGAGGCGGCCTCCGCCTCGAGCCAGCCGAAGCGCCCCTGACCGCGGAGATCGCCGGAGGCCGTCGAGACGTTGAGGTTGGCGCCTTCCGGGGCGCGGATCTTCAGTCGAATGTCGAGGCGGCGCCACAAACGGCTCCAGCGCCGGTCCTCCACCTCGACGACGAGCTCATGACCGCGAAGCTCAATTCGTGCTTCGTCGAGCAGCTCGGCGGCCTCGTCGCCACCACGGATGTCGAGCTCGACCTCCGTGGTGGTGCCGCTCACGGACTCGATCTCGATCCGGCCCGTCGGGATCTTGATCGCCAGCGTCAGGTCGCCCGGCGTCTCGAACGTCTCGCGCCTCATGACCGGCGGGCGCGCACGCGCCGGATGATCTCGTGTGCGGTGGTCGAGCGGATCTTGTGAGGATCCCGGTGGTCGACGCGTACTTCGGTATGTCCGAACGGAAGGTGGGTGAACATCGTTCCTCCTTAGCTCCGGCCAAAGCCGGTGAGTCGGTTGCCTGCACTGCGGCGGCCGCCGCCTCCGCCGCCCGTGCTGACCGCTCGTGCGAGCGAGCGGACGAGCCAGGCGTTGACGGAGACGCCTTCACGAGTTGCGGCGGTCTCGATCGCGAGCTTCAGGCCCTCCGGCAGCCGGAGCGAGATCCGCGCAACCAGCGCGTCCTCGCCGGCCTGCGCGGGAGCCGGCTGCTCGCCCGCTTCCTCGACGTAGACCAGCGTCGGATCCTGACCCGAGAGCCGGATCTCGACGTGCCCTGAGGGCAGCTGGCTTGTCAGCTCGAGCGCCGCGTCGGTCAGCGCCTCCTGGAGACGCAGCCCCGCGGACCTGCCAAGAGCCGCCGTCAGCCGGCGAGCGGCTTCGGCGACCTCTTCGTCTCCCAGGGCGGCGATCTCCTCGAGATCGGCCTGGAGACCTTCGATGAATGGTTGTAGTTGCATCGTGACGTCATTATGACATCACTCTGCTGTATGTCAAGCATCACTGTGACGCCGTGCCCAGCTCCTTGCTGTAGCCGCGCCGGTAGAGCGTCTTCAGCTGCTCCACCCGCTTGACGTAGTGCCTCGTCTCGGCGAAGGCGATTCCCTTACCGTCCCGGCGCCATTCGTCGACGTTCTCCTGGCCGGCGTTGTACGCCGCGAGCGCAGTCCGCTCGTCGCGGTACTTCTCCTCGAGGTGCCGTAGATACCAGGATCCGTAGCGGATGTTCAGCTCCGGGTTGTAGAGGTCGTCGACCCGGAATCGGCTTCCCCCCGTGTGCACGGCGATCCCCTTCGCGGTGTCGGGGAGCAGCTGCATCAGGCCGATCGCGCCGGAGCTCGATTTCACGCTGGGGCGGAACTTGCTCTCCTGGTAGATGACCGCGGCCAGGAGCGCGGGGTCGAGCTGGTAGTTCCGAGCGTGGGCGCGAACGATCGAGTCGTATTTGAGCGGGTACCAGAGCCGCACCCACCAGCCCGGCTCGGCGGAACGCACGTAGGCGAAGCCGCCGACGGCCAGTCCGAGCAGTACGAGCAGCAGCGCAAGGCGCTTCAGCTGCCGGCCCTTTCCTCGAGAGCGCGCATGGTCCCCGCGACGAAGTCGTCGAGTTGTTGCCGGCTGCCGTCGTTGACGTAGGCGAAGTCCGCGCGGGTGGCCTTTTCCTCGTCGGGCAGAAGGCGGCTCTCGCGTTGCTCCGCGCTGCTCACGCGCGCGCGGGCCCGGCGCACTTCCTCCGGCGCGGTGATGACGACCACGGCGTCGAAGCGGCTGTCTCCACCCACCTCGTAGAGGAGCGGGACCTCCGTCGCGGACACGGCCGGCGGCTCGGGCAGGTCGGCCAGACGCTCTCGCCAGCCGAGATAGTGCGCGACGACCAGCGGATGCAGCAGGGCTTCGAGCCACGCAAGCGACTCGCGATCTTCGAAGACGACCCGCGAGATCGCGGCACGATCGATGTTGCCGGCCTCGTCGAGGATCTCTTGGCCGAAGCGTTCGAGCAGCGCGGAGCGCACCGCGGGATCGTCGCGAAGCAGCTCGTGGACGATGTCGTCGCTGGAGATCGTGGCGGCGCCATGACGGGCGAATGCCTGCAACGCCTCGCTCTTGCCGGCGCCGATGCCTCCCGTGATCGCGACCGCGACCGGTCGCGTCACTTTATTCCTCCGTGTTTTCGGCTTCGTCCGGCGCGGCGGGGGGTCCACCCTCTGAGTCACCGGGACCGGGCTCTTCGGGGGACTGCGCATCGGCCTCGATGCTCTGGTCGAGCAGGTCCGGTGAGAGGCTCTCGATGCCCTCCGGCGCCTCGGCGGAAGCCTGACCGCCCGGCGTCTCCGGGAAGACGTCCTCGGACAGGTCGAGCTCCGGGCTACCTTCGATCGGTTCCGCGTCGTCGGCGCGCGCGACCACACCGCCACCCTCGACGCGCTTGAGCGAGAGCGAAAGCCGCCGTCGCTCGCCGTCGACCTCGATGATCTTGGCCTTGACCTCGTCGCCCTGCGAGACGACCTCACGCGGGTTTTCGACGTGGTGCTGGGCCAGCTCGGAGATGTGCACGAGCCCTTCGACTCCGGGGAGGATCTCGACAAAGGCGCCGAACGTGACGACCTTGGTCACCTTGCCGTCGACCTCGTCGCCCTCGCTGTAGGTGTCGATCACCTGCTGCCACGGATCCGACTGGGTCTGCTTCAGCCCGAGCGAGATCCGCTGGCGCTCGCGGTCGATGTCGAGGACCTTCACCTTCACGTCCTGGCCGATCTCGAGCACCTCGGACGGATGGTTGACGTGGCTCCAGGACAGCTCGGAGATGTGGATCAGGCCGTCCATGCCGTCGAGGTCGACGAAGGCGCCGAAGTCGACGATGTTCGAGATCTGGCCGTCGACGACGTCGCCGGGGTTGAGCCGGTCGAGAATCTGCTGCCGCTGCTCTTTGCGCTCGTCTTCGAGCACGGCTCGGCGAGAGAGCACGACGTTGTTGCGCGAGCGATTGAGCTCGATCACCTTGGCGCGCAGCTCTTGGCCGAGGAACTCGTCCAAATCCTGGACGCGGCGGATGTCGACGAGCGACGCGGGCAGGAAGCCGCGCACGCCGAGGTCGAGGATCAGGCCGCCCTTGACGACCTCGATCACCTTGCCGATCACGGGCTCGCCGGACTCGGCAGCGCCCTCGATCTTCTTCCAGGCGAGCTCGAAACGCGCCCGCTTCTTGGAGAGGATCAGCCTGCCTTCGGCGTCCTCCTTCGTCAGAACGAGCGCGTCGACCTCCTCACCGAGCTGCACCTCGTCCTCGGGGTTGATCGAGCGGCGGATCGACAGCTCCGCGACGGGGATGACTCCTTCCGACTTGTAGCCGATGTCGACGAGCACCTCGTCCTTGTCGACCCGGACGACCGTGCCGTGGACGACCTCCCCTTCGTTGATCGTGGGGAACGTGGCGTCGTAGTTCGGGACAAGCTCGCCTTCCGGGCCCGTCGTCCAGAACGCGGAGTCATCGAGAGGCTCAGGGTTCGGAGGCGCCTGCTGCTCGGCCAGCTCGGTTTCGGGGTTGACTGTCTCGTTCGCCAAAGCGGCGGTCAGTATAGCCTCGCGGCTTCTAGCTCCTTTCGAGGGCGCCGGCGAGGAATTCCCGCACCTGGGCGAGATAGGGCTCGGTTTGCTCGACGAAGCTCATGTGGCCGGCGTCGGCGACGATCACGAGCTTGCTGCCCGGGATCCCTGCGTGGAGGACGCGGGCGGCGCGCGGGGTCGTCGTGCGGTCGTGCTCGCCCACGATCACGAGCGTCGGCTTGTCGACCGCCGCCAGTTTCGGGCGGTAGTCGAAGTCGCCGTACCCGGCGCTGGCGAAGTGGCGCAGCACCTCGGGGGAGCCGACGGTGTCGTCGCCGTAGCCCGGCGGCGGCTCGCCGTGGAAGTGGAAGGGCATCTGGGTGCGGGAGAGCTCCAACAGCTCCTCCTCGGTCTGGACGGTCTGCTCGTCCTCCCAGCTGGCCGCGATCGCCTTGCCGGCTTCGCCCATGGCCTCGAGCGAGGCCTCGACGTCCTTCATCAGCTCGGCGCTTTCATCGCCGCCGCCCGAGATCACATAGGCGGCGGCGGTTCCAAGCTCGGTCGCGTGCCAGGTGGCGATGATCGCACCGAAGGAGTGACCGTAGAGCGCGAATTCGTCGAGACCGAGAGCTTCGGCGAGCAGGTCGACGTCGCGCGCGAAGACCTCGAGCGAGAGCCTGGCGGGGTCGACGCGCTCGGAGCGGCCCTGGCCGCGCTCGTCGACGTAGAGAACGCGGTAGTCGTCGCCGAGGGGGTCGAGGTAAGGCCGGAACATGGAGTGGTCCATGCCCGGCCCGCCGTGGAGGACGATCAGCGGAAAGCCGCTACCAACCTCTTCGACGTTGAGGTTGTAGCCGTCAGGCAGGCGAACCTGCATCGGAACACCCTAAACCGCACGCCAATTAGACGATCGCCAAGAGATGTCGGCGTGGCGGGCTTTGCCCGTCACGGCCAACACGGCGGCGCATTGCCACCGAAAGTCGTGAAGTCGTCATGGCAGCGGCGCAGCCGCTGCCGGACTTCACGACTTAGCTTCGTTCCAGTCGTCGCCGACGCCGATGTCGACGGCGAGCGGCGGGTCGAGGTCGTACGCCCGGCACATCTCCTCGCGGACGACCTCTTTGACCGCCGTCACCTCTTTTTCCGGCGCCTCGAGCAGGAGCTCGTCGTGAATCTGCAGCACCAACCGCGCCGAGCGGCCTTCCTCCCGCAGCCGGCGGTGGATCGCGATCATCGCCACCTTGATGATGTCGGCGTTCGAGCCCTGCATGACGAAGTTGACGGCCAGGCGCTCGCCGAGCGACTTCGTCGCCCGGTTCGAGGCCCGCAGCTCGGGCACCGGCCGCCGGCGGCCGAGCAGCGACGTCGTGTAGCCGTCCTCACGGGCCTGCTCGATCGTGCGCTGGATGAAGTCCTGCACGTGTGGGAACCGCGCCAGATAGGCGTCGATATACGCCTGCGCCTCTTCACGCGGGATCTCGAGGTTCTCCGAGAGCCCGAACGCGGAGATCCCATAGACGATCCCGAAGTTGATCATCTTCGCGATCGAGCGCTGTCCGGTCGTCAGCTCGGCCGGGTCGACGCCGAGCACCTCGGCAGCGGTCGCCCTGTGGATGTCCTCGCCACGCGCGAACGCCTCGCGCAGCTTCGGTTCGCCGGAGACGTGCGCGAGGATGCGCAGCTCGATCTGCGAGTAGTCGGCGGAGACGAGCTTCGAGCGGGGCTCCGCAATGAAGGCCGACCGGATCTCGCGGCCGAGCTCGGTGCGAATCGGGATCGCCTGCAGGTTCGGATTCGACGTCGACAGGCGCCCTGTGGCTGCGACCGTCTGGTTGATGGTCGTGTGCAGCCGCCCGTCCTCGCCGAGCAGCGACGGCAACGGCCCAAGATAGGTGTTGAGCAGCTTCGAGTACTCGCGCCACTCCTCGATCACCGGCACGATCTCGTGTTCCTTCCGGATCGTCCGCAGGACGCGCGTGTCGGTCGAGTAGCCCGTCTTGCCCTTGCGGCCGGGGGTCAGGCCCAGCTGCTCGAACAGGATCCGCGCCACCTGCTGGGTCGACCCCAGCATGAACTCCTCGCCTGCCAGCTCGTGCGCGCGTGCCTCGAGCTCCTCGACCCGGTCGGCAAGCCGGGCCGTGATCTCGCCCATCCGGTAGGTGTCGATCCTGACCCCGGCCTGCTCCATCTCCACCAGCACCGGCGTCAGCGGCAGCTCGATCTCGCGGTAGAGCTGCTCGTGGCCACGCTCGCGAACGCGCTCAAGCAGCGGATCGCGGAGCCGCAGGGTCGCCGCCGCATGCCGGACGAGCTGCGCGGTCTCCTCCTCGGTCTCGGGCTCGGGATGGAGCTCGACCCCGTACTCGGCTGCGAGATCGTCGAGCTCGTACGAGGCGCGACTGGGCTCGATCAGATACGCCGCGATCATCGTGTCGTCGGCGGCCTGGACGCGCAGCGCCTTGGCGTCGTGCGCGACCAGCTCCCCGGTCGGTCGCTCGGGCCGCGGGCCAACGACGACCCCTTCCTCGGTCGCCAGGGCCGCACGGTCGGCGTCGGCGGCGAAGCCACCCGAGCCGGCCACCTCGCCTTCGCGCCAGGCGACGACGACGCCCTCGAGCTCGCGCGGAGAGGCTGGCACGGCCTCGTCGAGCTCGTCGACGCGGTTGAGCAGGTTCCGGAACTCGAAGCGGCGGAACATCTCCTTCAGCTGCGACCGGTCGGGCGGCGACAGCACCAGCTCGGCGGGATCGCAGTCCACGTCGAGGTCGCGCCGCATCGTCGCCAGCTCCTTGGCAGCCCGCGCCTGGTCGGCGTGCTCTTGAACCGCCCGCGACCGGGCCGGCGTCAGCTCGTCAGCGTGCTCGATCACCTCCTCGAGCGAGCCGTACTGGGCGATCAGCTGGCCGGCCGTCTTGTCGCCGATGCCAGGGATCCCGGGAATGTTGTCCGAGGGATCGCCCTTGAGGCCGATGAAGTCAGGCACCTGCTCCGGCCTGATCCCGAGCCTCGCTTCGACCCGCTCGGGCGTGTAGACGTGGACGTCGGAGACCCCGCGCGGGGTCATCATCAGCGCGACGTTGTCGGTGACGAGCTGGAAGGCATCGCGATCGGTCGAAACCACCGTGGTCTTGACGCCCGCCTCGTCTGCCCGGGTCGCGAGTGTCGCGATCACGTCGTCGGCCTCCCAGCCCTCGAACTCGAGGTTGCGGTAGCCGAAGGCTTCGACGATCGGACGGAAGAAAGGAAACTGCTCCGCCAGCAGATCGGGCATGGGCTTCCGCTCGATCTTGTAGGTATCGAGCAGCTCGTGCCGGTGCACGGGCCGTGTGTCCCAGGCGACGGCCACGCCCTTCGGCCGGTAATCGGCAAGCAGCTTGAAGAGCATGTTCGTGAAGCCGAGCAAGGCATTCGTCGAAAAGCCTTCACTCGTCGCCAGCTCCTCCGGCAGTGCGAAAAAAGCCCGGTACGCGAGGTTGTTGCCGTCGACGAGGAAGAGCTCGGAGTCGCGTGCGGGCGCGTCGTCGAGCTGCAGCTCTTCGCCCGTCAGGGTTTTCGGGCTCACAGGTCAAAGCTATCGTCCCGCGCCGATGGCGGAGATTGGAATCCAGCCGCTCGCCCACGAGCACCTCGACCGCGCAGCGGCCTTGCTCGCCGACCGCCACGCACGGCACCGCGAGGCCGAGCCGCTGCTTCCGGACGTCACGGACTTCCGCACCCAACTCGATCGCGACCTCGAGCACGAGCAGGCGGCCGGGCTCGGCGCCTGGCGCGCCGACGAGCTGGTCGCCTACCTGATCGGACGTGTGGAGCCCGACGCGCTCCTTGGGGACGAGCGCGCGATCGTCGACTTCGCCGGCTGCGCCGCGGCGACCGGACAGGGAGAGGCGGTCCGGGATCTCTACGCCGCGCTTGCCGCGAGGTGGGTGGCGGCTGGCGCGACGCGCCACCTCGCTTTGATCCCGGCGAGTGACGAGGAGTTGGTCGACCCCTGGCTCCGGCTCGCCTTCGGCGTCCAGTTCGTGTGGGCAGTCCGGGAGACGGCTGCGTTGAAGCCAGTCGAGGCCGACGTCGAGGTCCGCCCTGGGACGCCCGAGGATCTCGAGCTCACGGCCAGGCTCGACCGCGGCCTCTACGAGCACCAGGCCGGCTCGCCGAGCTTCTCGGGGCTCACGATCCCCAGTGACAAGGAATTCCTCGCCGATTGGAGCGACCTCTGGGACGACCCCGAGGTCTACACGCATTTCGTCGCCGAACGCGATGGGCAGCCGGTCGGCCACGCAGTTCTCTACCGCCGCCCGAGCGGTGACCTCCGTGTCCCCGAGCAGAACATCGACCTTTCGCACGCCGTGACGCTCCCGGCGGCGCGCCGCTCCGGGGTCAGCACGGCGCTGACCGGGCACATCCTGACCTGGGCGCACGAGCACGGCTTTCGCTCGATGACCACCGACTGGCGCTCGGTCAACCTGCTTTCCTCCCGCAACTGGCCGCGCCTCGGCTTCCGCCCCACCTACTACCGGCTCTACCGCGCGATCCCGTGAACCGAGTCCCGATGCTCGTCGGCTCTCGGCTGATGATCGTGCCTGCTCCCGAGCATTCCGTGATCCTGCGGCCGGCGCCGCCCGGGGAGGCGATTCGCGACGTCGGCGCAGCCGTTTGCGACGCGCTCCGCTTCCCGCTCGTGGGCGAGCCGCTCGAGGCGCTCGTACGCAAGGGCGGCCGCGCGACGATCGTGGTCGAACCGCCGGCACTGCCGATCCCAACCGCCCAGAACGATCCCCGGCGAGCGGCGATCGGCGCCGTCGTCGCGGAGCTCGAACGGGTAGGCGTGCCGGTCCAGAACCAGACGCTGCTGGTTGCCGGCGGCCTCGGCCGGCGCCTCGCCGAGCGGGAGCTCGAACAGCTCGGCGTCGTCTCACCCGAGTTCGCGAGGCGCTTTCGCGGCCGCGTGGCGATTCACGACGCCGAGGATCCCGAGCTCGTCGAGATCGGCCAGTCGGGTCGCGTGCCGCTGTTCGTGAACCCCCTTCTACTCGAGACCGACATGATCGTCGTCGTCACCGCGGCCGAAACCGTGCTGCACGGTGGGCCGGCCGCCCTCCTCGCCGCGTCGGGCCGCGAGTCGTTGCGCGCCGCAGGCGCCTACTCGCTTCTCGAGACGAGCGCTTCCCAGGGCTGGCAGCTCGGACTCGCACTCGAGCGAGAGCTCTCGCGGCGAGTGCCGATCATCGGCGCCTCGCTCACGTTCAACCATCCCCGCCTGCTCGGCGCGGCCCGCGGCTATCCCTACGAGCAAGAAGCGCTCGACCGGCTCGCCGACTCGCCGCTCCGCCGCCCGTTCGGGCTCCTGCCGAGCTGGGCGAGAGACCAGATCATCGGCTCGGTCCGACGCGAGCTCTCCATCGCGGCCGCCTATGGCGGCCCGCCGTCGGTCGCGCACGCCGAGGCACTCCTCCGCGGTGTCGAGACACGCTCGGCCCGGCTGGACGGGCAGCTCGACGCGATCGTGATCGGGATTCCCCGGACGACTCCCTTTCTCCCTCGCGAGCGGCCGAACCCGCTTCTCGCCGCCTACCTCGCGCTCGGGCTGGCGCTACGAATGTGGCGCGACGGCTTCCCCCTCGCCGACGGCGGCACGGCGATCCTCTTGCACCGCTTCCACCGCCGGTTCGCCCACCCCACCCAGCAGCCGTACCGCATGTTCTTCCAGGCGACCACGAGGCTCGGACGCGAACCGGTGGAGCTGATTGAGGCGGAGCAAGCAGCGACTGCCGATCCGCGTGCGATCGAGGCGTACCGCCAGCGACGCTCCTGCCATCCGTTGCTTCCCTTTGCCGACTGGAGCGCGTGCGCCCCTGCCGTCGGCCGGCTCGGCGCGGTGATCATCGCGGGCTGCCGGGACTCCGTCGCCGCGCGGCAGCTCGGCTTCGTGCCGACGCAGAATGTCGGGACGGCGCTGCAGATGGCCGCCGCGCGCGCCGGCGGCGAGCCACGCGTCGGCTTCCTGCTCTCGCCTCCGTATTTTCCGTTACGCGTCACAACGGACTAACCCGGGCGGCCGACTCGGCCGGATTTAGGCGCCGCGACGGCAAAGCCGCCGCGGCCTCTAGGCCGACATCGCGAGCGACGTCGGCTCTGCTACCCAGTACCGCGCGGTCCGCGAGCGCTACTCGATGCCGAGGTATGTCTTCTGCACCTGCTCGTTCTCGCGGAGCTTGTTCGCGTCGTCCGCGAGGGCGACCCTGCCGGTCTCGAGCACGTAGCCCCGGTCGGCGGCGTCGAGCGCCATCAGGGCGTTCTGCTCGACGAGCAAGATCGTCGTCCCCTGCTCGTTGATCTCGCCGATGATCTCGAAGATCTTCTCGACGAAGATCGGCGCCAGCCCCATCGAGGGCTCGTCGAGCATCAGCAGCTTCGGCCGCGCCATCAGCGCGCGCCCGATCGCGACCATCTGCTGCTCTCCGCCCGAGAGCGTCCCGGCCCGCTGGCTCTTACGCTCGGCCAGACGCGGGAAGAGGGAGTAGACCCGGTCGAGGTCCTCCTTGATCTGCCCGCGGTCGTGGCGCTGGAAGGCGCCCATCTCGAGATTTTCGAGCACGGTCATATGCGGAAACAGCCTCCGTCCCTCCGGAGACTGCGAGATGCCCAGGCCGACGATGTCGTGCGGTGCCCGGCGCGTGATCTCCTTGCCCTCGAAGAAGATCCTCCCCTCGCGCGGGGTGTTGAGGCCGTTGATCGAGCGCAAGGTGGTCGACTTGCCGGCGCCGTTGGCGCCGATCAGCGTCACGATCTCGCCCTGGTGCACCTCCAGGGAGATCCCCTTCAGCGCCTGGATCGAGCCGTAGAACGTCTGGACGTCCTCGAGGCGCAAGATCGCCTCGCGTGGGGCTGCGGCGGGCTGGCTCACGCGGTGGCCGCCTTGCCGAGATAGGCCTCGATCACGCGCTCGTCCTGCTGGATCTCCTTCGGTGCGCCCTCGGCGATCTTTTCGCCGTAGTCGAGCACGGTCACGCGCTCGGAGACGCCCATCACGACCTTCATGTCGTGCTCGATCAGGAGGATCGCCACCTCCTGCTGCTCTCGCAGCTTCGAGACGAAGTCCATGAAGGTCACCGTTTCCTGGGGGTTCATGCCGGCCGTCGGCTCGTCGAGGAGCAGCAGCTTGGGCTGGGTCGCCAAAGCTCGTGCTACCTCGAGGCGGCGCTGGTCTCCATACGAGAGGCTCGCGGCGAGCTCGTCGTCGACGCGTCCGAGCCCCGAGAACGCCAGCAGCTCCCGCGCTTTTTCCGTCGCCTCACGCTCTTCGCGGCGAACTCGGGGCGTGCCGAAGATCGCGCCGAGGATCCCTCCTTTCAGGCGCGCGTGCATGCCCACGAGCACGTTCTCGAGCGCCGTCATCTGTGGGAAGAGGCGGATGTTCTGGAAGGTGCGGCCGATGCCGAGCTTCGTGATCGCGTGCGGAGGCTTGCCGGTGATGTCGACGCCATCGAAGAGGATCCCCCCGGACGTCGGCTTATAGAGCCCTGTCATCGTGTTGAAGAACGTCGTCTTCCCGGCTCCGTTGGGGCCGATCAGGCTGACGATCGAGCGCTGTGGGATCGTGAAATCCAGGTCGTTGACGGCGAGCAGGCCGCCGAACTCCTTGCGGACGTTCTCGGCGATCAGCAGGTCTCCGCTGGTCTCGCTCGGAGCTTGCTCGTTCATCCTCGGGGAATCCTGCCTGGCTGGCCACGCTCGCCGCCGCCTGGCTCGTCGGCGCCGCGCATCTCATAGAGCGGCTCGTCCAGCGGCCCGCGAGTGCCTTCCTCGATCTCGCGCTTGCGCCGGCGCTCGGGGATCAGACCGGTCGGACGGAAGAGCATCATCAAGACGATGATGACGCCGTAGATCCCGAAGGTGTACTTGGGGACGTCGATCTGATGCGAAGCCGGGAAGATGTTCTCGTTCAGCCAAGAGCCGATGTTGCCGAGGCCCTCGACGTTGAGCCAGGCCAGGATCGTCCCCGCGACGACGACGCCCCAGAGGCTGCCCATGCCGCCCAGGATGACCATGCAGAGAAGGAACACCGAGATGTTGAAGTCGAACTGGGTCGGGAAGGCACCGGAGTTGAAGGTGGCGACGTAAGCGCCGGCGATGCCGCCGAAGAACGCGCCGATCGCGTAAGCCCAGGTCTTCGTCTGCATCAGCGGAATCCCCATCGCGCCGGCAGCGGTCTCGTCCTCGCGGATCGCGATCCACGCACGCCCGAGCCGGGAATCGCGCAAGCGCCACGAGCAGAACACGGTGATCAGCAACACCGCAAGGACGGTCCAATAGAACAGGCGGTCCGGGGTGGGTGGAAACGAGTCGTCGTAGCGGACAGGCAGGCCGACAGCATTGTGCAGGGTCTCCCCGAACCCCGGTGCATCGATCGGGCTGATCCCGAACGTGCCGTGCGTGAGGTCGAAGCCATGCAGGTTGTCGGCGTTGCGGACGAACTGGGGGATGATCTCCCCGAAGCCAAGCGTGACGATGGCAAGGTAGTCCCCACGCAGCCGCAGCGTCGGCAGGCCGATCAGGATGCCGCCGATCGCGGTGATCACCCCGGCGATCAGCAGCACGAGCCAGATCGAGATGTGGATCCCGGTCTCGTTGGAGCCGACACCGATCGCGCCAAGGTGGAAGTTGACCTGCTGGAACTGGCCCGAGGCGAGCCAGCCGGCGGTATAGGCGCCGATCGCATAGAAGGCGACGTAGCCGAGGTCGAGCAGGCCGGCGTAGCCGACGACCACGTTCAGCCCGACAGCCATGATCACGAAGATGAGGATCGTGACCGTGTCGTGCACGGTCGGAAGCGTGAGGATGACCGGGATGTTCGTCGGCAGACTGTCGACGTAAAACGGGTACGTGATCGCGAGCGTCAACAGGGTGACGAGCGGTACCAGGCCCCGCACCCGCTGGGGGATGCGGCGCCACTGGGCTCGTAGGACGTCGAGCCGGGTGGCTTTTGCCGCGCGGCCCGCCTGCCCGCGCGTGTACTCACGCATGCGGCGGCCGCGGGGGCCCATCACGCTCCCTCCGGCGTCCGCTCGCCCAGCAGGCCCTCGGGGCGAAACACGAGGATCGCGATCAGGATCCCGAAGACGATCGAGCGTGTCCAGTCGCTACCCGGGGCGAACCACGAGAGCCCTTCATTGAAGGCCTGGATCAACCCGATGATGAGCGCGCCGAGGACCGCG
>Ga0307316_10000355_pt1 | contig 13560 bp, 12 predicted proteins | sample ER_DNA_356_FD_194504 | JGI IMG/M metagenome (GOLD analysis project Ga0307316, IMG submission 194504) | Bulk soil microbial communities from the East River watershed near Crested Butte, Colorado, United States - ER_DNA_356 | ecosystem: Environmental > Terrestrial > Soil > Floodplain | place... | reverse complement strand
CGCCGCCCCGGTCGGGTGCCAACGAATTCACCTGGGACGCGGCCGCCCTGCCGCGGACCGACTTCAGCGCCGACACCGCCGCCGGCCCCGGCGGTCTGTGGACGGCCACGCCGAATTACGAATGGGCGCAGAGCCCGCCCGGAAGCGCCGTCTCCTACCTCACCGCTCCGCTCAGCGCGAGCACGACCGTGATCGGGGCTGGGGCCGTCAACGTCTGGGTCCGCTCCTCGACTCCCAATGTCGACCTCCAGGCGACGATCACCGAGGTGAGGCCCGACGGCAAGGAGACCTTCGTCCAGAACGGCTGGGTGCGAGGCAACGAGCGCCAGCTCGACCCCGGGAAGAGCACCGCGCTCGAGCCGGTGCTGAGCCTGCGTGAATCCGACGTCTCCCCGCTTCCGGCCGATCGGTTCGTGCCGGTCACGATCCCGCTCTACTACGAGGGCCACGCCTACCGGGCGGGCTCGCGGATCCGGGTGACGATCGCCGCCCCGAACGGCACCCAGCCGATCTGGGCCTTCGACCAGACCGAACCGGAAGGCACCGCCCAGGTCGCAATCGCCTACGGCGGGGACACCCCGTCGAACCTCCTGCTGCCAGTCGTCCCCGAGGTGAGCGTGCCGAGCGCGCTGCCCCCGTGCCCGGGCCTGCGGGGGGAGCCGTGTCGCGGTTACCAGCCCTTCGCGAACCGGCCGGCAACGCCCTGACCGCGGGACAGCGACTGTCCGCCGGCAGCGGCGCGCTCTCCTTCGGCTAGCCTTGATCGGTGACTGCGATTCGGCATCGACAAGGCAGATCGCTCGCTTGGCCGGCTGCGGCCCTTGCGCTGACAATTGCGCTGCTCGTCCCGGCGGGGGCGAATGCCTTCGCCAATTTCTCCAACGGGGTGCTGACGATCTCCGCCAGCGAGGGAAAGATCGTTCCCCGCTGCGCGAGCGACGGCCAGATCACCGTCAGCGGCCTCTACGTCGACAACGGCCCTGCCTACTGTCGTGACCTGAGGCGAATCGAGGCCTCATCGATCGTCGCCGGCCTCTTCGACTTCTCGCAGCTGCCCGACGACCTCGGCGGCGGCCAGGGCCCGATCGAGATCCACGCCACCTCGAGGGTGACTGATCCGACCGAAATCTCGGACGACAAATTCATTGGCGCCCCCGGTCACATAAACATCTTCAACGGGGGCCTCGGCTTCGACTCGATCACCGGCGGCAACCTCAACGACCAGCTGAGCGGCGGCGCCGACAGCGACAAGATCGAAGGCGGCGCCGGAAGGGACACTCTGCTCGGCGGCAGCGGATCGGACAAGTTGGTCGGTGGTCCCGGCCGCGACATCCTCAAAGGCGGTAGCGGCAAAGACAAGCTCATCGGCGGCCCCGGCAGGGACATCGAAAAGCAGTAGCCCTCCCCAGCGCTCCCAAAGGAAAACGTCTAAACCTTCGCTCGCGCCACTTCGCTAGGAGGTCACATCACTGCTATCGTGGCCACATGCGCGAGATCGGTGTCCGCGAGTTGAAGTCGAGCCTGAGCAGAGTGCTCCACGATGTCGAAGAGGGCGAGCAGGTCAGGGTCACCCTCCGTGGGCGACCGGTCGCCGACATCGTTCCCGCCGCGGCCAGAGCCGGCGAGGCGCGACTGCGGGACCTCGTCGCGAGCGGTCGGGTGACTCCCGCCGCCCGCGCGCTGCCGTCCCGCTCGCCGCGCCCGCTGCCGGGCAAGCGCTCCGCCACCTCGATCGTTCTCGCCGAGCGCGACGCCGAGCGGTAGATGCTCTACCTCGACGCGAGCGCGCTGGTCAAGCGCTACGTCGCAGAGGAGGGAAGCCAGGCGCTCATCGCGGCGATGGGAGCGGCTGAGGGTTGGGCGATCTGCCGGATCGGCTACGTGGAGACCGCGCGAGCCGTCGGACTAGCCGCCGGGAAGGGCGCGGTCAGGCGCCTCGTCGCCGACTGGCCGTCCTTCGAGGTGGTCGAGATCGACGCCGCACTGGCCGAGCACGCGGCCGAGCTCGCCTTCACCGAGGAGCTGCGCAGCCTCGACGCGCTGCACCTGGCCGCCGCGCTTCTGATTGCCCCCGACGACCTCACCCTTGCCACCTGGGACGTTCGCTTGCACCGTGCTGCTCAGAGCCGGGGCCTCGCGGTGTTCCCCGCAGAGCTCCTTTGAGTGACCTGAGGAGCGCTAGACGCGTCGTTTGCTCGGGGTAAGATCGGAAAGCGATGCGGGGTAACGGCTGGAAACGCTGGCTGATCGAAGCTTGGGCGTTCGTCCTGGTGGCGGCTTTGGCCTTCGTGGCAGGATTGCTGATCGGCGATCTCGGTGGTTCGCCGAAGACCGAGACCGTCCATGTCGCCGCCTCCTCGAAGGCAGGCGAAGAAGCTGAAGCGACCGAACCGATCGGCGAAACGACGGAAGCCGAAGAACAAAACAGCGCCGAAGGCGAAGAACCTGAACAGGAAGGCGCTGGGGCCAGCCCCGGCGCCCAAATCTTCACCAGCAACGGATGCGGGGGATGCCACATCTTGGCCGCCGCCGGATCGACGGGCGAAACCGGCCCCAACCTCGATGAATTCCTCGCCCCGGATGACACCACCGAAGCCGTCGAAGAGATGATCGTCGACCCGAACTCCGAGCTCGCCGAGGGCTACCCGCCAAACGTGATGCCGAAAAATTACGGCCAGATGCTCTCGAAGCCGGAAGTCCACCAGCTCGCCGAATACCTGGTTGCGACGACTCCGGCCAAACCCAACCCCAAGCCCAAGGGAACCTCGGCCGCGGCTGCAAAAGGAGCCGTGGAAGCACTCCACCTCGCCGCCAGCACCACCGCGCTCGCCTTCGACACGAAGGAACTGACGAGCAAGGCCGGCAAGGTCACGATCGAATTCGAAAACCCGGCCGCGATCGAACACGATGTGGCGATCGAGCAAAAAGGCAAGGAGATCGCCAAAACGGAACTGATCACCGAAGGCAAGACCTCGGTGAGGACCGAACTGAAGCCGGGTACCTACACCTTTCTCTGCACGGTTCCGGGCCACGCCGCCGCAGGCATGGAAGGCACCCTCACGGTGAAGTAACCGCGGCGCGGGTGTCGTCCCACCATCGCCCGCTCCAGCGAAGCGCGAGCAGCAGCGCGGCGGGTATCACCAGGGCGCCGCTGATCGCGAGGAACCACCACTCGGCGGCGTCGCTACCGGCGCCGATCGTGTGGACGACGGCAAGCAGCCAGAAGACGGCGGTCACTCGATGTATTCGGCGCCACCTTGCGGCCCCGATCCGATCCCGCATGTAATAGGTGAGCCCGAGGACCGCCAGCCCGTACCCGGCGACGATGCCGAGGCCGGTCCAAAGGGGCCGGTAGAGACCGACGAAGGGGATCGCGATCCCGCCCAGACCGGGATTCAGGTAGGAGTCGCCGAGCAGCGCGAGGGCATGCAGAGCGACCAGCGCCAGGGCGGTCAACGACATCGCCTCATGGACCGAACGAAGATCGCGCTTGCTGGCGCTCTGGCGCTTGGAGCTCATCATCAGACCGACGGCGACACTGGCGCTGGCCAGCAACAGCGCGGCGCCGCCGGCAGCTCGGCTGGTGATCCAGAAGAGGTGGGGGGCGACGTTCATGCCGGAAGCGGCTCCGAATGCCCATGCCTCGCCGGAATGACCTCGTGCTCTCCGTCGAAGGGGACAAGCACCCCGCCGAACGGCAGCCAATCGGCGGCCTCCTCCGGCCCTGAGAGCAGCGCCGACTTGGCGAGGATCTCGGCCAGCAGCGCGTTCGGGGCGACGGCGGTCGCCTGCAGGATGCCGGTGAAGGCGGGACGTCCGGTGAGGGGATCGAGGATCTGGTGGGCAGGGCGACCTCCGGGTCCAGACCAGCAACGGCGGCTGATGCCGCTCGTGGCGATCGCCCCCTCGCTGAGCGAGATCTCGTGGAGCGGCTCGGCTCCGAAGGGGTCGTCGACCCGGACCTTCCGGCGGAAGCCGGATCTGCCTCCGAGCCGAAGATCGCCGCAGCAGTCGACGGCAAAGGTCCTGCTCTCCTCCAGGACCTCGCCGACGATGTCGGCCATCAGCCCCTTCGCGATCCCGCCGCTGTCGATCATCACGCCGGGCGGCCGGATAACCGTTCCCGCCCTCTCGTCCACCCTGATCGCGCACCAGTCCGCGGCTGGATTGGGCCTCGCCGGCGCCGCTTGATGCGCGGAAAGCATCGATCGGCTCAAAGGTGACGGGCGGTCGGTTACCAGCGAGTCTGCGTAGCCGGCCTCCTGGATCGCGTCGAGGAGCGTGGCATCGACGAGGCCGCCACTGCGGAACCCGGCCTCGCGGACCGCCCCCGCCAGTCTCCTCATCAGGGGAGATGCGGGCACCTCGGCGCGGGGATCGCGGTTGAGGCGGCAGAGCTCGCTATCGGGGTCGAAGCGTGAGAGGCGCCGGTGGGCATCGAGCAGGATGCCGCGTCCGCGCTCCGCCAGCGCCCGGCCATCTTCTTCGTCCTCACCGCGGACGTGGAGCCGGACGATCCCGGCGAAGCAGGCGAACACGAGCTGGGCTTCGGCGCTCACGACTGGCTGGTCGTGACTGGTTCCGGTTCGGCTTCGGCGGCCTGCGCCGGTTTCATTTTGGCGGGGTGGGCCTCAGCCCTCGCCGAGCTCAACACCGTCGCCTTGTCTCCGAGCACGGGATCGTTGCCGGTGGTCACCTGAGCGAAGACGATCCCCCAGAGCAATACGAAGGAGATCAACGAGATCGCGACCACCCGCCCCCGCAGTTGCCCGGCTCGCCGACGTTGAGCTTGCAGTCGCCGCCAAGCCTCTCGCTTGCGTTCCTGTTTCTCGATCGGGTCCATCGATGAACTTTCCCCCTGGCTGGGAAAGGGCTGTTAAACGGCCCCTGATAGTTCTCTTAAGACCAAGGCCAAGCGACCCACGGTCGACGCCAGGATTCAGCGTGGGTCGTTCGCGCTCGCCGCGAGGGCGGAGCGCACGCCGCGAGCGATCTCGACGTCCTCGCGGGCGGTCACCACGACCGTGCCGGCGGCTGCGTCGGGGGGCGAGATGACGGCGTCGGCGCGCGCGGAGGAGTTCAGATCCGGGTCGAGATCCACGCCGAGAAATCCCAGCCGCCCGCACGCCTCCGCCCGCACCCTCCCCAGGTGCTCGCCGATCCCTCCCGTGAAGACCAGCGCGTCGATGCCGCCCATCGCCGCCGCCATCGCGGCGACTCCGGCGGTCAGGCGGTGGAGGTACACGTCGAGGGCCAGCCGGCAGCGTTCCTCTCCCGAGTCGGCCCCGGCGATCACCTCGCGCAGGTCCGAGTGCCCCGAGAGGCCGAGCAGCCCGGATTCCCGATCGAGCTCTGACTCCATCTGGGTGGCGGCGCGACCGCTGTGGCGCTGGACCCAGAGCAGGAGCCCGGGGTCGACGGAGCCGGAGCGCGTCGCCATCACGAGTCCGTCAAGGGGGGTGAAGCCCATCGTCGTGTCCACGGAGCGACCGCCTTCGACGGCCGCCAGGGAGGCTCCCGAACCGAGGTGCGCGGTAACGAGCCGCAGGTCCTCCGGCTCGCGTTCCAGCAGCTCTGCCGCCCGGCGGCTGGCGTAGGAGTGGGAGAGGCCGTGGAACCCGTAGCGGCGCAGCGGTATCGGCCCCGACCAGGCTGGGGGAACGGCATAGGTCGAGGCGGCGGCTGGGATGGTCGCGTGGAAGGCGGTGTCGAAGCAGGCGACCGAAGGCATCCGCGGGCGCAGCTGACGCAGCGTCTCGATCGCCGCCAGGGCGGGCGGGTTGTGCAGGGGAGCCAGGTCGGCCAGCCCCTCCAGGCCCGCCTCGGCCTCGTCGTCGATCAGCAACGGTTTGGAGAACTCGTGACCGCCGTGGACCACCCGGTGACCAGCGGCGGCGACCTCCGGAACCTCGGCCAGGACCCGCTCGAGCTCGGCTTCCAGTTCGTCCTTCTCGCCGGCGAACTTCTCCTCGCGTTTGGCGAGGACCTGGTTCTCCTCGCCGAGCACCCTCAGCTTCAGGCTGGACGACCCGACGTTCACGGTCAGGACCGGGTCGGCCATCGACTTCAAGCTCAGCTCTCCCACGTCCAGTCGCGGACCTCGGGCATGTCCTCGAAATGCTCGCGCACGTAGTCGTGGTGGCGGGCGAGCATCGCCTCGCAGTGCTCCTCCAGCTCGGCGGCGCCAGCCGGTACCCGCCGCGAGCGCCGCAGCGCCTCGATCGCGAGGTGGTAGCGGCTCATCCGGTTCATCACCACCATGTCGAAGGGGGTGGTCGTGGTCCCCTGCTCGTTGAAGCCGCGGACGTGGAAGCGGCCGGGGTGGGGGCGGCCGTGCAACAGCTGGTGGAGCGCGCGGGCGTAGCCGTGGAAGGCCATGACCACCTCCTCGTCGGTGCCGAAGAGCTCGACGAAGCGCTCTTCGCTCAATCCATGGGGGTGGGCTTCGCGCGGGAAGAGGACCATCAGGTCGACCACGTTGACGACCCGCACGCGCAGCTGCGGGGTGTGCCGGCGCAGCAGCCAGGCGGCGGCCAGCGTCTCCATCGTCGGAATGTCGCCGGCGCAGCCGAGGATCACGTCTGGCTCGTCGTCTCCCTCGTTGCTCGCCCACTCCCAGCGCGAGGCGCCGGCGGCGGCGTGGCGGCGGGCCGCCTGCAGGTCGAGGTATTGCAGCTGCGGCTGCTTGTCGATCACGATCAGGTTCACGTAGTTGCGGCTGCGCAGGCAGTGGTCGGCAACCGAGAGCAGGCTGTTGGCGTCGGGCGGGAAGTAGATGCGGACGACTTCGCCGCGCAGGCTGATCATCGTGTCGATCAGGCCCGGGCCCTGGTGGCTGAAGCCGTTGTGGTCGTTGCGCCAGCAGGTCGAAGTGAGCAGGACGTTGAGGGAGGCGACCGGCGCCCGCCACTCCAGCCGCCGCATCTCCTCCAGCCACTTGGTGTGCTGGATCGCCATCGAGGCGGAGACCATCGCGAAGGCCTCGTAGGTGGCGAAGAGGCCGTGGTGGCCGCTCAGCACGTAGCCCTCGAGCCAGCCCTGGCAGTTGTGCTCGGAGAGGACCTCCATCACGCGGCCGCTGGGGGAGAAGTCCTCGTCCTCGGGCCGCGCGTCCATCAGGCAGCGGTCCTCCACCTCGAAGACCGCCCCGAGCCGGTTGGAGTTGGTCTCGTCGGGACAGAAGAGGCGGAAGTTGCCCGCCTCCCGGTTGCTGGCGTAGAGATCGCGCAGGAGCTCTCCCAGCTGCCTGGTCGATTCGGCCCGCTCACCGCCGGGCCGCTCGACCTCGATCGCGTAGGCGGCGGAGTCGGGGATCTCCAGCGGCACCAGCCGGCGACCGCCGTTGGCATACGGCGTCGCTCCCATCCTCTTGTCGCCCTCGGGGGCGAGGGCGGCAAGCTCAGGGACCAGCCGGCCGTCTCCGTCGAAGCGCTCCTGGGGGCGATAGCCGCGCATCCACTCCTCGAGCTGCGCCAGGTGCTCGGGGTTCTCGCGGACGCCGGGCAGCGGCACCTGATGGGCGCGGAAGGTCCCCTCGACCGGGACGCCGTCGACCTCCTTCGGCCCGGTCCAGCCCTTCGGGGTCCGCATCACGATCGCCGGCCAGCGGGGCCGGCCGGCCGAGCCGCCACCGCGGGCCCGCGCTTTGATCGCGGCGATCTCGTCGCGGCACTCGGCGAGGGTCGACGCGAAGTCGCGATGCACCTGATGAGGGTCGGAGCCGCCGACGAAGCGGCACTCGTAGCCCTGCCCGGAGAGGAGCGCTGCGATCTCCTCGTCGGAGGCGCGGCCGAGCACCGTCGGGCCGGAGATTTTCGCCTCGTTGAGGTGGAGGATCGGCAGCACGGCGCCGTCGCGCGCCGGGTTGAGGAAGCGCACCCCCTTCCACGAGCCCTCCAGCGGCGCCGTCTCGGCCTCGCCGTCGCCGACAACGCAGGCGACCAACAGCTGCGGGTTGTCGAAGGCGGCGCCGAAGGCGTGCAACAGCGCGTAGCCGAGCTCCCCGCCCTCGTGGATCGAGCCAGGCGTCGGCACGCTGACGTGGCTGGGGATGCCGCCCGGCGTCGAGAACTGACGCACCAGCCGCAGCAGCCCCGCCTCGTCGCGCGAGACCTCCGGATAGACCTCCGAGTAGGTGCCCTCGAGGTAGACGTTGGCGACCAGCGCCGGCCCGCCGTGGCCGGGCCCGGCGACGTAGAGGACGTCGTCGCCGGTCCCCCGGATCAACCGGTTGAGGTGGGCGTAGATCAGGTTGAGCCCCGGCGAGGTCCCCCAGTGGCCGAGCAGTCGCGGCTTGACGTGATCCGGCCGAAGCGGCTCGCGCAGCAGCGGGTTGGCCCGCAGGTAGATCTGGGCGACGGTCAGGTAGTTGGCCGCCTCCCAGTAGGCGATCAGGCCGTCGAGCTCGGCTTCGCTCAACTCCGGGGAGGACGCCGGCCGCATGATTGAAAGGTAGGGACCTCGATCGGGCTTTGGCATCCGGGAGGCGCCACAGTCTCCGGCGCGACCCCGATGATCGCATCGCCCCGGTCGCATACCGTGGGGGTCATCGTGCCCGACCCTAAATTCGTCACGATTCCCGCTCACCCGCTCGCGAGCTTCAAGCCGATGCTCGGCGAGGAATACGCGGAGATAGAGAGGGTTGCGGGGCGGGCGCGGCGGGCCTTCTCCGGTCGCGCGATCTGGCATGTCAGCTCGACCGCGCGCGGAGGCGGCGTCGCCGAGATGTTGAGGACCCTGGTCCCCTACGCGCGAGACGTCGGTGTCGACGTGCGCTGGGTGGTTCTGCGGGAGGAACCGGAGTTCTTCGCGGTGACCAAGCGGCTCCACAACCGCCTTCACGGCGAGCCGGGGGACGGCGGCCCGCTCGACGAGCGCGCCCACCGCCTCTACGAGGGGGTGCTGCGGGCGAACGTGGATGCGCTCGGCCCGCTGATGCAGAAAGGGGACGTCGTCTACCTGCATGATCCGCAGACCGCGGGCATGGTCGAGGGGCTTCGCGAACGTGGGCTCAAGGTCATCTGGCGCTGCCACATCGGCCGCGACGTCCCGAACGACCTGGTCCGCACCGCGTGGGAGTTCCTTCTTCCCTTCATCCAGAACGCCGACGCCTTCGTCTTCTCTCGCCGTCAGTACCTCTGGGAGGGGCTGGACGAGAGCAAGGTCTGGCTGATGCCGCCGGTGATCGACCCCTTCTCGCCTAAGAACCAGGACCTGGACCCGCCCGTCGTCGCCGGAATCCTGCAGGAGATCGGGCTGGTTCCCGACGGCCTCGAGGGGGTTCCGGTCTTCACCCGCGCCGACGGGACCCCCGGCCGGGTCGAGCGCCCGGCTGCGATCGTGCAGGAGGAGCCGGTTCCAGACGACGCGCGGCTGGTGGCGCAGGTCTCGCGCTGGGACCGCCTCAAGGATCCGCGGGGGCTGCTGGAGATGCTGGAGCGGCACCTGGACGACCCGCTCCTACACCTCGCTGTGGTCGGCCCGGAGACCGCCGGCGTCACCGACGATCCCGAGGGCGCCTCGGTTTACGAAGACGTCGCGAAGGCCTGGCAGGGATTGGACGCCGAGGCGCGGCGCCGCTGCCATCTGGTCAGCTTGCCGATGCGCGACCTCGACGAAAACGGAGCGATGGTCAACGCGATCCAGCGCCGCGCCGACGTCGTCGTGCAGAAGAGCATCGCCGAGGGCTTCGGGCTGACGGTGGCGGAGGCGATGTGGAAGCTACGGCCGGTCGTAGGCAGTCGCGTGGGCGGAATCGAGGACCAGGTCGAGGACGGCAGGACCGGCTTCCTGGTCGACGACCCTCACGACCTCGCGGCCTGCGCGAGCGCGGTCGAGCGCCTTCTCGCGGATCCCGGGCTGGCGCGGAGGATGGGCGAGGCGGCCAGGCAGCGGGTGATCGATAAGTACCTCGCGGTCCACCGCCTGCGCGAATACGTCGACCTGATCGCGGCGCTGATCTCCTAGCGGCTGAGCGCCGGCGGCGCCGTCATAGCCCTCGTTCGACCTTCAGGCTGCCGTCGCGCTCCGCTTCGAGCACGGCCCGGTAATCGGCTTCGTTCTGGTCGGCGTAGAGCTCCGCGAAGTCGGCGATCGCCCGATCGAATCGGTCGCTCTTGCCCAGGTAGGCGGCGATGGCCTTGCGGTCGCCGGTTCGCGCGTGGGCGCGGGCGAGCGTCCAGCCACAAAGGCCGGCGTAGGTCGTCATCCGCCGCGGATCCATCGACTCGATCTCCGCGGACCCCTTGCCATCCCAGAGCTGCCGCACGTAGAAGTCGCGGCGCTGTCCGTCGAAGCCGTCGACGGTGAGCCAGCCGAGCAATATGTCCCCGCTCGCCTGCATCAGTCGCTGACCGACGACGACGCGCTGACCGTGGTGCTGGAGCTCGCTGGCGCCGGCGAAGGGCTCGAGGACGGACGGCCCCGCTTCCTTCAATTGCAGGAAGAGGGGATCGTGCTCGTCGGCGCCGAGCAGCAGGGCGATCCAGGCACGGGCTCCTACGCTGCCGACGCCGACCACTTTGTGCGCGGCGTCTACGTAGCGGTAGCGCTCGGCCAGCGCCCGCGCCTGGTGATCGAGGGTGCCTCGGTAGCGCTCCAGCAGCTGGACGATCAGCCGGGAGACGTCCCCGGCGTCGATCCCCTCCGCCGCCGCCATCTCCTCGATCGGGACCAGGAGCGGCGGCCGGCTCGCGATCCGCAACTTGCCGTCGCGCTTCTCGGTCAGCTTGTCCAACGCGCGTACGCTGTCCTTTTCGCGCGCCTTGGCGAGGTTCTTGGCCAGGCGGCGACGCTCGTCCCTCGAGGCCTCGCCTTCCCAGCGCCGAGCGATCTCCTCGACGTCGAGGCGGGAGTACCAGACGTCCATCTCCCGCATCGGCGCGAACCTCCTCATCGCCTGGCGGTACTCGCCGACCGCCTGCATCACCGCCCGCCGGCGCGCCCCCCGTTTGAAGCCGAGGTCGCGACCGCCGATCGCGATGCTCGCCGCCAGCCGCTTGACGTCCCACTCGAACGGGCCGGGCAGAGTCTCGTCGAAGTCGTTGACGTCGAAGACGAGGTGGCGCTCCGGGGATCGGAAGATCCCGAAGTTGGAGAGGTGGGCGTCGCCGCAGAGCTGGACCCGCAGGCCGGAGTCGGGTGCGCTCGCGAGGTCGGCCGCCATGATCGCGGCGGCCCCCCGGTAGAAGGTGAAGGCGCTGACCAGCATCCGTCCGTAGCGGACCGGGACCAGGTTGGGGACGCGCGTCGCGTCCTCGGCGCCGAGCAGCTGCACGGGACCGGTTCGATCGCCTGGCGGCGACCATTCGGCATGGGAGGAGCGGGGCGCTCTGCGCCGCGCCCGCGACCCAAGCTCTGCCGCCGTGCTCGTCATCTGAGGGCAATCTACGCCCGAGCGCCGGGCGGATTCATCTGCTCCGGGCGATTCGCGGCCTGTCGCGCGACTAGATTGGCGAGATGGGCAACGACTTCCCGAGGCCGGCGCTGTGAAGAAGTGGGGGATCCTCGTCGTGCTCGCGACCGCCCAGTTCCTCATGGTCCTCGACCAGGCGGTGATGAACGTCGCGATCTCGCAGCTTGTCGCGGACTTCGACACGACGGTCACCACGATCCAGGCGGTGATCGCGCTCTACGCGCTGGTGATGGCGGCGCTGATGCTGACCGGCGGCAAGATCGGCGACATCATCGGGCGTCGCCGCGCCTTCTCGATCGGGATCGTCGTCTACGGCGCCGGCTCGGCACTCACCGCGGCCTCCTGGAGCGTCGGCTCCCTGGTGCTCGGCTGGTCGGTGCTGGAGGGAGTCGGCGCGGCGCTGGTGCTGCCGGCGCTGGTGGCCCTCGTCGCGGGCTCCTACGAGGGGCGCGAGCGGGCACTCGCCTACGGCGTCCTCGGCGGCGTCGCCGGCGCCGGGATCGCGGTCGGGCCGATCCTCGGCGGCTGGGTCACGACCGACTTCAGCTGGCGCTACGTGTTCGTGGGCGAGGTCGTGGTGTCGATCGGGATCCTCCTCGGCACGCGGACGATCCGCGACGCCGTGGCCCCCGCCCGCGCGGCCCTCGACTGGGTTGGCGGCGTTCTCTCCGCCGCCGGGCTGGCACTGATCGTCTTCGCGGTCCTGCAGGCGAGCAACTGGGGCTGGCTGGCGCCGCGCAGCTCGCCGGTGACGATCTTCGGCTTCTCGCTGACCCCGTTCGTGATCGCTGCCGGCGCCGCCGTGCTGGCCGCCTTCGTGGCCTGGGAGCGGCGCCGGGTCGAGCAGGGACTGGAGCCGCTGGTCCACCTGAAGCTGCTGCGGGTCTCGGCGCTGCGCGGCGGCGTCTCCATGCTCCTCGCCCAGAATCTTGTCCTGATGGGGATCTTCTTCACGATCCCGCTGTATCTGCAGATCGTCCAGGGCCTTGACGCGCTGGAAACCGGCGTCCGCATGCTGCCCACCTCGGTCGGGCTGTTCGCCAGCGCCGTCGCCGGCTCGGCGCTGGCGACGAGGTTCCCACCCCGGGCCCTGGTCCGCGCCGGGCTCGGCCTCGTCTTCCTCGCGACCCTCGGCCTGCTCGGCACGATCGAGCCCGAGCTCGACAACGTCCCGTTCCTGATCGCGATGGGGTTCCTCGGCGTCGGGATGGGTCTGGTCGTCTCCCAGCTTGGCAACGTCGTGCAGTCGTCGGTCTCCGACAGCGAGCGCAGCGAGGCCGGCGGGCTGCAGAACACCGCCCAGCAGCTCGGCTCTTCGCTCGGAACGGCCCTGCTGGGAGCGATCGTCATCACCGGCCTGCTCACCGCCTTCGGCTCCAACGTCGCCTCCGATCAGCGGATCTCCGACCGCGTCGAGGAAGCCGTACAGGTCCAGCTCAGCGCCGGCGGCAGCTTCGTCTCCGCCTCGGAAGTCGGCGACGCGGCGGCGGCCGCGCGGGTGCCCCCGCGCCAGGCCGAGGCGATCGTCTCCAACTACGAAGACGCCCAGCTGCAGGCGCTGAAGCTCGCCTTCCTCGCCGCGGCGATCCTCGCGCTGGGCTCGTTCTGGTTCACCCGCCGGCTTCCGGTCCGGCGCTTCGACGAGATCGCCGCCGCTGCTCCGCCGCCCTGAAGACGGCCCAAATCCCTGCTCTGGAGATAACCCGATTTCTGGGATGGCAGCAGGTGCTCGCGCTCCTACGGTGAAGAAGAACCGAGAACGCGGGTCCGGCCGCGGCCGGCTCGCTCGAATCTAGGAGGAATGAGATGAGAGGAGTCGGACGAGCGATGTTCGTCGCGATCCTGCTGTTGATCGCGGGGACGCTGAACGTCATCTACGGCATCGGAGCGATCGCCGACGCGAACTTCTGGGTCGGCGAAAACCACTTCGTGCTCGGCAACCTGCACACCTGGGGCTGGGTCACCCTGCTGCTCGGCATACTCGAGCTCTTCGCCGGCTTCTCGCTCTTCGCCGGCGGCACCTTCGGCCGCGTCATCGGTCTGGTCGCCGCCAGCCTCGGCGCGATCGGCTCTCTGCTCGCGGTCGGCGGCGCCTACCCGTTCTGGGCCCTCGGCACCTTCGCCATCTGCCTCATCTGCATCCATGG